>Ga0194119_10013033_pt1 | contig 10423 bp, 11 predicted proteins | sample TA2MahC100mmetaG_FD_148620 | JGI IMG/M metagenome (GOLD analysis project Ga0194119, IMG submission 148620) | Freshwater microbial communities from Lake Tanganyika, Tanzania - TA2015018 Mahale Deep Cast 100m | ecosystem: Environmental > Aquatic > Freshwater > Lake | place: Tanzania: Lake... | reverse complement strand
CTGCTTCCTGATCCCATGAGATTTTTTCTATTTTCAAGGTATCCCCTACTTGTTAATAATGTAATACATTTTTAATCAATAATTGAATGATTGTCAAGTCGAAATAAACATTCCCAATTTGATTCCTTGACATTCCTTATGGCGTTTTATATAATCCTGCCGAAGGGTCATGATATTTTTATAGTTACATCGAAATAGTTTATGCGTTCTTTTATCCCTGGAACCACACGATTTTTTGATGAAGAGACAGGGATGGATTGAGGCAAGTTGTAGGATGATCATCTATAAAGTCTTTTCAAAAAATTATGAGCTGAAGAAGGGCGAGCTGATGGGTATGTTGATCGAGAGGAGGAAAGACCTGAGGGGGATGACACAGGTTGAAGCAGGAATGAGATGGGCCAAGGTGACTTTCGGCCATATGGTAAAAGATAAAAAATCGGTTTTCATTGTTCCGAGTGAGTTGAAATTAAGAAGCGATACCAGATGGCTTGTGGAAAAGGGTGTTTTTAGCAAGGAAGAGTTATTCGGGATATCTAAGCTGATGGACCAGGGGATCAAGGTATAAAAAAGATCTGAGGGGCGACCCTATTAAAAAGCGACAATAAAAATGGGGCGAATCCAATTGGGTTCGCCCCATTTTTATGGAGATGGGGGAGGGGAGATTTTCGGGAAGACATTTCCGGTTTGCCTATGGGGTATTTAAGGGTTAATATTTTTTTATATGGACAGTATCACCCATGCCCTCACCGGTGCCGTCATTGCCAGAGCCATCGATAACGAGAAAATCGGAAAGTGGGGGACCGTTGCTGGACTGGCGATGGGGCTCTTTCCCGATTCCGATTTTATCCTCGGCCTCTTCAATCACCAATTTTCTATTCAATACCATCGCGATTTTACCCATTCCATCCTGTTCATACCTTTCTACTCTCTTTTTTTCAGCTGGCTCTTTGTCAAGATATCGAAACGTCCCTATTTCTGGAATTTCTATAAGGTCTGTCTGCCAGTTCTAATGAGCCATGTCCTGCTCGACCTTCTCACTTCCTATGGCACAATGATTTTCTCCCCTTTCTTCGACCACCGGTTTGCCTGGGACCTCATCTTCGTCATCGACTTAATCTTTTCAGGAGTCATCCTTCTTCCGTTATTGGCGAGCCTTTTCTTGAAGAGAGGGACGCGATGGATCTGCAGGGGATCTCTCATCGGACTAACTGTCTATATCCTCTTCTGCTGGGTTCAACACGGACAGGCCCTCGGAGAGATCAGAGGCTTTTCAAAAGGATTGGCGGGAAAGGTAATACAGATTGCCGCTCTGCCCCAGCCCGCTTCTCCTTTCCGCTGGGCCCTTTATGTAGAGACAGAAGACAACATATTTCAGGGGTTTGTGGATCTGAGGAGGGAAGACCTTCCCGAACCTGCTTCACCTCAGGCCCCGTTCTTTGAAAGATTGACCAGCCTCTATTATCCATCCGGAAGCATTCCCTTTCATTCCATGGAAAAATTACCGGACTCTCCGTGGGTGAAAAAAGCTCTCACGACAAAAGGAATGAAGTTCTATTACTGGTTTGCCAGGTTTCCTGTGGTGAAGTCCATCAACTCAGAAGAAGGAAGGCATAGGGTGGAATTTATGGATGCAAGGTTCTTTCTTCCCGGGATTCGCCTTCCCTTTGTCTACTTCGTGGAATTTGACGACTCAGGGCAGATTCGGTCAGAGGGATTTGCAGAGGATCGAAAAAGGCTATAAGCTCGATTTAATTTCTCCTATCTTCCAGGCTCCATCCTCTTTCTTAAAGACCACATCGACAACGGTTTTGCTTTCCTGGGGTTGGCCGCCGCTTTTTGGAGAAAACCTGACCAGCCACTCCACCCTGGCTCTTGTGTTATCTCCGGATACCGAAAGGTTTTCAAGATCATAAGTGAGATCGAGGAAATTGAAATTTTCCCAGGATTCAAGCGTCGACTTCTTTTTCCCTTCCCGATCCTTAAAACCATTCGAATAACATGATAGAAAGAGATCGATATCCTTTCTCAGATTTGCCTTTCTGATATTTTCGAGAAGGTATTTTATCTTTTCTATCTCTTCCGCCTCCGTGGAAGGGGGAGTCGCTGAAGGGGCAGGAGCCGTAGTAGAAGTCTTCTCATTAGAGGGAGGGATGATGATGGAGTCCGGTTTTTTTGTCACCACGTGAGAATAGGTGGACCAGAGGAGATAACCTGCGGCGATGCAGATGATCCCGATGCCGCTCCAGTTTAAAACCATCCGCGGGTAGTCTTTTTTAACCTTTCTTAAAAACCTTCCCTTTTTGATCTGTTCCTCTACGGTCATTTGAAAGGATGGCTGAGCAGGTGTTTCTTCCCGGAGGAGGTCTTCTTCGAATTCCGAAGAGTAGGGTGGTTTAGGCTCTTTTTTTTTGGTGTCAAGAGAGTGAGTGGGTTTGGTATTATCTTTCACTGGGGGCGGACTTGGGGAAACCAGCGCGGCTCCACATTTGATGCAGGACTTACCTCCCAGGTGCTCTTTTTTACAAACCGGACAGATGAGATGTTCAAGCGGCGTTTCCACCCATTCCCGGGTGGTCAAGACGTGAGACGATTTTTTCTCATCCTCGGGTTCCTGATCTGTTTCGGACTGCCCTTTCTCTTGAAAGGAGGTCAAAAGAACGACCTCTATGCCACATCGGATACAGGTCTTTGATTTTTCATAGATGATTTTGCAATCGGGACAGATGAATTTTTCTTTGGGTTTTTCTTCAACCGGTTTTTCTGAATCTTCAAAATTCGGGAGGGCTTCTTCCTTTATAATCAGGAAGCTTCCGCATTGAGGGCAGAACCTCTTGTCATCCTCATATTCGACCTGGCATTTTTTACAGAACAGCATCTTTTGTTTGCGATCCTCACATTGGCTTGGGTTTTGGGGTGGCTGCAGGAGGAGATTTGGGGGCATCGGAAGTGGCGGCCTTGCTTACCCATGCCTCTTTTCCATCCTGAAGCTGAACCTTTAACCAGCTCCCTTTCTCCTCAAGGACGGTAAGAGAAGATCCCTTTTTTGCATTTCCGATCACTCTATAATTGAGTCCAGGTCCTTCCCGAAGGTTGACGGTATCCCATACAACCTTTGTTGTGCGGAGGGAAGGGAGAGGGGAAGGCAATGGCTGGGATGGCGGGGGCGCTTTTGGAGGTTTTGAGGCAGATGGCGAAGCAGTTGGTGGAGCAGGTTTGACGGGAGGTTCTGGAGTGGGTTGAGGGCCCGGGGTTTCTTCCTTCTTGGGCTGTTCAATTTTTTTTTCTTCAACAGGGGGAGGAGTGGATTTCTGTTCGGGTTTGCTTCCGGCACAACCAAACGCAAAAGAAAGGATAACTCCTAAGATTAATGTCTTTAGCAATAAGGCCCTGGCGTTGAACTCCCAATCTTTTTCCATTTTCCCCCTAGCCTAATAGAGTTTCAATTCATTGTTAACAGCAAATTTGATACCAATTTTAACAGTTTTTAACCCTTTGAATTTAATAATTTATTTTAATCGGAACTCAAATGCTGAACGAAAAGATGTAATATTTTGTTCTTCTTATGGCTAAAAAATGACCAGTTCCTTATCTAAACTCCTGTTTCACATATTTTAGAATATTGGCCATGGTCGAACCAGCCTGGCTATGGATGACGATATCCGCCATCTCATCGTAGGGGGTGGGGTCGCGGTTGATGATCACCAGTTTCGCTCCGTTTCTCTTTGCCACCAATGGCATGGAGGCGGCGGGTTGAACGACCAGGGAAGATCCGATGACGATGAAGAGATCGCATGTGGAGGAACGGTGATATGCCTCTTGGGTTTCTTTTTCAGGCATGGATTGACCGAAGGAGATGGTGGCGGGTTTGAGAGGACCACCGCAATCGTCACAGTAAGGAACCTTTGTTCCTTTTCGAAGGCGTTCCTGAATCTCATCGCGGTCATATCTCTTTTTGCAATTTAAACAGGTGACATGCATTGCTGTCCCGTGAAGCTCGATAATTCTTTCTTCCGAGTTTCCGGCCTTATGATGGAGGCCATCGATATTCTGTGTGATGACGCAGTCGAGTTTGCCCAACCTCTCTAATTCGGCAATGGCGAGGTGGGCCGGATTAGGTTGAGCCTTCTTCATTGGTTCAAACATTTCTGTAGCCATCTGCCAGTACTTCTCGCGAGAGGCTTCGCTGGCGATAAATTTTTGGAAATAAAAATCCTCCGGATCGTATCGATCCCAGACCCCGCCGGGACTGCGAAAATCAGGAATCCCTGATTCCGTGCTGAGACCCGCTCCGCCGAAAACGACCGTCCTCTTAGCATGAATAATCCATTGGGCCACCTGTCTAATTTTTTCTTCCATGTCGTTTTCCTTTTTCTTCACCCCATTTCCCAATCGCCCCATCTCCCTATGATGCTTTTTCTGATCCTCTATATCATACGTTCCTCCTCACTTGCAAGGCAAAGATGGCATATGATAAACTTTTACTATGCGGTGCAATTTGATCAAGCAGGGGTATCCTCAGGGAAGCTGTTTCGTTGAAGAAGAAGGGAGGAAATCGCTGGCCTGTGAGGCAACCCTCAAAGAATCGGACAGAGGATTGCTCCGTTTAATCTCTGCCACACATCTTTCCCGTCCGGAAAACTATCTCTCCATCTATCAATCGGGATGTAACTTTTCCTGCCGGAAATGCCATTCCTGGACGTTTACCAAAAGAGCCAAAGGAGAATGGTGGTCGCCTGTGGATGTGTTGAAGGCCTGCAAAGAGTATGAAAGGGGGGTAACGATTCGGGAACCGAGAGAGAGGGCCACCGCCTTTCATGCCCATGAGTCCTGTCGCTGTTGTGGCGCCTGTGTCATGCATGGGAAACGGTCTTCCCTCTGCCCCAGAATGATCCAGAAAAAGGATATTGTTTTGAGCCCTCAAGGATGGGGCCCCGCTCGGAATATCGTTGCCTTTACCGGAGGAGACCTCACCTGTTGTCCGGAATATTATGCCGACTGTGCGCGCCTGATCAAAGCGGAAACAGATCTGTGGATTCTGATCGAAACCAATGGTTATGGGCTTACTCCCCAGAACCTCGATATCCTCAAGGAAGCAGGGGTGGACTCTTTCTGGCTCGATATGAAAGCCTATGATGGGACAGACCACAAATGGTTGACCGGCTGTTTCAACCGAAACATCCTTAAACTTCCCGAAGAGATCGTTAAAAGAGATTTTGTTCTGGAGGTTCTCTCCCTCTATATCCCCAACCTGGTGGAAACCCCCCAGTTGAAGAAGATCGCCCGGTTGCTCTTTGATATCAATCCTGAGATTCCCTTTACGATCCTTGCCTTCTTTCCGGAGCATCAGATGAAACGATATAAAAGCCCGAAGGTCTCTGAAATGATCTCTGCTTACAATGAGGTCAAAGCCATAGGCCTGGTGAATGTGAGACTGGGAAATACGGGGATATTTGCAACATCCGAAGAGGATCACCACCTTCTGAAAGAGAAGGTGGGAGCGGGGAACTATTGAACCATCAATGCAAAATGGCCAATGTAAAGTTATCAATGAAAAATATTGGATGGAAAACAATGAAGACGATGGAAGAGGGGAAGGCTGGAATAATGGGTTAGAACCCAACATTCCAATATTCCATTCTTCCAATAAGTTGTTGATTCTTCATCCTGGTTGTGGTAATGGAAATACAGATCATGGGAGAGCGTATGGAGAAAAAAATCCTCATTGTGGATGATGAGGAGAGAGTGGTCCAGTCGGTTAGGGGCGTTCTCGAAGACGAGGGCTTTCGGGTTTCCTCGGCCAAGAGCGGCGAGGAAGCGATTGAAACCTTTCAACGGGAAAACCCGGATGTCACCCTTCTCGATATCTGGATGCCGGGGATGGATGGCATCGAGGTCTTAAAACGGTTTAAGGGAATGGTTCCCGATTGCCAGGTGATCATGATTTCTGGCCATGCGACGATTTCCACTGCGATGGCTGCCGTCAAGCTGGGAGCCTTTGACTTCATTGAAAAACCCGTTTCCCTCGATGTTCTCCTCATGACGATTCGTAGGGCCCTCGACCGCCAAATGCAACTATCGGCGGACGAGCAACCACGGGAGACCCCCTCTGGGAAAACGGATATTCCTTCTCTTCTCCTTTCCTCCGCACCTGAGACAGTTCCTTTGAAAGAGAGTCCGAAGAGAAAATCAACCTCTCTCACTCTTCAGCGGACGATCAAAAAAAGCGTCGTCCTCTACGGAACGGGGCTCCATTCCGGGATGAAGACAGGGCTCCTCCTTCAGCCTCTCCCCCCTCATAGCGGCATCCTTTTCGGGAACATCTCATATGACGAGGTAGTTCCGGCCCATCTCGACTATGTCCAGACAACCGAATTTGCCACCTCTCTGAAAAAGGGAGTGGCCATTGCCAAGACGATCGAGCATCTGATGGCAGTGCTCCATGCCTATCGCATCACCAATTTAATGGTGAAGATGATCGAAGAGATTCCGATCATGGATGGCTCTGCCCTGGAGTTCTGCAAGATCATTGAGGAGGCTGGGATCGAGGAGCAGGAGGAGAGGGCGAACGAAATCGTGATCGATCGAAGGTTCGAAGTCGTCCATAGGGGCAAGTCACTCATCATTGAACCGGCGGAGACCTTTTCCATCCATTATTTTTTGGACTACCCCTCTCCCATCGGGCAGCAGACTCTCGATTTCGTATTGGAAAATGAGGAGAAATTCAAGGAACAGATCGCGCCTGCGAGGACCTTCGGGTTTTTGAAGGATATTGAGATGCTCGAACGGATGGGGTTGGGCAGCGGAGGGCGCCTCCACAACTTCATCCTGGTGGACGACGAGAAGATCGTCAACACAGAGCTAAGATTTTTGGATGAGTTTGTCCGGCATAAGATTCTCGACCTGATCGGTGATTTCTATCTGCTCAATCGCCCGGTCCGGGGAAAAGTGGCGGCCCACCTGACCGGCCATACAGAAAATATTGCTATGATGAGAAAGATACAGGAGGGGATGCTGGGGAAAGAAAGATAAGAGGAGCAGCCTTTTCGAGGAGGGAGAGAGATGGCGCGAGAGGAAAGACCTGCCGTGAAAGAATTTTTGGATATGCTGGCGGATATATTAGCTGAAAAATATTTTGAGCGCATGGACGACCGGATAAAGAAAATTCCCGAACTCCGGAGGCTGATCACAGCCAAAGAGGCCGGTCAGTACCTCAGCCTTTCCACGGATACCATCTATCAAATGGCTTCCCTGAAAAAACTTCCCTACCTCAAGATCGGAGCACGGGTTCTCTTCGATATCAAAACCCTAGACCACTGGATCGAAAAACATCTGATCAAAGAAAAAGAGTGGAAGAGGGAGGAATTGAAGGCTGAGATTGAATCGGTGCAATCGAACGCCAAGACATCAAAAGAGTCCGATTTTCTGACCCTCCTGAAGAAAAAAGGCAAAGAGTAAGAGGATCATTTTTCCCATAGTATTCTCAGTAAAACTTCACGTTTCCTTAAAATATTCTACTGTAGTGCGTCTAACACTTCTTTACATACCCCATTCGCCCTGAGGTTCTCGAAGGGCGTACGGTTCACTTAGGACAAGTTTGTCGAAGGGTAAACTATATCGGGGGGTTCCGTTCATGGTTCGACATGCTCACCACGAACGGATTGTAAAGTGATCATTGACGCACTATACTACCAACTCTTATTTTGGCTCCAATTATTTTCAAGACTCTTTAAACGAAAGTTTTCCATTAACGATGACTTACCATCCATTAGAGTTGGTCAAGACAGGTTGACTTAAAACCCCAAACTTCATTTTAAGACAACTTTCCTTGACTTACAGAGGGTATATAAAACGTCTTGAAGGAGTTTATCGAGATCATAGCAAGAGGAACAAAGAACGAATCGTAAAATAATTAATTTAAAGAAAGAGGGAACTTCCATCAAGCAAAAAGAAGAGAATCAAATGCCGGAGCACAAACTTCACCTACTTATCTTTGCCCTAAGGCCCTTCTCGAGGTCAACGATTAGCGGATAGAAATCGTGCCGTTCCGATCCAATAAATGAAAATCATATTGAAACATTTTCAGTGTCCTAAAAACAGAAGATCTATAGCAGTAATCACAACCTGGCAAAATGGCCCTCCGCTCACCGAGTATCTACAAAGAAATAGGATACACTTTTTACATCATCTCAAGATTTACGAAACCAAGTATAACAGTGGGAGTGAGCAAGCTCATCCCGCCGTTCGCCCGACCCGCTGGTTAGCATTTCACTGTTTTTCCGCTATGATCAGCATTTCAAAATCTTCGGTTGATAATTTATCGTTTCGACTGAAAGCGCCAAGCTTCGCTCCGTAGATATCAACTGTTTTGAAATTCAGAGTCTTTAAAAGCCAAGTTATTTCGGATGGCACATAATACCTTTCGTTGCATTTCAGCTCTTTTTTGTTCCCAAAGTCATCTTCCACACAGATGGTGCTATGTTCCCGAAAAGTTATCAGATCAAATGAAAGACTACCACACTTCGCATTCCCTTCTTTTGTTTTTGAATCAAGGAAATCTTTGACAGAATGAAACAGAGGAAACAAACCGTTTAAGGTGGTCAGTATCAATTTCCCTTTTGGCAGTAAGGCCTTGGCAGCATTTTGGAGAATCTGGTAATTCATTTCGTCCGTTTCCATCAACGGGAATGCGCCTTCGCATATCATGATGATCAAATTGAATTCGTTGACAAAAGGAAGGTTTCTTGCATCATGTGCTTGAAACACAATTGGCAGTTTTCGTTCAGATGCTTTTTCTCTTGCCCGTTTTAAAAGCGATTCTGACAAATCAATTCCAACAACAGTATATCCCCTCTTGGCTAATTCAATGGAATGTCTACCAGTGCCGCATCCTATATCCAGAATTCGTGTCGCTTTGTTATATTCGATTTCTTTCTCAATAAAATCACACTCTCCGATAGTTCCTTGTACGAAAGCTTCGTTATCATATTTCATTCCGTAGTTTTCAAATAACTCTTCATACCATTGTTTCATATTGGGTCCTTTTATTTAGATGCCGACGTGCAGATCAGCGGCGGTTGAAAGCCGTCCGCTGGATTTGCGGGTTATGCACTATTGTTATTCCTTGGCTTCCGTTTTACTATTAAAAGTTGCATTACATCTTCTACAACCTCGTCACTGTCGATTGTGAGAATTAACCATTTTCCGAAGTGATATATCGTGGCCTCGTCGTATTCCTTTTGGGTGTGTTGCAATAGGCTATCTCTGATTGCTTCCACTTTTCCCCTCTCTTCTGCTCCGAAAACAATGAGCAATGCAAATCGATTCTTCTCGGGGATCAACGTACAGAATGATTTGCTTTTTTTGTATCTAAGGGACCAGCCATGCTTTTTCCCGCCGAAGAGCCATTCCGGAGTAAAGACATTTGGGTAGATTTGCTCGATCTGCTGCGTTACATGCTTCCAGTATCTATGGCCCTTTTTACCAATCCACTTTGCAATCTCAGAATCAATAGGCGGGTTATCACGCAGCGTCATCCGAATACTTGGCTCGTTCATATCCCTCTCACATCGCAATTAATATGATACAATTTATTATCTCTAATAATCCTACCCATTCAACTGTTTCTTGTCAATAAACATTCAAGACGGAAATGATGGCTACCGGAAGAAAGCAATGAGCAATTGGGGGTGGTTTCGGACTCTTAAAACCACAGATATATTGCCAGGAGAGAAAGCCTTTTCTGTGAAGAAATTATTGTAGGTTTGATTTTCAGACTACAACTTTAGGGATTCCAAAAACTTAATATCGATATCAGAAGGTGTAACTATCTGAAGTTGCTTAACACAATTCTGAACCCATAGCAAGTCATGTCAATATCTAATTACCGTTGTCTGACCTCCATCGATTCTCTTCCACAGTAGATGGGTTCTTGTCTTGTAAACTCTTTAGTTTAGAAATTCTTTGGGTCAATTAGGTCTTCTAAGGGATATCTACTTTCCTCTTCTAAAACTAGGGAAAGTGCCAGTCTCCGGGCGATTTCTTTTTTATATGGTTCATGGACCCACGGGAGCCACCTGCTGCTTATACCATCTATTCTCAGGAGGAGACATCCAGCTAGCATGACCCTGAGTCTCTTTTTGAGATCCTTACCGGATTCTGGGATTTTAAGCGTTTCGAAATAGGAGCCAATTAATCTTAGAGTTGCCCGATAAGCTATCTCTCTAATAGGCTCGAAATAAATGATTCTTAAGACATAGGAAGCCGACAACTTCCCAATATCTTCGATAGGGTCCCCCCAGTGGCTTTCTTCAAGGTCGAAAGTTCCACAATGGTCGTTGCATATCAAAATGTTTCTTTCATGATAATCGCCGTGGACCAGTACTTTGGAAATAGCCAATGAGGAACAAATAAATTCATTGACTTT
>Ga0194119_10013030_pt1 | contig 10424 bp, 6 predicted proteins | sample TA2MahC100mmetaG_FD_148620 | JGI IMG/M metagenome (GOLD analysis project Ga0194119, IMG submission 148620) | Freshwater microbial communities from Lake Tanganyika, Tanzania - TA2015018 Mahale Deep Cast 100m | ecosystem: Environmental > Aquatic > Freshwater > Lake | place: Tanzania: Lake... | reverse complement strand
GCCGGCAGGGTAAGGTCAAATGAGCGACGTACCGGCACCTGAAAAGTGTCAACAATCACGCCGGTCTAAAGTGTCAACAATCATCCCGGCCGCGCACTGACGGTTACCCTAGCCTGCTACGGCTCGCTGAATTACTCAACAAGAATACCGATTACAAAGTAAGGCTGGTTGGTCACACCGACTATATCGGCGCGCATCCTTTCAACGACCAGTTGGCTAGGACTCGCGCTGCGTCGGTGAAAACTTTTCTGGAAAAGTACGGCGCGCGTGCCGGGTAGATTGCCTCTGACGCGCAAGGGAAGCGTTCGCCCAAAGTGCCGAACACTTCCTCCGAGGGTCGCTTCATCAACCGCCGCGTGGAGATGACCGTGACCGACGGGCAGGGCAAGGTTGTTGGCGCCGGCGGCGTCTCCGATGCCATCCGCTCGATCGAGGCGATGCAGAAGAAGCAGGAAGAGTGCTGCTCGCAGATCCTGCGCCGGCTCGACAAGCTCGACGAGATCCTCGCGATGTTGCGCGATCTCAAAGATCAGAACGCGCAACTCAAGCGCGATGTGGATGACCTGAAGAATCGTCCGGGCGGATCCGCCGGTGCGGCGGGCGCCGCGGGCGCTTCCCAACTCGCCGGCGTTGCCGGTGCGGCGGGCGCTGCTGGTGCCCAGGGCGTTCCGGGCGCGACGCAGACGGCGGGCGCGGCAGGTGCGGGCATGTCGCCGAAGGATCTCGAAGACCTCGCCGACAAAGTCGCCAAGAAGGCCGTCGACACCATGCGCGGTTCCGGCTACGGCAAGCGCTACCTGGGGCCACGCTTCACGCTGCTTGGTCTGAATGGCGGTGTGGACTCGACCGGCAACCTGACAATGTCGGGCCGCGGCCGCGTGTTCGCTCCGTTCACTTCGAACCTCGCCTTCCAGGCGCAGGGCGAGCACACGTGCTTCCGCGATCGCAAGGAAGGCCAGTTTGACGCCGGTCTCGTCGCCCGCCTGAAGAGCATTCAGGTCGGTGGCTTCTCCAGCTTCAAGACGGTGGGCTTCCGCGACTTCCAGTCCAACGGCACGCTGGGCTAGTTTGCCTTCATCGGCGACTACATCTTGAAGCATGGCAAGGTTGGCGTGTTCGGCACGAAGTCGTTCCTCGATAATGCTGTCGTCAACCGCCAGCAGATCACGCGCAACATTCTTGAAGGGAAATACCTGCGCGTGGTCGATCAGGTGGGCGGCCAGATAACCGTCGCGCTCGGCAAGAAAGCTTGGTTTGAAGGTAACCTCGGCTACCTGCATTCTCGCGACGGCAACGACCGGCCGGGTGGCACGGCCCGCATCGTCTACCCGCTCAACAACATCATGGCGTTCACGCTCGAAGGCGGCTTGAACGAAACGATGATCGGTCCGGAGCACAACGGCCGCGTTGTGGCAGGTCTGATGTTCGGCAACTTCATTAACCCGCGCGAATTCGCCGGCGTCGATCATCCGGTGCCGGTCGACATCCCGCGCGTTCGTTATGAACTCCTGACGCGCCGCACGCGTACGGGGAACGACCCGCCGGTGGCTGACGCCGGCGCCGATCAAACCTCGGCCCGCGCCGGTACGATCGCGCTGGACGGCTCGGCCTCGTTCGATCCGGATGGCGACCCGATCACGTATCAATGGAACCAGATCGCCGGTACGGCTGTGACGCTCTCCAGCACCACCGGGGCCCGCACCACCTTCACCGCAGCTGAGGGCGAAAGCTACGCCTTCCGTCCGACGGTGCGCCATGACAAGGGCGCCCAGGGCATCGCCCGCGTGACCATTACCACGCGCGAAGCTCCGAAGGTGCGCATCGTTCGCTTCACCGCCGCGCCGGGCGTCGTCCGGCCGGGTGAGTCCGCAACCTTGAACTACACGGTGGAGAACGCCGACTCGGTGACCATCTCTGATGTGACCGAAACGCTCCGCGCCGACACTGGCAGCGTCACCGTCCGCCCGACCCGCACCACCACCTACCGGCTGGTGGCCCGCAACCGTACGGGTGAAGATTCGGCGTTGGCCTCGGTGGTTGTCGAACAACCACTGCCGCGTATCATCAGCTTCACGGCCGATCCGCAGACCATCATTAAGAGTCAGAAGACGACCCTGTGTTGGGAAGTGGCCAATGCCGATGCAGTGGAGATCGTGGGTGTGGGTACCTACAGCGGCGCACGCGGTTCGGTGGAAGTTTCGCCGGAAGCCTCACGCGGCTACACCATCATCGCCCGCAACGCTGTGGGTGAGACCTCGGCTGGCCTCGCGGTAAGCGTCAACGTCGGCCCGACGCCGAAGGCGAGCTTCACGGCCAACCCGATGCAGATCGTGGTGGGCAACTCCTCGACGCTGCAGTGGAACGTTACCGACGCAACCGAAGTGACCATCGAGCCGGGTCTCGGCAAGGTGGACGCGACGGGCAGCCGTCAGGTGTCGCCGACGCAGACCACCACCTATACGCTGACCGCCACCAACCAGTACGGCGAAACCAAACTGGTGACCACGGTGGAAGTGCTGCCGCGCGTCAAGATCAACACCTTCACGGTTCGTCCGGACCTCATCAAGAATCCGGGTGAGCCTGTGACGTTCACCTGGGATGTGGACGACGCCGTCAGCGTCTTCATCGATAACGGCATCGGTCCGTGTCCCGCCAAGGGTTCGCTCACCAACGCCGGCCCGGTCACGACCACCACCTACACGCTCACGGCGATCGGCCGCGGCTCTACTGCGACAGCGCAGGTGACCGTGACGGCGCAGCCGCCGGCCCCGCCGCCGGTGAACCGCCCGCCGACGGCCAACGCCGGCCAGGACATCACCACCAGCTATACCGAGCTGCAACTGGATGCCTCCAAGTCCTTCGACGCCGACGGTGATGCGATCACCTTCAGTTGGCGCTCGGTGGACGGCCGCGCCTCAATCGTCAACCCCACGTCGGACAAGCCGACCGTGCGGCTCGATCAAACGCAGTTCGCGCAGTTCGTCTTTGAAGTGACGGTCACCGATTCCAAGGGCCTGATCTCGAATTCGACGGTGCGTGTGAATCTGATCCAACCAGCTCCGCTGCGGTAACACAGCAGGAGTCAAAACGAAAGGGCCGGGTAGCGCGAGCTGCCCGGCCCTTTCTGTATTTCTGAGTCAGTGCGACAGTTGCGTTGCTCTCACGCAACCACGCCGCGCAGCACACGGCCGCCGATATCGGTCAACTTCCGGTAGCGCCCCGCGTGCAAATAAGTGAGGCGATTGTCGCTGAGTCCGAGAAGATTCAGGATCGTGGCGTGTACGTCGCGGATCGGGATCGGCTCGCCGAGAGCTTTGATACCGAATTCGTCCGTCTCACCCGCGGTCGCGCCGCCTTTCACGTCGCCGCCCGCCATCCAGACGGTGAGGCCCCATTGATTGTGATCGCGGCCGGGCTTATCGGAAGCAAGATCGTTGATGAACGGAGTGCGGCCCATTTCCGAAGTCCACACGACCAGCGTTTCCTCCAGCAGACCGCGACTCTTCAGGTCAGAAAGCAGGCCGGCCACGGGCGTGTCCACTTCTGCGAGATGCGCGGGCATACGTTCGCCGATATTGCCATGATCGTCCCAACTGTAGCGGCCGATCTCGACGCCATGAATGCAGAGCACGTGGCGGACGCCGTTCTCCACGAGGCGCCTGGCGAGCAGGCACTGCCGGCCGAAGCCCTCCGTGACGGGGTTGTCGAGGCCAAAGAGACGGCGGGTCGCTTCCGATTCGCCTGACAGATCGACGGCCTGCGGGGCTTCGGTCTGCATGCGGAATGCAAGTTCATACGCGCCGATGCGCGCCTCGAGTTCGGCCTCCTCGCGGCGGTTGCGCAGGTGTTCCGAGTTGATGGCGTGCAACAGGTCGAACTCCTGGCGTTGCAGTTCCCGCGACACGCCTTTCGGTGGCGCGAGATCGATGACGGGAACGCCCTTCGAGCGGAATAACGTGCCTTGAAACGCGGCCGGCAGGTAGCCAGCACTCCAGACAGCGGCGCCATTGACCGGAGCGCCACGGGGGTCCTGCAGTACGACATAGGCCGGCAGATTCTGATTCGGAGTGCCGAGCCCATAACTGACCCACGAACCCACCGACGGGCTTCCGGGAAATTGCGAGCCGGTGTTCACGTGCATGGTGGCCGGGCCATGATTGTTGTTGTCGACCCTGATTCCGTGGATGAATGCGAGATCGTCGGCGTGGGCGGCAAGCTTCGGAAGCAGCGACGTCATCCACCGGTCGGACTGGCCGTATTGCCGGAACTCGAACGGGCTGGGAATCGTGCGGTGAGGGTCTGACAGAAACCCGTCGATTTCACCCGACAGACCCGGCGTCCTGGGCAACCGCTGGCCGGCGAATCTCTTCAAAGCGGGCTTGTAGTCGAACGTGTCGAGCTGGCTCGCGCCGCCAGCCATGAAGAGGAAGATGCAGCGTTTGGCCTTGCGGGGGAAGTGTGGCGCGCGCGGCGCGAACGGCTTCTCCGCGGCGCTATCGGCGGCGCCCGCTTCTGCCAGTATTCCGCTCAGGGCGAGCGAGCCGATACCGTTCCATGACCTGGCCAGGAACTCTCTTCGGGATGATCGTTCAGTCGACATACAGGAACTCATTGCTGTTCAGTAGAACGCGGCACAGACCCACCAGGCGATCCTGCGGCTTCACCGCTGCCCGAAGAAAACTCAAGCCCATCTCTCGCTCGGTTTCGTTCGGCCCGCGGCCGAATGCGATCTGAAACGCCAGTCTGATCTGGGCATCCGGGTCCTCTCCTGCCCGCTCGCAAACGCGCTCGGCAAACCGCCGGGATTCGCCGTTCACGAATTCGCTATCGTACATCGCCAGCGGCTGAAGTGCGGTCACCGTGGTGCGCCGCCGTTCGCAGGATGCGTTCAAAACGGGCGTATCGAATGCCTCAAGCATCGGCAAAGTCAGCGACCGCCGCTGGTAGACGTAGATACTGCGCCGCAGCGAATCCGGCTCAGGCGACGTTTCCCAGGTGTTGATCGACTGTACACGCTGTTCACGATCGAGGCCTTCTGGAAGCGGCGGAAACACAGCGGGTCCACCCATTTCGAGATTGAGGCGGCCGCTCACCGAAAGAATGCTGTCGCGTATGGCTTCGCCCTCCAGCCGCTGCCTCGGAAAGCGGGAAAGCAGGTGGTTGCCGGGATCTGCCGCCAGGCCGGTTTCCGTTGCCCACGAGGCCTGGCGGTAAGTGCTCGATCTGAGAATCAGGCGGTGCATCGCCTTCACGCTCCAGTTCTTCTCGACGAACTCCGTGGCAAGCCAGTCGAGCAGCTCCGGGTGAGTGGGCTTCGCGCCGTTGCGCCCGAAGTCGCTTGTTGTCTCCACCAGCCCGCGGCCAAAATGGTGTTGCCAGATGCGGTTCACCATCACCCGCGCGGTAAGCGGATTCTCGGGACTCGCGATCCACTTGGCGAGCGTCATGCGCCGGCCGCGAGTGGGGTGCCGCTTGTAGCGGTCGATCGGGAGCGTGGCGGCGTCCGAATTGCCCGTGAGGGAACTCGGAAATCCCGCCAGCACTACTTCGCCGGGCCGGTCCGGATCGCCGCGCAACAACACATGCGTTTGCGGAACGCTTGGCCCATAGGGCGGATCGTCGGCATTGCGAACCGACATTGCCGAGGCCTCCAGCCGCAACAGGTTGTTCTTCAACCGGCGCTGCTGTTCTCGAAAAGCGAGGAACCGTTCGCGCTCCTCGACGGAGAAGGTCGGGTCTGCTTTGTCGGAAGCAATGGCATTGTCGTTCTCCGCGGTGAAGATGCGCTCCAAATCGCGCACTGCGGGCGTCTTGGCGTCTTTCGACTTCTCCCGCTTCCAAACCGCCGCCAGCCGTTCCACCAGCGGTTTGCTGAACTGGTCGAACTGGGCATCCACGGCCTCCGCTGCTCGGCGGAACGCGGCGGCCTTGACCTCGATGAGTTGCTTTTCGCCGGGGCGATAGAACTCCGCCGGCTGCGGTCCGCCGAGTTGTTGCGAATCGCCCGCCCGCGGAGGAGCGATGAACACACTGGCGAAGAACGCCTTCAAACGGTAGAAATCCTTGGAGGGAATGGGATCGTATTTGTGGTCGTGGCACTTCGCGCATCCTGCGGTAAGGCCCAGGTAGACCGAACTCACGGTGGACACCATTTCGCTCAGCAGAATGTCACGGCTTTCTTCGCCGCGCGGTTCGGTGAACGGTGCGAGCCGCAGGAACGTCAAGGCGACGACTTTGTCGGGGTCAGGCGCGGGTAATCCGCCGGCGCCGCCCACGTGTTTGTATTCATCGCCTGCGAGCTGGTCGATTAGAAACTCGTCATAAGGCTTGTCCGCGTTGAAAGCATCGACAACCCAATCCCGATAGCGCCAGGCATGAGAGAACTCGGCATCGCCCTCGTAGCCGTTGGTGTCAGCGTACCGGGCCAGATCGAGCCAGTGGCGCCCCCATCTCTCGCCATAACGGGGACTGGCGAGCAGGCGCTCGACGAGAACCTCATAGGCGTGCGGGGAATCGTCGTCCACAAACTGCTGGACCTCGTTCGGCTGCGGGGGAAGCCCCAGCAGGTCGAAATAGAGCCTACGGACCAGAGTGCGCTTTTCCGCCGCGGCGGAGAGCGTCAGCTTTTTTTCTTCCAGCTTTTGCAGGATAAAGGCGTCGATTGGATTTCGTACCCGGTCAGCATTCCGAACTGCCGGCGGCGTGGGCCGAGTGGGCTTAACGAAAGACCAGTGGCGACGGACTTCGGCCTCTGCCCCCAGCACGGTCTGCCCGACCGCCAGCACCGCAAGGATCGCCGAGACTAGATTCAATCCATGCCATCATACAACCCTTGAACTGCTCAGGCCGTCGCTTCCAAGACCGAATCCGCCCGGGCGACGTGTTCCTGATGCACAACCCCCATCACGGCAATGACCACCTGCCGGACGTCACGGCGTTCGTTTCGGCCGGCGCCGCCGCCACCGGCCAGTCCTCAAGGCCGGCGGTCACGCTGCGCGCTCGGACGCATACCGGCTGCTTGACGTTCGCCCGCTTTTTCGATCGCCCGGTGATCCTTTTCGATGCGCTGCATTTCGGATGCTGGAGTATCCTAAGGCCCAGCGTCCATGAGCTACCTTGATTTTCCCCGCTTCCACTTTTTCGGCCGTTGTTCCATCGACCCGCCCACCATCAACAACATCCGCCAGAACTACAACACCGGCAACACCGATCCGACGCCCTTCTGGTGCCCCCACGGCTCGGGAGACTTCTGGTTTGTCGACTGCCTCATCACCAGCGCGTTTGAAGCCTCGGGACGGCATCTGCACCTGGAAGCAGACGACGCGCTGATCGGCGGGCCGCTCGGGTGCCGCGAGGATCCTGACCGCGGCGCCGCCAAACTGGTTGACCTCGACACCGACCAGCAGAACGTCTCCACGGTGTACGGTATGCGGCTGCAATGGCCGCTGCGCGGAACCAACCGAACCCTGGTGGCCGGCGTGGACCCGGTTTCGGCCAAAAGTCTCTGGCCGAACGTGATTCAGACCTTCGGCTTTGGCCAGGTGACGATGACGCTCGCGGCGGCTTCGTTTCAAACCGTGGTAGGGGTGGCCGAGGCCGACTGGCCGGAACACAGGCCGGAATCGCCCGTGCTGCAAAATCTGCGCGAGGCCTGCGCGGTAGTGAACGGCTGCCGGGTGCTGTCGCTGAAGTTCGTGATCGACGCGTCTATCACAGGCCGGGCGAGTGCGCAGTTCAGCACGGGGCGTGTGGTCGGCACGCTCGGCCCGTGGAAACAGGGCGAGCCATACCATTGTCCCAACCGGCGGTGGCTGGTGCCGGGTCCCAAGCCCAACGCGACCTCGCCGCCGCCCGGCTGGAAGAGCCAATGGCCGCCCTGGGACTTTGCCTCGTTCAACGGCGCGCCCTTCTGCGTGGATGAGACGCATCGCCGGTTTACGATCGACCCGGGAAACTCACGGCAATTCACCACTCCGGGCGGCCCGGCGGTGAACGCGGGCCGGCTTGTGGCAGTGATCCCGGATTCGAGCGGAGATCCGGCCAAGGAAACAGTACACGGTCTCGTCGACTACTCCGAGAGCCGCCACCGCAAGGCCGCGGGCATTGCCGAACTGGCTCTGACGCCGGACCAGATCGCCCTGCTCGCCACGCGGCCCCTGCAGATCGAGGCGCGCATCGCCGGCCTCAACCGCGTGATCGTGCTCGCCGAGGATCCCGCGAGTCTGGACTATGCCCTCGATCAGCGCGTGTTCCGCATGGCGCACGACACGCCCGAGATCGCCGTGCAAACCACTACCGCGTATGTCACGCGTTTTGGCAAGCCCGCCGCCGGCGTGGAGTTGTCTCCGCAACTGCAGCCCTCGGCCACGGGTGGAGTGCCCTGCGGCAGCGACTGTATTCATCTCGAAGCCGGGGCCAGCGACGAATGCGGCCAGGCCGTGATTCTCATTCGCGCCGTGCGCAATCCGGGCCATCCGCTGGACCGGCCGGGCGGGCTCGATGGCCAGGTGTTCCTGTTTGAACTGCTCACCGGTCCTCGCCAGACCAACGTGGCGCGGGACGAGCGGCTCATCTCCATCCACCTCTACGAAGACTGCCCTGTGCCGCAGACTCCGTCGTGGAAACAGGTGCGGGACATCTTTATGCCGTACAAGGCGCTCTACCCGAACATGTTCGAACGTGTTGACCTGACGGACCCGGACGCCTTCCGCGCCTTCGCGCCCCTGATTGCCCAGCGTCTGCAACTGCCGTTTGACCATCCCAAGTACATGCCGGTCACGCGCGACATGTCGCCCCATAAGACGCAACTCGTGCTGAGCTACCTGCAGGGCGCGTCGAAGGCCGAGGTGTTGTTGCCGTTGCCGTTGTCGCCCGTTTCGCCGCCGTACCAACTGAGCTTTGCTGAGAAGCAGTATCCTCCTGGCCAACCAACGCTGCCGGCGCTCCAGTCGTTTTGCGCCGCGCGGCTACCGGGCTCGTCGCAATGGCTGATTGTGGGCGGCCAGACCAAGGGCATCCACGGCTTTGCCTTGGGCGACGACCTCAATCCGAACCTCTACTTGATCGATCCGGAGACACGACGGTTCCAGTCCTTCGGCCTCGTCGGCCAACTCAAGCGCCCGTCGGTCACCGAGCCGCTGACGATGACCAACGCGCAGAGTTTCTACACCGCCGGCTGGGGCTACTACTACCAACTGGGCGGCTATGGCTCTGACGGCAACAGCGCGCGCCCGATCACCTTCGATACGCTGACGCGCTTCCGGTTGGCCGACATGATCGCGGCCATCACCGAGTCGCCGCAACCGCGGCTGGCCCGGATTCTGGGGCTCATTGAGCAGGTGCGCGATGCGCGCGTGACCGTCACCGGCGGAGCGTTGCTGCGCCTCGGCGGGCAGATGTTTCTGGTCTGCGGGCAGAACTTTACGGTCGTGGTGGGCGAGTTGAATAGCACAGCCATCTATACCGAGCAGGTGCGCTGCTTCCATTTGCGCGCCGATGGAGTTCTGGGCACCGTCGATTCAACCTATGGCGCCACGCCCGACCCCGGCAACCACGAGTTCCACCGCCGCGACCTGAATGTCGTGCCAACATCGACCCCAACACCGGGCACGAGAATCTGATCGCCTTTGGTTGCGTGTTCCGCTTCGGGAACCTGACGGTATTTGATAATCCCGTGGAGATCGAACACAACGGCACGGTCTTCGTCCTTCACGATTTCAAACAGCGCATGAACCTGTACCAGTGCCCGGTGATCGGCGTGTGGGATCCGGTGAACCGGCGCGTCAGCCACTCGCTGTTCGGCGGCATCGGCAACTGGGTGGCCTCGGCGGACAACCGCTACCTGGCGCACGAACCGCTGGCCATGAGCGGCCGTGTGACGATGTTCGCTCGTGACGCTGGCGGCCCGCTACGCGAGTACCTGCATCCGGACCCCATTCCGGGCGGACTGCGCGTCGGTACGGACGCTGTGTTTCTGCCGCACCCGGACCTGGAGAAGAACCAGCAGATTTCTAAGCACGGGCTGTTGCTGCTGGACAAGTTCCCGGTGGGGGTGAAGACGCTGGTGGGCTACATCTATGGAGGAGTGGAGTCGTTTGATGACCCGGCGACGAAGCGGGAGAGGCAGAGCAAGGCTTCCTCAAGGGTATTTGAGGTTCACCTGATGAATGCTCCGGGGCCGGGTTTTCAGATTCCGTGAGAAGGCAGGGAGGTCTCCAACGATCAGACCGCGCTCATCACGTGCCACCACAAGCGAATTCCGTCTTGGCGGCCCTCACTGCCCAATGCCGCCACGCGTCGTCCTAGCAGCGCGTGGTAAAAGTCCAGCACAGGTGACCCCGGAGATGTTTCCGACGTCTATGCGGATATGGCGATGGGAAGACGCTGGAAGCAGGCCAAGCAGGAGTGGCTGTGGGTGGCCACGG
>Ga0194119_10013021_pt1 | contig 10432 bp, 12 predicted proteins | sample TA2MahC100mmetaG_FD_148620 | JGI IMG/M metagenome (GOLD analysis project Ga0194119, IMG submission 148620) | Freshwater microbial communities from Lake Tanganyika, Tanzania - TA2015018 Mahale Deep Cast 100m | ecosystem: Environmental > Aquatic > Freshwater > Lake | place: Tanzania: Lake... | reverse complement strand
GTCCTCCTGGAGCATCAGCCACATCGCCTCCACGTAGTCGCCGGCGAAGCCCCAGTCACGCTTGGCGTCGAGGTTGCCGAGGAAGAGTTTGTCCTGCAGGCCGAGCTTGATGCGGGTGGCGGCGCGGGTGATCTTGCGGGTCACGAAGGTCTCGCCGCGGCGCGGGCTCTCGTGGTTGAAGAGGATGCCGCAGGAGGCGTGGAGGCCGTAGCTCTCGCGGTAGTTGACCGTGATCCAGTGGCCGTAGACCTTCGCCACGCCATAGGGGCTGCGGGGATAGAAGGGGGTGGTCTCCTTCTGCGGCGTCTCCTGCACCTTGCCGAACATTTCGGAACTGGAGGCCTGGTAGAAGCGGATCTGGTCGCCCGTGTCGTCCTGCACGTCGCGGATCGCCTCCAGCAGCCGCAGCGTGCCGACCGCGGTGGTGTCGGCGGTGTAGGCCGGTTGGTCGAAACTGACGCGGACGTGGCTCTGGGCGGCGAGGTTGTAGACCTCGTGGGGCCGAATCTCGCGGATCAGCCGCACCAGCCCGCTGCCGTCGGAGAGGTCGCCGTAGTGGAGCTGCAGGCTCGGCGGATCTCCAAAGATGAGGTGCTCGATTCGCTCGGTGCCGAACGTGCTGGAGCGGCGGCGGAGGCCGTGGACCTCGTAGCCCTTCTCGAGGAGCAGCTCCGCGAGATAGGAGCCGTCTTGGCCGGTGACACCGGTGATGAGAGCACGCTTCGACATGGGGCCTCCCTGCTGGCAAGACGAGTTGGACGGGCCGACGGCGGGGGCCGCGCGATCCGTGCGGGCCTCCGACGACGACGAAGGGCGGAACCTTAGCAGGCCGCCGCCACCGCCGGAATGGCATTTCAGGGGGCTTTTTGGCCCAACACCGACTCGTAGACGCGGGCGTAGCCCCGGGCTGTGGCCCCCCAGGAGAAGGTCGCCGCATGAGCCCTTGCGCGGGGTGCGAAGTCGGGGTCGGCGGCGAAGGCGTCGAGGCTAGCGGCGTAGATGGCCGCCATGGCCGCCGGATCGAAGGAGTCGAGGTAGAAGCCGTGGTCGCCGGCGATTTCGGGAAGACAGGTGGTGCGGGCCATGAGCACCGGCCGGCCTGCCTGCATCGCCTCCAGCACCGGGAAGCCGAAGCCTTCGGTGAGCGATGGGAACACAAACGCCTCGCAGTGCTCGTAGAGCCACTGCCGGTCGGCGTCACTCACCTCCCCCGGCAGGATCACCCGGCCCTCGAGCCGGCGGCGCGACACCTCGCGACCCAGGAACTCACCGTAGGGCGTCGCCTTCTTGCCGGCGATCACGAGTCGGCGGTCGGCGAGTTGCTCGACGAGGTCGAGCAGCACGTGGAAGTTCTTGTGCGCTAGGCAGTTGCCGACGGTGAGCAGGAACGGCTCCGGCGGCAGCCAGGCGGGCCGCTCGGCAGCGGCCGCCTTCGGGGGGGGCAGCCCGAGGGGGACGACGTGGATTGGTCGGCCGCCGAGTTGCAGTCGCCCGGCCACGTCGTCGGCCACGAACCGCGAGTCGGTGACGACCGCCGCCGCCCGGTCGATCTTGCCCTGGATGTCGGCCAACTTGCGGGTGATCTTGCCGACCTGCTCGTCGTGCGGCGCCTCGTGGAGAAAGTTGAGGTCGTGGATCGTCAGCACCACCGGCACCCGTGGATCGAGGGGCAGGTATTTCGACATCTGGTTGGTGACGTGCCAGAGCGCGATCCGGGGTTCGCCCAGAAACGGTCCGACCAGCGGCCGCAGGAGTCGTCGCAGTGCCTCCTTCTTCCAGGGGGCGACGGCGATGCGATCGAAGCCGTTCGCCGGGAAGTGCCGGTCGGCCCCGGCCGGCAGGAAGAAGACCGGCTCGAAGCGGCCGGCGGCGATCGCCAGCAGTTCCTGGGCGAGGTGCAGGGAGAAGCGGCCCAGGCCGCAGTTGATGTGCCGCAACTTCTCGAGATCGACGACGATGCGGGGCCGAGGTGCGGTCATGGACGACCTGGGAACGGGCTCATCATCTTCGCGTCGGTCGCCGCCAGGGCACAACCCGCGCTTCGGCCCGCGGGTGATGCGTTGCCCCCACGGCGGCGGCCCCGTAGGCTGCCCTCCCAGCGCTCGTCCCCCCACCGGAACACCCCATGAATCGCCCTCTCGCCGCCGTCTTCGCGGGCCTTGTCTTCGTGATTCGATCCGTGGTGGCCGAGCCGGCCGCCTCCCCGGCGGCCGCGGGCTGGCAGTCGCTTTTCAACGGCCGGGACCTGACGGGCTGGGATGGTGATCCGCGGCTTTGGAGCGTCCGCGACGGCGTGATCCATGGCGAGACGACGGCCGAGCAACGGGCCAACGGGAACACCTTCCTGATCGCGCAGGGACTCGAGCTCACGGACTTTGAGCTGGAGCTCTCGTTCCGGTGCGGCGACCGCAACAACTCCGGCATCCAGTACCGGTCCCGGCACGTCACCACGGGCAACCCGCCCAACGCATGGGTGGTGCAGGGCTATCAACACGAGATCCGCAACTCGGCGAAACCCCCCAACGTGGCTGGCTTCATCTACGACGAGGGAGGCAGGCGGGGCAGGATCTGCCTGGTCGGCGAGCAGGCGGAATGGACCGCCGCCGGCAAACGGGTGACCGGCCAGCTCATCGACGCCGCCGGCTTCGAGAAGCTCTTCCGGGTGAACGACTGGAACGATGTGCGGATCGTGGCCGAAGGCACGCGACTGCGGCACATCCTCAACGGCACGGCGATCCTGGAGTTTACCGACGACCCCGCGGTCGCCCTGCGGTCGGGCGTGCTGGCACTGCAGCTGCACGGCGGGCAGCCGATGTGGGCGGAATACCGCGGCATCCGAGTCCGCCCGCGGCCCGCGGCGGAGTGACCGCCGGTCCGCCGCGGCACCCCGCGGTGCTCGGCCATCGGTCATAATCCCGCCCGTCCGTCGATCGCGGGCGGCTGCTTTCCTGTCCGGAGAACACGACCATGGGCCTGATGAAGGAGTTTCGCGAGTTCGCGATGAGGGGCAACGTCATCGATCTTGCCGTCGGCGTCGTCATCGGGGCGGCCTTCGGCAAGATCATCAGCTCGCTTGTGGCGAACATCATCATGCCGCCGCTCAACCTGCTGACGAGCAAGTACGGCGTGAACTTCAATGATCTCGCGCTGAAGATCCGGACGGAGGCCCCCAAGCTCAACGCCGACGGCATGATGGCGATGGTCGACGGGAAGCCGGAGATGGTGTTCCAGAACTATCCGATCCTCAACTACGGCCCGTTCCTCCAGTCGGTGATCGACTTTCTGCTGGTGGCGATGGCGCTGTTCGTGGTGATCAAGATCATCAACACGGCCAAGGCGAGGTTTGACACGCAGGCGGCCGCGCAGGCGCCAGCCCCGCCGGAGGATGTCGTGCTGTTGCGGGAAATCCGCGACGCGCTGGCGAAACGGTAGGCGGCGGCGAAACGCCCCGTCGCGATTCAGAGCGGGCGCTGCCAGGGGAACAGGTCTGGCGGCGGGCAGGTGAGGGTCACCTCGGCAGCCGTCTCAGGGTCAAGGAACGTGATTCGCCAGGCGTGCAGGGCGATCGCCCGGTCGTGCGGATCGGTGGTCTGCGCGGAGGCGAGCGGCGGGCCGCCGTACGCGACGTCCCCGAGCACCGGCATGCCCCGGGCCGCGGCCTGCACCCGGAGCTGGTGCATGCGGCCGGTGAGCGGTTCGAGTTCGACCATCAGCGTGCCGTCGGCGGCGGACCGCACGCGGCCGGTGGTGGTCGCTTCCCTGCCGCCGGGCGTGCCGCGCGGCACGACCTCGGCCCGGGGCTCGTCGGCCACCTTGTGGATCGTGTCGTGCCACTGGAGCGTCGCGTCCGGCGGGGGCGGGACGACGCCGCTGGGGACGAGCACCGCCAGGTAGGTCTTCCGTACCCGTCGCCGCTCGAACTGTCGCGACAACTGCCGCGCAGCCCGCGGGGTGGTGGCCAGGAGCAGCACGCCGGAGACGGCGCGATCCAACCGGTGTGGGACGCCCAGGAATCCACCAGGGTGGCGGTGGCGGCCGGCGACAGTGGCCGAACGGAAGGCGGGGCCGAACCGCTGCTCCCGCGCGCGAGATTCGACGGAGTCGATGCCGATGGGGGCCTGGGTGGGCAGCCCGGCCGGCTTGGCGACGGCCAGCACACCGCCGCCTTCGTGCAGGCGAACGAGTGGTGCGGCGGGGTCGCGGGGGGAGGGAGCCATGGTCTCATCCAGCGGCCTGATGAAGGTCACGCACCGTCAAATCGGTAGCCGCACGATCCTATCCTGGCCGGGTTCATCGCCGGCAACGTCGGGGCATTGTTCGCCGCCTGACGGTACCAGGCCCGCAATCCGCACATTCTGCCGCGCGTTGCCAGCCCCCTGAAAAAAATGAACTCATTGTCCGGCGTGGATCGATGGGATCTGTGATTTGGTTTGTGCCGGCGGGCACGGTCGTCGGGATAGTGCGGAGGGTGGTCCGGCCGGCGACGGGATTCTTTCTCGGGGGGATTCGAGCCATGCGTATGCGACCGATGGTCACGGCTTTGGGCATGCTCCCTGCGATCCAGGCAGGGCCGCTCGTTCGGGGTGCCGAGGAGGCGACCCCCGCCGGTGACGCTGTCGCCGTGGTCGAGGGGTAGGAAGTCCTCACCTCCCAGATCGAGGAGTCTGCAGAGCCGTGTCTCGCCGAAATCCGTCGGGCCTGCCGCGGCTGTCCGGAATGGTCGAACTACGTCGTCTTCGACGTGCTCTTCCTGCAGCGTGACAACGCCACCAACGGTCAATCGATCGCCGTTGGCAGTGACGTCTCTGCGGCGCCCGGCGTGCTGATCCTCACCACCCGGAGCATGCAGGCCGCGACGGTGCCGGGCGTCCGCCTGCTCGACGGCCACCGCGGCCCCGACGGCGTGGGTTGGGAACTGGGCTACCTCGGCGTCTACGGCATGTACGGCGAGGCCGATGTCGCGGCGATCAACCAGCTCGCGGTGCCCGGTGACCTCGGCCACGCGGTGCCGGGCTGGGCGACGGCCAACGTCGAGCGGCCGACCTATGCGTCGAGTCTCAACATCGTGGAGGCGAACATGTTCCTCTGCGAGTGCTGCGAGGTCTGCGATCCCGACGCGGTGCTCGCGTGCGCCCGCCGATCCCGCTCCCGGTGCACCGACCCGATCGGTGGCTTCTTCTGGGCCGGTCTCAACGAACAGACCAACCTCTGTTGACGGCGGTTGAAGACGGCGGCGCGGGGCGGTCGAAAATGGTGTCGCTTGGTGGTGTCGCGGTTGGTTCGGTTGCCTCGGTCAGGCTGTCCGCCGCCATCGCCGTGTGGCGTCCTGCAGCCCGTAACTCTCGCCCTTTGTCTCCAGAATGTGGCCGCGGTGGGTGAGCCTGTCCAGCGCTGCTCCCGTGAGCCGTTCGCTGCCAAGGACTTCGGTCCAGTGCTCGAATGGCAGGTTGGTCGTGACGATCAGGCTATTGCCTTCGTACGCCGTAGCGATGACGGCATGACCGCAAAGACCGTGCCATCCCGGTCACCGCAGCCGTCAAGGATCGCCCAGCTTGCGGAGGCGCAGCGCTGCCGCGTGGCCTTTTTCGTGGAGGTCTTTCCGGCCGCCTCCTTGGCCGCCTTTCCGCTCCCCCCCGCCTTGCCGGCAAGCTCGTTGTTGGTTTCTCGCATGCCCCACTCCTCCGCATCGATGGCCTCATCGAAGCCCATCATCACGACGTCCCCGACATGGACGCGGAGATCGGCGCCGTCGTCCTAGCCCCACCTGCCCGTTCCCTTCTTGGACCGCGCGATCGCGTCGGTCGCGGCCTTGGCGGCCCGCGCAGCGAGCGCCGTCTGTTTGTTCTGGGCCTTCGCTGTGCCAGCGGTCCATCGGGAGGACTGCTTCGCAGTCTTCTTCGTGGCCATCCCCTCCTCGCTGGGCGTGTAGCGGGCCGGGGCTACCAGTCGCGTCGTGCGACCGCTGGCAGAGGCTATCAGAGCCGTCGACAAGGCGGCAAACTCGTCCTCGGCCCCCAGGGCTCGCGGCGTCGTCCCAGCGCTCCTGCAAAAAACGGCAAGTAGTGCCGATTCGACCGAAAATGCTGCGCGACCCTTTTCCTGCCAGCCGACGTCCCTAGGGATTCCTCACCGCCGCTGAAATCCACCATGCGCGCGCATCCTTTTCACCGCGCTACGGGCCGCTTTCATTCGGCCCTCGGCGGACTGCTGGTGGGGGCCCTGGCTGCCGGTGTCGCCACCGCCCTCGAGCTCAACGCCGACCGCGACGCCTTCACTCCCTCGGCGCACTGCGTCGGCACGGGCCGCGGACTCATCGAGGCGTCGCACGTCTACATCGACAACCTCAACGGGCTGCCGACGAACAACTTCCCAGAGCTGCTGATCCGCCAGGGGACGAACGAGTGGTTGGAATGGCGGTTCGGCGTCAACTATGGCATCGGTTCGCAAGGCAACGTGGTGACGAGCGTGGAGGTTGGGGAGGGGACCCTCGACGACAACACGCTCTATGAATCAAGCATCCTCTACGGCTTCAAGCTGGCCACGTCGCACCAGGATGGCTGGGTGCCCGACAGCTGCTTCATCATGGAGGGGGCCACTCCGACGTATGGTGATGTCTTCGGCACGGTGCCAGTGGCGACGCTCGTCGCGGGCTGGGAGTTCTGGGACGATTGGCGGCTGGACGGGGCGATCCGTTACGCCTATTCGGAGGGCGCCGTCAACTGGTTCAGCCGCTGGACGCCATCAGTCGTGCTGCGAGCGCCTGTGACGGAGCGGTGGGAGGTGCATGCCGAGTGGTTCGGCTCCTACACGCAGGGGCTCGTCGAGGACACGCAGCGGCCGATCTTCAGCCCCGGCACGCACTACAGCATCAGCCGCAACGTCGAGATCGGCCTGCGGGTAGGCTGGGGCCTGACCGACGAGGCCGCGCCCTTTTTCTCCGACGCCGGCATCGTGATCCAATACTGAAGCCGGCCCGTCAGTCGGTGGTCAACGAGTGGATGTGCGCATCGGCCTTGAGCCGACCCTGACCGGCCCTTGTTCACCATTGCAAGCCCGCACAGTGAAGCGGCCGGCGACAAACGCGGAGCCGGGTTCACAACTCAGCGCCGCGCGGCGGAGCTGGCTCTTCGGCAGCACACCGTTGACGATCAGGAGCATCGCGCCGTCGGTGATCTTCAGCGTGACGCCGCAGCGCACTCGCGCCTGGCCCGCGATGACCCAGGTCGTCGCCTTGCCGAGCGTGCGGCCGCGAGCGATCGGCCCATCGATCACCTCGATGGTCCGGCGACGGGGAGACGGCGACCGGCGGGCCTGAGCAGGCTTTGCTTTTTGGGTGGTATGACGGTGTACTCCTTCCCGATTCCTGAGCGTCCAATGTCCTCGTCAGGGTCGATCAATGATCTTTGCTGCCCACCGTCTGCTCGCCGTCGGACTCATCCTGGCGGCCGCGTGGGCCGCCACCCGCCCCTGCCTGAGCGACGAGGCTTTCACGCCGGTCAAGTCCAGCGTCCGCTATCGGAAGATCGGCGTCTACGACAAGGCAAGGCTGGCCACGATCGTGGAGACGGAACTCGATGCCTTCCTGGCCGGCTCGACCATGAAGCGGGGCCAGTTCAAGGGGACGTTCGCCTCGCCGCGGCACGCCGTCACGCTCTACGAAGTGCAGTTCGACTCCGTCATCCCCGAGTGGGCCAACGCGCCGACCGTGAGCGGCGGGCTGCTGGCAGTGCCCGGCGACGGCGAGACGTCGCATCCGCTCCTCAGTTACCAGCACGGCACCGTCTTCGGGCTCGACGAGGTGCCGTCGCGGCCCGACAACTCGTTCGAGACGCGGCTGGTCTTGGCGGCCTTCGCCTCGCAGGGCTACGTCGTGATCGGGGCCGACTACTTCGGCCTCGGCACCTCGCGGGTTGGCCCCGGCGGCCGGCGGGCCCCCAACAGCTTCATCGTGCCCGAGGGCACGGTGCAGGCGATGCTCGACCACTTCCGCGCCTCCGGCGAGGTGCTCGCGGCCCTCGGGCAGAAGACGCCGCAGACCTTTCTCTACGGCTGGTCGCAGGATGGCTGGTCGACGATGCAGTTCCTCCGCCAGCTCGAGACCTTGGAGATCCCGGTGACGGCCGCTGCGACGGTGAGCGCGCCGGTGGACCCGGCCGCCGCCTTTCGCCGGCTGCTGGCGAACCCCCGGCCGCAGGACGCCGCCTGGGTCAAGGGCTGCATCAACAACATGATCTGGGCTTATGAGGAATACGGGCGGATGCCCGGGTTCGCGGCGTCGGCGATTCGGCCCGCGTACCTCGCCGCCTCGCAGAGCTTCTACGATGGCGACCTCGATTGGCGGGCGTTCAACGCCGGCCTGCCGGCGACCGCACCTGAGATGCTGCAGCCGGAGTTCGTGGCGACGGCCGCGACCGGCCGTGGCCGCTTCTGGGAGACGCTCGAACTCACCGGGGCCTACCGCTGGCGGATCAAGACGCCGCTGCAGGCATACGCGGGAGGTGCCGACGAGGCGATTCCGGCGGAGGTTTCGCGGATGGTGGTCGATTTCGACCGGCTCCTCGGTGGGGGGGCGTGGAGTTCTTCTCAGCCGGCGACCGGGCCGATCACCGGGCGTCGTTCATCCAGGCAACGCTCGACCTCAAGCCCTGGCTCGACGGCTTCCTCAAACGGACGGCGCAATAGCATCTTCGCTCTCCACGTCGAACACAGGGGGCCTGAAACATGGCAATGAAAAACCATAAGCCTGACCCAACCCCCCGCGATCTCCAGCGTGAGGTTCAGGGGTGGATGCGGTACTTCTACTCCTTGCGGACCCCGGCCTGCGGCTGCACCCCTTCGCACTCGCCGCAGCCTACACCAAGAAGCTGCCGTTCCTGCAGAAGGTCGGGGTCGGCACGCACCGCCTCGAGATGGACGGCCACTTCGAGTTCGCGGTCTGCTCGGCCGCCTACGATGGCATCGTCGCCGACCGGCTCGTCGCAGCCGGAGTTCCCGATCTCCGACATGCCCGCGCGGACTTCGTGGGCATCGACGGCGTCTTCTACGCGACGCGGCCCTGGGGTATCGACGCGGCCCCGGAGCGGCTGGCGGATATGATCGCGCCCCACTGCGGATCCGCCGCGAACTTTCCGGACATCGGCGCCCGCGAACTCGTCCAGGCCCAGTCGGCCAACGCCACCTACGTCCACGCGATCCTGACGCGGTGATTCCAGGATTCGGGACGCCGGCTCGTGCGGGCCGTGCCGACGCGATAGGCTGGAAACACTCTGCTGACGTGGACGCGGGGATACCTCAGCCGGCGACACAGCCGGCGGTAGCGAGCCAACATCGCAATCACCGCGGCCCGATGCCTCAGGGGAGTCGACGGCGAAGGCCACGGAGTGACGCCGGTCAGGCGGGCTTCATCTCGGCGATGATCTTCTTGAGCGCGGCCACCGACAGTGCCGAGCACTCCATGGGCGACTTGCCGTCCGGGTAGTCCTCCTGCTCCACCGTCAGCCACTCCGTGCCCCCGACCTCTCGGCAGGCCGTGATCACTGCCTGCCAGTCCACCGAATCCTGGCCGATGATCGCTTTTTTGCCCCCCTGCGTGACGGTTGGCTTGAAATGCGTGATCCGCGTGCGGCCCGGATGGCGTCGAACGACTTCCGCCGGGTCGAGGCCTGCCGCTAGGGTCCACCCCACATCCTGCTGCAGCACCACGTCCGGACTTGTTCGCTCCGCGAACAGATCCCAGTAGGTCTTATCGCCATCCTTGTTGAACTCATGCTTGTGGTTGTGGTAGCCGCAAGCCATGCCGAAGGGCTTGAGCACCTCGGCCGCCTTGTTGCACGTCTCGGCAAGCGTCTTGCTCCGCTCGGAATGGGTGAAATCCCCGTCGCCCGGGATGATCAGGAACCGGCACCCGATCGCCTGATGGAAGTCGATCGCCTTCTGAAGCGCGTCGCCGCGGAGATTGTTTGTGCCGATGTGCGTGCCGGCGGCGATCAGCCCAAGATCCTTGAGACGCTTGGCGAGCTCGGCCGGCCTGTCCTTGTAAGAGTGGTAGCCCGCGAACTCGACACCCTCCACGCCCATCTCGGCCACCTTGGCCAGCGCCGCGTCGAAGTCCCTGCCGCAGTCGTTGCGAACCGAGTACAGCTGCAGCGCGATCCGCATGGGCGGCTTGCCGGCGGTCTGGTCGGCGGCCGTCAGGACCCGTGGTCCCGCCGCGGCCAGGACGGCGGAAGACTGCAGAAACAGACGACGGGACAGCGAGGTGAGAGGCATGCTCGAGACCTCCGGGCTACGGTGACGCGACCCCCGGACCACGAAGCGTTGATCACGCCGGCGGGGCCAAAGTAGCATCTTACCCTCGACCGGCGTCTGCACACGTCTCCGACCGGCCGGAGGCTTGCCGCGTGCCGGCGGATGCCGGGGTGCCTGACGGTCG
>Ga0194119_10013019_pt1 | contig 10432 bp, 6 predicted proteins | sample TA2MahC100mmetaG_FD_148620 | JGI IMG/M metagenome (GOLD analysis project Ga0194119, IMG submission 148620) | Freshwater microbial communities from Lake Tanganyika, Tanzania - TA2015018 Mahale Deep Cast 100m | ecosystem: Environmental > Aquatic > Freshwater > Lake | place: Tanzania: Lake... | reverse complement strand
CGGGGGAAGCGGCGGAATTTTTGCAGCCGGCGCGGCGCGAGCCGGAATTCCGCGTGGAGTGGTGCCTGGAACATCCCCGGGAGGACCGCGAAGTTCTGCAGCAGATTTTGTTGCAGCTGGTGCAGCAACTGGTGGAAATGCTTCGGCAGCATGGTCGCGGCGCGCTGCGGCTGGTGTGCCAGCTTGATCAACGCCAACTCCCCGTGGGACTTTACGAACCTTCCGCGGACGCTCCGCATTTGTGGGACCTGCTGCGCGCTCCCTGGGAACGACTGCAACTTGAGCGAGGCGTCTCGCGGCTGGAGCTCCACGCGCCGCTCACGGTTCCCCTGACGGCACGCCAAACCGATCTTCTTCAGCCAACTCCCGACTCCAACGCGCGAACGAACGACCGCGAGTGGGCCGTGTTGCTGGATCGCTTGACGAGTCGCTTGGGAGAGAAGCAGGTGCTGCGCGTGGTCTTGGAGTCGGATCCGGATCCCGAGCAGGCTTACCGGTACCTGCCCTGGCTGGATCGCTCGACCGTTTCCTCCTCCGCATCCTCAGGAAAGCCTGCCGAAGTCGTCGAACGCCCGCTCTTGTTGCACGGGAAGTTCGTCCCGCTTCAGATCACTGTTCCAGGACCGGCGGTTCCCAGCGAGTTTACCGAGGCAGGGCGGCGACACGTGGTGGCCCGTTCCTGGGGGCCGGAGCGGATCGAGACCGGATGGTGGCGGAACCGGCGCATCTTTCGCGATTACTACCAGATTGAGACAACCGCGGGAAACCGGTTCTGGATCTGGCGTCGCCACGCCGACGGGGTCTGGTTCCTGCATGGTGAATTTTGAGTTGCTCCGATGCCGTACGTGGAACTTCAGTGCAGAACCAACTATTCGTTTCTGGAAGGAGCGTCACATCCCGAGGAACTGGTGGAGCAGGCTGCCGCACTGGGATATGGCGGACTGGCGGTTACCGATCGCAATACCTTGGCCGGCGTCGTAAGGGCGCATGGCGCCGCGAAGGATCGAGCGTTTCCGCTGATCATCGGCGCCGAAATCAGCCTCGAAGATGCTCCCCCTGTGTTGCTCTGGGCGATCGACCGGGCCGGATACGGGCGGCTCTCGCGATTGATCACCGTCGGGCGTCGACGCGCCGCCAAAGGACAATGTGCGCTGCGCTTCGACGATCTGGTCGCCCACCATTCCGGCCTGCTGGCGGGAATTCTGGCGGAACCGTCGTTGCCCGGCGCGAACTGCGTGCATCGGATCGGCGACTATCGGGAACTGTTTGGCGATCGCTGTTACTGGGTCTGCCCTCTGCTCCGCAGCGGCATGGATGACGAACAACTCGCTCGATTCCAAGCCGCTGCCCGAGCCTGGAAGTTGCCGCTGCTGGCAGCGGGAGATGTCCACTACCACGTCCCCGAACGCCTGCCGCTACAGCATGTCCTGACCGCGATCCGTCAACACACCACGGTGGTCGAGGCGGGTGGCTGGCGTTTTCCCAATGCCGAGCGGCACTTGCGACCGCTCGACGATCTCGCGCAGCTCTATCGGCACGATGCCGCGCTGCTGGAACGCACTATGGAAGTCGCGCAGCGCTGCCGTTTTTCGCTGGACGAGTTGCGTTACGAATATCCTGAGGAATTGGCGCCGTCCGGGGAGCCGCTGCCCGACTATCTTGCTCGTCTGACTTGGGACGGCGCAAGCCGGCGTTATCCCCAAGGCATCCCCGACAAGGTCCGGCGACTGCTGGCATATGAATTGGCGCTGATCGGCGAACTGCATTACGAGGCGTATTTCCTCACCGTCTGGGATCTTGTGCGTTTCGCCCGCGCCCAAGGGATCCTCTGCCAGGGCCGAGGATCGGCGGCCAATTCGGCCGTCTGTTTCTGCCTGGGTGTCACCGCGGTCGACCCGGACCGAGCCGATCTGTTGTTCGAGCGATTTATCAGTCGGGAGCGGGACGAAGCGCCGGATATCGACATCGATTTTGAACACGAACGCCGCGAAGAAGTACTGCAGTATCTGTACGACAAGTACGGACGCGAACGGGCCGGCATGACGGGAGTCGTGATTACGTATCGCTCGCGTTCGGCGATCCGCGATGTGGGGAAGGCCTTGGGGTTCCCCAGCGAGCAGATCGATCGCCTGGCGAACAACACCGAGGGCTATCATCATGATCCCCATCTGGCCGACCGCTGCCGGGAGGTGGGAATCGACCCCGAAAACTGGCGGGCGGCGCTCTGGATATTGCTGGTCGACCAACTGATCGGTTTCCCCAGGCATCTCTCGCAGCATGTGGGTGGAATGGTGATCACGCGCGGACCGCTCTGCGAACTGGCACCGATCGAAAACGCCGCCATGCCGGGACGAACGGTGATCGAATGGGACAAGGACGACCTGGACGAATTGGGGATTCTCAAAGTCGACTGCCTGGCATTAGGCATGCTGACGGCGATTCGCAAATGCCTGGGAACCGTGGAACGGCAACGTGGGGAGCGCTGGGAGTTGGCAACGATTCCGTCGGAGGATCCGCGCGTTTATGAACAGATCTGCCGCGCCGACACGATGGGGATTTTCCAGATTGAGAGTCGAGCCCAGATGAGCATGCTGCCGCGCCTGAAACCTCGCACCTTCTACGATCTGGTGATCGAGGTGGCGATTGTGCGGCCGGGACCGATCCAGGGTCAAATGGTTCATCCTTACCTGCGTCGCCGCGCGGGTGAGGAGGCACCGTTCTATCCCAACGACGCGATCAAGGAAGTGCTGCACAAAACGCTGGGTGTGCCGATCTTCCAGGAACAGGCGATGCGGCTGGCAGTGGTCGCCGCCGGATTCAGTCCCGGGGAAGCCGATCAGCTGCGGCGCGCAATGGGCGCCTGGCGGCGTCCCGGCGTGATCGATCAGTTCCACACCAAACTGCTGCATGGAATGGAAAGTCGGGGACTGAGCCGCGAGTTCGCGGAACAGGTATTCCAGCAGATCCGCGGCTTTGGCGAATACGGATTCCCGGAATCCCACGCCGCCAGCTTCGCGCTGCTGGTGTATGCCTCGGCCTGGTTGAAATGTTACTTCCCGGCCCACTTCACCGCCGCGCTACTCAACAGCCAGCCGATGGGCTTCTACGCTCCCGCGCAACTGATCCGCGACCTGCGCGAGCACGGCTACGCCGTCCGCCCGGTCGACGTGAACCACAGTGACTGGGATTGCACACTCGAACCGAACCGCGACGACGGTCGGGATTCGTTGCGGCTGGGCTTCCGCTTGCTGAACCATTTTCCGCGCCGCGCGGCCGAACGGATCATCGAGGTGCGTCGAGCCGGCCCGTTCCAGTCTCTGGATGAACTGGCCCGCCGCACCGAATTGACGCGCGCTACGCTGCTGCGACTCGCGGAAGCCGACACTTTCGCGTCGCTGGCTCAAGATCGACGCCAGGCACTCTGGAGCCTGCTCGGCCAGAACGATCGCACGCGCCAACAGCCCCTGTTCCACGCTCTGCAGGACGAAGAATCGATTCCCGATCTGCCGCAACTCTCGCTCCAGGAGAGCGTGTTCCTCGATTACCTCACTTCCGGACTCTCCTTGAAATCACATCCGTTGGCTTTTTGTCGCGAGCAACTGAAGGCCCTCCGAGTTCTCCCCGCCAGGGAACTCGAAAATGCCCGTCCCGATCGCCAGGTGCGCGTTGCGGGACTGGTCCTGCTCCGGCAACGCCCCGGATCGGCGAAAGGGATCACTTTCGTGACGCTGGAAGATGAAACCGGAATCGCCAACCTGGTGATCAAACAAGCCGTCTGGGATCGCTACCACGCCGTCGCCCGCCACTCCCCAGCCTGGATCGCCCATGGACAACTCCAAAGCAAAGACCGTGTCATTCACGTCGTCGTCAATCGGCTCGATGACCTCTCCGGACAACTCGAGACCGTCGGCACCAGGTCCCGGAACTTCCGCTAATTGCGGGGCGCCGCGACGCCCTGGGTAAACCGGCCACGACAGCCCCAAGCCCTGAAAGGCCTGAAAGGGCGGTACCACGCCTTGAAGAAGATCCTCGAAGCGGTGAAAAAGGACAGTGTGAGGTGAGCACCGACGCCAAGCACAGTGCGTGTGGCCCCCACCACCGCCGCCCCATGGTAAAAAGGGGCTCCGCAAATAACAGGGTAAGTGACATGGCAAGTAAAAAACAGGGCAAGTAACAAGGGAGGCAAAACGATGACTGGCTGTCGTCCGCGGAAATTCCATCGCTCGGTATTGCTTGTCGGTTGGGCCGTCTTGCCATTGCTGTTTGGGTGTGGCGCGGAATCGAGGCCCGCGCCTGGGCCATCGAAAGCGGATGCCGATGCGACGCGGAAACTGACGATCTGCCTGTTGCCAAAAATCAAGGGGATCAGCTATTTCAGTTCGTGCTACCGAGGCGCGCAAGAGGCGGCCGACGAGTTAGGCGGCATCGAACTGATCTACGATGGGCCGACCGACGGTGATCCGCGCAAGCAGGCGGAAATGATCGAACAATGGACGGCGGATCGCGTGGATGTGATCTGCGTTTCACCCAACGCGCCCGATGTGGTAGCGAAGGCGATGCAGGATGCGCGTAAGGCCGGAATCAAAGTACTTACCTGGGACGCGGACGGCAATCCCGAGTCCCGCGAGTTCTTCATCAATCAGGCCAGTGCCCAGACGATCGGCGAGTCGATGGTGCGCGTGATGGTGGAAGACCTGGCAGCCGTTCATGGTTCCGACTTGGACGGGGGACGTGGTGATCGTCAGCGCGGATGCCACCGCGGCGAATCAGAACGCCTGGATCGCGGCGATGAAACCGGCGTTGGAGAAAACGGGCTTGAATCTGGCGACCATCAAGTATCCAGGTGAGAACGCCGCGAACGCTCTGGCGGACGCCAAAGATGTCATCCAGAAGTATCCAAACCTGCGCGGAATTTTCGGAATCAGCTCGGTGTCATTTCCAGGCGCGGCCGAGGCGGTGGAGCAGAGCGGCAAGTCGGGTAACGTCCTGGTGACGGGGTTATCGACGCCCAACGACATGAAGCGTTTCGTCCATGCGGGAACCGTGCGATCGGTGGTGCTTTGGAATACCGTGGATCTGGGGTACCTGACGGTGCGCGCGGCGGCGGCCTTGGCTCGCGGTGAGCTGAAAACAGGGATGGAAAAATGGGAAGCCGGCCGAGTGGGAGTTCGTCCCGTGCGGGGTGACGAGATTCTGCTGGGCGATATTCTTGTCTTCACCAAGGCCAACATCGATCAGTACGACTTCTAGCTCGACGGTGACCGAATCATTCTTCGCGGCGACAAATACATGTATTGCATAGGGCGCTGACGATGACGGCCGGTTCGATGATCCAGATGGAGATCGGTGCGTTTGGGGAGCCGGACGCACTGCGACCAGCGCGGGTGGCGATTCCGCGGCCGGGAGCTGGGGAAATCCTGATACGGGTCATGGCGGCGGGGATCAATCGGCCGGACATCCTGCAGCGACAGGGCAAGTACCCGGCGCCGGCGGGTGCCAGCCCGGTACCTGGCCTGGAAGTGGCGGGGGAGGTGATCGAGTACGGCGAACGGGTCGGCGAATTCCACCCGGGGGATCACGTCTGTGCGCTAACCAACGGCGGAGGTTACGCCGAATACTGCGTGGTTCCCGAAGGCCAGGCGCTCCCCTGGCCCGCTGGCTTTGACGCCGTTCAGGCGGCGTCGCTGCCGGAGACGTATTTCACGGTCTGGGCCAACCTGTTTCAGATGGGGCGAATTCGACGCGGCGAATCGGTGCTCGTGCACGGCGGTTCGAGCGGGATTGGAGTAACGGCGTTGCAGCTGGCATCCGCCTTCGGTGTGCGGACGTTCGCAACAGCGGGCAGCGCACAGAAGTGCTCCGCGATCGAACGATTCGGCACTGTGGCGATCAACTACCGCGAGCAGGATTTCGCAGAAGTCGTAAATCGGGAGACCGCGGGGCGCGGCGTAGATGCGATCCTTGACATGGTCGGCGCGTCGTACTGGGACCGAAATCTGGCGTCCCTGGCATTCGATGGCCGACTGCTGCTGATCGCTTTCCTCGGTGGGGCTATCGTCGAACGCGCCGACCTGCGCAAGATCATGACCCGGCGTCTGGTGGTTACGGGTTCGGCAATGCGACCGCGCACGTCGGGGGAAAAGGCGACGATTGCCCGCGAATTGCGCAATCAGGTCTGGCCGCTGCTTTCGGCTGGCACCATTCGACCGATCGTCCACGCGACCTTTCCACTAAGCCAGGTCGCCGATGCCCATCGGCTGATGGAATCGAGCCAGCATATCGGCAAGATCGTACTGCGAGTTTCTACGTCAGAATGTGCTGTCCAATGAACCGCAGATAATGCCGGCTTTCGACCTGTCCGCCGGAATGGAACTCGACCGACGTCCAGATGACGCGCAGCGAGTCGTACCAGTCATTATCGTCGGTATCGAGATGCCGCGACCTCTGAATTGAATCGGCGAGCATTCCCGCAAGGCAGTCCGGGGTGGGTTGTTTTGTGATCAGTGCCTGCAGCGCCGCCATCGCCATCGCCGACGATGTTGCGGAGTACCATGCGAATCTGGGCGGCCTGCTGTTGAATCTCCAGCGGAACCAGGAGGCGCTGGTGAGTCTGTCGCGCGCGCAGCGGCTTGCGGCCGACCAGTTCGCCACACTCTTCAATTTATCCGAGGCCCATCGACGAACGGGCGACCTGGAAGGCGCGGAGCAGTTGTTGCGACGCGCATGCGAACTCCGCCCCGATTCGACCGACGCATTGCATCAACTGGGATTGGTGCTCGTCGCGCGGCACCGAGTCGATCCTGGAGCACCTGCAGTTGGGACCACTCATCGCGAAAGACGACGAGCAATACGTGGAGTGCGCACGGAGGCTGGCGGCGAGTCCCGAATATCTTTCGTTCCTGCGGCCGCAATTGCGTGAAAAAGTCCGCGCCACCTTCTGCGATGGGCTGGGCTTTATTCAGTCGCTGGAGCGAACGTATCGCGATTTATGGCGCCGGCATTGCTGAACCTGGGCTCGGATGGCAGTAAATCGCTTCTTTTTTGCCGGGCGGTGCGTCGCATTTGTCCGGACCAGAAGTTACAGTGTTGCTTCCGACTCGTACCGAACCCCATTCTGTCGCATCGGCGGAGGCAGCATGACATCGACGCAGGAGTATCAGGCCCCCTATCCCGGTTCGAAGCAGATGCCACGCTGGACGACGGGCGAGCTCATCAATGCGCCCCTGTTCACTTGGCGCAATTGGCTGGCGATGATCGGTCCCGGACTCGTCATGGGGGCCTCGGCGATCGGCGGCGGAGAATGGCTGGCGGGGCCGGCGGTAACCGCAAAATTTGGCGGTGCAATGCTCTGGGTAGCCACGGTGAGCATTGTCGTTCAGGTGATCTACAACATTGAGATCAGTCGCTACACGTTGTATTGCGGCGAGCCGATCTTCAACGGGAAGTTCCGTACGTTGCCCGGCCCCTATTTTTGGCTGTTGATCTACATCTTGCTCGACTGGGGCTCGTTCGCTCCCTACCTCGCTGTGAACGCGTCGGTGTCGCTCAACACGATGTTCGTGACGGACTTCAAGCCAAGTGAAGTCGCTTCACATTGGTGGCTGCATAAATGGGTCTCCACCGGCATCTACACCGCCTGCGTAATCCCGCTGCTGCTGGGTGGGAAAATCTACAATTCGCTGAAGTGGCTGATGTCATTCAAGCTGGTCGTTGTGCTCGGATTCCTGCTGGTCGTCGGGCTGCTGTTTTCGCGACCGTCCACCTGGTGGGAGATCGTCAGCGGTTTCTTCAAGTTTGGAACCGTCCCCGTCGTGCTGGGCGAGGACCTGAACGGAAACGGACAACTCGACCCGGGAGAGGACTTCGATCATGACGGAAACCTGGATGTGGTCGAACCGCGCGTGCTGAAGGAAGACAATACGACGGCGTCATTTACCGATCTGGACGGCGACGGCAAGTGGGACGGCACGAATGCGGTGAATATCGTTCAGTACTGGTTCCGGCAAGGAAAGACGCCCGAAATCGACTATACACTGATCGCCATGATCGCAGGACTGGCCGCGATCGCGGGTAATGGTGGGCTGACCAATACGCCGATCTCGAATTTCACGCGCGATCAAGGGTGGGGGATGGGACATCACGTCGGCGCGATTCCGAGCCTGGTGGGCGGGCACGGCATCGAATTGTCGCATTCGGGATGCGTGTTCGACGTCAACCAGGAATCCATGCCGCGCTGGAAACGATGGTATCGGCACGTGATGCGCGACCAGGTCTGTGTCTGGATGATGGCCTGTCTGATCGGAGTCGGGTTGCCGAGCATTCTCTCCGTGGAATTCCTGCCGCGGGGAACGGAGGGTGACGATTGGAAAATCTCGTCGATGACCTCTGGCGGCGTCGAGAACCGAGTGACCAAGCCGATCGATGGCGTCCTGGCAAACGCGCCTGTCTTCAAAGACACGCTCACGGGCCCCTCCTGGGGATGGCGGTTCAAGATGGGTACGCTTTTCTGCGGATTCCTGGTGCTCGTGACAAGTATGGTCTCCACCATCGACGGATTTGTTCGGCGCTGGGTCGACGTGATCTGGTCGGCGAGTCCTCAACTGCGGCAGTTGGAAACCCGCATGATCCGCTACGTTTACTTCACGGTCCTGGTTTTGTACTGCATGGGCGGATACACGATCATGTGGGTAACAGAGAAGCCGGCATTCGTGTTCAAACTTGCCACAACCGGCTACAACTTCGCGTTCGCGTTCAGCTGTTGGCACACGATTGTGGTGAACTCGGTGCTGTTACCTAAACAACTGCGACCTCGCCTCTGGATCCAACTGGCGCTGTTGATTGGCGGATGCTATTTCGTGTTCCTGGGCACGATGGGCCTACTGAAACTTTTGGGCAAGGTCTGATAAACTGCGATAGATCCATGTCTAGTACTCTGGAGTAGGTCATGCGACGACATCGTAATATGCGGCGGTCGAATTCGCGGTTGCTGGCGAGCTTTCGACGCTTGCCGGCCCCGTCTCTGTTCGTGATTTTTCTGATCGTTGTTCCGTTGTCGATTCTCTTTGTGGGGACCGCCGAGCCGCAGGATCGCAAGGCACCGGCTACCGCGGCGCAGGGGCGACAAGACGAACGGAAGCTTTCGGGTGCGGCTGCCGCTCGGACTTTTCCCGATTTGGCGAAGAGCTACACCGATTCGGTGGCGCACACGCTTAAACAATTCTGTCTGGAATGTCATTCAACGGCCCAAAAGGAAGGTGAGCTGGACCTGGAGCGATTTCTGTCGCTGAAGGAAGTGCGCCGCGACGTCCAAGCCTGGCAGAAGGTCGCCGAGATGTTGGACAACGGGGAGATGCCGCCCAAGGAATCACCGCAACTGGACGCGGCGCGGCGGTCCGCGCTGCGTGGCTGGGTTGCGGATTATTTGCGCGCGGAAGCGATCGCGATGGCGGGCGATCCCGGCCCTGTGTTGCTTCGGCGACTGACGAACGCCGAGTATACGTATACGCTTCGCGACCTGACCGGGATTGACGAATTGACGCCGGCGAAGGAGTTCCCCGTCGATAGCGCAGCGGGCGAAGGGTTTACCAACACGGGCAACGCACTGGTGATGTCGCCTGCGTTGTTGACGAAGTACTTTGACGCTGCCAAAGAGGTGGCCTCGCACCTGGTGCCCACTCCCGACGGATTGCGATTTTCCCGATTCCAGACACGCCGCGATTGGACCAATGAATCGTTATCGCTGATCCGTGAGTTTTACGCTCGTTACGCGGCCGAATCGCCTGGAACACAGGTCAATCTGCAGGGGATCGTGTTTGATACGAACAGTGGCGGTCGACTGGCGGTTGAAAAGTATGTCGCCGCGCTCTGGGCGGAACGGCAGGCGTTGCGGCGCGGCGATCGCTCCCTGCGGGAGGTCGCCGGCAACCACGGTTTGAATGAAAAATACCTGACGTTACTCTGGGACGCGTTGGAGTCTGCGGGGGAGCGGTCGCAACTGCTCGAACGGGTTCGTCAACGCTGGCAGGCCGTACCGCCTTCTGAAAACGGCAAAGCGAGCAAGGGTGACGGCGAGGGCAAGGGCGAGGATGACCCTCTTCGCGGTCTGATCTCGGAAATCGTACAGTGGCAAAAATCGCTCTGGAGATTCACCAGCGTCGGACATATTGGCAAAGTCGGTGGCCCCACCGCCTGGCAGGAGCCGGTAGTACCGTTGCAGGCGCGGCAGGAGCTGCGAATCAAGATGCCGTCGCAACCTGCGAGCGACGAAATCACGCTTTTTCTGGTCACGGGCGACGCCGCGGACGGGCCCCAAGGCGACGTTGCGATCTGGGATCGCCCACGCTTTGTCGTGGCGGGGCAACCGGACCTGACTTTGCGGGAGCTGCGTGAGGTGGCTCGAAACCTGCAAGCGCAGCGCGAGCGGATCGTCGGC
>Ga0194119_10013012_pt1 | contig 10435 bp, 7 predicted proteins | sample TA2MahC100mmetaG_FD_148620 | JGI IMG/M metagenome (GOLD analysis project Ga0194119, IMG submission 148620) | Freshwater microbial communities from Lake Tanganyika, Tanzania - TA2015018 Mahale Deep Cast 100m | ecosystem: Environmental > Aquatic > Freshwater > Lake | place: Tanzania: Lake... | reverse complement strand
CTTGCATGGTAACAAAGATGAAAATAGTATGGGATAATTCGTTACAGCTACTATCTTATACAAAAGATATTTTGGTATTGAAAATAGGGAGTACTTTAGTGTCTGTAATATTGGAATAATTAACAGCCGTTGGACCTCCAAATTTAATATTATCAATTTCACCAATGCCGTTAACTGTAATTTTTAGATAATTAATCTTATGTGTCCCAACTTCAGGGGGCAAATTGAAATAATAAACGGCTTTCGACTGATCGAACCAATCACCCAGGATAAGGGTCGAACCATCTATATCAACATCGTAGTCGTCACACCCTTCAATAAAATCATAAACAGCAATTCCCTTTTGATTTTCAAACACAAGGGAAAAAGCATTATTCGAATATACGAATAAAGTCAACAAGCTATACAGAATTGCTTTACTTTTCATAATCCTATCCCTTCAAAAACTTTTTTGTCACAGCCGGGGGCGGCCGTGCTACAAACTAAAGCCGTAATTGGAAGGAAAATATAGATGTGAAAATAAATTGCATTACCATCATATTCTCCCTTCCTATGTCAAAGAACGCTTGCTTGTAAAATCCCATAGATGTCCCTGTTCAAAAGCATCGTCCTATAATACCAAATCCCTATCCCCTCTATCAAGAAAATTCCCCATTTCCCCACTCAACATTCTCCATATCCGTATTTACCACATATTTCCTATTCCCGTAGTGGGCAATAAATCGAGATGAACAGTGTCAGACAGGGCCTATTTCATTTGGGCAATGATTTAATGATATAAGTATTCTACTTCTTGTTCAGTTCTGTGCTCCCACAGTGCACTTCTCATCTGACTTTTAAGTGGGGTGTTAGTCTGGGTAATCTTTCACCCTTGTGTAGTTTTTGTCTAATTATTAAAATAGGTAAAAAACAGTGTCTATAAGTTGTTCAATTTCAACTACTTATAAACGATCTATTATGTCCTTTACATCTTACAAGCAGGAGGTCACAAGTCCGAGTCTTGTACCGCCCAGTACTGCAAGCCATTGTAAATAAATGACTTGCAATTTTTCATCCGTCCCCTTATATCCATCAAAAGGCCTTTGAGCGTAAAAAAAGCGTAAATCTTCAGCCGATTTCGAGTCGTCTCAAAGTCGTATTCTATTTGACTGTGTTGGGATATGAAACTGCCGGGGCAACGCTGTGCCTTGTAATCAAAGAGACTCAGGGCCGTCTTGAAAACTCACACTAACCGCTTGCAATTTTACCACAAGGACGGTACAGTATGGACTTTAAGACTTCTTTTGGAGAGGTGGCCGAGAGGCTGAAGGCAACGGTTTGCTAAACCGTCGTACGGGTATAAACTCGTACCCCGGGTTCGAATCCCGGCCTCTCCGTTCTACGCTTCGCTACGAACGGCAGGCCGTTCTTAGAACGGCTACGAACGGCAGGCCGTTCTTAGAACGGCTACGAACGGCAGGCCGTTCTTAGAACGGCTACGAACGGCAGGCCGTTCTTAGAACGGCTGCGAACGGCCAGCCGTTCAGTCCCTATTGGAATTTGAAAAATGTGGTATATATACATTTTGAAAATGGCCGATGGCGAGTATTATGTTGGATCAACCAACGACCTGAAAAGGCGAATTGCAGAGCATACCCGCGGAAAAGAAATTTCAACTAAATGGCGACTTCCGGTGGCATTGGAAGCTTATGTCGCAGTGAAATCAGAAGCAACCGCACGTAGCCTTGAGAAATATCTGAAAACATCCTCCGGAAAAGCAACTCTGAGAAAAAGAATTTTACCCGACGAAGCTTTAGCGTAATCGGACCCGGCCTCTCCGTTCTACGCTTCGCTACGAACGGCAGGCCGTTCTTAGAACGGCTGCGAACGGCATCGCTGTTTTTCGCTTTCTCGCAATTTCCCTGCCTCACCTTACAGGCAAAGTTATCCACAATTGGCTTAATGGGTTCGTTTCGTTATTTTGTCTAACTTTTTGGCCTCCATTTCTGCGTTTTTGATATTGATAATGCATATTTGGTCGTGAAAAAATTGGGTTCGTTCTGCGAAAATGTCTGAAAGACATTTTCGAAATCAAAAATCAACGTGCAAAAATCAAAATTAAGGAGTCGGCAGGGCCGACGGCTGAAATAAGCGGATTCCTCACCCGCAAGGGGTTCGGAATGACGGGGCTCTTGTTCTGTCAAGTTCTTCGACAACATGATACACATACTCCTTTTTTTCAAAGTTCATAGTTCTTAGTTCGTAGTTCGTAGAAAATCTGGATTCCGGCCTTCGCCGGAATGACAGAACCACGAGGCGCAAAATAAGCGTCTCCTATATGGGCTGGACTTGCGTGGCGGTGTCGAAAATTCGTGATTTTTCGAGGGCAAAAAAGATGTAAGTCATCATGGAGAATGAAGTTAGAAATTTATGGAATTTTTAAGATAAGCAAGATAGTGCAATCGGTATTGTGTCGAAGCAATATAAACCACAGATTGACGCAGATTGTCACAGAGAGAAAAAAGGGAGAAGGCAAGAGACAAAAGGTATGTAGATATACAGGTATGCAGGGATGAGGAGGTGCAAGAACTTAACTCAAGAGGATAAAACGTATTGCGAATTGAGAATGCAGAATTTAGAATTGAGAAATTAGCAGTATAAACCATGGATTAACACAGATTGTCACAGAGAGAAAAAAGGGAGAAGGCAAGAGACAAAAGGTATGCAGGGATGGAACAAAGACAAAAGGCAAAAGTTAAAAATCATCCGTCGTCGCTAAAGCTATGACGGACAAGAAAGGCAAAATTGAGGACCCGCCTTCGTTAAAACTTCCGTCTTCGTCAAAACTTCTGCCTTCGCACAAGGCTACGGCGAGACAAGCCGACAGGACGAGACGGCGGGGCAAGCAACCGGGAGGGCTGGACTAATTAAAAGGAGGAATCAAGGGTTTAAGAAGGATTGGAGTTTGTGTGAGATTTGGGCGGGGTTGCGAAGCTGACATTCCCAGATGACCAGAATCTTGAAACCACAGATTAACGCAGATTTTCACGGATATAATGAAAGAAAGGACAGAAGGTGTTTTTGAACCTTGGCCGGGGTTTTTAGTTGGCACTCCCAGATAATTAAGACCTGCCAGCCGAGGGTTTTGAGTTGGGCGATGTTTTTTTTGTCGCGGGTTTTACATATATTCTAATTTGGAATATTCTATTCCAAGATATATCTTAATATACATGAATTATTCAAAGACAATCTATACTGCGGAATATAAATCTCTTATCGTACAGCTTAAAAAGGCACGACAACAGTCCAATCTCTCTCAAACAGAAGTTTCGCAGAAGCTTGGTGTAACTCAATCCTTTATCTCCAAAGTTGAAGCTGGTCAATACCGACTGGATATTATTCAATTGAAACAATTTGCGAGGTTATACAATAAAAAACTCACCTTCTTTTTGAAGGAAAACTGACCCATGTCAGCCTATTACAGGGCTACTTTTCAAGAATTTCTTGCCTGCTCCAAAGAGGCATTATTGGGAGCGTTAAGTCATGGGCTAACCAATTACACGTCACCTTTCAGTGAAATTGTACACGTATGGGAAAATGACATTTCTTTTTTGAAAAAAAGTTTTGAAGAAATCCTCCTGAAAGAAGCAACCGCTGCGAATTGGCATATTCTTTTGGAATACCCGATTCCACGACGAGGGAAACGGCTGGACGCTGTCATTTTAGCAAAAGATATTATCCTTGCATTGGAATTTAAAAGCGGAGAAGGAACCAGGGCTGCTCGGCTTCAATTAGAAGATTACTGTTTAGATCTGCGAGATTTTCATGCAAAAAGCGAAGGGAAAATCATAGTGCCTGTCTTGGTTGCTAAGAATGTAAAACCTGCTGAATTACCCAATCAACTACGAGAAGATAACGTTCAAACAGTATTACAAACAAGACGAGAAGATTTTTCTACTTATTTAATTAGGGCTATTAGGCACTTTTCTCAATATGCAATTGGTTTCATTGATGCAGAAAAGTGGGACCAAAGTGACTATAGACCAACACCGACTATAATAGAAGCAGCAAAAACTCTTTATGCAGGTCAAAATGTCAAAGAAATATGCCGTTGTCATGCAGGAGCGGAAAATCTAACCAAAACAACACTTGCAGTTCTCGATGCTATAAAAAAGGCACAGGAAAACCATCAGAAATTGATATGCTTTATTACAGGTGTGCCGGGGTCAGGTAAAACGCTGGCGGGCCTGAATATTGTACACAATCAAAAACTTCACGATGGAGAATTAGGGATATTTTTATCAGGTAATGGTCCTTTGGTAAAAGTATTAACGGAGGCATTGGCAAGAGATCATACCTGTCGTAGTGAGCAAGGTACCAAACTCGAAGCTCGCCGTGACATTCTCACTTTTGTACAGGGGGTCCATATATTTCGTGATAAATATATCTTCGACAGTCAAATACCTCCTGATAAAATTATTGTTTTTGATGAGGCCCAGAGAGCATGGAATGCTGATTATTTAAGTTCATGGCGAAGTCGTCGTAATAACGGACTTCGAGATGAAGGGGTCGCCTATTCAGAACCAGAAATTATCTTGAATATCATGGATAGACACCAAGATTGGGCCGTTATTATTGCGCTAATTGGTGGAGGCCAAGAAATTAACCGAGGTGAGGCTGGATTGTCTGAATGGGGGCGGGCAATTGCTGAAAAATATCTTCACTGGAGAGTAATGGTTTCTCCTTTTTTAAAGACTGGCAATCACAGCACAGGTGGACAAACACTGTTCAAAACCGTACCACAAAATCTTTATATTGAAGAAAATGAATCTTTACATCTCAATGTTTCAATACGGTCTTATCGAGCAGAACAAGTATCAAGTTTTGTACATCAATTGCTTGAATTAAAAACTCCTCAAGCAAGAGAAATAATTCAAAAACACCTTAATGGGTACCCAGTCTATTTGACACGATCTTTAGATAAAGCAAGGCTTTGGTTGCATTCAAAACAACGAGGAACTAGAAGAATTGGATTAATAGCAAGCTCAGGAGCGAGGAGACTAAAGGCATTTGGTCTCGATGTTAAAAATTCTCTTCAGGATAGCGAAGATGTTCCAAACTGGTTTCTTAATCCAATCGATGACGTTCGGGCATCAAATGCTCTGGAAGATGTAGCCACAGAATTTGCTGTACAGGGACTTGAGTTGGATTGGACATGCATATGTTGGGAAGCTGATTTTAGGATAGAAAATAATCATTGGAAATATTGTCGATTTGCGGGAACTAATTGGCAAGCTGTCAATAAGCGCGAAACGCAACAATTTATTTTAAACAAATATCGGGTGCTATTAACCAGAGCTAGAGAAGGAATGATCATTTGGATACCCAAAGGTAGCGTAGAGGACGTTACAAGGAAACCGGAATTCTATGATCAAACTGCCGACTATTTGATTGAAAGTGGCATTCCTTGTATTGATGATTAATCTCAGTAAAACTTACCTAATCTCTTCATTCTGATTTGAGAGTTGTTTTTTTATTGTATCGATGATGTATTGGTAATAATCGGCGATAGCACAGGCTTCGGATTCATCGGAACATTCTTCGACACAATCCGATGATTGTGGATAGCCGGTTTCCATATATTCTTCCGTGGCCCGCCAGACCAACATTCTTTCGTGAAGGCCGTCAAGAATCTGCCCGATATCCATACGAGATAAGGTCAGTTTTACAAATTCTTCCATAGTCAGTCCTTTCTGTTTTTGTTCAGGATGCCAGAATCAAAAAATGAGTCAACGGACTATAAGTCACGTGGGGAGGGAATTTGGAAGTTTATTTGTGCGGAGTTGAGAAGGACAAAGGCGGATGGTCGGCGGGTTCACAGCCGAGGGCGGCTGTGCCACACGCGGCGGGTTCACAGCCGGGGGCGGCTGTGCTGTACGCCGGACTATTTGGGCGGGATTTTGAGGCGCATGCCGGGACGGATTTGCGAGGGGTTTTGCAGTATATCGGAATTGGCGTCGAGGATTTTCTGCCAGTCGGCGGGGCTGCCGTAGTAGAGGCCGGCGATGGAACTGAGCGTTTCGCCGGTCTGGACGACGTGAATTTGTGCAGCCGGTTTCTGCCGGGCCGGTTTTGATTCGGCCGGTTTCGGCTGTTCGGCAGGCGGTGTCTGGACGGGTTCGGACGGTTTTGGCTCCGGCTGCGTTACCGGCACAGACGCGGAAGGTTTTGGCGCGGATTTAGGCACGGCCGGTTCACCGGCAAGCTGTTTTTGCCGGCGCTGCTGAGGCGTTTCGGAATACAGGGCGAACAGCACCCAGCCGACAAAGACCAGCGCGATGCCGATAAACATTCCTGTTCTGAGGTCGTTTCGCATTACAATACCGCTTACATTCTGCCGCCCCTTCGGGGCTTGAAAAAACGAGAAGCCATTCTTTCCGGGGGCTTACGCCCCCGGCTATTATATTTTGACCCCTTCGGGGTCCGGGAAAAAAACGTGTTTTCAATAGAGCATTAGAAACTCCAAAATTATTCGGGCGGCTTCCTCCTTCGCCAGGGCTCCAGAGGACGCTTGCGCGATCACGCTCTTATTTTATTGAGCCGGCCGGGTTATTTCGGCTGTAAAATCAGATACAGAATATACAATCCGAGCATTCCCATCCCTTCCCATCGGCCGATGGTGTGGCGTTTGCCGACGAAGAGCGTAGTAAACAAAACGATTGTGGCAAAGATGCCCGCATAGACACTCAGGTACAAATCAGCCGGCATGGGAATAGGCCGAAGTGTGGAGCTGATGCCGAGAATTAAAAGGATATTGAAGATGTTCGAGCCGACGACATTTCCGACGGCGATGTCGGCTTTTTTCTTGTATGCCGCGACCGCGGACGTTGCCAGTTCCGGGATACTCGTCCCCACCGCCACGACCGTGACAGCGATAAAACTTTTACTCAGCCCCAGCCAGTCGGCCAGCCGAAGCGCGCCATCCACGACTAATTTTCCGCCGGCAATCAAAAACCCAAGTCCCAGCAAAACCAAAAACAGCGATTTGCCGAGCGTAAGAATCTTCGCTTTGTCCTGCTCATCGGATTGATGGAGATTTTTAGCCATTCCGACAATATACGCCATAAAAATAATAAACATCGCCAGCAGACTCAGCCCGTCGGTTCGTGACAGCGTATCGCCGGCCGCCCCATCGAGAAATTTATCCAGCAGCATAATCCACAACAGTACCTGTGCCAGAAGACTGAAAGGGATTTCTTTCCACGTTGTGCTGCGCTGCACCCGCAGCGGACACAGCAGCGATGAAATGCCGAGAATCAGCAGAATATTGCAAATATTGCTACCGGTGATGTTGCCGACAGCCACCGACGGCTGATTTTGAACCACGGCGAATATATTGACCGTCAGTTCCGGCAGGCTCGTTCCGAACGCCACCACCGTCAGGCCAATCGCCAAATCCGACACGCCCAGCCGACGCGCCAAACTGGATGCACCATCGACCAGCCAATCGGCTCCTTTGACAACCAGACACAAGCCCACGACCAGCAAAATAATTCCCAGCATAAGTATTTTCCTTTCCCTTGATACGAATCATTTTAAGGCTTTTGCCGCCGATTGCAATCAAAACCGGATGGCTGAAAATCGCAGTGCACAAAAAAAGCCGGTATGCCTTTTGGGGCGTACCGGCTGAGAAATTCACGAAAGACCGCTTACGCGGTTTCTTTCTTTTTGCCTCCGCCCAGAAGCAGAATGGGAGCCGCGATGGCGATGGATGAATAGGTACCGATAAGGATACCAAACAGCATCGCAAAGTTAAAGCCGCGGAACCCGGACCCGCCCCAGGTGTACATCACAAAAACCGCCAGAAATGTCGTGAAGGACGTCAGAATCGTACGCGACAGGGTCTGATTGATACTGTCGTTGATGATTTTGGCCGTGGGCAGCGCGTCTTTGCCGCGGTTTTCACGAATGCGGTCAAAGACCACGATGGTGTCGTTGAGCGAATAACCAATCAATGTCAGAATCGCCGCGATCATATCAAGATTGATTTTGAAGTCTTCAATCAGGAGTGTCTTTCCAAAAACGGTGTTGGCGATATAAGTACAGCCGGTGACGACTCCCAGCGTAATCAGCACGTCGTGAATCAACGACGCAATCGCCGCCACACCGTAGCGGGCCGTACCGAATCGGAACCAGATATAGCCCACAATACCCAGCAGCGACAGCACAACCGCGATAATCGCCCGCGTCTTGGCCTCGTCGCCGACTGACGGGTCGATCTGCGTCACGCGGGACAGCGTGCTTTCCATAGAGCCGGCGGCCAGCAGTTTGCTCTTTTCATTCTCGATATAATTGTTCCATTCGGTTTCGCTCAGTTCACGATAGCCAGCTTCCGGATGCGAGCTGACATAGACAAACTGATTGATTTTGTCTTCCGGATTCAGCGCCGCCAGATTATCGCTGAGCAGTTCATAATGATACCACTTGATATCCTGCATATCCGGCTTGAAGCGAATGCCGCGGATGCGGTCCAGCAGTTCGCCGGCGAGGATTTCCTGGTCAAGCTTACAAACGATTTTGATGCCGCCCAGAAATTCCGCCAGTTCGCCGGTCGTATCGTTTATTTTTTCGACGGAAACGACCTGCGGCCGAAGATTTTTCTGCACCACCAGGTAATCGCCGAAGGTATTGCGAACCGCATCGGCAACCACTTCATTGACCTGCGGCTCCGAGGCTGTTCCATCCTGCCCGACGGCGGTCGAAAGTATCTGTTTGACCATCGCGGCGTTCACACGGGATGTGGAAACATTAAATGTCTGTGCGTCTTTGGCGGTGACGACTAATTTAGACAAAATAAAGTCATTTGCGTCTTCCGCCTGATGAATTCGCTGTGTCAGGGCCTCGACGGTCTGTCCCGGCTTGCTGAATGTGACGGTCGCGGTGGTGCTGTTGGTCTCGGTTGTTGTGATCTCGTATTGCAGGCCGGACTGGCCGATACTGTAAACCTTTGCCGCGGCCATGGCGGTATTGTTGATGGATCTGGCGTAATCCTGAAACTTCTTTTCCACAACGCCGCGGTCAAAACCCGTCCCCTCTTTTAAATCAATCTGAACGCTGGTGCCGCCGGTGAATTCGATATCATACTTACTGTTGACTTTTTCGTCGCGGGTGAAGAACACTATCATTCCGCCGATAATCAGCACCCCGGAGAACGTCAGAAACACCGGCCGCAGTTTCATCCAGTTGATGTTAATGCCGCCAAACAGACCCAGCATCTTTAACTGGCCGGTAATCAGATTCTTTCGCGTCAGGAAATCAAAAATCAGCCGCGTGACGAACAGCGCCGTGAACATACTCCACGCGATACCAATCATCAGCACGAGGGCGAATCCCTTGATTTCCTCGGACGCGACCAGATACAAAATCGCCGCGGTGAAGAAGGTGGTGACGTTGGAGTCGAAAATGGTGCGAAATGCTCTCGCGTAGCCGTTAGCAATAGCCGACCGCAGCGAAGAGCCGCGTTTCTGTTCTTCGCGGATACGCTCGAAAATCAGCACGTTGGCGTCCACGCTCATACCTATCGTCAGCACCATACCGGCAATGCCGCCCATCGTGAACGTACCCCGCAGAACCGACATCGTCGCCAGCAGGAACAGAATGTTGAGCACCAGCGCGATATCCGCGATAAATCCGCCGAAAAGATAATAGGCAATCATAAACACCGACACGGCAATCAACGCGGCCTCGCCGGACAGAATACCCTGCGACCGGTTATCGGCGCCGATGGCCGGACCAATTGTTTTTTCGGAGATGGGCACTTCCGACAACCTCGCCGGGAATGACCCGGCGTTGAGCTTATTGACCATATCCTCGACTTCCGTCTGCGGAAATCCTTTAGGGCTGGTAATCACGCCCGAAGAACTAATGGCGCTTTCAATGTTGGGCGCCGAAATGGCGATATTGTCCAGCATAATACACAGCGGTTTTCCAATGCTGGCGCTGGTCAGTTTGAAAAACAGATTGGCGGCGACATCATCAAACGTAAATCCGATGGCGCGACGCCCTTCACGGTCCTGCGTCGGATAGGCGCGTTTGAGTTTCCACGCCTTGGCGCCGCGGACCATTTTTTCATTTTCCTGATCACTGGCCAGGACATAAAGCTTATCACCGAACCGTCCTATAATTCGCCCCTGCCACCCGGCGGCGTCGGGAGTTTCGATTTCACACCAGATATATCGGCTGTCTGAAGCGCCTTTGGGACCTTTGGCAGCCAGCGCTTCGACATACGCTGCGGCATCGACATTCCCGGCCGCGGGCAGAATGCGGAACTCCAGTACGCCGGAACCTTTGAGCATTCGCTTGAGGTCTTCCGGGTCGTCGAGTCTGCCGCCGACTTTGGCGTAGGCATCGTAAGACGAAACCACCGTTTCAATTTGAGCGGCACGGGACGGAAATT
>Ga0194119_10013011_pt1 | contig 10435 bp, 5 predicted proteins | sample TA2MahC100mmetaG_FD_148620 | JGI IMG/M metagenome (GOLD analysis project Ga0194119, IMG submission 148620) | Freshwater microbial communities from Lake Tanganyika, Tanzania - TA2015018 Mahale Deep Cast 100m | ecosystem: Environmental > Aquatic > Freshwater > Lake | place: Tanzania: Lake... | reverse complement strand
GCGACGAAACCTATATGCCGCTCGATGCCGAGGGCACGGTGCTGGACCTGTTTCGTTCCTTCGGCCAGATTTCCATCGGCGCCGTAATCGTCAGTGTGGTCGCGATCGGGATCATGCTGGCCTGGGAAACGAACCTGTTCAAGCGCAGCCGGTTGCTCTCGCTGGTGCCGGGTCCGTTGGTCGCGGTGGTCTGGGGCATCGCCTACAACCTCGTCACGGCGAAGTATTTTCCCGGCTTCCAGATCGTTCACGAGCACCTGGTGCAGTTGTCGGAAGTCGCGGGTCTGGCGGACTTCATCAATCATTTCACCCCGCCGGACTTTTCCGCTATCTGGAATCCGGATGTCTACGTGATCGCGGTGACCCTGGCCATCGTCGCGAGTCTCGAGACCCTGCTGAGTCTGGAGGCAGTCGACAAGCTCGATCCGCTGAAGCGGGTTGCCCCGACCAATCGGGAGTTGTGCGCCCAGGGTTTGGGTAATTTCCTGTGCGGACTGATGGGCGGATTGCCGATGACCGCGGTGATCGTGCGGAGCGCGGCGAACGTCAACGCCGGGGGACGCACCAAGGTCGCGAGCTTCGTCCATGGGGTGCTGTTGCTGCTGAGCGTCAGTTTCCTGACCTGGGGTCTGAACCTGATTCCGCTGGCGACGCTGGCTGCGGTATTGCTGCTGACCGGCTACAAACTGGCAAAGCCGGCGCTGTTCGTCGAGATGTACCGCAAGGGCATGAACCAGTTGCTGCCGTTCGTGATCACCATCGCCGCGATCCTGATCAGCGATTTGTTGAAGGGCATCGCGATCGGCATGGTGGTCGGATTGTTCTTCGTGATCCGGGCCAATTTCCATGCCGCCATCACGCTGACTCAGGATGGGAAGAACTACCTGCTGCGGCTGCAAAAGGACGTGTCCTTTCTGAACAAGGCCCTGCTGCGCACGCACTTCGACAGTATCGACGAGGGGGGGAGTCTGATCATCGACGGCAGCCGTGCCCGCTTCGTCGATCAGGACATCCTCGAAGCCATCAACGACTTCGTGGCCGCGTCCGAGGACAATGGCATCAGTGTGGAGGTGCGGAACCTCGCCGGAGGCGGCTGAACGAACCGGCTAATCGGTGTGGTCGGCAGCGCGGGGGCCGCTGTCGGTCCGATGCTGACTGGAACGACTCGTGCGAACAAGCGTTCCATCACATGACGCGGCCGACAAGTGTCGTCCCGGGGGACCGCGGATTTTCATGCCATGGCACTGATGTTCGATTCCTGGTTTCTCGACATGCTGCTGTTGCTCGGATGCACCGTCGGCGTGGTGTTCCTGTTCCAGCGGTTGCACATTCCATCGAGCCTTGCCTACCTGTTGGTAGGCGTGCTGCTCGGCCCGCACACGGCCGGGCCGGTGATCGACCAGCAGCACATCAAGAGTGCGGCGGAATTCGGCATCGTATTTCTGCTGTTCACCATCGGTTTGAGCTTTTCGCTCTCACAACTGCACGCGCTGCGGCATCTGGTGCTCGGGCTCGGGACGGCGCAAGTGGCGCTGACCACGGCCGTGATCGGGATCGCGGCCTGGCTGGCTGGATCACCGCCCGCGGCGGCCTTCGTGGTCGGCGCCGTTTTCGCGCAATCCTCGACCACCGTGATCAGCCAACAGCTGTCCGAACAGGGTGAAGAGCATAGCCGCCATGGACGGCTCGGTATCGCCCTGTCGGTATTTCAGGATGTCACGACCGTGCCCTTGGTCGTTGCCATCCCCGTCCTGGGTCAGGCCCTCGAACTTGGGCTGGTGGAATCCCTGACCGGCGCGCTGGGCAGGGCCGTGCTGGCGTTCGCGCTGCTGTTCGGCGCGGGACGTTGGCTGCTGCGGCCGCTGTTTCACGCGGTCGCTGCACGGCACTCCGCCGAGTTGTTCACACTGACGGTGCTGTTGACCTGTCTGGGGGCGGCTTCACTGACGCACCTGCTCGGCCTGTCGATGCCGTTTGGCGCGTTTCTCGCCGGCATGATGCTCAGCGAGACCGAGTTCCGTCACCAGATGGAAGCCACGATCAGACCGTTTCGGGATGTCCTGCTGGGACTGTTCTTCGTAGGCATCGGTATGCTGCTCGACCCTTCGGCGATCCCCTCGATCTGGCATTGGGCCGCGGTCGGGGCCCTCGCGCTGCTGGGGGTCAAGGTCCTGCTGGTCGGCGTGCTGGGACGCTGGGCCGGAATCGACGCGCTGACGGCCTGGCGCGTCGGGCTGCTGGTCGCGGTCGGCGGGGAATTCGGCTTTGCGCTGCTGGCGCTGGCACTGGGCGCCGGCATCATAGCGGAGAGGCCGGCGCAAATCGTCTTGACCGCCGTGTTGTTCTCGATGATCGTTGCACCGCTGCTGATCAGCTTCAACAGGATCATCGCCGGTGTTCTGGTGGGAGAGCGTCGCTCAGTCCGGGCCGAAATGAATAGCGCGGTGCCGTTCGATGAGGTGGGAGAGACGCTGCGCGACCATGCCATCATCTGCGGTTATGGCCGGATCGGCCAGAGCGTCGGGCATCTGCTGGAAAAGGAGCGGATCGCTTACGTGGCGCTGGATCTGGATCCCTCCCGTGTACGGGAGGCGCGTATCGCCGGCGAACCCGTCTACTACGGTGATTCCGCCCAGCGCGACATGCTGGAGGCGGTCGGCATGCGCACGGCGCGTCTGGTGGTCGTCAGTTACGACGACCTTGCCGCGGCTCGCGCGGTGTTGGCGCATGTCCGGACCCTGCGTCCGGAATTGCCGGTCATGGTGCGGACGCGCGATGAGGCTCATGTCGATGACTTGAGGCAAGCCGGTGCGACCGAGGTCGTTCCGGAGACGCTTGAGGCGGGGCTGATGATCGCATCCCAGGCCCTGCTCCTGCTGGATGTGCCCCTGTCCCGGGTGATGCGGCGGGTTCGGGAACAACGCCAGGAGCGCTACCTGTTGCTGCGCGAATTCTTCCGCGGTGACAGTCTCTTCGCCGACGAGCCCGATGCTGCCGGCGCCGACCGCTTGCGACCCGTGTTGGTGCCGGCGGACGGTGGCGCCGTGGGACGTACGCTCTCCGACCTCGGGCTGGATGGTGTGGTGTCGGCGGCCTTGGTCCGGCAGGGGGCTCGTGTGCTGGCCCCGCCGCCCGACACCCGGCTCGAAGCCGGTGACGTCATCGTCCTGTTCGGCCCGCCCGGTGATCTGCAGAACGCCGAAGCCCGATTGGTGGGCTAAGGGGCGCTGCAGGTGCGTTTTCGCCCCGTCACCGCAGGCCGTAGTCCCGACTTGACCGGCCCTCGACAGGATGCCGAACCGGCCCACCGGATGATGTGGAAAAGAAAGTTGCGCAGCCGCGTGATCCGTTGCTCCAGGGGTAGGGTGAACAGATGAACCCGTTTCGCACATTGCTGGTCGCAACCGATCTGTCCGCTCCGGCGCGGCACGCCGTCCACCGGGCCGGCTTGCTGGCCGCCGGCTGCGGCGCCAAGCTCGTGCTGCTGCATGTCGTAGACATGCGATTGATCGAAGGGCTGCGCCATGTCCTCGGGGACTCGGGCGAACTGCGTGAACGGCGCCTGCTGGATGAGGCCGCACGCGTGTTGTCCGACCTGGCCGATGGTCTCGGACGATCCCATGCGATCGACGTCGAAGCGCAGCTCGTCACCGGCTCGGTGCTGCCGGAAATCGTCGCCTCTGCTGAACGTATCGGAGCCGACCTGCTGGTGATGGGGGCTCGCGGCGCCGGTTTCGTGCCCGAGCTGATGATGGGTACAACAACCGAGCGTACCTTGCGCATGACCCGTCGCCCGGTGCTGATCGTCAAGCAGACGCCGCATGAGCCGTATCGCAGGATTCTGGTGCCCGTCGATTTCTCAGGTCATCCCGAAACGGCGGTCGATCTGGCCCGCGCAGTTTCGACTGACGCGGAACTGTCCCTGATGCATGCGTTCGAGCTGCCTTTCGAGCGGAAGCTGCATTACGCGGGGCTGACCGATGTCGAGATGATCGAACTGCAAGCGGCCACCCGAGCCGAGGCGACGCTGAAAATGGAGGCATTGACGCGGTACGCGGCACTGTCCGGTGCGGTCTCGCCAGCGGCGATAGTCTACGGCGGGCCGACGACGCGAATCCTGGAGCAGGAGCAGGAACAGGATTGCGACCTGATCGTGATTGGCCGAGGCGGTTCCGGTCTACTGGCCGACTGGCTGTTGGGCAGTACGACCAAACGTGTGGTCTCCCTTGCGAACTGCGACCTGCTTGTGACGGATCGCGACCGAGTGACTCCGGAGCCGGTGGCATCGCAGTAGGGTCGGAGCGTGTCCGGGCGTGTCCGCAGGCCGCATACCGGTCCGGTTCCCGGTTAGTTCCGCGAACCTGCCATGCCGGCCTGGCTCTATGTCTTCTCGAGGAAAGTACCTCCAGGGCAGGGTTGATCGAACATACAATGCGGCCATCAGGCAGAGGCGATCATGAACACTTCACTGAAACCCGGGGACGCGTCGCTGACGCAGTCCACCCATCCGGTTGCCTGGCATGCACTCACGGTGGATGCGGCGATCGAGCGCCTGCAGGCAGACGGCGAACAAGGTCTGGGCGAAGCGGAGGCCGAGGAGCGTCTGCGTCGCTACGGCCCCAATCGCCTGCCGCAGGTGCGGAAGCGCGGCGCTTTGGTGCGCTTCCTGCTGCAGTTCCATAACCTTCTGATTTATGTGTTACTCGCTGCCGGCATCACGACCGCTCTGCTGGGTGACTATGTCGATACGGCGGTCATCGTGGCCGTGGTGGTGCTCAACGCGCTGATCGGATTCATCCAGGAAGGCAAGGCCGAGGCGGCGCTGGAAGCCGTGCGAAATCTGCTGTCCCCGACTGCGACCGTGGTGCGCGGCGGGCGACGGCGAACGGTGCCTGCCGAGACCCTGGTGCCGGGTGACCGGGTGTTGCTGCAATCCGGCGACAAGGTTCCCGCGGACCTTCGCCTGATTGAGGTTCGCTCGCTGCGAATCGACGAGTCGGTGCTGACCGGCGAATCGGTTCCGGTCGAGAAGGCACCGGAGCCGGTCGAGTCGGGCGCGCCGGTGGGCAACCGTGCCGGCATGGCGCACTCGGGTACGCTGGTGACCTACGGACAGGGAGCGGGCATCGTCGCGGCGACCGGGTCCGCCACCGAGATCGGCCGGATCAGCTCGATGCTGGCGGCGGTGGGTGACCTGGCGACCCCTTTGCTGCTGAAGATCGAACAGTTCGCACGCTGGCTGACGGCGATCATCCTTGGGGCGGCCGGTGCCACCTTCGTGTTCGGCTGGTTCACTCACCGGCTCGGACTCGAGGAATTGTTCATGGCCGCGGTGAGTCTGGCCGTGGCGGCCATCCCCGAGGGTCTGCCCGCCATCGTGACCATCACCCTGGCGGTCGGCGTCCGGCGCATGGCCCAGCGTCAGGCGATTCTGCGCAAGCTGCCGGCCGTCGAAACGCTCGGTTCGGTCACGGTCATCTGCTCGGACAAGACGGGTACTCTGACCTGCAATGAGATGACCGTCCAGACGGTTGCGACCGCCGCGGAGGAGTGGCTCGTCAGCGGTGCCGGGTATTCCCCGCACGGCGGTTTCAACCGCAGTGGAGTCGAGATCGCGGTGGCCGACAGTCCCGACCTGATCGAACTGGCGCGGGCCGCGCTGCTGTGCAACGACGCGGCGTTGCATCAGGAAGGCGGCGAATGGCGTCTCGAAGGCGACCCCACGGAAGGGGGGCTCGTGGTGCTTGCGCTCAAGGCCGGATTAGCTGCGGACTTCGAGAACCAGGCCCTGCCGCGTGTCGACGCCATTCCGTTCGAGTCCGAGCACCGCTTCATGGCCACGCTGCATCGCGACCACTCCGGCCATGGCCTGATCTTTCTGAAGGGTGCGCCGGAAGTGGTGCTGGAGCGCTGTAACCGGCAGCGGTTCGAGGGCCAGTATCAGCCGATCGAGCCGGCACTGTGGCATCGGCGGATCGAGGATATCGCGGCCCGCGGGCAGCGTCTGCTGGCCTTGGCCGTCAAGCCGCTGCCGGCGGTGTCCGGCGCGCTGAACTTTACCCACACCGAAGGCGATTTCAGCCTGCTCGGCGTGGTTGGCATGATCGACCCGCCGCGCCCGGAGGCCGTCGAGGCGGTTGCCCAGTGTCGGCGCGCCGGCATCAGGGTCAAGATGATCACCGGCGACCACGCGGCAACCGCCTGCGCGATCGGCAGTCAACTGGGGATCGGTGATGGCATGAGCGCGTTGACCGGCGCCGACATCGAGACGCTGTCCGATGCCGAACTGAAGCAGCGGGCTGCAGCCGTCGATGTCTTTGCGCGCGCCAATCCGGAACACAAACTGCGCCTGGTGCGGGCATTGCAGGCGGATGGGCACGTGGTCTCGATGACCGGCGATGGCGTCAACGACGCGCCGGCGCTGAAGGCTGCCGACATCGGCGTGGCCATGGGCCATCGCGGCACCGAGGCAGCCAAGGAAGCGGCCGAAATGGTCCTCGCGGACGACAATTTCGCGACCATCGCCACGGCCGTCGAGGAAGGCCGCACGGTCTACGACAACCTGCGCAAGACCATCCTGTTTACGATGCCGACCAATGGCGGGGAGGGCGGTGTCATCATCGCCGCAATCCTGATGGGCGCCGAGCTTCCGGTCACGCCTCTCCAAATCCTGTGGATCAATCTGGTCACGGCGGTGACGCTGGCCCTGACCCTGGCCTTCGAGGCACCGGAGGGCGATTTGATGGAGCGCCCGCCACGCGCGCCGGGCGAACCGCTGGTGACCCGTTACATGTTGTGGCGCATCTTTTACGTGTCGCTGTTGCTGATCGCCGCGACCCTGGGCCTTTATGAATGGGAACTGAGCCGTGGCGAGACGGTGGAGGTCGCGCGAACCGCCGCCGTTAACGCCCTGGTGGCGGGCGAATTGGTGTACCTGATCAACAGCCGCTACTTCATCGCCAGCAGCCTCTCGGCCGTGGCCTGGGTTGGGAACCGCTACGCGGTGATCGCGATGAGTATTCTCGTCGGTGTGCAGCTCGTGTTCACGTATGCGCCGTTCATGCAGACCGCCTTCGCCTCGCGCGCGCTCAGCGGGGGCGCGTGGTTGCGCATTCTCGCCGCGGCGGCCCTCGTGTTTCTGATCGTCGAGGCCGAGAAGGCGGTCGTGCGATGGCGGGCAGGTGCACGCGGGCAGGCGCCGGCCAGGCCATCTCCGAAAGCGCCAGCCGTCGGAATGGCGACCGTCCTCGCGGGGGCTCTCGGTCTGGTGATCGGCGCACAGCTGGTGGCCGGGGTCGCCGAGTTGTATTCGGTGCTGCAGACGGCACCGTCTCCGGGTATCGGCGTCGCGCTCGCCGTAGTTGCGACCGCGTTGGCCGCTGCGCTTCTGGCCGATGCGCTGTTCGCCCTGCGTTGCGCTGGCGCGCGCACTGCGGCCTTGAAGATGTTCGCTCCGGCCTTGCTGCTCGCGGCGGCTGCGCACGCGCCGAACTATCCGTACACGGCGGCCGAACTCCCCTGGGTCCTCAGCGCCGCGGTCGCAACATTGGCATTGGGCGTCGCCTTTCTCGGGCTGGCTCTTGCCTGGCGCCGCGGCCGCTGACCGCGACGGGCGCACGGGGTGGCGGTCGGCACGGCTCCGTTGCATCGCTGGCGCGTGGCCGCCAGAGTGGCGTGAAGGCAGCGCGCAGCAGCGGTAATGGCGGCCGAACGGGCCGGCTGCCCGATTGGGAGCGAGCAATCGATGGACGTGCATATTTTCTTCCTGCACTTGATGGTCATTCTGGTGGCCGCCCGGGCGTGTGCGGAGACCGCGGCGTGGCTCCGGAGCCCCCCCGTGGTCGGGGAGCTGATTGCCGGCATCGTGCTCGGGCCCAGCGTCCTGGCTTGGCTGCAGCCGGAACCGGTGCTCAGGTTGCTGGCGGAGATCGGGATCATCCTGCTGCTGTTCGAAGCCGGTCTCGATACCGACATTCGTCAATTGGTGCGCGCAGGCGTGAAATCGGCGCTGGTGGCCGGCGCTGGGTTCGTGCTGCCGTTCGCTCTTGGCTGGGGGTTGTGCGAGCTGGCGTTCGGGCTGCCGCGACTGGTCTCGCTGTTCGTAGGCGGCACGCTGACGGCCACCAGCATCGGTATCACCGTCCGCGTGCTGACCGACCTCAAGCGCAGGCACCAGCGGGAAGCCCAGATCGTGCTGGGTGCCGCCGTCATCGACGACATTCTGGGGGTCGTCCTGCTTGCCGTCCTGTACGAGTTTTCCATCGCCGGCGCGGTGCAATGGTCCAACGCCGGCAGGGTCTTGGTGTTCGTCGGGATTTTTTTCGTCCTGGCCCCGGTCATGGCGAAGTTGCTCGCCTTGCTGGTGCGCCATCTGCACGCGGCCTCGCGGACGAAAGGCCTGATCCCAACGGTGATCGTTTCGCTGGTATTGTTCTTCGCCTGGCTGGCGCATGAGGTCGGGGCCCCGGAGATGCTCGGCGGATTTGCTGCGGGTCTGGCGTTGTCGCGACGCTTCTTCCTGCCGCTCGGCGTTGCATTCCATACCGACAGCGACTTTGCCGAGCGCGTGGAGCAGGACATGCAGCCCATCGTTCAGTTGTTCACGCCGATCTTCTTCGTCATGGTGGGTTTGTCGCTGGACCTGACCACGGTCGATTGGGATTCGCCGTTCATCTGGACGTTCTCCAGTCTGGTATTTGCCGTGGCCCTTGCGGGCAAGATGGCCGGAGCGGCCTTCGCGGGTGAGCGGCCTCTGACCACCCTGGCCATCGGATTGGCCATGGTTCCGCGTGGCGAGGTGGGGCTGATCTTCGCTCAGCTGGGCCGCAGTTCCGGCATCCTGAGTAACGAGATCCATGCGGCGCTGGTCATCGTGATCGCGCTGACCACGCTATTGCCGCCGTTTCTGATGAAGGCTTTCTACGCGCGCTTCGGCGACCGCTTGAGCCGCGGCGGCTAGCCCGGCGGGAGCAGTCCGCGCGCGTGCCGTAGGGGAGCCGCTAGGGTGTGAATCGTCGAAGTGACGGTCCGGTTCGCCGTGCTGAGGGCCGGCCTTACGTGACGAAGGGCTCGGGGAAGGTGCATGGGCGTCTGGCGGAGAGAGAGGGATTCGAACCCTCGATACGGGTTTAGCGTATACACACTTTCCAGGCGTGCGCCTTCAACCACTCGGCCATCTCTCCGTAGCCGCGTATTCTAACGCGTTCGGACGTCGTTGTCAGCGCGGCCAGTGCTGTTTCCAAGCCTCCCGCTCGCTGCGGGTGGTACCCTGGAAGCGGGTCGGCTATTGCACCAATGCCAGCAGCACCCCGGCGGCGACGGCCGACCCGATGACCCCGGCGACATTCGGTCCCATTGCGTGCATCAGCAGGAAATTGTGGGGATTGCTTTCTTGACCAACCTTGTTGGCAACGCGGGCGGACATCGGTACCGCCGAAACGCCAGCCGCGCCGATGAGCGGATTAACTTTGTTCACGCTGAAGCGGTTCATCACCTTGCCCATCAGAACACCGGCTGCGGTACCGAACGAAAACGCGATTGCGCCCAGTACCAGTATGCCCAGCGTCTCGGCCCGCAGGAAACTCGCGGCGCCCAGCTTGGAGCCGACGGCTAGGCCGAGGAAGATCGTGACGACATTGATGAGTTCGTTCTGCGCGGTCTTGCTGAGGCGCTCGACGACTCCGCATTCGCGCATCAGATTGCCGAGGCAGAACATCCCGATCAAGGGCGCGGCGGAGGGCAGGAGCATGGCGCTGAGAACCAGCAGGACCATTGGAAAGATAACCTTCTCCTGGCGGCTGACGATCCGGAGCTGTGCCATTTCGATCAGGCGCTCGTCCTCAGTGGTCAAGGCCCGCATGATCGGCGGTTGAATCAGCGGCACCAGGGCCATGTACGAGTAGGCGGCCACGGCGATGGCACCGAGCAGGTCGGGGGCCAGCTTCGATGCGACATAAATCGCCGTCGGGCCGTCCGCCCCACCGATGATCGCGATGGCAGCAGCGTCCTTGAACGTGAAATGAAGTCCGGGAATGACGTTGAGCGCGAGGGCCCCGAAAAGTGTGCCAAAGATCCCGAACTGGGCGGCGGCGCCCAGTAACAGGGTTTTCGGATTTGCGAGCATTGGCCCGAAATCGGTCATTGCACCCACGCCCATGAAGATGAGCAGCGGAAAGACGCCGGACTTGATCCCGAGATAGAGGTAGGCCAGCAGTCCACCTTCTTCGGCGATACCCGCGACCGGGATGTTGCTGAGCACTGCGCCGAAGCCGATCGGCAGCATTATGGTATTTTAGTTTTTGTAAATTCGCAGTGTCCATGTCTGCCGTTGCTGCCTGTCGCCACGACTCACCCCCGCTCGCCCCGCCAACGGTCTACCAGCCCCGGCGGCCGGAGCGGACCGTGGCGTATCAGGCGGTGCAAGGTCATCTGGAGA
>Ga0194119_10013008_pt1 | contig 10437 bp, 8 predicted proteins | sample TA2MahC100mmetaG_FD_148620 | JGI IMG/M metagenome (GOLD analysis project Ga0194119, IMG submission 148620) | Freshwater microbial communities from Lake Tanganyika, Tanzania - TA2015018 Mahale Deep Cast 100m | ecosystem: Environmental > Aquatic > Freshwater > Lake | place: Tanzania: Lake... | reverse complement strand
CCAAGACAGACTGCTCACGGTATGCGCGACCTCCTGCCCTCCACGATCGCGGCAAACATCACGGCGCCGCTCGCGAACGCCTTACCCGCGGGGCGGCTTCCTACGGGGCCGCGACGGACCGGCCGACGCCCGCGGTCTCGTCCACGGACGCGTCCTCGCGGAAGTGCGGCATCACCTCTTCCGCGAAGAGCTGCATCATCTCCAGCGTCGCCTCGTGGCTGCCGCCGTTCATGCCGGAGCACACGATGCCCGCCTTCAGCTCGTCGGCGAACACGCGGAGCTTGTCGCGCACCGTCGCCGGCGAGCCGTGGATGATGTAGCCCTGCGCGTCCGCCTGCGCGAACGTGAGGTCGCTCGGCAGCGGCGGCGGGTTCTCCAGCATCTTCCGGACGGACGCCTCGGTCATGTAGCCCGGCGGGCGCCAGAACGGCGGATGCATGCGCAGCCCGGTGTTGAACACCCACATCACGTTCTTCTCCGCGATCGCGCGCGCCTTGGCGTCGTTCTCCGCGACGACGATCGGCACGTTCACGCTGAGCTGGTACGGGCTCGCCGTGTAGCCGTTGCGCTCGCACGCTTCGCGATACTCGCGGTAGATCTGCGCGATGCGCGCGATCGGCGTGAAGACCATCAGGTATGGAAAGCGCCGCTTGGCCGCCCACTCGACGGTCTCGCTGCTCCCCTGCGACGGACACCACACCGGCGGATGGGGCTGCTGGAGCGGGCGCGGCCACGGGTTCACGTAGTGGTAGCGGTAGAACTTGCCGTCGAACGCGAAGGGCCCGGGCTCCGTCCACGCGCGCAGGATGAGGTCCGCCGCCTCGTAGAACCGCTCGCGCGAGTGCGTCGGGTTCACGCCGGTCGAGAAGTACTCCGCGCTGATCCCGCGCACGAACCCGGAGATGACGCGCCCGCCGGAGGCGACGTCGAGCATCGCGATCTCCTCGGCGATGCGCAGCGGGTTCTCGCGCAGCGGCAGCCCGTTGCCGAGGACGGCGATCTTCGCGCGCGTGGTGCGCCGCACGAGCATCGCCGCCATGACGTTCGGGCTCGGCATGGTGCCGTAGCAGTTCTGGTGATGCTCGTTCACGCAGAGCCCGTCCCAGCCGAGCCGCTCCGCGTACTCGAGCTGGTCGAGATACTCGTGGTAGAGGCGCTGGCCTTCGCGCGGATCGTAGTGGCGGTTCGAGAGCGTGACCCACGACGACGGCTCGTCGTGCTCCATCACGTACGGCATCAGGTGGAAGTAGTAGAACTTCACGCGAGCCCTCCCGCCCGCTCGCACAGCTCGATCACCGCGTCGGCCACCGCCTCCGCCTCTTCGAGGTGCGGGACGTGGCCGGAATCGGCGAACACGCGCAGCCGCGCGCCGGGGATCTCCTTCGCCCACGCCTGTCCGCACGGGTCGAGCGGCGCGAGCCGATCGTGCGCGCCCCAGCACAGCAGCGTGGGCGCGGTAATGCGCGCGAGCCGCCGTCGCAGCAGCGGATCGTAGAGATACGGGTTCCAGCTCACGCGCGCGAGGGCCGTGCCCTGCCGGTACTGCAGCGCGAGCGTGTCGGGCGACTGGTCGGGCGGCGCCAGCGCGAGCGCGGCCATCGGATTGTGGAACACCGTGCCGACCAGCTCGGGGATGTCCATGCCGAACAGGAACGGATAGATCCAGCCCTCCACCTTGATGCCGACCGGATCGATCAGCGTCAGCGACGCGAGCCGGGAGCTTGCCATGACCGCCAACTCCGCGGCGATCCATCCACCGAACGACGCGCCGACGAGGTGCACGCGCTCGAGCTTCAGGGCATCGAGGAGGTCGAGGTAATGGAACGCGAGGTCGGAGATGTGCTCGATCCACTCGGCCGCCGGCGACCCGGCGTGGCCCGGATGGCTGGGGCACCGCACGTGGAACCGCTCGGCGAGGCGCGCCTGGAACGGCAGCCACCGCCCGCCGCCGCCCGCGCCGTGCAGGAACAGCAGCTCCGAGCCCGCCCCGCCCGTCAGCATCTGCACGGGCGTGCCGCGGACGTCGAGGTCGTGGCGCGCCGCCTCAGCCGCCAATCACGAGCCCTCCGTTCGGCGAGAGCCACTGCCCCGTATAGAACGAGGCGTCGTCGGACGCGAGGAACAGCGCGGTCGCCGCGATCTCCTCGGGCTGGCCCCACCGGCCGAGCGGCGTGCGGCTCACGAGGATCCTCTGCATCAGCGGCGTGATCCCCGCCGTCATCGGCGTCTCGATGTAGCCCGGGCAGATCGCGTTCACGCGGATGCCCCGCGACCCCACCTCCCGCGCCACCGCGCGCGTGAAGCCGAGGATGCCGCCCTTCGCCGCGCTGTAGTGCGGGACGGTCTCGAGCCCGGTCAGCGCGGCCACGCTCGACAGGTTGATGATCGCGCCGCGATTCACGCGGCCCATGAGCTTGAGCGCCTCGCGCGTGCAGAAGAACGTCCCGTTCAGGTGCACGCCGATCATGCGGTGCCACGCCTCGTCGCTCATGTCCTGCGTGATGTCCCAGTGGCTGGTGATCTCCCCCGCCATGGTCTCGGTCACGCGGCTCTCGCCGATGGTCCGCAGCCGTGCGCGCTCCTCCCCGCTGGTCGCGATGCCGGCGTTGTTGACGAGGACGTCGAGCGTCCCCCCGAGCTGGCGCTCGACCTCCGCGAACATCGCGCGCACCTGCCCCGAGTCGCTCACGTCCGCCGCGATCGCGAGCCCGCGCTTCGACTCGAGCAGGTCGACGGTGGCGCGCGCGGCGTCGAGCGTCAGGTCGTTGACGACGACGAACGCGCCTTCGGCGGCGAACGTGACGGCGATCGCGCGCCCGATCCCCGACCCGCCGCCGGTGACGAGCGCGACCCGATCTTTCAATTTCACGAGGAACGCCTCCTGAAGGGGACTATGGCGCGAACGTCAGCGCGTCGAGCCGATGCAGGCCGGTCGGGTGCAGGCGCAGGCCGCGCACCTCGGGCCGCACGACCGCCCACTGCAGGCGCACGTAGATGGGAATCCACGGCATCTCTTCGGCGAGCATGGCCTGGGCGCGCTGATAGAGGCGCTGGCGCTCGGGCCGGAAAGCGAGCTGGCTCGCGCGGATGAGCGCGTCGTCGAGGCGCGGGTTCCGATAGAACGAGAGTTGAGCGGCCGGTTCGGCGTGGGGCTCCTGGCGCCGACGCCCTCGCTCGTGGACAGCGGGAACAGGAACAGGTGCGGATCGCCGCCGGTGACCGCCGCCTCGGTGAGCGCGATGTCGTAGTCCCCGGTCTGCAGCGCGGCGCGCGCGCCGGTCGGCGTCTCGGTGCGGACGTTCACGGGGATGTCGGCCGCCCCGAGCGCGATGCCGACGGTCTCGCCGAGCCGCGCCATGTTGATCGCGCCGCCGTCACCGACGATGACGAGGCTGGGCTTGAAGCCGACCGGCCACCCGCCTTCGGCAAGCAACTTCTTCACATGGTCACGCGAGCCACCCAGGATCGGGCTGCCTTCTCGCCGCGCCCACACGCCGAACGGCAGGAAGGACTGCAGCGGGACCCCGGCGCGCTCGAGCGCCACGCCGAGCACGCTTGGATCGAGCGCCGCCGCCACCGCCTGGCGGACGCGCTTGTGCGAGAACGGCTCCTTCTCGGTCTGGAATGCCAGGTAGCCGACGCGAAGGCCGGGCGCCGACAGCGCCCAGTCGGCGCGCCGGGGCGGCCCTGGGGGGAACCACACGTCCAGCGAACGGGCGTCGAACTCCGACTCGGCGTGGTCGTCGTTGCCCACCTCGAGGAACACCAGGCGCTCATTCCGCGACGGGCCTGCCCAATGACCGGGCACTGCCTCGAGCGCCATCCGTCCCGGGCTCGCGTCGACGACGCGATAGGGCCCGCTGCCGACGAAGCGCCCGAGGTTCTCGCCGGTCCCCCGGCGGGCGACGCCCAACGATGGGTGCGCCAGCACCGTGAGCAGCGGCGCGTACGGCTGGGCGAGGACGATCTGGACGGTCCGTGCGTCCACCGCCCGGACATCCCTCACGACCCCGGGGTTGCCCCGGAGCAGTGCGGTCCACGCGAGCGCCGGCGGGACCTCGCCATCGGGACGGAGGTGGCGGCCGAAGCTGAGCGCGACGTCGTTGGCGGTGACCGGGGCTCCGTCGTGGAACTTCGCGTTGTCCCTGAGCGTGAACGACCAGGCAAGGCCGTCGCGAGACACCGACCAGCGCACGGCCAGGCCCGGATCGATGTCGGTCGAGCCTTCGCGATACGTCAGCAGGGTGTCGAAGACGTGGCGCGCGATCAGCGGGCCGGGGCCGTCGAGCCCGGAGGCCGGATCGAGCGCCACGGGCACGCCGCCGACGCCGACCCGTATCTCACGACGGCCCTGCGCCGCCGGAACACCGGGCATCACGGCGACGACGGCGAGCAGGATGAGCGTCAGGCGAACAACCACGCGGGCGGACATCGCGTCTGTTATACGGCGGAACTCGCCACGAGGCATGTCCGTTTCGGAAGCAGGCGCACGTGAGCAGAATCGGGTACAGAACTTGCTCACTTCACCGGCAGGAAACGCGGCGCGGTCGCCGTGAGGCACGAGGAGCGACGGGTGACGAAAAACGCTGAGAATTCAGGGGCTAGGACGACGACGCGAGGCGTCGCAACCTTGACTTGCCTTCTTTCAGCCCCCTATACTCACTCAGCCTGTCGGCATCAACCGCACGAGCGGCGCATGAGAGGTCACGCAAGAAGGGATGGGCTATGAAGGAGTTCGACAAAAAGGGTAGCCCGGGTCGCGAAGGGTTCTCCAAATTCCTACCCTCCTCCATGTCGGATTCGAGCGCCCGTCGTCGACTCACCGAGTACGAGGTACAGGTGCAGGACCTCCAGGCGTACGTCGCTTCCCTCGAGAAGGAGACGCTCCACCTGCGTAAGAAGCTGGACGACACCCCGAAGGAATTCATGATCATCGAGAACAAGCTGCGCGAGGCCAACCGTCAGCTCGTGCAGGCGTTCAACCAGAACGAGAAGCTCGTCAACGCGCTCTACGAGGCGCGCGAGCAGATCACGTCGCTGAAGGAAGAGGTCGACAAGCTCTGCGCGCCTCCGTCGACGTACGGCGTGTACCTCTCGCCGAACGAGGACGGCACGGTCAACATCCTGTCGCAGGGCCGCAAGGTCAAGGTCAACCTCCACCCGGCGATCAAGGTCGAGACGCTCAAGCCCGGCCAGGAGCTCATCCTCAACGAGGGGCTCAACGTGGTCGAGGCGGCCGGCTACGAGATCCAGGGCGAGGTCGTCATCCTCAAGGAGCAGCTCGACGAGGAGCGCGCGGTCGTCACGCTGCGCGCCGACGAGGACAAGGTCGGCATCATCGCCGATCCGCTCCGCCTCCATCGTCTGAAGACCGGCGATCACCTGCTCATGGACGGCAAGTCGGGCTACTTGCTCGAGAAGCTGCCCAAGAGCGAGGTGGAAGACCTCGCGCTCGAGGAAGTGCCGGACATCGGCTACGACCAGATCGGCGGCCTCGGCACCCAGCTCGAGACCATCAAGGACGCGGTCGAGCTGCCGTACCTCTACGCGGACTACTACAAGGAGCACAAGCTCACGCCGCCCAAGGGCGTGCTGCTCTACGGGCCTCCCGGCTGCGGCAAGACCATGATCGCCAAGGCCGTGGCGAACAATCTCGCCGAGAAGATCTCGGAGAAGCGCGGCGAGAAGATCAAGGGCTTCTTCCTGAACGTGAAGGGCCCGGAGCTCCTGAACAAGTACGTGGGCGAGACCGAGCGGAAGATCCGCGAGATCTTCGTGAAGGCGCGCGAGAAGGCCAACGAAGACGTGCCGGTGGTGGTGTTCTTCGACGAGATGGACGCGCTGTTCCGCACGCGCGGCACGGGCATCAGCTCGGACGTCGAGACCACGATCGTCCCGCAGCTCCTCGCGGAGATCGACGGCGTCGAGGGCCTGAAGAACGTCATCGTCATCGGCGCCAGCAACCGCCAGGACCTGATCGACCCGGCCATCCTGCGGCCGGGCCGGCTGGACGTGAAGATCAAGATCGAGCGGCCGGACCAGGCGGCGGCGGCCGACATCTTCCACAAGTACATGACGACCGAGATCCCGATCTCGGCGGCGGAGATCCGCGACAGCGGCGGCGACGCGCAGGCCGCCGTCGATCGCATGATCCAGGGCACCATCGAGGCGATGTACAGCCTCGGCGAGGAGAACCGCTTCCTCGAAGTGACGTACGCGAACGGCGACAAGGAGGTCCTGTACTTCAAGGACTTCTCGTCGGGCGCCATGATCGAGTCCATCGTGCGGCGGGCCAAGAAGCTCGCGCTCAAGCGGTACATCGGCGGCGGCGAGAAGGGCATCACCGCCGACGATCTGCAGCTTGCGGTGCGCGAGGAGTTCAAGGAGAACGAGGACCTGCCGAACACGACGAACCCCGACGACTGGGCCAAGATCGCGGGCAAGAAGGGCGAGCGGATCGTCTACGTGAAGCCGCTCATCAGTGAGCCCAAGGACAAGGCGCGCCAGGTCGACAAGATCGTCAACACCGGCCAGTACCTGTAACAGACCCGGGGGGAGCACGGCTCCCCGCGCTCCCCCCGGCCGACCCCGGCCGGGGGGTTCGTTTCTCCGGACACACAACGAGGGCTTGATGGCCATCCCGAAAGTCATGGGTATCGAAACCGAGTACGGGATCCAGGTCCGGAACCAGCCGGACTTCAACCCCATCCTGTCCTCCCTGCTCCTGATCAACTCGTACGAGACGTACCGCTCGTCCCGCGTGCGATGGGACTACGAGGCGGAGAGCCCGCTGCGGGACGCGCGCGGGTTCGAGTACATGGAGGAGAAGGAGGTCGCCTCCAAGGAGGAGTCGCGCCTCATCAACCTCATCCTCTCCAACGGCGCGCGCTTCTACGTCGACCACGCGCACCCGGAGTACTCGAGCCCGGAGACGACCAACCCGCGCGACTGCGTGATCTGGGACCGCGCGGGCGAGCGCGTGCTCAACCTGGCGCGCCAGCGCGCGGAGGCGGTGTCGCCGCCCGAGCAGCGCATCATCATTCTGAAAAACAACACCGACAACAAGGGCAACTCCTACGGCACCCACGAGAACTACCTCATGGACCGGAAGGTGCCCTTCGCGCGGATCGTGCAGCACATGATGCCGTTCTTCGTGACGCGGCAGGTCTACACGGGCGCGGGCAAGGTCGGCGCGGAGAACAACGCCGATCCCTGCGACTACCAGATCTCGCAGCGCGCGGACTTCATGGAGACGGAAGTCGGGCTCGAGACCATGCACTCGCGCCCCATCATCAACACGCGGGACGAGCCGCACGCGGACCCCGAGAAGTACCGCCGCCTGCACGTGATCCCCGGCGACGCGAACATGGCCGAAGTCTCCACCTACATGAAGATGGGGACGATGGCGATCGTGCTGAGCATGGTCGAGGACGACTTCATCGACCGCGACTTCTCCCTCGACCAGCCCGTGCAGGCCTTCCGCAAGGTCTCGCGCGACCTCGCGTGCCGCGACACGATCCGGCTCAAGGACGGGCGCACGATCACCGCGGTCGACCTCCAGCGCGAATACCTCGCCCTCGCGCACAGCTACTACCGCGACCGCGAGCACGAGCCGTGGGTGCGCGAGGTGATGGCGCGCTGGGAGCGCACCCTCGACATGCTGGCGGAAGACCCGATGCAGCTCGGCCGCGAGCTCGACTGGGTCATCAAGAAGCAGCTCCTCGAGAACTACATCGAGAAGCACGATCTCGAGTGGAACGACTCACGTGTCGCGATGATCGACCTGCAGTACCACGACATCCGCCCCGGGCGCGGCCTGTACGGCAAGCTCGAGGAGGCGGAGGCGGTCGAGCGCCTCTCGACCGACGACGAGATCACCAAGGCCATCTACGACCCGCCCAAGGACACCCGCGCGTACTTCCGCGGGATGTGCCTGCAGCGCTACGCGGACGAGATCGTCTCCGCGAGCTGGGACTCGGTCATCTTCGATCTCAAGGAAGGTCCCTTGAAGAAGATCTTCATGCTGGAGCCGCTGCGGGGGACGGAAGCCCACGTCCGCCAGCTCCTCACGGAGTCACCGACCGCCGCGGACCTCCTGCGCAACATCTCGCGCCCCAGCTACGGGGTGTAGGAGCGCCATTGAACGACCAGCCCCGGTGGTTGAGCGTGTTCAACGACCTGAGCAACGCCAGCTTCGTCGACGTCCTGCGCCGTGAGCAGCCGCACCTCTTCGCCGAGATCCGGCTCCGGCCCGAGGACGTCGCGCAGGTCCCGCACGGCACGACCGTGCTGTCGGTGAGCTACCGCGAGGGCGTCATCATGGCGGGCGACCGCCAGGCCACCGCGGGTTACCAGGTGGCGAGCCGCCGCATCGAGAAGATCTTCAAGGCCGACGACTACTCGGGCGTCGGCATCGCGGGCGCCGCCGGCCCCGCGGTCGAGATGGCCAAGCTCTTCCAGACCGAGCTCGAGCACTACGAGAAAGTGGAAGGCGACAGCCTCTCGCTCGAGGGCAAGGCCAACAAGCTCGGCCAGATGATCCGCATGAACCTGCCGCTCGCCATGCAGGGCCTCGCGGTGGTGCCGATCTTCGCGGGCTTCGACGCGAAGGCGGGCGTCGGCCGCCTCTTCAAGTACGACGTCACCGGCGGCAAGTACGAGGAGGCGAACTTCGAGGCCCAGGGCTCGGGCTCCAAGGACGCGCGGGACTCCCTGAAGAAGCTCTGGAAGAAGGACATGACGCGCGACGAGGCGCTCCGCGTGGTGATCGAGGCGCTCGTGGACGCCTCCGACGAGGACGTCGGCACCGGCGGCCCCGACTTCGTGCGCAACATCTTCCCGACCGTGCGGACGATCGACCGCGACGGCTTCGGCGACGTGCCGGAAGCCGAAGTGCGGCGCGTCTGCGAGGTCGTCATCGCCGAGCGGACCAAGACGGGCAACGGAGCCTGACGATGCCGCTCCCCTACTACGTCAGTCCCGAGCAGATGATGAAGGACAAGGCCGAGTATGCCCGCAAGGGCATCGCGCGCGGCCGGTCCATCGTCACCCTGGAGTACGGCGAAGGCATCCTGCTCCTCGCCGAGAACCCGTCGTCCCTGCTGCACAAGATCTCGGAGGTCTACGACCGCATCGCGTTCGCGGGCGTGGGCAAGTACAACGAGTTCGAGAACCTGCGGATCGCGGGCATCCGGCACGCGGACGTGAAGGGCTACTCCTACAGCCGCGGCGACGTCACCGCGCGCGCGCTCGCCAACGCGTACTCGCAGGCGCTCGGCAACATCTTCACGCAGGACATCAAGCCGTTCGAGGTGGAAGTGCTGGTGGCCGAGGTCGCCGACGGCAACCACGGCAGCAAGAACGAGATCTATCACATCCTTTACGACGGCACGATCGAGGACGAGAAGAACTACGCGGCGATGGGCGGCCAGGCCGACGAGATCCGGCGCCACCTGAAGGAGCACTACAAGGAAGGCCTCTCGCTCGGCGACGCGGTCAAGCTCGCGGTGCAGGCGCTCAACGTCACCCAGAACAAGACCCTCACCGCCAGGGACCTGGAGGTCGGCGTGCTCGACCGGACCAAGACCCGGCGGCGGTTCCGGCGCCTCGCGGGGGACGTCCTGACGCAACTGATGGGCACGGCTTCGTAGCCCGTGTTACGCTGAGCGAAGAATGAAGCGCCGGATCTTCGGCCTCGAGAACGAGTACGGCCTCACGTGCACGCTCAACGGGCAGCGCCGCCTCTCGCCGGACAACGTCGCGCGCTATCTGTTTGAGAAGGTCATCCCGGGCGCCCGCAACGCCAACGTGTTCCTCGAGAACGGCGCGCGGCTCTATCTCGACACCGGCTTCCACCCGGAGTACGCGACGCCGGAGTGTGACGACGTCGCGGAGCTCGTCATCCACGACAAGGCGGGCGAGCGCATCGTCGAGGACCTCCTGCACCAGGCGGAGAAGCGGCTGCGCGAGGACGGCATCTCCGGGTCGATCCTGCTCTTCAAGAACAACACGGACTCCGCGGGCAACTCGTACGGCTGCCACGAGAACTACCTCGTCAGCCGGGACGTGAGCTTCCAGCGGCTGGCCGAGGCGCTCATCCCCTTCTTCGTCACGCGCCAGATCTTCGCGGGCGCGGGCAAGGTGCTGCAGACGCCGCGCGGCTTCCACTACTGCCTGAGCCAGCGCGCCCAGCACATCTGCCAGGAGATCTCGGGCGCCACGACCTCGTCGCGCTCGATCATCAACACGCGCGACGAGCCGCACGCGGACGCGGAGAAGTACCGCCGGCTGCACGTGATCGTGGGCGACTCGAACATGTCGGAGTTCGCGACGTGGCTGAAGATCGGCACGACCGCGCTCGTGCTCGACATGATCGAGGACGGCTTCTTCGACCGCGACTACTCGCTGCAGTCGCCGGTGCAGGCCATCCGCGACATC
>Ga0194119_10013007_pt1 | contig 10437 bp, 8 predicted proteins | sample TA2MahC100mmetaG_FD_148620 | JGI IMG/M metagenome (GOLD analysis project Ga0194119, IMG submission 148620) | Freshwater microbial communities from Lake Tanganyika, Tanzania - TA2015018 Mahale Deep Cast 100m | ecosystem: Environmental > Aquatic > Freshwater > Lake | place: Tanzania: Lake... | reverse complement strand
ACTCTGGGTACGAAGACCCTCTATATCCAGCCCGGCAGTCCTTGGGAGAACGGCTACTGCGAGAGCTTTAATGGCAAGCTCCGAGATGAGCTGTTGAACGGCGAGCTCTTTTACACCCTACGTGAAGCGCAGGTGCTGATCGAACAATGGCGATGTCACTACCACCGAGTTCGCCCGCACAGCGCTCTCGGCGATCGACCCTCGGCGCCCGAGACCTGGGGGCTCGCCCCCGAGTCCTCGGATCTTCCCGATAACCCCCGAAAAGGCTGGACACTTTGGACGCGGTGTAAAGTTTTGTCGAAAAGCGACGAGTCTCGGCGCGCACTTGTCACTTACTTTCGCAAAGGCACTCACCAACTTCTTGGGATCACTCAGTTCGTTGTTGAGTGAAGCAGTTCGTTTAGCAGCGGACTGTTATCCTGTGGGATACTCTTTGTTAAGCCAGAAGTGTCCACCATGTCTGCCAGTATGCCGCCTTCGCGACACGAGAAAAGCGCCTACGTCGTGGTATGTCGCGATGGTCCAAACGGCGCTGCCGTCCGTGCGGAGCAAACTCAAACTCACCTGCGATATATCGAAACGGTACTGGATGAGTTAAATATCGCAGGGCCCCTCTTTGCCATGGGCGGTAACGCTCCGATCGGTAGCCTTTACGTGCTGCACACTAAGCATCTTGATCGGGCTCGTGAGCTCATCGACAACGATCCGTATGTCAGGCATGGGGCCTTTGCCTCCATTGAATTCTTCCCTTATATCCCGGCTGCGGGCCGATGGATTAGTGGCAAAATCTGGTGAGCGGAGGTGCGACGCCCTCAGATTTTTTCTAAGCTTGGGTCTTATATTTGAACTCTTGGCTCTGAAACCGACTTTAAACCCGCCTTTTCGCCGCCAAAGTAGCCGTCAATTTGCTGTAGTACTGCTCGATCATTTGGGCGGAGTTCCCCAACTGTTTTGCCAGTGTGTGGATGTCGGTGCAGACTAGTGGACTGTAACGACTGATCTGGAAGGATCGATTCGCCGTGTTGGATCGAAGTATTTCCATTTCACGGTTTTGGGGGCCTTGTTGTAGTGGCGGATATAGCGCATGAGTTTTCGCTTCAGGTCAGTCACCGAGGTGAAGACACCGCGCGCAATGACGTCGCGTTCGATCTTCGCGAACCACAACTCGACCTGGTTCAGCCACGAGGAGTAGGTGGGCGTGAAGTGCAGATGAACGCGCGGATGAGCGGCGAGGAAGTCTTGCACGAGCTCGCTCTTGTGCGCCGAGAGGTTGTCGGCAATCACGTGGATCTCTTTGCGGCGCGGCTGGTTGACCACCAGATCGGTGAGAAAGGCGACGAACTCGGCTGAGGTGTGCCGCGCTGCCGTACGACCCAGCACTTCGCCCGTCTTGGTGTTGAATGCGGCGTAGAGCGAGAGGGTGCCGTGGCGCTTGTACTCAAAGCCGTGCCGCTCGGCTCGCCCCGGGGACAAGGGCAGTACCGGATCGAGTCGATCGAGCGCCTGGATCGCCGTCTTCCCATCCACGCAGAACACGGCCGCGTGCTGCGGCGGATGCAGATACAGCCCGATGATGTCCGCTGCCTTGCGCTCGAAGTCCGGATCATCCGAGGCCATGTAGCGAGCCAGGCGCTGCGGCGAGAGGCTGTGCTTGCGCCACACCCGCGCCACCATCATGTGCGTCAGACCCAGTTCGGCCCCCAGCTTACGGGTGCTCCAATGCGTCGAACCGTCCGCGGGCTTGCGCTTGACGGTCCAATCCAGAATCCGCGCCTCCAATTGCGGCGTGAGCGTGCTCGCCTCCTGACCCGCATGGCGCGAGAACAGGCCCGCCAGCCGTTCCGCCAGAAATCGCTTCATCCAGCGATCGATGAACGCATCATTGCAGTCGAGCTTGTCGCGAATGCGCGCCCACGTCTCCCCCGACTCGAGCAGCAGGATCAAGCGTGCACGGCGCGCATCATCCGCTCGCCCCACTCGACTTGCCGCTCGCTGGCTCAGCTCCGTGCGCTCGGTGTCCAACAGCGTGATCGTGCTCATGAACACCATCATACTACCTTTTTAGTTGTTACAGTCCACTAGTGATCGCTCCGCGGCCTTTGCCCGCTGCCAGAGTTGCTCCCAGGACTCTAAGTCGAGCTCTCGCAACCGCTTGCCCTCGGCTGCAGCCAAATGCTCCATGTGAGCGAAGCGACGCTCGAATTTTTTGTTCGTACCGCGCAACGCAGCCTCGGGATCGAGGCGCAAGTGTCGAGCCCAATTAGCGATGACGAAGAGCAAGTCGCCGAGCTCGTCATGCTGGCGGCCTGGCCGTTCCTGATTGGTGAGCGTCGCTTCGAACTCGCCAAGCTCTTCGTCGAGTTTCTTACGCATACCCGAGGCGCCTGGCCAATCGAAGTTTACTCGAGCCGCTCGCTTCCCAAGTTTTACTGCGCGTGTGAGCGCCGGAAGCGCGAGTGCAACACCATCGAGAACGCCCTCGACCCCTGCGGCCACTCGCTCTTTTTCTTTTACGAACTCCCAGGCGCGAGTTTGCTCGTCGTCACTCAAACCCGATCGCTGGTCGAACACATGCGGATGTCGACGAACGAGCTTATCGGAAATACTTCGAGCGACATCGTCGAAATTAAATAACCCACGCTCCTCGGCGATTCGGGAGAGAAACACGACTTGGAACAACAGATCCCCGAGCTCATCCCGGATCCGATCAGCATCTCTGCTGCCGATCGCCTCGGATACCTCATACGCTTCTTCGAGGGTGTGCGGAACGATGCTCTCAAAGGTCTGTTCGCGATCCCATACGCAGCCCGAATGCGGGTCTCGCAGGGCGCGCATAATTTCGAGCAAGCGATGGACGGACTGATCCAAAGTTAGCCCCGCTATCAGGCGGGATCGCCGCGTAGCGTGCGATACAAGGTCATGAGCATCCCCGCCGTGGCACCCCAGATCGTGTGATGTCCGAAAGGGAAGTCAATAAAATGCACATCCTCGCCCTTGAAGTGTCGTACCGCAGGCACGTGGTTACGCTCATCGAGTACAAATGACAACGGTACTTCGAACACTTCCACTACTTCGGTAGGATCGGGTGTCAAAGAAAAATTCGGACGAATGAACCCAACGACGGGCGTGACTCGATAACCCGTAATCACAAGGTGATCCGGAAGATAACCCGCAACGTCAATCTGATCCCCGCAAAGACCGATTTCCTCCTCCGTCTCACGTAGGGCTGCACTGAGCGGGTCAGAGTCGCTCGCCTCGATTCGACCGCCGGGAAAACTGATTTGTCCGGCGTGATTCTTGAGATGCGATGACCGAAGCGTCAGCAGGATGCCGAGGTCGTCACCTCGATCGAGGACGGGAACCAGCACGGCCGCGGGCGTGGGGTATTCAGGGAAGAATTTGCGCAGACGCTTCCTGCGAGCTTCGGACTCCTGACCGAGACGCCAATCGTTAGCGGGCTCGTGGCATGGGCTCGCAAGCAGCCGCGATCGCAGGGTCGACTTTAGGTCTGAAAACCGGGAGAGAACAGGGGGAGCGTCGAGCATGAGGTAACATTCCTATCTTAGCATTTTTAGCGCACCGGGTTCCTCATGGCTCTGGACTCACTTGACGCCCTTTCCCCGATCGATGGCCGCTACGCCAGCGGGTCGGCGCCGCTGCGAGGTCACCTTTCGGAGGCGGCTCTCATCCGCGAACGGATCCGTATCGAAGCCGGATGGTTACTCGCCCTACATCGCGAAAGACCGTTTGGGCTCGCAGCTGCCGCCACCCTGTCAGCCGCGGTGCTCGAGGCCGTCCGCGAATTGGTTGAGAACCCGCCGGCCAATGCTGCGAGCGAAGTCAAAAAGATCGAACAACGCACGAATCACGACGTGAAGGCAGTCGAATACTACGTACGTGATCGGTTGACTGCCGCAGGTGCCTCCGCCGCTGAGCTCGAGCTCGTGCATTTTGGTTGCACTTCAGAGGACATCAACAACCTCGCGTACGCGCGAATGCTACAGTCTGCACGATCGACACTGCTGAACGAATTCTCGCCGGCGCTCGAGGCGTTGCGCACGCTCGCCTCGCGCTATGCCGCACTCCCGATACTCTCGCGGACACATGGTCAAATTGCGAGTCCGACGACTCTCGGTAAAGAATTTGCAAATGTAACGGCCAGACTCGATCGCGCACTCGATCGATGGACGAGCGTACGAATCCTCGGCAAATGGAATGGTGCAGTAGGGAACTTCAATGCCCACATCGCTGCTCTGCCCGATGCTGATTGGATCGGGATTTCGGATCGTTTTGTCCAGTCGTTGGGGCTAGAGGTCAATGCGCTCACCACGCAAATTGAACCTCACGACTGGATCGCCGAGTATTGCGACGCGCTCGCCGCGGCCAACGTCATCGTCATCGACCTCAGCCGGGACATATGGGGCTATATCAGTCTCGGCTATCTCAAGCAGAGCACTGTTGCTGGCGAAGTGGGCTCCTCGACCATGCCCCATAAGATTAACCCCATCGATTTCGAAAACGCCGAGGGCAATCTAGGCATCGCAAGTGCTCTGCTGCGTCACTTTTCGGAGAAGCTGCCGATTTCGCGTTGGCAGCGCGACCTCACCGACTCAACGGTCTTACGCAACCTCGGTGTCGCGCTTGGCCATGTGCTCGTCGCCTGGAAGGCCTTGCAGCGCGGTCTCAGTAAGATCGACGCGGACCCCGTGCGCATTGCCGCCGATCTCAAGCAAGCTTGGGAGGTTCTTGGGGAAGCGGTACAAACGGCCTTGAGGGCAGCCGGAGTGCCGAACGGATACGAACTTCTTAAAGATTTCATGCACGGTCGAAAGATTGACGGGAAATCGTATGCTGAGTTCGTTGCTGGACTGCCTCTACCCGCCGCGGAGAAAGCGCGGCTCGCCGCCCTGCGCCCCGAGGCGTACATTGGGCTCGCCGCAACCCTCTCGACCGGCGTAGCGAAGATCCCGCACTCGGCGTGATCGTCGTAGGACTTTCGGGGGGAGTCGACTCTGCCGTCGCAGCGCTCCTGCTGCGCGAGCAGAATCTCGAAATCGAAGGTCTCTTCATGGCCAACTGGGAAGAGGGCGATGCGTACTGTACGATCTCCGCCGACTACCAAGACGCGCTAGCCGTCTGTCGCGAGTTGCGTATCCCCCTGCACAGAGTCGATTTTGCGGTCGAGTATCGGCAGCGCGTGTTCGATTATTTCTTGACCGAGTATCGTGCCGGGCGAACGCCGAACCCCGATGTGCCATGTAATCGCGACATCAAGTTCGGCGTCTGTCTCGAATACGTGCGTCGACTCGGCGGAAACCGTTTCGCCACCGGACATTACGCACGTCGAATCAATGGGCCACGTGGTGTCGAGCTTCACAAGGCGCTCGACTCCAACAAAGATCAATCCTACTTTTTGCACTCGCTTAAGCGAGTACAGCTCGAGGCGGCACTTTTCCCCCTCGGCGAACTCACGAAGATCGAGGTCCGTGAGCGAGCACGAGCGGCCGGGCTCCTGGTACACGACAAGCCCGATAGCACCGGCATCTGCTTTATCGGCGAACGACCCTTTTATGAGTTTCTAAATCAGTACATTGCACATGCGCCGGGCCCCATTGAAACACCCGAAGGCGAGCAAATCGGCTCGCATCACGGACTCGCGTTCTACACGCTAGGTCAACGCGGGGGACTCGAAATCGGGGGCCGATCGGGGCATGCCGAAGCGGCGTGGTACGTCGCGCGCAAAGATCAGCACAAGAATGCGCTCATTGTCGTACAAGGCCACGACCATCCCCTGCTGTTATCAAAGTCGGTTTCGACGGCCAAGGCACATTGGCTTATCGATGCGCCCTCCAGCCCGTTTGAGGCGAGTGTCAAGCTGCGCTACCGTCAAACCGATCAACCCTGTCGCGTAGTACCTTTGGATGACGGTCGCCTGCTGATCGATTGCGAGTCCCCGCAGCGGGCGGTAACGCCGGGGCAATTTGCGGTACTTTTCCTCAATAGCCAGTGCCTCGGCGGCGCCGTGATCGAGTCCACCGCGCCGTAATTGTCCGGCAATCGCTCATGCGGCGCGCACACCTACGCGAGCGGCTATAATTCGCGCCCATTTTCGAGGTTGATGACGGTTTTCGACCGAGCGGGGGTTCCCATGACCGACAGTCGCCAGACTCGCACCACTCTTAAAGTGGGCTCGCAGTCGTACGACATTTGGAGTCTCGCCGCGCTGCCACAAGACAGAATCGCGCGCCTGCCCTATTCCCTAAAAATTTTGCTCGAGAACCTGCTGCGCTTCGAGGACGGCGTCAACGTGACGCGCCGAGACATCGACGCCCTGCTCGGCTGGAACGCCAAGTCAACCCCGGAACACGAAATCTCGTTCACACCTGCGCGCGTAATCATGCAGGATTTCACGGGCGTCCCCTGCGTCGTCGATCTGGCGGCCATGCGCCAGGCGATCAAAAAATTAGGCGGCGATCCCCAGCGCGTCAATCCGCTCGCACCCGCAGAGCTCGTCATCGACCACTCCGTGCAGGTCGACCATTACGGCACCAACGAAGCGCTCGCACAAAACACCAAAATAGAATTTGCGCGCAACAGCGAACGCTATTCGTTCCTGCGTTGGGGTCAAAGCGCGTTCCGTAATTTCAAAGTGGTTCCGCCCAACACGGGTATCGTCCACCAGGTCAACCTCGAGTACCTCGGCCGAGTCGTATTCGAAAACACCGACGGCGCTCGTCCGCAGGCCTACCCCGACACACTCGTCGGCACCGACTCCCACACCACGATGATCAATGGGCTCGGCGTGCTCGGTTGGGGCGTCGGCGGCATCGAAGCCGAAGCGGCGATGCTCGGACAACCGGTCACGATGCTCATCCCGCAAGTTGTGGGCTTCAAGCTCACAGGCCGATTGCAGCCGGGCGCCACGGCAACGGATCTCGTTCTCACCGTCACCGAAATGCTACGTAAAAAGGGTGTGGTCGAGAAATTCGTCGAATATTTTGGCGACGGTCTCGCTAATCTCCCACTCGCCGATCGCGCGACGATTGCGAATATGGCGCCGGAGTATGGCAGTACATGCGGCATCTTCCCGATCGACGAAGAGACGCTTCGTTATCTCGAACTGTCGGGCCGCCCGAAATCACAAATCGATCTGGTCGAGGCCTATGCGAAGACGCAAGGCATGTGGCGGCACAACAGTGCGCCGCAGGCCGACTACACCGATATTCTCGAACTCGACCTGAGCACAGTCGAGCCGTCTCTCGCCGGCCCCAAGCGCCCGCAAGATCGCGTCCCCGTGCGCAGCTTGAAGCAGGTCTATCGCAAGACCCTCACCCAGATGTCTGAGGAGCGCGCCGAAAGGAACCCGGCCGCAACGGGTATCGGTAAGGTCAGCGGCGGCGGCAGCTATGACGTCCGCGACGGCGCCGTACTCATCGCCGCGATCACGAGCTGCACCAATACTTCCAATCCCTCGGTCATGCTGGGTGCGGCGCTGCTCGCGCGTAACGCCGCGCGTCGCGGACTCAAGGCCAAGCCCTGGGTCAAGACAAGCTTGTCGCCGGGCTCGAAGGTGGTGACCGACTACCTCACTAAAGCGCAACTGCTCGATGACTACGCCGCCGTTGGCTTTCATGTCGCCGGTTACGGCTGCATGACCTGCATCGGTAACTCGGGACCGTTGAAAGCGGAGATTTCGGCCGCCGTGAAGGCTGGTGACGTCATCGCGACTTCAGTGCTTTCGGGTAACCGTAACTTCGAGGGTCGCGTACACCCTGAGGTGAAAATGAATTTCCTCGCCTCGCCGCCGCTTGTTGTGGCCTATGCGCTTGCGGGTACGACCGATATCGACCTCAACACCGAGCCGCTAGGCACGAGCTCGGACGGTGATCCGGTATTCCTTAAAGATATCTGGCCAAGTCCTGAGGAAGTGGCGGATACGGTCCGCGCTTCCATCGACTCGAACATGTTCCGCGGCAGCTATAACGACGTGTTCGCCGGCGATGAAAATTGGCAAGGTATAAGGGCCCCGGCGGGTAATTTGTATGCCTGGGATGAGACGTCTACGTACGTTCGCAATCCGCCCTACTTCGACGACATAAGCATGCAGCCCAATTCGGTCAGGCCGATCCGCGGGGCCCGTGCGCTCGCTCTGCTCGGCGATTCAGTCACCACCGACCACATCTCCCCGGCAGGCGACATCGCCAAGGGCAGCCCGGCGGCGAAGTACCTCGAAGCACACGGCGTTCAGAAAGCCGACTTCAATTCCTACGGCGCGCGCCGCGGTAATCATGAGGTGATGGTGCGCGGCACCTTTGCCAACATTCGTCTGCGCAATTTGCTGGTCCCGGGGACCGAGGGCGGTGTCACGCTCCATATCCCCTCAGGCGAGCGGATGTCGATCTACGATGCCTCGATGAAGTATCAGACGACTGGAACGCCGCTGGTACTCCTCGCAGGAAAAGAATACGGCACTGGATCCTCGCGCGATTGGGCGGCCAAGGGAACGATGCTGCTCGGCGTCAAGGCGGTCATTGCCGAGAGCTTCGAGCGCATACACCGCTCCAACCTCATCGGCATGGGCGTACTCCCTTGCCAGTTCATGGACGGACAGACCGTTCAGAGCCTTGGGCTCACCGGTCTTGAAACCTTCGACTTTGACGACTGCCGTGATGCCGAAGCCCGAACAGTCACCGCTACGGCAACTCCGAACGACGGTGGTGAACCGATAGTCTTCGAAGTCCGCGTGCGTATCGATACCCCGAAAGAGCGCGATTATTACCGTCATGGCGGCATTCTGCAGTACGTGCTGCGGCAGCTGGCGGGCGGCACGTCGGGACAGTCAACTCAAAGTCACGACAGATAGCTCGGTGGCTCGCGTGGACGATCTCGAATACCCACGCGAGCTTGCTCCGCGCCTCGTTTTCTTTGATCTCGACGGGACGATCTCCCGTAGGGACACGCTCTTGGGTTATGTCGCGGGGTTCGCCTTAAGACACCCTGTTCGACTCTCTCGCTTCCTCGGTGTGATTCCGGCAGTCCTCGGGTACCTCATCAGCAAACGCGACCGCGGATATCTCAAAGGTGCTTTGATACATTTCGTGATGGGCGGCGCCTCTCGAGGAGACGTCCGCGCGTGGACCGAGCTGTACGTTCCAAGACTAGTCAAGCGTGGAATTTTTGAACAGGCGATCCTCGCCATCCGGGGTCATCGTGGCGCCGGCGACCACCTCGTCCTGATGACGGCTGCCGTCGATCTCTATGTGCCCGAACTCGCTAGCGCACTTGGCTTCGATCAGTACATTTGCAGCCGCGTCGCCTGGAATGAAGACCATCTCGACGGTTGGCTGACAAGCCCTAACATGCGCGATGAGCAAAAAGCGATGGCATTGCGACGCGCCGCAGCGAACTTTCCCGGTAGGCGGCTGGTCGGTTACGGTAATTCGGCCTCCGATTTACCTCATCTTAAATTGGTGGATGAGGCGGTTCTGATTAATGCTTCTAAAAAGCTCCGAAGGGCGGCATCCAAACTTTTAGTAGAATTGAAGTATTGGTTTTAAGCCGTTGTTTTATGGCAGGTGGTTTATGGGGCAATATCACGATCCTTCGATTCGGCCGTCCGAGATCCCATCGGAAGCTGTATATTTTGATCGACGGTATGTTCTCGCAGCCCTTGCCACATCGGCGGCGGTGATCGGCGGGGGTATCGAAGCCGCTCCCCAGACGGGGCGCCCCGCCGCACCCGCCTTGCCAGAACCGCGATACACGCGTAACCCAAAGTTCTCCACGAATGAACCTCCTAACTCGTGGGAAGACATCACCACGTACAATAACTTCTATGAATTCGGTTTCGAAAAAGAAGACCCCTACCGAAACTCGCAAAACTTTCGTAGCCGCCCATGGAGCGTCGAAATCGACGGCGAAGCGGAGATTCGCGGACGCTTCACACTCGAGGACATCCTAAAGCCCCATTCGCTCGAAGAACGCATTTATCGTTTCCGGTGTGTCGAAGCGTGGTCGCGGATCGTACCGTGGGTGGGCTTTCCGCTCGCCGACCTCATTCGCCGATTCAAGCCAACGTCCCGCGCAAAGTTCGTCGAATTCACGACGCTTTTAGATCCCAAGCAGATGCCCGGTCAGCGTACGCGCGTACTCGACTGGCCCTATCGTGAGGGACTTCGAATCGATGAAGCCATGAACCCGCTCACGTTGCTGGTCGTCGGTGTCTATGGAAAGTGGTTACCCAATCAGAGCGGTGCTCCGCTTCGGCTCATCGTTCCGTGGAAATACGGGTTCAAGGGCATTAAGTCCATCGTTCGCATCCAATTCACGGAGCGCCAACCCGCGACAAGCTGGAATCTCTCTGCTCCCGATGAATACGGGTTCTTCGCCAACGTAAACCCCGCCGTCGATCACCCTCGCTGGGGTCAGTCAAAGGAG
>Ga0194119_10013001_pt1 | contig 10440 bp, 8 predicted proteins | sample TA2MahC100mmetaG_FD_148620 | JGI IMG/M metagenome (GOLD analysis project Ga0194119, IMG submission 148620) | Freshwater microbial communities from Lake Tanganyika, Tanzania - TA2015018 Mahale Deep Cast 100m | ecosystem: Environmental > Aquatic > Freshwater > Lake | place: Tanzania: Lake... | reverse complement strand
GAAGGAAGGGATATCCATGCCGCGACGGCAACCAATGTGTTTAATGTATCGCTTGACGAGGTTTCGAGAGATCAAAGAAGCGCAGCAAAAGCAGTTAATTTCGGAATAATATACGGGCAGTCGGCTTTTGGACTCTCACAAAATTTAAACATTTCAAGAACCGAAGCAAAAACCATCATCGATGCTTATTTTGAGCAGTTTGGAACCATTAAAAAATACATGGACGACGCCATTTCACAAGCGAGGGAAGTCGGCTATGTAGAAACAATAATGAAACGCAGAAGATATTTGCCAGACATTAATTCTGCCAATGCAGTAGTAAGAGGCTATGCTGAACGAAATGCTATTAACGCGCCAATTCAGGGTTCTGCTGCCGATATTATAAAATTAGCAATGGTAGCGGTTCATAGCAAGATGAAAGCTGAAAACGTGAAATCTAAAATGATATTGCAGGTACACGACGAATTGGTGTTTGATGTTCATGTTTCAGAAGAGTTACTAATGCAACTATTGGTAAAAGAAGCAATGGAAAAAGCTGTTCAAATGGACGTTCCGATGGAGGTAGAGCTGAAGTTAGCGAACAATTGGTTAGAGGCGCATTAGCACATAAAACACCAATAAATGAGCGATACTTATATATCAGACCTCACGTTTGACAAATCCTCCATCATTCAAAAAGGAGAATATGAAAATTGTATTTTTTTAGCGTGTAACTTTTCTGAACTTGACCTTTCAGACTTTAAGTTTATTGATTGTTTGTTCCAAGAATGCAACCTGAGTCTAGCCTTGCTTAACAAAACAGTATTCAGAGAGGTTACTTTTAAAAACTGTAAATTGATAGGTCTTCGATTTGAGTCCTGTCATTCATTCGGCCTATCTTTTACGTTTGAAGAATGTCAATTAACCAACTCTTCTTTTTATCTGTTGAAAATAAAAAACACGGCGTTTAAATACTCGCAACTTAAAGAAGTCGACTTTTCCGAATCAGATTTGACCAACGCTTTGTTTGAAGGTTGTGATTTAATGATGGCGACCTTTGAACATACAATTCTCGAGAAAGCGGATTTTCGCACTTCTTTTAATTATATCTTAGATCCTGAAATCAATAAATTAAAAGGCGCAAAGTTTTCGACTTTGGGGCTATCAGGTTTCTTAACAAAATACAACATTGAAATAGAATGAAAACAAATATTAAAAAACCAATTCTTGCACTTTTACTTTGCATGATAGCACACCTTAGTTTGTCTCAAAACGATTCGGTCCCTCAAAAAAACTTAAGGCGGATTTATAAAAATCATGTCGGTGTTAGTTTAGGAGGGCCTAGTTTTTTTTCAGCAAATTATGAGCGGTTCATTAGTCATAATTTCAGTGTTGAGTTCGGCGCTGGATCTTTGGTTGCTATTTCTGGAGCCCACATTGCGAGTCGATATTATTTTGGTAAGGCCGATAAACCATCTAGAATTTCGCCCTATTTGGGAGTGGCTTTTGGTGCGGCGCTGATTACAGATGGGTTCTCAGGTTATGGAACGGGTTTAGCTTACATTCCCGTCGGCGTGCAATTTCTCAATAAAAGTGGATTCGCATTTTCAGCAGAGGCAGCCTACATGAATCTAGAAGGGGAGAGTTTTCCCATGGGAGCATTGAGAATTTATTCGGACATAAAATACAAAAAACAAAAGCAGAAAAAAGAAGCGAAAGCACTGCGACTTCCCTCTTGGAAAACCGCATATTCATATAGTCCTTACAGCATTGGATTAAATCTTTTTTCTTTAATTAGACCAACTTATTTTTATGAACTGTTCCGAAATTCATATTTTTCCTCAAACCTTAATGTCGATCTTTTTGTCCAACGGGAACTCAATAAGAACTTTGCCCTTAGGGTACCTTTTAGAGTGGGATTTCCTTTGCCAGAAAAAGTGGTTACGTTTAGCACGGATAAATATTTTCATTTTGCCCGAAAGACAATTATTGGAGAAATAGGGATTGAACCTCTTTACTACCTAAACGGGTTAAATAAAATTACTTTTCTTGTGGCTCCGACTCTAGGCGTAGGCAAGGGATTAAAAATGGTGGAAGAACTTCTTGGGCAAAGTTACCCCCAACCGTACAAATATGTTCCTGCCGGGGAATATGTTTATTATAAGATAGGTTGTTTATTAGGCGCTCAGTTTAACCTAACCAAAAGCGTCCAATTTGGATTAGAATTAGGGCTGTATAGGTCAAATCATGAATGGTTTGATGAATTTGATCCTCAATACTACGATTGGGGAAATTCCGCGAAATTCTTTTTGACGTATCGATTTGGAGGAAAAAGAATAAATCATTAGTTCAATTATTGTTTCCGTTTTTTAGTAATTATTAACCAAGCCAAATTCTTGAATTCACAATACTTAAAGTTTACACGTATATTTGTGTGATTAATAAAAACGTATTAAATGGAATTCTGGATTAAAGCAGCGCAACTATTTTTATCGCTTGCTATTCTTGTTACACTTCACGAACTCGGTCACTTCATACCTGCTGTCTTGTTCAAAACACGGGTAGAGAAATTCTACCTGTTCTTTAACCCATACTTTTCGCTTTTCCGCTTCAAAAAGGTAAACGGAACGTGGAAAACATCTTGGTTTAGTAAAAAATCTCCGGAGGAGTGGGATGAGGACAAAAACACCACAGAATGGGGATTGGGATGGCTTCCACTTGGCGGGTACGTAAAAATTGCCGGAATGATTGACGAATCAATGGATAAGGATCAACTAGAAAAACCTAAAGAAGAATGGGAATTTCGCTCAAAGAAAACATGGCAGCGCCTCATCATCATGATTGGTGGGGTTACCGTAAATCTTATATTAGGGTTTATTATTTACATGGCCGTGCTAATGGTTTGGGGCTCTGAACAGGTGGACACCACAAAACTTTCCGAAGGAATGAGCGTGCACCCATACATGGCCACATACGGAATTGAGTCGGGAGACAAAATAATTAAAGTTGAGGGAAAAGAGGTCACCAGTATTAATGAGATAAATAAGGAAGTGCTGCTTCGTGATGCTAAAAAACTGACGATACAGAAAAAATCCGGTGAGGTGAAAGAGATTTCTCTTCCCGAAGGAATAGACATGGATTTGTTCCATGCGGGCGCCATGCCAATAGTGAGCTCTAGAATGTATGCGGCGGTTGTCGATTCAGTTTTTGACGATAGCCCGGCAAAAACAGCCAAATTGAATGCAGGAGATTCTATTTTAAAAGTGAATAATAAAACCATTACTTATTTTGATGAATTACAAGCTGAATTATATCGTTGTAAGGGGCAAAAAGCAACACTCACGGTTCAACGCGGAAAGGAAACAAAACAGTTAAAATCAGATGTGAGGGAAGATGGAACTTTGGGGTTTAAAATGAAGACCACTAGGGTCGCAAATGAAAAAGCCTACACGATAAAAAACTATTCTTTTGGAGAAGGGATTTCTCAGGGATTCACCTATGGAGCCAATACTTTAAGCGATTACATGGCTCAATTTAAGTTTATTTTCACCGAAAAAGGGGCTACCGAAATTGGTGGTTTTGCTTCAATTGGCAATATGTTTCCAGCTTTATGGAATTGGCAGGCATTTTGGCTTAACACGGCATTACTTTCCATTATTTTAGCTTTTATGAATATATTACCTATTCCTGCGTTAGACGGTGGACATGTTGTTTTTCTTTTGTACGAAATGATAACTGGTAAGGAGGCGCCACAGCGCGTTCTTGAGGTTGCGCAGTACATTGGGCTTGCACTGCTTCTCGGGCTTATGATATATGCTAATGGTAACGATATCGTGAAGTTCTTTTTTAAATGATTCGCCTAGTACTTATTCTCTTCACTGTTAATGTTGCATTAGCCCAACAAAGCTGGATGGGTACCTGGTGTGGCAAATTAGCCATTCAAGGCCAAGAGCTGAGGTTAAATTTACACCTCACAAATGACAAAAACACTTGGAAAGGAACCCTAGACAGTCCCGATCAAGGAGCATTTGGAATTCCGGCTACTAAGGTGGAAATACAAGAGGATAGATTAACATTTGAAGTCAAAAACACAGGTGTTTCTTATACCGGAGTGCTTAAAGGAGAAGAGATTCAAGGCAACTTCAAGCAAGGCGGGATGAGTATGCCAATGGCGCTTTCTCGGAAAGAACCGTCGGTGGAAAAACCAAAACGGCCTCAGGAACCAATACCCCCTTTTCCATACAGAGAAGAAGAGGCTGTTTTTAAAAATGGAGAAGCAAAACTTGTTGGAACCCTGACTTTACCTCAAGGAGAAGGTCCATTTTCTGCTGTAGTTCTCGTGAGTGGTTCTGGCCCCCAAGACCGCAATGAGGAAATTTTAGGTCATAAGCCATTTCTAGTGATTGCAGATCATTTAACTCGAAATGGTATCGCAGTTTTACGTTACGATGATCGAGGAACAGGTCAATCTTCAGGAGTTTCTTTTATGGATGCGACATCTAAAGATTTTATGGAAGATGCGTCCGCGGCTGTAGATTATTTACAGGGACATCCACTCATCAATAAAGGGAAAATCTCTCTGTGTGGCCATAGCGAAGGCGCTATGTTGGCGGTAATGCTCGGGGCAAAAAGAAGAGATTTAGCTTCAATTGCCTTGCTTGCTGGCCCTGGAATCAAGGGAGATTCGTTATTACTTTTGCAACAAGCACTCATTGCGAGATCCGAAGGAATGAAAGAAAAAGAAATACAAGAGTTGAACACCTTTAATAAAAAATTGTTTTCAGGAATGCTTGTCGCGAAAGACATGAGCTCGTGCAGAGAATTTGTGGAAGGGGAGTTTCGAAAATACGCTAAAAAACTCTCTAAGAAGGAAATCAAAAAATATGGGTCAAAAGAGAAATTCGTTCAAAGCACCACTAAAACATATGTAAATCCGTGGATGTTATATTTCTTATCCTATAACCCAACCCTTGACTTAACCCTCGTTTCTTGTAAGGTTCTTGCATTAAATGGCGATAAAGATTTACAGGTTCTATCCAAAGAAAATTTAGCAGCTATTAAACGAAATGTATTAAACGTTACGGGTAATAACAAATACTTAGAATTACCGAATTTAAATCACCTTTTTCAGGAAACAAAAACGGGCGCAGTATCCGAATACGGTCAATTGGAACAGACAATTTCCCCAGAGGTGCTAAACATACTTAGCGATTGATTCCTAGCTCTTTAAAACAATATTTCTGATAAATTGTTAACGAAAAAACATAAAATGCCCTATTGCCTAGACCTTTTAAACAGAAAAAGACCTGCAACAAAGGAGGTTAAAATAGGTAATATGAAAATGGGAGGGAATAATCCTATTCGCTTACAATCTATGACTACCACCGATTCAATGGATACTGCAGCGTCTGTAGCTCAATCCATACGTATGATTGAGGCAGGTTGTGAGTTGGTGCGATTGACGGCTCCAAGTAAAAACGAAGCAATAAACCTTGGTGTTATTAAAAAAGCTTTGAATGAAAAAGGGTACAATACACCTTTAGTTGCGGATATTCATTTTACACCCAATGCTGCTGAAATCGCATCGGGGCTTGTAGAAAAAGTTCGTGTGAACCCAGGTAATTATGCCGACAAAAAGAAATTTGAAGAAATAGAATACACCGACGAAAGTTACGAAGCTGAGCTGTTGCGCATTGAGGAAAAATTTACACCACTTGTACTATTGTGCAAAAAGCATCGAACCGCTATGCGTATTGGGACGAATCACGGATCTTTGTCTGACAGGATTTTGAGTCGTTATGGTGACACACCAGCAGGTATGGTAGAATCTGCTATGGAATTTATTCGCATATGTGAAAAATTAGACTTTGACCAGTTGGTCATTTCAATGAAAGCAAGTAATACCATCGTGATGGTGCAGGCCTATAGACTTTTGGTAGCCGAAATGTTGAAGAGGGGGGTAATTTACCCGTTACACCTGGGCGTAACAGAGGCTGGGGATGGGGAAGATGGTAGAATTAAGTCAGCTGTTGGAATTGGAGCCTTGTTAGAAGATGGAATCGGCGACACTATTCGCGTTTCTCTTACAGAAGAACCGGAGTTTGAGATTCCTGTGGCCCGCAAATTGGCTGAAAAATATCAAAACAATGATAATATTAAATCGACACGGGAAGAAGTTGCAGATTTACCTTACAATCCTTTTGATTATCAAAGAAGCACCTCTTTTTCGGTTCACAATATTGGGAATCAACAAGTGCCTGTGGTTATGGGCGATTTATCTTTGCGCCATGAGATAACACCAGCAAGCCTATTTGGATTGGGGTATGTATATTCAGTTCCCTTGGATAAATGGAATGTTCTGGATCTTGCAGCGGATTATGTTTATATTGGAAGAAATACCATAACTTTCGAGCTTCCGGGAACCCTTGGGGTTATTACGTCGTTTGAATTATGGCAAGCGAAGTATCAAAGTAAACCAGGGTTTTATCCTCTTTTAACAAATGAAAATTTATCATTTTTAGATAAAAATCAAAAAGGATTCCTACTGGTAACTGCTGAAGAGGAGGTCTCAACCGAATGGAGTCTATATACTCAGTTGGTTTTAGTGGTGCAAACAAAGTTTGCAAATAAAACACAGTTGTTTCGTCAATTTCGTTTGAATTATGCGAAAAAAGGACTTAAAAACCCTGTAGTCATGCAGATAACTTCCCATGAAAAAGATGCGGAGACTTTTCAGTTAGCAGTGGCTACCGATATGGGTGCCACATTTATTGATGGTTTTGGAGACGGCATTTGGATATCTGCCGAGCAACCCCTACAATTGATTAATACCACTTCCTTTGGAATACTTCAGGCAACAAGAACACGTATTTCAAAAACGGAATATATTTCCTGTCCCTCATGCGGAAGGACGCTTTTTGACTTACAAGAAACGACAGCTAAAATTCGTGAAAAGACCTCTCATTTGAAAGGAATTAAAATCGGAATAATGGGTTGTATAGTGAACGGCCCCGGGGAAATGGCGGATGCCGATTACGGCTATGTAGGAACGGGACCAGGAAAGATTAACTTGTATAAAGAAAAAACCGTTGTAAAAAGAAACATACCTGAAGACTACGCTGTACAAGCCCTAATTGATCTCATAAAAGAACACGGTGATTGGGTTGAAACTACGAGTTAGAACCTTCCGGTTGTCAATAATAATAAATAGTTTCGTTAGTAATAAAAGGCAATATATTCCTTGTAAACTCTTTTTGGCAATCTTCTATTTATTTAAAAAGAAGCTTATTGATTATGTTTAGAAAGGGGCTTTACTTTCTAAAGAAACAAGAGATTTAGTAAAAGGATGAACGAAAGATAACGTTGTTGCATGTAAACACAGACGGCCGCCTTTTTTTCCATATAAATCGTCACCAACGATAGGGCAATTTAAGCCAAGGGCATGTGCGGAATGGACGCGTAATTGATGCGTTCTTCCTGTTAATGGTTTAAACGAAATACGTGTTCTTTCGTCTTTAATCTCAAGCACCTCATATGCTGTTAGGGCTGCTTTCCCAAAATCGTTACACACAAGTTGAAAGGGTCTGTTATCAATATCGAGCCTTAGCGGAAGATTAATTACTCCGGTGTTTGGTTTCGAAATAACTCCTTCAAGAAGCGCCTCATATTTTTTCTCAACTTTTCTTTTAATAAATAAAAATTGAAGTTTTTTATAAGCCTCTAGCGACTTCGCTACCACGAGTAGCCCCGAAGTTGACATGTCGAGTCGATGTACCATTAACGGTCCGCTTGCATCAGGCCTCATTTCTTTTACGCGTTGCAATACAGAATCCTTAATAGCTTTTCCTGGTACGGATAAAAACTCAGCGGGTTTTTCAAGAACCATTAAGTAGTCATCTTCAAAAACGATCGGAATTTCCGTTATTATTGCTTGATGTAGAAGTGGATTTTCTTCTAATTTCATACCTAAAAGCATGTGATTCATAAGAATAGGTTCACATTTTCCTTTACATGCTGGATAAAATTGCTTGTGTACGCGGATTTCTGAAACCGGGGAAGCTCCCCACCAAAATTCTGCCATGCAGAGTGGTGTATAGGAGTTTAAGAAAGCATATTGAAGTAGTTTTGGTGCTGCGCACTCTCCAGCACCTGCGGGAGGAACAGGCGTTGAAGTTTTAGCGAAAATATCTGCTAAATTTCTTACTTGTTTTTTATGGTTCAAGAAGGCGTAAGATTTGAAGATTCGTTGTTGTAAATGCGCAGAGTGAGCGGCTCGTTGTTCTTTAAGTGTCGATAATAGAGAGGTGAAAACGGCGATTTTTTTTTCGTTTTCCGCAATTTTTAATTTGTATTCGCGGATTAAACGTTTCAATTGAATTTGTTCAGTTTTACTTTCCTCTTGAAGTATTTGGTTAAATCGCAAGTAATCGAATGATGAAAGTTGGAGCATCGCGGCTTGTCTTTTTTCTTTACGCAGCGCTTTGTTATTTTTTATCTCTGTTTTTCTTTGTTCACATGTCTTTAAAAATTCGTTTACAAGTTGCCCATGAGAAAAGCAAGCAAATTTATAATCTTTGGAAGAGGTAATTTCATCTACTTTATGAGTTAATCTGTTGATGAATTCTTCCTCTTTTATAAAGTAGCCGTCGCGGTCTAATAAGTCAAATACGGGCGGCACAAATCCAGAGTGATGATTGCTTTCAGAAAGTTTGCCGGAAAAGGCGCATAAGAAACCTAGTTGGTTTTGTTGATCCAAGACAACAATCACACCGAACATTTTACCGATTGGTTTTTCTTCATTTGTCAAGCCAAACGGATGTTGCCAAGGGTTTTTCTCTAATTCCTCTTGTAATTGTCGTGCTGCATGCAGGGCCAAGGGATGGGGCTCATAGTAAAATGGATAAGTGAACGATTCTGGAAGAGGAATTCCAGACACATCGGTAGTAAAACGATGTAGTACTGACACTGCTTACTTTAAGTATTTATCTGTAAATTGTTCCTGTTCCGGGATGGATGCTGAAGATTTTTGAAAAAGAAGATCTTCATGTGAAAAAAGTAAAAACCGATGGAACGTTGCATCAAGAGAAAATAAGAATCGCATAAAATTGTTTTTCCAAAGGTAAGGAAAGAACAAAACTATTTCAATAGAATGCTATGAGTCATCGACTTGGTTAGGGTGATTTGAGCGTCAGAAAATTCTGGCGCAGAAAATGTGGCCCGGGCATTGTTTGAGAAGCCGTATATTTCTGTGGGCATTCCGACAAGATTTTTGTCAAGTTTGTTGTTTTTGTTTTCGTCATGATATACCGCAAGGGCATATTTTCCTGAAGATAAACCAGTAAAAGTTACCATTGTTTTGCCTTTTACAGCACTTACTACTTTTCCTTTGAATTGTTTTCCGTATGTTGGCCACTCGTCTTGTGGACGAAACAAACCAACGTAGACCGTTCCCTTGTTATTTGGAACGTTTTTCACTTCAACAGTTAAGGAGTATTTGTTCGATGGGGAAAGAAAAACACTTAAAAAAGCTAAAACATAACTCATTCTATTTCGATTTGGGGTTGCAACAATTTATTTTTATCATCTAACACTTGTGAAGGGTCATTGTTTACTTCATTTAATCGATTATAGATCAACCAAATTAGCGACCCAAGCAGGACAGAATAAATTACAAACCGGATAATATAACTAGGTCCGTGTTTTTTCGGTCCATATTGTCGTATATTTATGTTGTTTTTATCCATGGCTCCGAAGATACGCGAAATTTGATTTAACTTTGAATAGATGGACAAGTTTGTATTGGTAACAGGGGGTGCCGGTTATATCGGTTCACATACGGTAGTATCGCTCGTTCAAAATGGGTACACGCCCGTGATAGTTGATGATTTTCGAAATGCAAATAGGGTTGTGTTAAAGGGGATAGAATCCATTTTGGGTAAAATCCCTCTGTTGCACGAGATTGACGTATGTAACAAAGAAAGTTTGGATGCCCTGTTTAAGCAATATTCCTTTGATGGAGCAATTCACTTTGCGGCCTTGAAGTCGGTTGGAGAGTCTGTTGCAGCGCCGTTAAAGTATTACCGAAACAACATTTTAGGGTTAGTCAATGTGTTGGAATGCATGATAAAACATCGGGTTAATAATTTCGTTTTTTCGTCTTCTTGTACTGTTTATGGCGAGCCAAAAGGGCAAAAAGAGGTAACGGAATCAACCCCTAAACTCCTCCCGGAATCACCATATGGTTACACGAAATGGATGGGAGAGCAAATAATTTCGGATACCTTCCGTTCCGCGCCTCAACTGCGCATCATGAACTTGCGTTATTTCAATCCGGTAGGGGCTCACGAAAGCGCCAAGATAGGGGAGTTCCCGATTGGAAACCCAACTAATCTACTCCCATTCATTACTCAAACAGCCATTGGTAAACAAAAAGAATTAATTGTTTTTGGAAATGATTATCCC
>Ga0194119_10012996_pt1 | contig 10445 bp, 19 predicted proteins | sample TA2MahC100mmetaG_FD_148620 | JGI IMG/M metagenome (GOLD analysis project Ga0194119, IMG submission 148620) | Freshwater microbial communities from Lake Tanganyika, Tanzania - TA2015018 Mahale Deep Cast 100m | ecosystem: Environmental > Aquatic > Freshwater > Lake | place: Tanzania: Lake... | reverse complement strand
CGGCAATGGCAGGTTTCGCTGACACCATCATTGAATGGATGGACGAATAAACTGTGTTGAAGTCTTAGGTTGAGCTGTAAGCAAATACAATACCACGATAAAGAGATTGAAAATGGAAAAGCGTATAGTTGTAACAAAACGTCTGGATCATGAAAGTTTTTATGACATACTTGACCAAAACACTCCTGAACAAGTAATCGGTATAATGCAAGCATACATTGAGTCTTGTAAAGGACAGGATATTTACTTCAATGTTGCCTCTTATGGGTACGATGGTGGTATTCAACTCGAACTGTGGGAGCGTCGTTTGGAAACAGATGAAGAGTTCGAGAAGCGTATTGCAAAGGAAGCCGTAGCTAAAGCTAAAGAGAAAAAGGCTAAGGCGGCTAAAAGAGAAAAAGAACTAGCCGAGTATCAGCGTTTGAAGAAGAAATTTGAAAAATGAATGAACGAATTCGACCAATGGATTATTATGATGTTGTGCTGGATACGCTTCAGGAGAAGCACGACAAACTCTGGAAAATGACCGAGCGAAACATGATGTCTGAATATGGTGGAATGAATATCATGGATGATATTCGATTAAAGCAAATGGATGAGTTGAAGCAAGCAATGAATCTGTGGAGAGAACTAAATGAGTAATTATGTGCAATATGCAATGACTGAATTTAAAGCTGCTGGTTGGTTGAATGATGATGATACATTTAAAGATGATATGCAAAAGGATGTTTGTGAGCATATTTTAAAATTGCTTGAGGTGTTCCACGACGAAGGTCATTCTGGATCTTCTGCACCATATGCTGTCAGATTGTTTTCGAAACTTGCAATGTTTACACCAATTGTACCTCTAACAGGTGAAGATTGGGAATGGAATGAGACCAGTAGAGCACCTAACAGTGTAACTGTATACCAAAATAAGCGGTGCAGTGCTGTGTTTAAACAAGCAGATCGATTCGATGGGCAGCCGTATTACTTAGATGGAAAAATCTTTTGGGAATGGTTTAGAGGTTCTGACGGTACTATGAGAAAGTCACATTTTACGAATTCTGAATCTTTTGTTCCGATTGAATTTCCATACACACCAAAGTCGGAATATGTGTTTAGACCGACAGAAGAGTTTCCAAATGAATTTGGCGAATTTGTGAGGTTAGATTAATGGGTAATGAATATGAAGTCTATGCCTGGGGTCGAGATGATAATTATGGGCAAATGTGCTGGATAGAATTTTATAAAGGATCTAGTTTAATTAAAGCTGTTTATAGAATGTGGCAGGCCAAGCGTAAGGGCTGGTTGTGTATGAAACTTGAATGGAGACCGATGCATGTCTGACACCAAAATATATGATGAAATATTCCTTTCGCGAGCACTTGCAAGAGAAATTGATCTTGCATTAAAGGATGGAAAAGAGTTGCCATTGAATGTTGTTCTCGCATTCAATGATCTCATGAGATTGTACGAGAAACAAATGGACTGTGGAGAGATGTAATGAAGGTTGCTGTTGGCTCAGATTTCCATATTGAATTTGGAGCATATAAATTTGATGACACCGAAGCTGATGTTTTAGTGCTCGGTGGTGATGTTTGCATCGCTTCAAAATTTAAATCAAAATTTGATAAGTTTTTTAGTGATGCAAGTGCTCGATTTAAAGATGTCATTTACATCATGGGAAATCATGAACACTATGATGGAGACTTTACCAAGAGTGAAGGCATCATGCGTGATAAACTGAGCAAATATGCAAACATTCATTTTCTAGAAAAGCAAACAATTACTCTTGATGATGTAACATTTATCGGTGGAACAATGTGGACTGATATGAATCGCCGTGATGATTTGACTCTGTTTCATGTTCGAGAATTGATGAGCGACTTTCAAATCATTACAAATAGTTCAACAACTGTTACTAAAAAATTTCCAGTATATAAGAAAAATAAAGACGGTACTTTTTTTCGTGATGAGAACGGAAGTGTTGTTTTTGACAAATACAAGTCTAAGGAAGAATTTGCAAAATTCTCACCAAACGATTCAGTAGATGAGTTCGATAAATTCTTTGGGTATCTAAATGCAGTAGTTGCAGGCAAAACAGATGAAAAATTCTTTGTTTGTACACATCACTCACCAAGTCTTATGAGTGTTGCACCACAGTATAAGCATGATTATTTAATGAATGGTGCGTTTGCAAGCAGACTTGAGGAATGGATTCTTGACCATCCACAGATCAAGGTCTGGTCACATGGGCACACGCATAACAATTCAGATTATATGCTATGCGATACAAGAATCATATGCAATCCTCGTGGTTATGTTGGTTATGAAGCTGTTTCTGAAAATTTTAAGTTGAAAGTTATCGAGGTTTGAAATGTTTATGAAAATTCACCAAATTCAAAAGAAATCCGCTAAAATCACATTCTTTTTAAACTGAAAGTTATTATATTTAATGATTGAAAATGAAAATAATCAAAGAGTATTTTGAGACAGAGTACGAGAAATTAGTTGAGGGGTTGAAAGATGGAAGTTAATAAAATTTATTGTGGTGATAATATGGAATATCTTAAGACATTATCGGATAACACGATTGACTTGATTGTTACTTCACCAAATTACAATAATTGGCGAAACAAGAGGACGCAAGCAAACAGAAAGTTATATTGGGAACGAACAAACATAACTTATGATAATTGTGCTGATAAGGAAGATGACGAAACATATGAAGCAAAACAAGTACAAATTATAAATGAAATGATTAGAATTCTAAAACCAACAGGAACAATATGTTATAATCACAAAGATAGAATATTTAATTTTGAAGTAAAATCCCCTTTGGAATGGATTCTAAAAACAAATGCCAAATATAGACAGAGAATTACTTGGGATAGAGGTGGGATGCAAGCATATAACCCTGTTAGATTTTATAGAGTTGAGGAGGATATTTATATACTTGGCAAAGAAGCAAAGAACTTTACTTGGAACAAAGAAGCAGCAAAGTATTTAAGTATTTGGAAAATTGCACCTAACAGAAATATTTATAAACATAATGCAACTTTTCCAGAGGAATTGGTTAGGAGATGCGTTGAAGCATTTACAAATAAGAATGATATTGTTTTAGACCCATACAACGGGACTGGAACAACAACCAAAGTGGCGCACGATAATGGACGAAAATACATAGGAATTGATAATAGTGAGAGATACTGCAAAATAGCAGAGAAGCGAATAAATGAAAATTTATAAAATCACCGAAGCATATGGAAAAGATTGTAGACACAAACGAGAAATTAGTTAAGGGGTTGAAAGATGTCGAAGATTGAATTGATACAAGGTGATTGTTTGGAAAAGATGAAATATATTCCTGATGGGTCTGTTGATATGATTCTTGCAGATTTGCCTTATGGAATAACAGCTTGCAAGTGGGATAGCGTTCTTCCTCTTGATAAACTATGGGAACAATATAAAAGAGTTATCAAAGAAAATGGAGCAATTGTTTTAACAGCAGCACAGCCTTTTGCTTGGAGATTATGTGCAAGCAATCCCAAATGGTTTAAGTATGAAATAATTTGGGAAAAACCAAACGGGACAAATCCGATGCTTGTAAAAAAGCAACCTTTTAGAACACACGAAAATGTATTGGTTTTTTATAAAAAACAACCGACATACAATCCTCAAATGACTTATGGTCATAGTAACTATAGTGGTTTTTATGATGACACAAAAATTATTGGAGAGGCTTATAATGGCAGCGAAAAGAAATTAATATCAAAACATAAAAAAAATACAGATGGTTCTCGTTATCCTCGTAGCGTTCAAAGATTTGCTCAGGATAGGAGTGGACATCCAACAAAAAAGCCCGTTGAACTTATGGAGTGGCTAATTAAGACTTATACTAATGTTGATGATATAATTCTTGACAACACAATGGGAGAGGGTACTACTGGTGTTGCATGTGTTAAAAATAAAAGAAATTTCATCGGAATAGAACTTGACCCTGAGTATTTCAAAAAAGCAGAGAAACAAATAAATGAAATCTATAATTTGAAAAAGGGGTTTTAATATGTCAATTATTAATTTTGATTTTATGATGGGTTTGACAATTGGTCTTTTGTTGTTACCTGTGATTATTTTTATTGAGTCTATTTGGTATGTGTTTGTTTATCGCGTAATTAAATTTGAAAAAGATAATGAGTGTTACGATTGCGAACATGAATGTCAGCAAGGAAGGCATTGCAAACATGACCAGTAGAGTGTATAATACCATTATAAAAGAAGATGAACATGGAGAGTTTTACTTAGAGTTGCCTGCTGAGTTGCTAGAATATGCTGGTTGGGCAATTGGTGACACAATAGTTTGGAAAGACAATAAGGATGGTACATGGACCTTAACCAAAAAAGAGAAAGATGATTAATGCCACTATATACATTTTACAATAAAATTACAGAAGAAATTTTTGAAGAATTGATGCCTGTTAGTGCTAAAGAGCAATATCTTAAAGATAATCCAACAATCGAATCTTACATTACAGCACCAGCTATTGTGTCTGGTGTATCTGTGACAAATAAGGTTCCAGATGGATTTAAAGAAGTGTTATCTAAGGTTGCTGAAAAACATCCAAATAGTGAGGTTGCAAACAAGCTGGGTGGTCGAGGAATAAAAGAAGCAAAAATTAGAGATGTTGTCGATAAACATGTTAAGAAAATTACGAAAAGACTTGGGGAATGAAATTTACGCATTGTAAGCCTAAACAACTTCCCTCTTTGGAGGTAAAAACAAGTGATAAGGGTAGATTTTATACTCTCCCTTCTGGGAATGTTGCATCATCTGTCACTACGATTACAGGTTATGATAAAAAAGATTCTCTCGAAGAATGGAGAAAAAGAGTAGGTGAAGAAGAAGCAAATCGCGTTTCACGAATAGCAACAAGTCGTGGAACAAGAACGCATAAGTTGTGTGAAGATTATCTGGATAATAATCCAAACTTTGCATTTAAAGCTATGCCAGATTCGTTATCTTTTTTCAAGCAAATTAAACAGTTTCTTGATAAGATAGATAACATACATTACATGGAGGATGCTTTATACTCTGAAAAATACAGAATTGCTGGAAGAGTTGACTGTATAGCTGAATACGATGGTGTTTTATCTGTTATCGATTTTAAAACTTCAAGTAAAGAAAAAGAAAAACATCACATTCATAACTATTTTCAACAAGCAACAGCATATAGTGTAATGTATGAGGAGTTGATTGGTAAACAGATTGATCAGATTATAATCATCATTGCTGTTGAGAATGGGCATCCTCAAGTTTTTATTGAGAGTGCAGCCAACTGGAAGCAATCACTATTCGATACAATAAAATCATACTATGAACAAAGCATAAATACATCTAGTCTATAGGAGTTTTTATGCTTTCGCTTAAAGAATATTTGATTGTTTCTGATGAAAAGACCGTACAGCTTGATGAAGGAAATTTACTACAACAAAGAGTAAATAAACATCTTACGAAGGGTATTAGTATTGGTGCTATATCACCTGAAGGTCCACATACAGACACAACAGAAAAGTTGCATGATGCGCACAAACAAATAAAGTCGGATTTGGAAAGTGCGAGAGAATCTGGGCACATTGGTGGTTGGTCAGGTCCACACAAGGGTCAGTATAGATATGGTAGCAGTCCTCATGAAGTTGCGAAAGAGGGTTCCTACATAGTTCATGCAGCAGATTCTAATAAAGAATCTCACCATAATATGGTTAATGCTTTGAAGCACATTGGTAATAAACATAACCAAGAATCTGTATTATCAGTTAATGCAAAGAAGTCTGCAAACTGGCATTATCTGAAAGGTGAAAAAGAAGGTAAAAAAGAGTATCAAGGTAAATTGAAATATAACAAAGCTTTAACATACGATGAGAAGAGGCAAGAAGGCACAGGTAGAACAGAAATGAAAAAAGGAGGTCATTCGTTCACATCTGAAAAATAGGAGGTTTTAATATGGATATAAGTGAAAAATTCAAGAGTAAATTAGATGAAGTTGTAGGAGATAGAAGAGATAAACATCTCTCATATGATGAATATTGTACACTCCGTGGTCAATATGTGAATTTGTATCTAGAACACAATCCAAATAGACCAACAAAAGGCTTTAGTGTTTTATGGGAATGGGATTCTGCTAGAACAAAAGAAGTGAAAACTTTGATTAGACTTAATGGTTTCACCATAGAAAGTAAGAAAATCGAAGAAAGTGCACCATTGCATGATGTGTCACTAACCAAAAAGGGCTTATCGCGACTGGATGAATTCCAAAAAGCCCTAAAAACTACACAAACGACGAAACTGTAGTTTACTAAAACTAAATAGAAGGAGAACTAAATGCTAAAGGAACTTAGCAAGTGGGGCTTGTTTTACATTATTTTTGCTGTAGTCTCAGTCATGTTTCTTGTAAAATATGTTTATGACTCAGCAATGAAAGCACAAATGGAAAAATATAGTATTTCAGAAAATTATTCACAAGCTGAATTTGAATGTTTAGCTAAAACTATATTTTATGAAGCAGGAAATCAACCAAGAGAGGGTAAAGAAGCCGTTGCATTGGTTGTTATGAATCGAGCAGAATCTAACAAATTCTCAAAAGACATCTGTGATATTGTTCAGGAAAAAGCAACTTTGAAAAACAAAACTGTTTGTCAGTTTAGTTATTTTTGTGAAAAGCTACCATCACCCTATGGTGATCAGTGGAATGAATCTTTAGAAGTTGCGCAACGAGCACTAGATGGTGTTTTTGATAAAGATGTTGTGAAGCGAGTTCGTGATTCGTTATATTTTCACGCTGATTATGTAAAGCCATATTGGGCTAAAACTAAAGTTTTTATGGTTCGGATTGGAAATCACCTTTTTTATGAAGAGAAGGTCTTGCAAAAAAGAAGTCTTTGAGTTATAATAGTATTTTTATAGGAGATCGTAATGAGTACACCCGTTGATTTGATTGTTCCTACCAGCACTGCTGATCGGGATAAGTTGTTCAAAGTTATTAAAGAATGTTCTGGTAGTCTTGCAAGGGTTGATGGTGAGAGAACCTTTATCAAAGAATCTGTTGGTAATATTTGCAAAGAATTGAATCTTCCAAAGCGACTGGTAAATCGCTTGTTGAAGGTTTATCACAAGCAAAATTTTGAAGAAGAAACTGCTGTTAATGATCAGTTTCAAACTCTATATGAAACGATTGTTAAATAATGTCGCCGTCTCTTGATGAAAAACTAAAGTTTTCAGAACACATTGAATCGATAGTTGATTCAACTGAATATACATATCTTGAAGCTATTGTAGAACATTGCACAGCTTCAGGTCTTGAGGTTGAAGTTGCAGCAACATTGATTCATCCTGCTCTGAAGGCAAAAATCGAGATGCAAGCGTCTGATCTTAATATGCTCAAGGAAAAGCCCAGTCGATTGCCAATATGACAGGTTATGAATGCTATTCAATATTTAATTCTTTGAAATTACATTTTACTTCCGACTCATATGACTACTTCAAATATTCTGGAAAATCCCGAGTATCTGTAGAATCATTTGAAAAACGAAAGGATAAATATTTTTTTCATAAATTATCACGCATATATAAGCGTGATGAAATAGAAATGTTTTTTGTTGCAAACTTTGTAAAGAATCATCGAGTGTGGATTGGAACTTTGTTAGATGATCCTGCTGATGAAATTTATAGAGATAACATGAAGGTTCAACAGTCGTTAGGATATATTTTTAAAAATGAGTGTAGTAACATTTTTAATACATGTGAAAATCCTAATGATATTTTGAAAACGGATGGGCAGTATCCGCAATTACTGTCAAAAACTCTGCAAGGGGAACTTCACATAGAAACTCTTGTTATACTGAATGATCTGATTGGTTTCTTTAAGACATGGGATCAAAAAATACAGGATTCAATTCGTTGGCCTTATTTTAGAAGAACATGTTTGAAGTATCAACCATTTCTTTCTTATGATAAGAATGTATATAAAGGTTACTTGAAGCAGGCATTAAATACATAGTTGTCATGTATAATTGGACAAGTAGTTATATTTTTTTACACATTTTAATACGAGGTGCTATATGTCGGATTTTTCTTCACTTAAACGCAATCGCTCTGATATTTCAAAACTTAACAAAGCGATTGATTCTCTCAACACATATTCAGAAAATAGTTCAAAAGACGATGATCGTTTTTGGGTTCCTGAAACAGATAAAGCTGGTAACGGTATGGCTGTTATTCGTTTTCTTCCTGCTCCTGCTGTCGATGGTGATGACGCACTACCTTGGGTCCGTATCTTCAATCATGGGTTCCAAGGTCCTGGTGGCTGGTTAATTGATAATTGCTTAACAACTCTTGGGCAAAAGTGTCCTGTTTGTGAGCACAACTCTTCACTATGGAATTCTGGTGTAGAAGCAAATAAAGAAATCGCTAGAAAGCAAAAGCGCAAAGTCAATTACATTTCCAATGTGTTGATTATTTCTGATCCAAAGAATCCTGAAAATGAGGGTCAGATTAGATTGTTCAAGTTCGGTAAAAAAATCTTTGATAAAATCAGTGAAGCTATGAATCCTGAGTTTGAAGATGAACAAGCAGTCAATCCGTTTGATTTTTGGGAAGGTGCAAATTTCAAATTGAAAATGCGTAAGGTTGAGGGTTATCGAAATTACGATAAATCCGAGTTTGAATCACCAGCACCTTTGTTTGGTGGTGATGATGCTAAACTCGAAGCTGTTTGGAAAAAAGAACATTCATTGAACGAATTTCTCAATCAAAAACAGTTCAAGTCTTATGATCAAATTAAGTCTCGCCTAGAAAAAATTCTAGGTTATGAAGATACTATTGTTACAAGTCGTGCAGAAGATGTTCCGTTGAAATCTAACAAAATTAATGATGACGATGATGTACCGTTTAGTACAACTTCACATACGGCAGCAGATGATCTAGACATTGATTACTTCAAGAGTTTAGCAGAAGACTAAAAACAAACCCCGCGAAAGCGGGGTTTTTGTTATTGTACAAGCTGTGCAAATCCGTCTATAGCTTGTCTTTGTAATACAATTTTATAATATTCTTCACTATATGCAGAAACAGGATTAGGTATACCTAATGAATTTTGACTAATATTGTTGTTATTAATAACAGTGTTACTTGGTTTAGGTGCACCTTCTTTTAAGAATTCATATATTGCATCTGTTATTTTGAATTGATTCTCCGATTGTGCCTGCGTTTGTGCACCTGTATTTGCAGTAGCTGGATTGACAGAAGCAACTGCTGTTGGTTCTGAAACACTTTGTGAAACAGCTTTACCGCCAGAGAACTTTATTATCGCTTTACTATAGTCTACCCATGTTTTTCTTGAAATATCACCGTTTGCAGCATTTGATGATGCATCTAGATTAGGAACAATACCTCCAGGCAAAGAAGTCCATGTTAAAGCATTTCTTTTTTGAAATTTTTCTCTTTTTTCATCATTACCGGGATCTTTAAAAAAATCTTGTGTAACAGCAAGTTCAGTTATAAGTTCATTTGCTAACTTGTTCTGATTTTCTTCGTTAAATTTTTCATTTAGTTTATTTTTCCAATGAGGTCTTTTTAGTAATGATGCGAGAGTATCCTTATTAAATTGATATCTACCGACAGGCCCTGTTTTAGAATTTTCTAAAGCTTGAGATAATGTCATTTCTGACAAACCGGGAATAACTGTTGGTTTACCAGTTGCATCATTATGTTTTGAATTCCACTGATCTGATCCAACAGCTTCACCAGTAGCAATATACTCTCTGAATTGTCTTAAAAATTCTTTTTGTTGTTCTCCAGTAAGAGGTGCTTGTTTTTTATTTTCTGATACAATTCTGGTTGCTGATTGAGTAGGTTTAGCAGGCGCAGCCGGAGCAGCAGGAGTCATCGGCGCACTAGGTGTATCAGGAGTAACTCCCATAGCCTTGTCATATGCTTTATGTAAAGGTGCGAACATTGCACCAACATCAGTATCCCTGAGAGCATCGCGTATCTTTTGAACACTTTCTCTTTCTTTTTTTATTTCTTTTACTTTTGATTCTCTCTCATCTTCAGCTTTTTTTACTTCATCATATTCCTTGTTAAGTTCATCAGCTTCCTCCTGTGTTAGACCGCCATCATCGTTTTTATCATCTTTTTCAAATGCTTCTACTATAGACCATACTAAAGTTAATGCAAGACCAATTTCAAACAATACCCACAATATGCTTGCTGATCTAACAACTACACCTGCAATCCATTTTACATAATTACCTTTCACTAAATTTGGTGCATATTTAGTAAGAGCAGCCTTTCCTTTTGGAGACATTAACCAAATTTTAAATCTCTCATAAACAGATTTTCGCGGTTGACTAGCAGCTGTGCTTGCTGTGAAATAATTAGCACGGGCAGCTCCGGCAGCAGCACCACC
>Ga0194119_10012995_pt1 | contig 10445 bp, 9 predicted proteins | sample TA2MahC100mmetaG_FD_148620 | JGI IMG/M metagenome (GOLD analysis project Ga0194119, IMG submission 148620) | Freshwater microbial communities from Lake Tanganyika, Tanzania - TA2015018 Mahale Deep Cast 100m | ecosystem: Environmental > Aquatic > Freshwater > Lake | place: Tanzania: Lake... | reverse complement strand
GCACGAGTTATCGAATGTTGGTGTCGCAAAATGGTGCCCGCATGAAACAGGGTGACGTGGTGCTCATCTGGGGTGCGACTGGTGGCATCGGTGCCTATGCCGTGCAATACGTGTTGAACGGTGGCGGTATCCCGGTTGGCGTGGTGAGTTCGCCCGATAAGGCCCGCATCTTGCGCGAGATGGGTTGCGAGGCGGTCATCGATCGCTCGAAAGCCGGCTACAAATTCTGGAACGACGACGACACCCACAACGAAAGCGAGTGGCGACGGTTCGGAGGCGACATTCGTGCCCTCGTGGGCGAAGACCCCGACATCGTGTTCGAGCATCCCGGTCGCTCAACGTTCGGTGCCTCGATGTACGTCGCAAAGAAGGGTGGCACCGTCGTGACGTGTGCGGCAACGAGTGGCTTCATGATGGAGTTCGACAACCGATTCTTCTGGATGCGCTTGAAACGTTTGGTGGGTTCGCACTTCGCCAACTATCGCGAGGCCTACGAAGCGAATCGTCTGATCGCCAAAGGGATGATCGACCCAGTGATTTCGCAGACGTTCACCCTCGAACAAACCGGTGACGCCGCATATCAAGTGCACCGCAATATGCATGAGGGAAAGATCGGTGTGTTGTGTCTGGCAGAGAATGAGGGCGAAGGCGTCACCGACCACGAGTTGCGCGCGAAAGTTGGGGAGGCTCGACTGCGGAGGTTCCGCCGATGATGCTCACCGAAATCGACCACGTGGCCATTGCCGTTCGTGATCTTGAGGCAGCCATCGACTACTACCAGCGGGCATTCGGTGCCACGGTCGACCATCGTGAGGTTGTGGAGCGCGACGGCGTGGAAGAAGCACTGCTGAAGGTTGCCGAGAGTTACATCCAGTTGCTCACACCCACTCGACCCGATTCACCGGTGGCAAAAGCGCTCGACAAACGTGGCGAGGGTTTGCACCACATCGGATACCGGGTTACCGATTGCGCGGCCGCGCTCGCATCAATGGTTGCCGCCGGTGCGACACCCATCGATAAGGAACCCCGACCAGGATCACGAGGAACGACCGTTGCATTCATCCATCCGAAGGGATCGTTCGGCACCCTGATCGAGCTCGTACAGGAATAGCTAGCCGAATATGCCATCTTTGCCAACACGCAAAGTCGTGCCTGCGTTCATCTGGTTGTTTGTTTCGCTTGCGATGGTTGCACTTCTTTCACAACCTGGGTCTACACATGACGAGTGGTACCACGCAAGAAGTATTTGGTGCGGTCATGGAGAGAGAAGCCCTTACTGCACAAGCATCGTAAGCGTCAATGACATACCGATATACGCCATTACAAACATCAGGGAACAGAACTGCCAACGCGTGCCAGAAGCCCCGCTGCTTTGCCCCAGATCTCAACTGCAACTTTCATCTCTTACTGTCAACAACGGCTTCCTGTATCCAAAACTGTTCTACTTTGTGATGAGTTGGCTTGTTGTTCCATCAGTAGAGATGAGCGTCGCACTCATTCGGTGGGCGAATGCTCTAATCATCACCACACTCTTGGGGCTTATGATTTGGCTGCTACCTGCGCGATATCGACTAGTGCAGTTCTTGGTGATACTTACAACCTTCACAGTGTCTGGTTACGTACTCACCGCATCTCTGCAACCAAGTTCGTGGACGATGATTGGAGTCGGATTCGGGTGGCTGCCAATACATGCTGCAATCGCTCCAAACAAGATGAGTTTGCAACGGAAGATAGCTCTTGGGCTTCTGGGCGTCACCACTTGGGTAATGGCGGTTGGAAGTCGACATGACGCTCTACCGATGATTACGTTCACACTCACACTCACGTCATTGCATCTGGCGATGTTGCATTTCCCAACCCGCAAAAAGCAGATAGTAGTGGTCGGTTTGGTGGGTACGGTCGTGCTGGTCTGGACTCTTGAGTTGTTCTCAATGATCTCAGTCTTGGCTGCCATTAGCTCGCTCTTCACTTACTCTGATGGCCAGCCCGACAACGTGGCCTTCTTTAGTCACTATCTATTGCAGGGTCTTCCCAATGCTCTCACAGCTCTAGGGAGATTGCCCACTATGACCACAGTGTGGCTGCCTGAAATTGTCTATCAGGCGAATCTGTTCGTTCTCGGGGCCCTCATTTTTCATAGTTATTGCCGACACAGTCAACTGCAACGTCTCGGTTCAATTGCTGCAGTCGCTGTCATATCTCTTGTAATCATGGCTCAAGTCTCGATGGTCGACAATCGAGATCCATTTGGGGTTGAGCCCCGCTATAGCTTTCCCCTACTCGTTTTTGTAGTGGGATGGTGGTTTACTACGGGTCCTAGAGACTTGAAGGGTCGAATTGCCAATCACCTGATGGCTATGACTGTTGTATTCGTCGGCATGTTCGCCATCACAATGTTCACATTGGCCGAACGCCATGTGGACCGCACGACATGGGGGCTGCGTCTCTTGCCAGAAGGCCCAGACCATTGGTGGTGGTCGCGGATGCCTATCGGCCCAAACGTTGTACTTATTGTGGCAGTCGTTGCAATGTGGAAGTTCCTTCGCCAGATGTCGGAAGTCATCGAAGCCGATGAAGTAGCAGCACCTGAGTTGACCTCATGAAACGTGTGCTCCGGATAGTCGTGGCTATCGCGGTGTTCTTTTTCGGCGTAGTCCTCTGGCCCTCACGCGACGAAAACAGCATCTCAGAGCAGTTGAACAGTCGTTTTGAACGCCAGCTAGTACCGCTTCTGCATGACAGCGTCGTTGATCTCACAGAGCTCTGCAAAGAAGTTCGCTCCCGTGATGCGTGGCTGCTGTTCGTTGTCGAGACCGAGTTAAAGAGCGACAATAGCTTTCGAAGATACTTTCAGACGGGAACTGTTGACCGAGGTATATTTCTTGAGTACGACGGTCCAGATCAAGCAAATCTTCGAGTTGGTGTAGCTACCCCGACCACACCGGTACTTCACCGGCTTCGACTGGTTCGAGCGGACGAGGGCACCGAAGTAATTTTGGCAATTCAGAAGGGTGGTGTTCGTTTGATTCTTAACGGCGTTGATCAGACAATCCCGTGGCCAAGCTCGAGCAACTTCAATGTTACTTGTAGTGCTGCAACAGTATTCAATGCTGGAAGTGCCGAGTGTCCGGACTGTCGCGTTACCATGCGCTACGCAAGCGGTAAAGATTCGCGGTGGTTTACCAATCAACTTGATGAGTTCTCCAATGTGCGGGAGTTAATCAGACAGCGGTGGATTGGATCCACAATGGCGTTATCCGGTCTAGGCATAGTGTTAGTTCGCGTTAAAACGTTTAGTCGCCTACTGAGACGACTCGGCAGATCTCCTCAAGATGTATAAGGGGAAGTCGACGACCGTTGAGCACTGTTCGAACACCAGCTAGTTCAGTACTTCCCCACGACATGTAGTCGAAATGGTCGGCTTGTAGCACAGCGGCATCAACTGACTGACCAGGAACAAATGGGGTAAACCCGAGTTCCTTAATCTCTTTATCAGTGAACATCGGGTCGTGAACCAGTACATTTGCGTTTCTTTTCTTCAACTCGTCGACTACAGCAAATACTCCTGAGAATGCAGTTTCTTTCACGCCACCTCGATAACTGGCACCGAGTACCACCACGCGCTGTCCCTCGAGAGCACCATGTGCCCGTTCGAGCACGTCAATCGCATGTGCCGGCATCGACCAGTTCGCCTCACGAGCAGCACGGACGATCGTGGCATCCGGGTCGTTCCACATGTACATCTGCGGATAGATAGGAATACAGTGCCCGCCCACCGCGATGCCCGGCTGATGAATGTGGCTATACGGCTGTGAGTTGCAGGCCTCGATCACCTTGTAGATGTCGATGTTGTTGGCGGAGGAAAACTTGGCGAATTGGTTGGCTAGACCAATGTTCACGTCGCGATACGTAGTTTCGGCAAGCTTTGCCATTTCTGAAGCTTCGCACGACCCGAGATTCCACACCCCGTTTGGCTGTGAGAGCTCGGGTCGGCTATCAAAGTCGAGCACCGATTCATAAAAACGCTGGGCAGCCTCGCCGCACGTAGGAGTAAGCCCACCCACAAGTTTCGGGTATCGCCGCAAATCGGCAAACACTCGCCCAGTCAGCACTCGCTCTGGGCTGAATGCGAGGTGAAAGTCAACCCCAGCCCGCAGGCCAGAAGTCGACTCGAGTAATGGCGCAAACCGATTGCGAGTGGTGCCGACTGGAAGTGTGGTCTCGTACGACACCAAAGTTCCTGATCGCACACCCTTTCCGATGGCTTGCGTTGCGGAGTCCAGCGCGCGAAAATCTGGCACCCCGTGCGCATCCACGAACAGCGGCACCACAACAACTACAGCCTGTGCCGAAGAGACAGCTGCCGTGGTATCTGTCGTTGCAGTTAGCAACCCTTGCTCAACGACGTCACGAAGTGCGACATCAAGTTGATATTCGCCAGGAAACGGTTCGGCGCCTTGATTGACCTTATGAACAGTTTCGGGATTGACGTCAGCCCCAAAAACTTGGTGACCCTTCTTCGCAAACTGCACTGCAAGTGGAAGCCCAATCTTGCCAAGTGCAACAACAGCAATCTTCACGACTCTTCCTTATTTCACAACAGTCATGTACAAGTCCAAACCTAGTCTTCGGCTTAGCCAGGAGTTGAGCAGCCTCGACCGAAGACCGGCGAAGCTGCCATGAAAGAGCTTTCCGAACAGACTGGAAAAATCATCGACGTTAATCGTCGTGACGTTAACGTTTTTCGCGTCGGAAAGCAGTGACTGCAGTTGCTTTTTTGAATCGAATTCAGTGTGCGGAGGTGCAGCACCGCTTGGGCTACGGTCCCAGAACCACGACACCCGTCGTGGTGCTGATAGCCCGCTTTTCGGAAGACGGCCTTGACGTTCTGCAACCCAGTCTTTCAACGCGGCGATTGGTGCCACAATCCACCGTTTGTATGAATATCGGTTGTACACCATCACAATGAGGGTGCCACCGGGGCGCACTACACGAAAACATTCTCGTAGCGACACCGCAAGATCACCGGTGTGGTGCAGACATCCAATGCTGATCACGCAGTCAAGCGAATGGTTAACGAAAGGAAGTTGAAGCGTGCTGGCCCTGATTGGTGAAATCGAGTCACCAGTGGCTTGCGCAAATGCCACTGCTCCTGGTGCCAGATCGACAGCGGTTACTTGTGCGCCGGTCGTTGCCAGTCGGCGGGTAACTGATCCGTATCTCAGTCCTATCTCTAGTACTTGCTGGTCACGCATCTTCTCCCAGTCAATGAATTGATTGGTTACAAGATAGGGATAGAAACCAAAGAACCACTCGTCAAATATTTGAACACCTCCTGGATCGCCGACAGCCAAACCCAGACTGTGAGCGGCGCGACTTCCGCAGAGTTCACTCCAATATGCAGAGTTTGCTATTGCAAGGTCGTCTATCATTCCATCCGTAAACTACTTGCGTGACGGCTGATTTAGGAAGGCCCACGATTGTCAGCCTGGTTGGTGCGAGACCACAGTTTGTAAAGGTTGCCCCCGTTCATCACGAGCTCAAGAAACGTGGTTTACAGCATCACATCGTGCACAGCGGTCAGCACTACGACGATCGGCTATCGAAGAGTTTCTTCGATGACCTCCAAATCGCTGTGCCGAGCGTCAATCTCGAAGCTGGTTCAGGTGACCATGCCGAGCAAACTGCTCGCATCATCGAACGTCTCGATAAGGCCCTCGAGCAGCTACGGCCCGACATCGTCATCGTCTACGGCGACACCAACACCACACTTGCCGGTGCAGTGGTGGTGAGCAAGCGGTCCGAGTATCTGGTTCATGTCGAGGCCGGCCTCAGGTCGTTCAATCGCCAGATGCCAGAGGAAACCAATCGAATCGTGGCCGACCACCTATCACACTTACTGCTCGCACCAACAACTGCGGCAATGAAAATTCTCGAGGTTGAAGGTTTGGCGTCACGATCTCGGCAGGTTGGCGACGTGATGGTCGATGTACTGCGCAACACTGCGAACACTGTGTCCAAACAACCTCCCACAATGCCTGCAGGATGGGCAGAATCAACCGATTATGTGTTCGCCACTCTGCATCGTGCAGAGAATACGGACGACCCTACTCGTTTGCGTAAGTTAATCGACCGCCTCGGCGCGATGCACCATGATGTGCGTCTCGCCGCGCATCCGCGACTTACGGCGCGAATGAGCGAGTTCAATATCTCGGCCACAGGGGGGCTTTCGTTGTGGCAGCCGTTGTCGTATCCACAGACGGTGCACGCAATTGTGAAGTCAGTTGCGGTGATTACCGATTCCGGCGGGTTGCAGAAGGAGGCTGCGTTGCTCGGGCGCCCATGCATTACCGCCAGGCACGAAACCGAATGGGTCGAGACGGTTGAAGCGGGTTGGAACCTTCTCGATCCCAAGCTCGATGTCTCACTTACAGAGTGGATTCGTCGTCCACGAGCACCGCTCTCCAACGAAGTGTTTGGTGATGGACATGCCGCCCGCAACATCGTTGACGAGATACTTAGTGGTTGGAGTCATCATCGTGACTAACCACAATGTCGATGCTTACCTACTAAACGTCTGCTCGGCGGTTATTACGAACAACCAGCAAGTAGCCGCCAAGCTTCTCGTTGATCCAGCCTCACATTCGCTACCGGCCGACCTTCATGCCGAACTCATTGAAGTAGCCAGAACCCGCCCAGCATCTTCGATGAACAACGTCGTTCGACTCAGCTACTACTTGCCGGTGTGGGTGCAATACATCGGACAACGTCTGGTGCTCCTGTCGCCCCGGGTTGGGTATTGGTTGTTACGTAAAACCAAACTCCATCACCGCTGGTATTAGGCCAATTCTGATGTCTCGTCACAAGGTGCTGATTATTCACGCGCTACGCCCCACCAGTCGACAGACGACCATCGATCATCTGCTCGCATTTCGCGAGCATCTCCCCAATGCCGATGTGCAGTATCTCCACTTTGCACAACCACTACCGAAGGGCATGCTCGATCAGGTCGAGCCAGATCTGCTCATTGTCAACTACGACTATCTCAACTATCGATTCACTCCACTGTGGCCCTACATAAAGAACCGCCACCGCAACCTTGCCCGTCAGTCACGTAAGGTGATTGCAATCGCCCAAGACGACTTCTGGGCCCACCGGCTACTTGACAACTGGTGTATGTCATGGAAAGTCGATCGTGTGCTTACACCAATCGATAATGATCTTCATATTCTGTATCCACGAACCATCAAACGTGCTGAATTTCGAACGGTGCTGACCGGTTATGCGCCGACCTCAGTCGAACCGTCAGATCCACTCGCTGCACGACCGATTGATCTTGGACAGCGTGTGCGTGCGATGCCCGCACATCTCGGCGCATACGCTCAAGAAAAGGCTCACCAAACCATCGAGTTTTCTCGGTATACACGTGAAGCTGGTTTCGCCGTCGACGTATCCACACGAGTAGAAGATGGAATCGTTGGTGCTGAGTGGTCAAAGTTTCTCCGAAGTTGTAAGTTCACGGTGGGCATGAAGGGTGGGGCCAGCATCGCCGACCCCTACGGGCTTCTGTATACCCGAGTCGAAGCACGCCGCCATCGACATATCTCTTCCTACGTGACACCCGACTCAGTTCGTTTTCTACGCCGACGTGACGGGAAGCATCGATTCTCAGCAATTAGCCCACGACTCTTTGAGGCAGCAGCTGCCGGCACCTGCCAGATACTCCGACCAGACGACTATCTCGGAGCTCTTGAACCGTGGGTGCATTATCTTCCCCTAAATCATGATTTCTCGAATGTGCACGATGTCATACGCAGAATGCGAGATCTTGATGCCTGTCAACAAGTCGCGACGAACTTACGAGAGCGAGTTATCGATTCGGGCGAATTCGGGTACCAGAAACTTGTAACAGCTGCCTGTGGCGACCTCACTTCCGAAGCGTCCAGATCAAACGACAATCACTGGATGTCATTTGCAGGCTTCCTAAGGAAGTCCAGCCAATACTGCAAACCCCACACGGCGCACGTTCACGACGCAGCTCTTCATCTCATTCACGAAACACTTTCCACATCAAGAACCATTTCTGAACCTGCCAAGCAGTTGATTGAGCAGCAGATTCATCAGTTCGAATTGTCTGATTGGTTCAAAGAGCAGCGGGAATTGGCCGAAGCCTCTCCACTCTCGTTCCGCACCCCGTGGATATGGCGTCAACTAGGCTAGGAAGTTGTCGTCATGAAGCTCACTGACTCCCGAGTGCTCGTCATCGGTGGAGCGGGGTTCATAGGCAGCCATGTTGTTTCGGAGTTGCTCCGTACAGATTTACGCGAAGTCGTCGTCTACGACAATCTCACACGAGGTAAGACATCAAACCTCGAAGAATCACTCTCTGACCGACGGTGTCGTGTATTTGCCGATGGTGGCGACATTCGAGACACAGATGTTTTGAAGCGCGCCATGGAAGGTGTTGATGGCGTCATTCACCTTGCAGCTATGTGGCTACTGCACTGCAAGGATTATCCGCGTACTGCCTTTGATGTAAACATTGGCGGCACCTTCAATGTGCTTGAGGCCTGTGTGCAGGCAGAGGTCAAGCGCCTCGTCTATTCGTCCTCGGCTTCCGTCTACGGCGATGCAATTGAGGTTCCGATGACCGAAGAGCATCCCTTCAATAACCGCAACTTCTACGGCGCAACCAAAATCGCTGGTGAGGCAATGTGTCGGGCCTTTCACGATCGATATGGACTCAGTTATGTCGGGCTTCGTTACATGAATGTATATGGCCCACATCAGGACCAAACCGCTGCATATACAGGTGTAATCCCCATTATGTTGAACAAAATCGATGCGAACGAAGCACCAGTAATCAATGGAGATGGTTCTCAGGCCTACGATTTCGTTACTGCACGGGATGCCGCAAGGTGCAATGTGCTTGCTCTCGAATCCGAAGTCAACGATGAGTTCTACAATGTCGGTACTGGCGTTCAGACAAGCATTCGAGAGCTATGTGACCTGATCCTGTCGTTACGAAACTCGAATCTGAAAGTTACATTCAAGCCATATAGCGCCGAGGACGCAAGGCGGTTGGTGCAGAATCGAATCGGTTCACCAGAAAAAGCAGCCCGCGATCTGCACTTCACTCACAAAGATGATTTGAGATCTGGTCTCTTGAATCTCATCGCCTGGCGCGAGAGGAATACGGGGCGATACTGATCGGCTCTGGTCCGGTCACCTCGCTAGACCATCATGTGTGGGATCTGCGGTGTGTTCAATCGCGACGGCTCAGCCGTGTCGCGTGTTGCACTTCGCAGAATGAACGACTCGATTGCCCATCGCGGTCCCGATGGCGAGGGGTACTTCGTCGATGGCGACGTGGGGCTGGGTCACCGGCGATTATCGATCGTCGATTTGTCGTCGGCAGGCGCGCAGCCAATGTCGACTTCTACCGGCCGATTCGTAATCACCTACAACGGTGAGGTCTATAACTATCGCGAGCTGAGGGTGCGTCTGGAGAGTCTCGGACATCGTTTTCGGAGTTCGACCGACACCGAAGTTGTTCTCGCCGCGTGGGCACAGTGGGGCCCGGAGAGTGTTGGAATGCTGAATGGAATGTTCGGTTTTGCTGTGTACGACTCGGTCGACAAGACGGTCACCCTCGTCCGGGACCGGTTTGGCGTCAAGCCGGTGTACTACCACCTCTCCGACCAATTATTCCTCTTCGGTTCGGAGCAGCGCGCCATCCTTGCTGACGGTCGGGTTGCACGCCGGATCGACACAGTTGCTCTGTACGAGTACTTTACATTCCAGAACATCCTGACGGATCGAACTTTGATCGACTGTGTGAAGTTGCTTCCTGCAGGTCACATCCTGACAGTCTCGGCGGATGCCACACGTCTCGAGCGGTACTGGGACTACCACTTCAGTGAACCGGAAGGTCCGGTCGACGAGAGGGAATACAGAGAGGAATTGGACCGACTACTACGTCAGGCAGTCCAAAGGCAACTTGTTGCCGATGTGGAGATCGGTTCGTATCTCTCAGGTGGAATGGATTCTGGGACCCTCACCGCGCTCGCTGCCCGTGAACTGCCGTATATCAAGACCTTCACCTGCGGCTTTGACCTCAGCTCTGCTAGTGGGTTCGAGTTGAACTTCGACGAGCGCGGACGAGCTGAAGCGATGTCGGCCTTGTTCAAGACCGAGCACTACGAGATGGTACTGAAAGCCGGTGATATGCAACGGAGTCTCGGAAGCGTCGCGGCAGCGATCGAGGAGCCACGTGTCGGGCAGAGTTATCCGAACTATTACGTCGCACGTCTGGCTGCCAAGTTCGTCAAAGTGGTGCTGTCCGGCGCCGGCGGTGACGAACTATTCGGCGGTTATCCGTGGAGGTACTACAAGGCAGCAGCTGCTACTGGATTCGAAGACTTCATCGACCGGTACTACGGGTA
>Ga0194119_10012988_pt1 | contig 10448 bp, 8 predicted proteins | sample TA2MahC100mmetaG_FD_148620 | JGI IMG/M metagenome (GOLD analysis project Ga0194119, IMG submission 148620) | Freshwater microbial communities from Lake Tanganyika, Tanzania - TA2015018 Mahale Deep Cast 100m | ecosystem: Environmental > Aquatic > Freshwater > Lake | place: Tanzania: Lake... | reverse complement strand
TCCAGGTTCGCTCGCCAGATCGCGCGCGCCAACCGGAGCTTGCCGGTGAGCCCCGGGAACCTGCCCACTTCGCCCCGCCCCGTCGCTCCCGCCCACATCCCCGCGGCGAGCCTCGCGATGTAGTACGCGGCGTTTAGCCACAACAGCCGCCCCGGAAAATGTTTGAGAACAAGGAGGACACGATTTCGCTCAATGAGTTCCACTCTGCGCGTTGACAACTGCCCGAGGGTCGAGCCGCGGTGATGGCGGACAACGGCGGTGGGAATGTACAGACATTTCCACCCCGCTATTCTAGCGCGCAAGCCGAGTTCGGCGTCATCGGCGTATGCGAACAGATCTTCGTCGAAGCCGCCGATTTCGTCGAGCATCGCGCGGCGGTACATGGCGGCGCACCCGTCTGGCCACAGCGTCTCCTCCACCTCGCCATATTGCCCGCCGTCGATTTCGCCGTGGCCGCGGCCCCAGTTCTGGCCGTCGAGATAGATGACGTGTCCCACCTTGTCTATCTTTTTGGGATCATCGAAGACCAGGATCTTTGAAGCCGCCATGCCGAGCGTGGGCCGTCCCACGAATGCACTGAGTAATGCGGCTAACCAATTTGCGTCGGCTTCGGCGTCGTTGTTCAGCAGTGCGATAAACTCGCCGCGGGCTACGGCGATGCCCTGATTGTTGGCTTGGCAAAATCCGTTGTTGCCTGAATTAGCAATCACCTGCAGTGAAAATCTCGCGTGCGCCCCGAACCTCGCGCGTACCATTTCCAGGCTGCCGTCGGTGGATCCGTTGTCTACAAGTATTACCTCGAAAGACACTCCTTCCGCTTGTGCGGCGAGCGACTCCAGGCACCGCGCGAGGAGTTCCTGGCGGTTCCAGTTGACGACGATGACTGATGCCTCGACGGTATGGAGCGGACGAGTTAAGCTTGGTACCCTCAACTTTAGGTATACTCGCGTGGTATGGCTCATCTCGGCGATCGGCTGCGGCTGCAGCGCCTCTCGATGGGTGTGTCGTTGCAACACATCTCCGGGAAAACTCGCATCGGCTTGCGGTACATCGAGGCTCTCGAAGCGGGGGACTTCAAGCAACTCCCCGGCGCGATCTTCGCACGCAGCTTTGTCCGCCAATACGCGGAACTGGTAGGTATTGATCCGTCTACGCTGGAAGCGGAGCTCCAGCAGATGTTTCCCTCCGAAGAGATTTTTCCCAATCTCGATACGCAATCAAGCACGCTCAGGGCCACTCTTCAAAACGATACCTTGCTGACGGCCAACGGTCCACTGTGGAAACGTCTTCCTTTGACGGCGCTGTCTCTGACGGCGGCCTTGGCGATCTCTTCGTTGCTCTATATCGGCTGGCAGCGGATGGTGGTGTTCAACGAAACCAGCGATCAGGCGGCCGCCAAACCTGTGACTCCAGCTCTGAAACCGACGTCCTCTGCGCCCGGCGTTATGGCCGAACCGCTGCGTACCACGCCTTCGGCTCCGTCTGTGATGCCAGCGGCAGCCACTGTGACTCAGCCTGTGCAGCCCGCGCCTCTGCCGTTGGCCTCCACCGAACTGCGCGCTCCGGTGGCCGCCGGCGGCGCGGTGATGGCGATCCGCCTCAAAGCCTCTCAGGAATCGTGGGTGTCAGTTTCCGCCAACGGAACGTCGATGCTGGCAGCGATCATGAAGCCGAACGAAGAACGCACCGTCCATGGTGCAGAGAACGCACGGATCCTTGTGGGCAACGCCGGTGGAATTGAGATTGAGACTGATGGACGCTCGATCGGCCCTATCGGCCCGCAGGGCGCTGTGCGGTTGGTCATGCTGACACCGGCTGCGCAGCCGCGCATTCTGACCTACATCCCACAGGAAACTCCCCCGGCTGATCCCGCCCAGTCACAGGCCCCTCCGGCAGCTTCTACTCAACTCGACTAGTAGCCGCGCACACGCAATCGACGCGGCGTTCGCGGCGCTCGTTGTGAACTACCTGCGCGCGCCGCTGCGATAGCCAAAGCATGAACGCTCCGAGGCCCGAATAGAACAGCGAGCCCGGCCAGCGAGCTGTGGAGTTGAGGGGCACTGCCTGCGCGCCATTGTTGCTGCGCGTGTAGGCCACCTTCACACGTTGGCCCACCTGCAGCGGCCGTTGGCGCCGGTAGCGCTCCAGCCGGACCGTGGTAGACGGGCCTACGCGTGGAATCTGCAAATGAGCGTAGTAGGCATCGCGGCCCTGGTCCTGAATCGAAATCACGTCGGCATAGGCGGGCGTCCCTTGCAGCAGCGCCGGCAGTTCATCGCTGATGCCCACGGCGCTCGCCAGAATGAGCCCGCCGCTGAGCAGGTAGATCAGCCATTTGGCTTTCGGCAGCAGATGGCCGTTCTGCGTCTAGGCGCCGTGGAATGACCCGGGTGGCGCCGGCGTCGCCGGCCTATTAGCCGCGCTCGGCTGACCACGCCGCTTTGCCATATTCTCCCAGGTGCACTTCGCCGCTCATGCGTTTTCCGCCGGCGGTGACGGTGCCTTGGAAATCGTACGGGAGCGATTGGCCTTCATAACGCAGCGAGCTACGGAAGCTGACGTGGGCTCCTTCGATGGCGCCTTTCACGGCGCTCTGCGCGAGACGGCCGCGGTGGGTGCCGGTAAGGTCGGTGCCGCTTACGTTCAGTGTGAGGCTGTGCTCGGCGGAACCGACGGCGAACCGCAGCGCTACGCGCCACTCGCCCGATACGTCGGCCACGGGCGGCGGGGCAGGCGACTTCACCATCCGCGGGCGAATGGAAGCAACGCGCAGTATGGCCTCCAGACGATCGGCGACAACCTTGGCATCGCCATCTTTCATCGACACGGGGCGGATTTGGAAGGCGCGGCCGTCGCCTTCTCCATGAGACTGGATGCGCGGTGAACCATGCAGAAGCTGCTGGCCCACTTGGCCCGCGGTGATATCCAGGTCGCTCTTGCTCCAATCGAGTTGCAGCGTGGGGAACGGACTGGCGCCTCTCGGCGGGCGCAACTCCGTAGTCATGCCCTTGAACTTCTCCATGCGCGCGGCGATCTCCTTGAGCCATCCTTCCCAGCGCTTGTAGTCTGCCTCGAACGTGTAGCCGGTGGCTACCCACGCGTCGATCGCCGCCACCAGGCCCATCGTCTCTTCCTTGCTCGCCTTCATGGAACGTCCGAAGGCATGGTGCGGCGACGAGTTGGCCCAGGCCGCTTGAATGAAATCGGCGCGGCCGAGCAGGAGCCCTGACGATTGCGGCCCGCGCAAGATCTTGCCGCCGGAGTACGCCACCATATCCGCGCCGCGGCTGAGATAGGGATTTATCTTGAGCGGCAGTTCGGCGGCAGCGTCCACCAGGATAGGCAATCCGTGTTTCTGCTTGATGGCCACCAGCTGTTCCAGCTTCACCGGGCCGTTCCCTTCGCCGGTGCCCAGCAGGAACAGCATCGCCGTGCGCGCATTCACGGCACGCTCGGCCTGTTCGGGCGTTTCCACTTCCACCATCTTCGCTCCGGTGGTCCGCAGTGCCTGATCGTAGGCATTGCGAGACTGGCGAGCGATGATCACTTCGTTCTTGAGGCCCGTGAGGTTGGGCAGTTGCTGGATCTTCTCTGGGTCAGTCCCGGCCAGCACTCCAGCCGTGGCATGCGTCAGCGCGGCCGATGCGCCACAGGTGACGATGGCCGATTCGGCGCCCAGCTTCGGCGCGATGTAGGCGCCCACCTTGGCCATCAACTCATCGAGGTTCACCGGCCAGTAGCTGGCTTCCTCCATCGCGCGCTTCACTTCCGGCCTCGACAGCGCTCCGCCGTTGATCGTGTACGTGGCGGTGAGATTGATGAAGGGCTGCCCGCCGATGCGCGTGTAGAGGTCTTGCGACTCGCCGGCTTTGGCTGCCGCCGCGGCCGGCGCTGCGCCCGCCTGCGCCTCCGTCAATCCCAATAGCGCGGCATAGCCGCCGGTACGGAACACATCGCGACGTTTCATGGTTTTTTCCTCTCTCTGCCGCGCAGATACTGCTTGCGCACCGACGCGGTCATTGTGCCGAAGTACGTACCGATTTTATGTTCAACCGCCGCGCCGAGCAACAGGTGCGCTTCGGGTTGGGTGAGTCGCCACTCGCCGGTGAGCCAGGCGAGAAGGTCTGAGTTGGCGTTGCGCACCGCCTGGTCCATGCTGCTGACGAACTCAGGCTGGCTGGCGATGGAGACGATATGCGTGTCGTTTTCCAAGCGCGGCATCGACAGGCGCTGGCCCTTGATGACGCGCACGGTGAACTGCACGTCGAGCGATGTTTCGACGCCATTGCCCAAACCCTCGCCATCGCCCTGCACCGCGTGTCCGTCGCCCACGTAGAAAAACGCGCCCTCGTGGAACACAGGGAAGTAGACCGTGGCTCCTTCAACGATGTCGTTGTAGTCGATGTTGCCGCCGTGATTGCCGGACGGGCCCGAAGTCTCCACTTTCTCGCCCAGCGGTGCGACGCCGATGCAGCCGAGCATGGGGCGGAGCGGCAACTCGAACTTGAATCCGGAACCCTCCAGCAGCCGCGGGCTGGTGACGTTCCGTTCGAGATCAATGTCCCACGGAATCAGATCCGCGCGCCCGGGACGCAGCGCGTCCATCTTGTAGAAGTTCTTGTAGAGCCCTTCGATGGTGCCCGGATTCAGAATGCCCGGTGAAAGGCGGTACGCCGTGTAGCCGGTCTTGCGGTTGCAACGCACGCGATCGAGATGCACCTCCAGTGCATCGCCATAGTCAGCGCCTTCAATGTAGAACGGCCCCATCAGCGGATTGCCGGACTCGGGGTACTTATATGGATGCTCGATATGCTTAACGCCTTGCCAGTCCGCGCCGCCCGAGTCCCAAGTGCGCGTCTTCACCGTATCGCCGGACTTCAGGCGCGCCACGGGCTCCTTGAATGCGGAGAACACGCGCGAGTGATGATTGGGATAGACCTCGTGCGTTTCGGCTGCGAGACGCAAGGCCGCCAGGGCGAAGAAGAAGATTGCTCTTACCATTCGAGCCGCACCCCCAAACATAAACCACGCGGACCATTCGAATCAAGCGGCACCACATCGCCACCCGTGGAAGTAATCACGCCCACGCCCGCGTGCTGCGTGATGTTCACGCCAGGATTGGCGTAGTTGGGCGTGTTGAACACATTGGTGCCGGTAAGTTCCAGGCGCAGCCGCGCGCGCTCGCCGAAGACGATGTTCTGGGCGATTCCCGCGTTGACGATCTCAGAACTCGGCCCGAAGATGACGCCGCGCGCCGAGGTGCCGAAGAAGCCGGCGGTGGGCGCGCCGAACGCCGACGCGTGAAACCAGCGGCCGGTGGAGCGCTGATCGGCCGGGATGTTGGCATTGCGCAGATGGTTGGGCCGGAACGTTACCTGCGCCGGCGTGCGAGAAGCGGTGAAAGCGGTGCCCGTCGGATCGTTCCCGGTCCAGAGCGGCGTGAGGAACTGCCCGGAGTACATGCTCACGACGGTGGACCATTCCCATCCGCCGATAAGCATGTTCGCCCAACGGCCGGCGCCGCCTCCGAACTTCTTGCCTTTGCCGAACGGCAGATCGTAGATGAGGTTGCCGGTGATGCGGTGCGTGGGAATGTCCAGCCACACGCCTCGTTCACGCGCGGTCGAACGCGTTCTCAGGCGACTCGCCGCGTTCCAGGTCGCCAATATCGCGCGCCCACACCCACGAGGCCTGATAGGCAAGGCCGTTGGTCCACCGGCGTTCGGCTTCGAGCGTGAGCGAATGATACTGGTGTCCCGCGCCATTGGTTTGATACGTGATGCCCGGGTAGCGCGGGAACGGGCGCGCGTTGTCGACAAACGGCGTGGTGCTCGGCAGCGGCTGATTGTAGTTGTAGCCCCACTGGCCTTGCCGCGTGTTGGTGCCGATGTAGGAGGCGCGGAAGCCCGTGGCCCAACGTTGATGCTCGATGGTGAAGTTGTACTGCATCGAGTAGGGGTCGCGCAGATCTAGACGATTCCCGGCAGGCAGCGTCACCGTCGCCGGCCCGGCTACGGAGTTGGGGAAGATGCGCGGCAGGAACAGCGTCGGGTTCGGCAGTTCATTGGTGAAGGTGGGTTCGTCGACCACGAACGGCGAACCGCCGGCGTTCACCTGCCGCGGCACTACGTCAGAGAAGATGCCGAAGCCGGCGCGGATCACGGTGTTGTTGCCCAGCGGCCGCCAGTCGAGGCCAATGCGCGGCGCGAAGTTGTTGCGGTCGGCGCGAATCAGCGTTTTGTCCGGGAAGCCCGCCGCGCTGGCCTCGACGATTTCCACATAACCGCGCGGCATCAGCGGACTCACCAGACTCGTGGCGCCGTTGGGAATCACGATACGGCCGGTGGCCACGTCGAACATCGATTGACGCCCCGTGGACTCCTCCCACGGCGGATGGATCTCGTAGCGCAGACCGAGATTCAACGTCAGGTTCGGGCGCACCTTCCATTCGTCGGTGACGAAGAAGTTCCAGTCCCACCGCGTGCGCTCTTGAAACAGCGCGGGCGCGGCGCGCTGTGCCGACGTGGGAATGCCCAGCAAGAAGTCGGCGTACGCATGATTGCTGTAGCGGGTGGAGAAGTTGAGATTGCCGAACAGCGCCGCCGGCATGTTTTGATCCTGATACAGCGTGCGGCCGCCCAGTACGCCCATCTTGATGTTGTGCTTGCCGTGGAACCACGACAGTTGATCCTGGAACTGCTGAGCGAAGTTGAGAAAGCCCGGATGCCGCCACGGCGTTTGCGACGTGGCGGTGATCGCCAGGCCCGTGAAGGCCACCTGCAGCACACCAGGCAAGTCCGGTACGCCGGGCGCGAGGTCTCCGGCGATGCCGAGGCTCCGCAATACTTCCTGGCCCATCAACGGACCGTGGCGCGGGTTGTCGTTCCAGGCGTAGCCCCAGCGCGCCTCGTTCACCATCGTGGAACTGATGGTGGCCGTGTAGGAGGTGTTGACGCCGCGCGTGTCGCGGGTTTGCCAGCGCTGGCCGAAGGCGGGCAGGGAATTGTCGTAACCGCGTGAGTGCGAACGGTTCCAGATGTAGCGGCCGAACACGAAATGCTTTTGCGAAAAGCGATGGCCGAAGCGCATGGTCCAATACGTGTTGGGATCGAACGCGCGGGTGGACTGCGTGCGGTAGTTCGGGTTGCCGAAGATCGCCGTGTTGCCGAAGTTCGGCAGCGGGTAAAAGCGCTCCTGAAATTTCTGCGCCACCGGGCTGATGCGTGAAGCGGGAATGACTCCGCTGGCAAACGGCGCGTTGTTGTTGAACGGATCGCGAATGTTCTCCGTCGCGAAGTTGCCGTTGCGCCAGCGTTCGAGGAGGACCGTGGAGTTGCGGTTGTCCAGCACCTGGCTGCCCTGCGTACTTTCAAAAGCGCCTGAAAAAGAACGTACAGTTGTGGCCGTCATAGAGACGCGGAATCACGATCGGCCCGCCTGCGGAAAAGCCCGGATTGTGCCGCACACCCGTACCGCGCACCGCCGCAAATAGATTCCGCGAGCGCAGCACCGGTTATGAATAGTAGTCGAACAGTGACCCGTGCAGCGCGTTGGAGCCGCCTTTGGAAACGATGGTCACCTGGCCAATGGCGCCGAACTCCGCCGTGTTGTTGGCCATGTCCACGCGGACTTCTTCAAAGCTCTCAATCTGCGAAACCAGCGGCGAGATCTGCGTGCTGTCATATTGATTGGAGAGCGTGATGCCGTCAATCGATGCGTCACTCTGGTTGGCGCGCGAACCGGCAAAGCGGCGCGTGGAACTGCCTGCGCTGGCTTGTGTCACGCCCGGCGTCAAGCCCACGAAGTTCCACAGCGAGCGCGTGTTCATGGGCAGCACCTTCAACTGCTGCGCATCTTTTGAGTCGGAGATGCGCGCGGTTTCGGTCTCAATCAGCGTGGCGCCGGCCGAGACTTCGACACGCGTTTCCACTGCGCCTACTTCGAGGCGCACGTCAATACGGCGCACATCGAGCGGAGCCAGCCGCAGTTGATTCACTACGTGTTCCTTGAAGCCCTGCGCCTGCACACGCACGGTGTACTCGCCTTCGAGCAACTGCGGAATCGAGTCGCCGCCCGTGGCGTTGGACTCGCCGCGGTGCTCGAAATTGTTCTCGCGATTGGTGGCTGTGACGCGCGCTCCAGGCACGGCCGCGCCGGTGGCATCGGTCACTGTGCCGGTCAGGGAGGCGAAGGTTGTTTGCGCCCAGGTCTGGTTGACGCACAGCAGAGAAACGAGTGCGCGTATTCTCAACAGCATGTGGGTAGGCCCCTTGGCGGATACAATATCACGGTGAAAAAGACGACGGCGGACCGGTTGGTGGAGGAACTCGCGGCGCGCGGCGTGAAGGCGATCTTCACACTATGCGGCCACGGGCTGGACCCGCTATTTGCGGCAGCGCGGCGGCAAGGGCTGCGGCTGGTGGACACGCGCAACGAGCAGACAGCGGCCTACGCGGCTGATGCCTACGGCCGGCTGACGCGATCTCCGGGCGTGTGTGCGGTCTCGAGCGGCGTGGCCGTGGCAAATGCATTCGCGGGCGTCGCCAATGCGTGGTTCGAGTCGGCGCCGATGCTGTTGCTCTCCGGCTCGGCCGACTCGGACCGGCTCGGCCGCGGCTGCTTTCAGGATATGGACGCCGCGGCGTGGGCCACGCCGGTAACGCGCTTTTCGCGCCGTGCCGAGTCGCCGGAGACCGCGGTCGCGATGCTGGCCGAAGCGTGGGACGCGGCGTGCAGCGGGCCGGGTCCGTCACACCTGATGCTGCCGATGGATCTTCAGCGCGCCGACGCATCTGGGCAGGAGCAACCCATAGAAAAGTCCGCTGAGGTGTTGCGCCCAAATCAAGAGTTGGAACTGGTGGCGGCGGCCTTGCGAAAAGCCAAGCGGCCGCTGATCGTGGCCGGGAGCGGCGTCTACTACAACGGCGAGGCGTTCGATCTATTGTCGGTCGCTTCCACCTTCCGCATTCCGGTGCAAACGCCCATCTGGGATTGCGGCATCTTTGACGCCGAGTCGCCCGCATTCCTGGGCGTAGTGGGCGCTGCGACAGGGGGAGCAGATCTGCTGGAGCAAGCCGACTGCATCGTGCTGGCGGGCGCGGCGGCGGACTACCGCGTGAAGTACCTCGAAGTGCCCGGCAAAATTTATCCGCTCGCGCGCGGTTTCCGCGGGCTGCGGAACCGCCTGGTGGACACGGGTTGCGAAACGTTCGGGGCGTGGTTGCTGGAAGCGCGTTCGCAGCAAGCCGCGCATGTGGCGCGGGTGCGCGAGCGGGCCGCGCAGCAAACGGTGGGCGCGCGGACGCACGCTGCTCACATCGTAGATGCGCTGGAACAGTGGCTTCCCAAGGATGCCGTGCTGATTATCGATGGCGGATCGATCGGGCAGTGGGCGCACCAACTGCTAGCCACGCAGCGCTACCCGGGACACTGGCTTACTTGCGGCCGGAGCGGTGTGGTGGGTTATGGAATCGGTGCGGCGATGGCTGCGCGCGTTGCACATCCAGACCGCCCCGTAGTGCTGCTGAGTGGCGATGGTTCATTTACGTTCAATGTCGCTGACCTTGAATGCGCCCAGCGCCAGCGGCTTCCGTTCACGGCCATCGTGGCTGACGATCAGTGCTGGGGCATTACCCACACGGGCCACTTGAAGCAGTTCGGCGCCGGGATCTCGACGCAACTCGGGCCTATCCGTTTTGACCTGCTGGCGCAATCGCTCGGCTGCGCGGGCGAGCGTATCGACCGGCCAGCGGACATCACGCCGCGTCTGCGCGAGGCCCTCTCCGCGCCGGATGTTACCGTGCTGCATGTGCCCATCACTGGCGGGAATCCCGCGTAGTTCGTCACACGCTGAGAACGGGGCAGGGCGACAGCAGAATCAGATTGTGGGCATTCGTGCGCAGCCGGCCCAAGGTGCTCTGCAAATGGCCGCGGCCGATCACCAGCAGGTCTGCCCGCTGCACCTTGCCGGCCAGGAACACGCCCTGCACGATGTCGGCTTGGTTCACGACATCGATAATCACATCCTCGCCCAAACCCGCGCCGGCCACCAGCGCTTCGCAACGCGGACGTGTAGGGGCGGGGCTCGAACCGCCGGCCGCCACATGGACTACGCGCAGGACGGCGTTAAATCGCGCCGCCATTTCGCCGGCTGTTCGCAGCACCGGTACCGCCGCGTCGCCCAAGTCCACCGCGCACAGAATCGAACGGCAAGGCGGAGTCGGCTGCTCCCACTCTTCGGCATGGGCGGACGTCCAGACGGCGCAGTGTGCGTCGTGCAGCACCGATGCGGTTACGGAGCCGATCAGTAACGGGCGGAAGCGCGTGCGGCCCCGCTTGGGCATCATCACTAGATCCACCGCCTCCTGTCCGGCGGATGTGACGATCTCGTGCGCCGGTTCACCGGTCTTCAGCCGCGATTCCACCTGGAGCCCTGTCCACAGGCTGGA
>Ga0194119_10012986_pt1 | contig 10449 bp, 2 predicted proteins | sample TA2MahC100mmetaG_FD_148620 | JGI IMG/M metagenome (GOLD analysis project Ga0194119, IMG submission 148620) | Freshwater microbial communities from Lake Tanganyika, Tanzania - TA2015018 Mahale Deep Cast 100m | ecosystem: Environmental > Aquatic > Freshwater > Lake | place: Tanzania: Lake... | reverse complement strand
CAGTAGTATAAGATGGTCACTTTTGAAACAGTGCTATATTATATGAGCCTCTGCCTGGCTAGCCTGTATAATAAGATAAAATCCCAAATTTTGGACCCGATTTTTAGGGGTGTTTTTTTCACTTTTTCGTCCTCATTAAAAAAAAAAATCAAGCCCCAGAAAAAAATTTTTTCTATATACTATATATACTATATTAAATATACTATAGCTGAATAGTTTAGAGATCGATCAAATCTATCATTTTAATTTCATAAGTAGTAAAAAATTCTTTACAGAGGATGGAGTAGAGTACGTAAGAGTGCCTGCTATAGCAGATGATAGGGAGGGGCTTAAAGCAATAGTGAAACGAGATTAGGCTGGGCTAAAGTGATGTCTATGGATAAGAGTTAAAATAAAGTATGACCGGAGCGCAATATTTTCGTTCTAAGATCTATTCATAGACATCACTTTAGCCCAGCCTAATCTCGTGTCACTGTCGCTTTAAAGGACAAACAGAGAACGAGAGAAGGTAAAATTAATTGTACGGAAAAAAACATAAGACAGGATTATTGCTGCATTGATCGTTATTTCTCATTAATAGAAGAAGATACAGATCTTTTTTCAAATATATTGCATTACTAGTAAATACTGTACACATTGTTTACATCTAATATGCCAGTCATTCTATCGGTACCGGGAATTGTGTTTAGTACTTTTTAACGAGCTGTTAATTCTTTTTTTTACTACCTCTCCCTCTCCCCTCCCATCTCCCCTCCTTTCTCTTTTTCAACTATATAAAATGAATTAATACATTGTAAATTACAGTGTTCTATATTTGTTGTAAATTAAAGGGTTTCTCAATGTGTTGTAATATAAGTTGTAATATATGTTAAGTCTTTCTTTGGTTGATCTCAAGTTTCGATCACACTGGATTCCTTTCTCTTTGAGATTGGTTTTTCTTCTTCGGAGATCTTTCAGGTTTCTTCGCAGTCTGACATTCTAAACATAATTTTCGTTAAAGAAAACATCGCACGAGATTTTGATATCTCTCAAATTTTATACCTTTAAAGCAATAGTGATACGAGATTGGGAAGGGTTAAAAATGATGTCAAAAAATAGGTCTCAGAAAGTAGATATTGTCGGAGCATATTTATAAATCTCTCCGTGTTCATTTTGAGATCTAAAAACTCTAAAAACAGACACTAGCGATGCCTAACCTTTTTTGACACCATTTTTAACCCTTCTCAATCTCGTGTTGCTGTTGCTTTAAGTTAAGGATTATAAATTTAGAGTTTAAATGTATCACTATTGTTCGTTTTAGTATTGTTTGAATATAAATTAAACATTTTTGAATACAAATAAATACATTTCTTGTTCGTTTTACTATTGTTTGAATAAAAAAGGATATATTTCTTAATTGTTTTAAAATAATTTGAAAAAATTTACCTGACTCAAACAGTAAACCATGATCAAAAACAGAATTAGTGTTGTTCCAATTGGTAGGCAAAATATTATTACCAGGAACTGGTACGAAATTTCAAATTCTTCCGAAAATTGACATTTGTTTTGATAATTTGTTCTTAAAATATAATTGTTTTCGGGTTGATCTTTTGAGTTTTTGGAGAGATGGGGTATCAAGGCTTTCCTATTTTCTTCAGAAGTTATTTCGGCTGTTATTTGTTTTAGAATCGCTTTTTTATGATCAATACTTTTTTCTAACTCCTTGGTGTTATTTAGTAATAAATTTCTTTTAAATTCCACCTCTTGTGTGCTTCGCATCAACAACTTCTGTTTGATCTCTAACGACTGGGTTTGGTTCTGCAATATCAGCTGCATTTTCTCCAACATCCGCTCCTTATTCTCCAACATTTGCTCTTTTGTTTCCAATTTTTGAGTAGTATTTCTTAAGATTTCCTCTTTTGTCTCCAACAGTTGGGTACACTTGTCTAACAGCAGCTCCTCCTTGACCTCCAACATTTGAACACTCGCCTCTAACAAGTGAGTACTATTTATTAATAGCTTCTCTTTGGTCTCCAACAATTGAACGTTTTTCTTTAACAACTCCTCTTTTGTCTCCACTGTTTGGGTACACGTTTCTAACAACTGTTCTTTTGTATTCAGCAGTTGAGCACACGTCTCCACCAACTCCTCCTGTGTCTGTAGCATTTGAGTACTATTTGACAACATTTCCTCTTTTGTTTCCAACACGACTTCATTTGTCTCTAACGTTTGGTTACACGTCTCTAACCCGCCTTCTTTTTTCTCCAACGTTTGGTTACACGTCTCTAACAATTGCTCTTTTGTCTCCAATGTTTGGGTACACGTCTCTAGCAACTGCTCTTTTGTCTTTAACAAGTGAACCCTCTTCTCCAGTAGCTCCTCCTTTGTTTTTAGCATTTGAGTACATGTCTCCACCAACTCCTCCTTTGTCTGTAGCATTTGAGTAATATTTGACAGCATTTCTTCTTTTGTTTCCAACACGCCTTCTTTTGTCTCTAACGTTTGGTTACACGTCTCTAACACGACTTCTTTTGTCTCCAACGTTTGATTACATGTCTCTAACAACAGCTCCTTTGTCTCTAATGCTTGGGTACACGTTTTCACCAGCTCCGCCTTTGTCTGCAGCCTTTTAGTAATATTTGACAACATTGCCTCTTTTGTTTCCAACATGACTTCTTTTGTCTCTAACGTTTGGTTACACGTCTCCAACAACGGCTCCTTTGTCTTCAACAACTGAACATTCTTCTCCAGTAGCTCCTCCTTGGTCTTCAGCATTTTCTCTTTTGTTTTCAACATTCCCTCTTTGGTCTCCAACGTTTGGGTACATGTCTCTAACAACTGTTCCTTTGTCTTCAACAGTTGAGCACCCGTCTCTACCTGCTCCTCTTTTGTATTCAGCATTTGAGTATTCTTTTCCAGTAGCTCCTCCTTTGTTTTTAGCATTTGAGTACATGTCTCCACCAACTCCTCCTTTGTCTGTAGCATTTGAGTAATATTTGACAGCATTTCTTCTTTTGTTTCCAACACGCCTTCTTTTGTCTCTAACGTTTGGTTACACGTCTCTAACACGACTTCTTTTGTCTCCAACGTTTGATTACATGTCTCTAACAACAGCTCCTTTGTCTCTAATGCTTGGGTACACGTTTTCACCAGCTCCGCCTTTGTCTGCAGCCTTTTAGTAATATTTGACAACATTGCCTCTTTTGTTTCCAACATGACTTCTTTTGTCTCTAACGTTTGGTTACACGTCTCCAACAAAGGCTCCTTTGTCTTCAACAGCTGAACATTCTTCTCCAGTAGCTCCTCCTTGGTCTTCAGCATTTTCTCTTTTGTTTTCAACATTCCCTCTTTGGTCTCCAACGTTTGGGTACATGTCTCTAACAACTGTTCTTTTGTCTTCAACAGTTGAGCACCCGTCTCTACTTGCTCCTCTTTTGTTTTCAGCATTTGAGTATTCTTTTTTATCATTTCTTCTTTTGTTTCTAACAGCCGCTCCTTTGTCCTTAACATTTGAACACTCTTCTCTAGTAATTCTTCCTTTGTCTTTAGCACTTGAGTATTTTTTTTCAACAGGTCCTCCAACACTACCTCCTTTGCCTCCAACGTTTCTGTACATGTCTCTAACAGTTGTTCCTTTGTTTTCAACAGTTGACTACTTTTTTCCAACAGCTGTGTCTGTGTCTCCAACCTTTGAGTACTATTTAACAGCAGCTGTTCCTTTGTCTCCAAAAGCTGAATACTCTTCAGCATCATATGTTCCTTTGTCTCCAAAAGTTGAATATTCTTGATCAACAGCTGTTCCTTTGTCTCCAACCGTTGAGTACTATTCAATATCAGTTGTTCCTTTGTTTGTAACAGTTGAATACTCTGGATCAACTGTTCCTTTGTCTCTACTTGTTTGTTTGTTTCCACCATTTGACTATTGTTTTCCATCATCTTTTCCTTAATTTCTATGGGTTTGTTTAGAACAGGAGCTTTACTTCGAACGTAAGTTCCGTTGTTACTTCTTGAGGTTGTCTCCAACCGTTGAGTAGTATTCAACATCAGTTGTTCCTTTGTCTCCAACAGTTGAATACTCTGGTTTAACAACTGCTCCTTTGTCTCCACTTGTTCGTTTGTTTCCACCATTTGACTATTGTTTTCCATCATCTTTTCCTTAATTTCTATGGGTTTGTTTAGAACAGGAGCTTTACTTCGAACGTAAGTTCCGTTGTTACTTCTTGAGGTTGTCTCCAACCGTTGAGTAGTATTCAACATCAGTTGTTCCTTTGTCTCCAACAGTTGAATACTCTGGTTTAACAACTGCTCCTTTGTCTCCACTTGTTCGTTTGTTTCCACCATTTGACTATTGTTTTCCATCATCTTTTCCTTGAATTCTATGGGTTTGTTTCGAACAGGAGCTTTACTTCGAACGTAAGTTCCGTTGTTACTTCTTGAGGTTTGTTTGTTTCGAACAGGAGCTTTACTTTGAACGTAAGTTCCGCTGTTACTTGAGGTTTGTGTTTTTTTTATTTGAGTTTCACTGTTTGGCGATGAATGGTTTGATGGTTCCTGTATATTTTTGAGTATTTCTATAGATAATAGATAGATAGATAAAAAAGTGGAAAAAAGTTGAAAAAACAAAAAAATTAATATTAAAGGGACAGTCCCATAAGAATTGTGTGTGAACTAATGACAAAAAGTCGTTGACTAGGGTCGTAATAAGATCCGCGATTTATTTTTAAAATTTTTAGAGCACCCTGCTGTGCGCAACATTTTTTTAAAATTTGAACTATCAATGTAAAACCAACTTGTCCAGTTTGATGATGGTTAAGCACCAGCATGATAAAAAATGCTCCAATTAATAGTATCAATTGAAGAGGAGGCACTCTGCATATACTGGTGTGGCGCAAATAAGATAAAAACGAACTTGCATAATAATTACAACATGTTTTTATTTAAAAAAAGTATCGATGGAAAAAAAAATCAGAAATAATCGAGCTTAGGAATCCTAACAATATGTCTATATTGTCGTTACAAATAAATGAAAACTAAAATTTTTATGCCTTTTTGTCTCGCCCTTTTTTTAATGCTTAATCATTTCTGATTTATTTTTCTATCGTTACTCTTTATAGGCGACTACCATCCGCCCCTTGCAAAAAAAAAATATTTTTGCAGAATATGTATTCCAAGGTTAGCGGGGTTCCCAAGAAAGTGTGGGATCCCCTAAAAAAAAAATCTTAAACTCGATTAATCACCAGTATACTACTTTATTAATATCTACATTTTACGTCCTTGGGACGGTCCTTTCCTCCTTTGATAAAATCATTGGAGTATATAAGGAGTAGGGATAACCCTTTTATCTGAAAAATATGCCTTAAAGCCTTATGATTTTAAAAAGCTCTGCCTTAAGTTAATAACGCATTTTTTGTTTAAAAATTGTTTTTGATCAATTTCGATTTTAAATAGAAAGCAAAATAGTTTGTTCATGTGCCAAAAGAACGTTAATTTCATAAAAATATTACAATGTTTTACTTGGCCATCTATTGTTAGCAAAGGGAACTAAAAAGAGAGGGGGGGAGGAGAAATAGGGGCGGGGACCGCGCGGAAGGGGTTTAAAAGTAATTAAAATTTCAGGCATTTTAAAATATTGATATTTTTGTCAAATTTGTACAATAAATTCTTTTTTTAAATACTGGATAATTTTTTTCGATGATGAAAAAATAATAATAAAAATTTAATTGTTCAATTTTATAATGACACCCTACTGTATGTACCTACGTATAGTACTTAGCAAGGGTGTCATCATAAAATTAAAAAAAATATTTTTTATTAATATTTTTTCATTATCAAAACAATTATCCAAAATCCTAAACAAAATTTATTGTATAAAATTCAACGAAATATTTTATATTTTAAGATGCACAAATTTTTTAATTACTTTTAAACCCCTTCCGCGCGGTCCCGCCCCTTTCTCATCCCTCCCCTATCTCCCCACCCCCTCTTCTCTTGGATCGAGATGAAAAGGGAAAAGGAAAAGAGGACAGGCTACAAAAAGGAGGACTTAAATAGTTTTGCCTGGTGATCAACGGGTTTTTTATTTAAAAAGTAGTACCGGTAGAAAGAAAAAAATCTGGAAATGATTGAGCTTTAAAAGTGGGAGAAAAAAGGAGAAAGGAAGATAAAAAATCATAACAAATTGAAAGATGTTTGAAAAATTTTTAAAAAGTCAGTAGTAGTTCATTTTAGGTTCTAAGCGATCCTCTCAAATCATTATCACACAAACAATTTTCGTGAGACTGTCCCTTGAAAGGACAGTCCCACGAGAATCATGTGTGAACTAATCAAATGGGTTCATTAGGGTCTAAATAAGGACCGCGAATTGCTTTTAAAATGTTTGGCGCACCCAGCTGCTTGCTATAATTTTTCAAACATTTAATGTACTAATGTAAAACTATTTTTTCTTCTTTTCGGTCCCTTGGACCCTCTGGAGGATAAAAAATCCGCGAAATTTAGACAGAAAATGATGGTCCAATCCCTGGTGTGGCGCAAAAAAGATAAATATTTGCGGGAGCCCAACATTGACAAGAAAAAGCACCAACAATTATTGTTATCCTTACTAAGAGGCTCTTAGCATAAACTGACTGAGCACCCCGGAGGAAAATATAGGCGGGTACCAATTCAAAAAAGGAAAATTGACCAGCGGAGGGTTCAACAGACAGTAAAAATTAAAAGCTGTTTTTTCTATTAGGTAAGAGAAGTTTAAAAATTAAAACAAATTGAGGATGTTCTAATAATTTTAAAAACCAGTAGCGGTTCATATTTAGACTCAAAACAATCCGATAAAAGTCATTAACTCACAAAACCATTCTCGTGAGACTGTCCCTTTAAACAAAATTATTAGAGAAAATTAATTTTAAAAAATTCTGTTTTTAAGTAGAAATAAATAGACTATTTCTATTTTGTGTACAAAGGGAAAAGTATATAATTTTCCAATATATTTTCTGAATATCGTTTTTCATTTTTTGAAAAACAAGTAAACGTATATAATATTCAAAAACATTTCCTGAATTTCGCTCTCATTTTTCGAAAGAGCAAAACTGTGATGAATGTAGAGAACACACACACAAACGAGGAATATTCCACTAAAAATACAGAATAAATTATCAATAAATTTATTGGAGAGAAAATGTTTACAATTTTTGAATGTTTCCCTTTCTTTCTTCCCTCCTGTATGTGTATATATGGTCAAATATTATTGCCTTTTAGATGAGGTACGACTTTCAAATAAGTAAAACTATAAAGAACATACCGGAAAGGGTTAACATTCCTAACAACTACCACTGTGTAATGAGCTGGGTAGGCGGAGTATTTAAAATAGTCCGCCAATCAGAATAGGGTTAATACAAGGTCAGAAGTATAGGCGGGAAAAGGGGGAAGAGAACGACAGCAAAAGGGTTAATACTCTCTACCCCTACCCCTGTGCTAGAAGGGAACAGGCGGAGTAATTAAAAGTAGTACGCTGACCGACAAAGGGTTAACGGAGGTAAAGAAAAGGCGGGAAGAGGGGGTGGGGAAGGAAGGGGTAGAGTATGGGGTGGTGTAATAGGACAGGAAGGAGGGTGAAATTATCAGTTGCCAGCAAGAACTCAAACCATGTTGGTTGTAATCATCTGGCTTGTGGTGCTCGACATTGCTGGAGGAGATTCCAGTTGTTCTCTGTCTGAGACTAAGGTAATTATTTACATATTTTTGTATTACTCTGTTATTTGTTATGGGAGGAGTAAAGCTTTACATTATTTAAAAAATGGTGAATCCTTTTACAATAGAGTGTCTACCGGCTTGTACTCGTTCTAGTTGTCTACATCCTCCCCACTTCCTCTTGTTGTCCTATCTACAGTGTCCACCTGTTTGTACTCGTTCTGGTTGTCTACCTCCTCCCCACCCTCTCTTGCTGTCCTATCTGCCGGGTCCACCTGATTTGTACTCGTTCTGGTTGTTTACCTCCTCCCCACCTCCTCTTGTTGTCCTATCTGCCGGGTCCACCTGATTGTACTTGTTCTAGTTGTGTACCGCCTTTCCACCCCCTCTTGTTGTCCTATCTTTAGTATCTACCGGCTAGTACTTGTTCTTGTTGTCGACAACCTCCCCACCCCTTCTTGTTGTCCTATCTGCAGTGTTTTACCTAATTGTACTTGTTCTAGTTGTTCACCTCCTCCCCCTCTTGTTGTCCTATCTTTAGTATCTACCGGCTTGTACTCGTTCTTGTTGTCGACAGCCTTTCCACCCCTTCTGGTTGTCCAATCTGTAGTGTCTGCCTGATTGTACTTGTTCTAGTTGTTTACCTCTTTCCCACTCCCTCTTGTTGTTCTATTTTAGTATCTACCGGCTAGTACTTGTTCTTGTTGTCTACCTCCTCCCCACCCCGGCTTCTTGTCTAATTTGTCGTGTCCACTTGATTGTACTCGTTCTAGTTGTCTACCTCCTTTCCCCCCTTCTTGTTGTCCAATCTATAGTGTCCACTTAATTGTATTCGTTCTAGTTGTCTACCTCCTTCCCACCATTCTTGTTGTCCTATCTGCAGTATCTACTGGCTTGTACTCGTTCTGGTTGTCTACCTCCTTCCCACCATTCTTGTTGTCCTATCTGCAGTATCTACTGGCTTGTACTCGTTCTGGTTGTCTACCTCCTCCCCACCCCTCTTGTTGTCCTATCTGCAGTGTCCACCGGATTGTACTCGTTCTGGTTGTCTACCTCCACCCCATCTTTTCTTGTGGTCTTATCTGTAGTGTCCACCGGCTTGTACTCGTTCTGGTTGTTTACCGCCTCCCCCCCTCTTGGTGTCCTAAATGCAGTGTCCACCTGATTGTACTTGCTCTAGTTGTTTACCACCTCCCCACCTCCTCAATAACGATAAAAACAACTTTTGACGCATTTTCTTCTCAAGGATATGTTTTAACCCTGTAGCATTTCATCACCTAAATCATGTTTATCGATAGGTAGCATAAAATTGTTTTCGAAATCTTGTGTGATTGTCCCTTTAAATTAACTGAGAGTGTATTTTAAGTACTGGTATTACAAGGCAGAAACTATTCCTCAAACGAGTGTGTAAACTTTTATAGTTCCTTCTGAATGCAGTTGTATGACTTGATACTGTAAAACCGTTTATAATTCACTAATGTGATCATTAAATAATTTAGTGCTATCTCTCTCTCTCTCTCCCTGTTCTCTTACTTATCGTTTAACCCTATTTTACACGGCTATGTCCATATATGGATCACAATACTTTGCCTTCAAAAATATGCAAAAATTATTTTATAAGAAATTTTGAAAAAAATTATATTCCTAGCTCAAGATGTCTACTTTTATGCTGTTCCCTTAGTTTTTTGATATCTTTATGTTCAAGAGAGAAATTTTGCTTTAAAAGTGGCATGCCCAAATGTTTGGCACATATATGTGCCATAGAGAAGCCGTGTGTTTATTAGCAGTTTTGCATCTCCCCCCTCTGCACTTGACCAGGGTTGCCGACACAAAAAATCGATACGGACGTTTTCGCTCGCCGTTTCGTTGTTTGTGAACGGATTTTTACGATTCGCAATGCATTGAAAAGCTCTTGATAAGAGCTTTCCAACGCATTGCGTTTCGAAAAAATCCGTTCACAAACAACGAAACGGCGCGCGAAAATGTTTTTGCCGATTTTTTGCATAGAACTGTTTTGGAAGCCTTGATCAGGCTAAGAGGGGGCTGTCATGGAGTACACGAGTACAGACTGCATTGGAATACACGGCTACATTTCACCATGGCACATATAAGGGTCAAATCTTGGACTACTGACAGACCACAAGTAGTTAGTAAGTCGTGTATGATAGGTAGTCTGAACAAGTCGTGTAAAGTAGGGTTAACTTCTTACAGTCTTTTAATGACTCAATGAAGAAAATGCGCCAAAAGTTGTTTTTATCTTTACTGAGAAGCTCTCCTAGCAACTTTTTTATAGTTATAATTAGAACTTTGTTTTTTGTTTAGGGTTTGCTGGAAGACAAAATGGGCGAGAAGATTGCTTTGGTCAGCAGGCGGGAGTCAGGCAGCTGTGTCGCCAGAATGGCAAAAACGCAAAGGTACATTAAATTAAAAATATTTATGCCTGCCTTCTTTTTAACAATTCATCATTAAAAACGTTTTTAGCCGGGTTAGGGTACTTTTTTACTTGGTATGGGGTCAAAAAATTGTTAATCTAATAGTTGGATGGCAAAACACAAAGGTACAGACCTTCTTGGTAACAAGAAAAAAATAAAAAAATCTAGTTTTTTTAGCCGGATCAGCGTATTTTTTATCCGGTATGTTAGCCTTGGTGACAGTAACAATTGAACAATTATTTTAAGGGAGGTGTGGCTGCCTTTTTGCCCGTGTCCCACAGCTGCCTGCCCCGCCCCCCCACCGTGTCCCACAGCTGCCTGTCCCGCCCCCCCACCGTGTCCCACAGCTGCCTGCCCC
>Ga0194119_10012985_pt1 | contig 10450 bp, 9 predicted proteins | sample TA2MahC100mmetaG_FD_148620 | JGI IMG/M metagenome (GOLD analysis project Ga0194119, IMG submission 148620) | Freshwater microbial communities from Lake Tanganyika, Tanzania - TA2015018 Mahale Deep Cast 100m | ecosystem: Environmental > Aquatic > Freshwater > Lake | place: Tanzania: Lake... | reverse complement strand
CTCAAAACCAACTTCACCATGGACCTGATCCAGAAACAATTTCAACATTCCATCAGACTGGAGATAAATAAATGGAAGAAAGCCGCTTGATATCTGGATATCTAAATTTTACCCGTCGGTTTTGAGTATTCAGTATCTCAGAAAATAGTCCGGTACCCTATTCCAAAAAGTACTTGGTGGCACCGGCATCTTGCCGGTGCAGCGCACAGGCTGGAAGCCTGTGCCACCGAAGGCGGCGGGCGAGGACGCCCGCCCTACCTGACTTTTCATGTTTTACGGGTGGGCCAAAGGCCCATGAGCAACTGCTTACTGCTTACTCTCCATAAAACACTTCTACCAGGTACAGCCCTTGCGGCGGCGCGGTGGGGCCGGCCAGGTGGCGGGCGCGGCTCTCCAGCAACTCCGCCAAGACAGTCGGCGGCGCCTTACCTCGCCCCACCTCGACCATGGTGCCCACCAGGCTCCGCACCATGCCCCGGAGAAACCCGGTGGCCGTGATGGTGAAACTGAGCCAGCCGCCGGGCTCATCCCGCCAGGTTGCCGCCAGCACCCGGCGCACCGGATTTTTATTATAGCTGCCTGAGGCCCTGAACGCGGTAAAATCATGCTCTCCCGGGAGAACCGCCGCGGCCCCGGCCATGGCCGCCAGGTCCAGGGGGGAAGCGATCCACCAGGCGTAGTGGCGGTGCAGCGGCGAGCGGGTTCCCCGGTTGAGGATGCGGTACTCGTAAGTCTTGGCCCGGGCTGATTTCCGGGCGTGAAACTCCGGCGGCGCTTCAGTGGCCGAAAGCACCGCGATGTCTTTGGGGAGCAGGGAGTTCAAGCCCTGATGAAAAGCCTTGAGGGGGATGGCGCTATCGGTGCGGAAATTGGCCACCTGGCCCCAGGCGTGAACCCCGGCGTCGGTGCGGCCCGAACCGATGAGGGCGATGGCCTCCCCCGTCAGCCGCGCCACGGCCGCTTCCACCACCCCCTGGATGGTGGCCGCGTCCGACTGGCGCTGCCAGCCGTGGTAGCGGGCGCCGTCATATTCCAGGAGGAGGCGGATGTTGCGGAGAGGATTCATAACCCCAAGGTTATTGTGCGAAATGAACCGGGATATAGCCAGGGGGGTAAAAGGGGAAAAGGCGAAAGGGGGAAAGGGTTAAAAAGCAAAAAGTACTCCGTAGTTTTTTTCCCTTTTCGCCTCTTTCCCCTTTTCGCCCTTCTTTTTAAGGCAAGAACGGCGCTGTCTCCAGGCCCATGGTCTCGGGGAAGCCCATCATCAGGTTAAAGTTCTGCACCGCCTGGCCGGCCGCGCCCTTGGTGAGGTTGTCGATGGCCGAGAGGACGATGACCCGCCGGCCGTCCCGGTCTACCCGGAGGGCCAGGTCGCAGAAATTCCCGCCCCGCACGTCCCGGGTATCGGGCAGGCTTCCCGGCGGATGGAGGCGCACAAAAGGATGGCCCTGATAGAATTTCCGGTAGAGTTCCCGGAGGTCCCCTTCGGACCGAGGCGCCGTCAGGTTGGCATAAAGCGTGCCCAGGATGCCCCGGCTCATGGGAACCAGATGCGGGGTGAAGGTGACATTAACCGGCGTCCCGGCGAGCCAACTCAGCTCCTGCTCCATCTCGGGGGTATGCCGGTGCTCCAGCACTTTGTAAGCCCGGAAGCCGTCATTGACTTCGCAGAACGATATGCCCAGCAGGGCCTGGCGTCCGGCGCCGCTCGCTCCGGATTTACAATCCGCAATCACCGAATGGGGCGAAAGCAACCCGGCCTGGGCCAGAGGCGCCAGCCCCAGAATGACGCACGTGGGATAACAGCCGGGGTTGCCCACCAGGCGCGTCCGGCGCACCTCCTCCCGGTGCAGTTCGGGCAGGCCATAAACCGTCTCCGGGATTAAATCCGGCGCCGTATGCGGCTGATACCACTTCTCGTAGAGGCTGACATCCCGGAAGCGGAAATCCGCGCTCAGGTCCACCACTTTGCACCCGAGGTCCAGGAAACGGGGGATCATGCCCATGGCGGTTTGGTGGGGCACCGCGGTGAAGACCACCGAGGCCGCGGCCGCGATCTTGGCCGGGGCCGGATCCTGGCTGAAGGGCAGGTCAACTATGCCGGCCAGGGCCGGAAAGATTTGGGAAAAGGGGCGGCCCGGATATTCCAGGGAGGTGAGGGCCGCCAGCTCGCAGCCCGGATGCCGCACCAGGAGGCGCACCAACTCCAGCCCGGCGTAACCGGAAGCCCCGATGACTGCAACTTTAATCTTGTCCACCACTGGGATCAATCCTTCCGTGGCCCCTTTTCTCCCGAGATAATTGGGGGGAAAAGGATAAAAGGGGAAAAGGTAAAAAGGGGCAACGGCAAAGGAAGTCTTTTCCCCTTTTCGCCGCTTTCCCTTTCCCCCTTTTTCCCCTTCTCAGGGTGAAGGCCGGAAGTTCGCCGCTGGAATAGCTTAACGCTTGGAATACTGGCAGCCGCGGCGGGCGCCCCGGAGGCCGTATTTCTTCCGCTCTTTGATGCGGGCGTCCCGGGTGAGAAAACCGGCTTTTTTCAGGACAGGACGCAACTCCGGGTTGAACAAGACCAGGGCCCGGCTCAGGGCGTGTTTAACGGCCCCGGCCTGTCCTTCCAGCCCGCCGCCCCTGACGTTGACCAGGATGTCAAACTCCGGGCCGACATTCACCAGGAGCAGGGGCTTGCGCACCAGGTTCCGGGTGGTCTCCATGGGGAAATAGTCTTCGAACTCCCGCTGATTCACGGTAATCCGGCCATTGCCGGGACGCAGATAAACCCGGGCTATCGCCGTCTTGCGCTTACCCGTGGCCTGGATGCCTGCTTTCTCCGCCATTAATCCTCCCAGGGAAGGGGCGCCGGCCGCTGCGCCTCGTGCGGATGGTCCGTGCCGGCGTAAATCTTCAATTTTTTCAGCAGCTGCCTTCCCAAACTGTTTTTGGGCAACATGCCCCGGACGGCACGACGCAAAATCTCCTCCGGTCTCTTCTGGAGGAGTTTCCGGGCGGAAATCTCTTTGATCCCGCCAGGATAGCCGGAATGACGGTAGTAGAATTTATCGTCCAATTTCCTGCCGGTCAGTTGCACCTGAGCGGCATTGACCACGACCACAAAGTCCCCGGTGTCGATATGAGGCGTGAAGGTGGGCTTGGTCTTGCCCCGCAGCACCATGGCGATGCGGCTGGCCAGACGACCCAGGACCTTGTCCTGAGCGTCCACCATGTACCAGGCGCGCAACACTTCCCCCGTCCGGGCGGTATAACTTTTCATAGTTTCCATATTTTTCATATTTTTCATATTTTTCATAAGTGCGACTCCTGAATCATAACCATATATTTATATCGGAGTGCAGGGGGGATTGTCAAGGGGCCAGGAGGATTTGCCATGCATTTACCGGGGTTTTTTCTCAAAGAGTCGCGGGATTATGCCGGAGCTTTAGATGGCTGCACGGATAACTTAATGATATCAATAGACAATCAATCGCCTTGATTCCCCGGTTTAGGTTGGCGTTATGGGTGCAACCAAACCGGATTGGCCCAAACCGGGTCAGATAGGCGCGGCCGGACCGTTCTCCTGCGCCATTTCCCCAAGCCGAAAAGCTAATTTCCTTTGCTTTGACGGGAGAATGTGGTAGACATTTTTATGGAGTTCGTGGTGAGAAGATATGCCGTATTGTAATCAATGCCAGTTAATCCACGGTGAGGAACAGCGATTCTGTCAGCGTTGCGGCCAATTGTTGAAAGGTTCGCCCACTACCGCGGCCCGGCCTTGCTCCCGTTGCGGCACCTTGATCTGGCCCGGACAGAAATTCTGTACGGAATGCGGCCTGCCGCTCCGGGTGGCCCGGGTCGACCAGGAAGAGGAAGAAGCCCCCAGCCGCCCGCCGCTCTTTTACCCCCGGAGACCTGAAACCATGGCTCGTCGCCGCCAACGGCGCCCCGGCCGTTTGCTGTCACTCATCGCTCTGGCCCTCCTCGTCGTGGGCGGGATTTACCTGTGGCCCCATCTGCCCTCTCTAGGCCGCAGCAAAGAGCGGATTCCCCCCATCTCAGCACCCCAAGACGACCTGCGCTCGGAAGTAGAAAAAATATCGGAAAAGATCCGCTCCGCCCATCTCAACAAGGATATCAACAAGTGGCTCGGCTGTTACCACTCCGCCTATCCCAATCTCGGGCGGGTGGAGAACCAGATGCTGGAGCTGTGGAAAAACTATGATATAAAGGAAGTCAATTATCGGATTTCCAACGTTCAACGGGTGGACGACAAGGAGGCCACGGCGGACATCGTTTGGAACATCCAACTCTACGATCACCGCACCCATGACTACACCCTGGTGCGGCAGAAATATCAAACCATCCTGGAGAAGGGTCCGGGTGGCTGGAAAATCCGTGACAGCAAGGAAGTGGCAGGTGGATAAGGGTGCCATGGGGGCAGCGGCCATGCGTAAATTCTGGTGCACCGTGTGGGTGGGGCTGGGGCTAACCTTATGTCTGGCAGGATGTCAAAGCCTGTTCCCCAGGCCGGTGTATACGCCGCCCGCGGTTCACGCCCCGCCGGCCCCGCCACCGCCGGCCCCGGTCGCCCGTCCCACGTTGTATGTGACCGTCAACCGCCTCAATCTCCGGGCCTGCCCCGGGATGGATTGTCCCAAGATTGCGGTTATCGACCGCAATGCAGAAGTGGAAAAAGTGGGTGACGCGGCGGACTGGTCCCAGATCCGGGTAAAACTGGACGGTACCATCGGCTGGGTGAGTTCCCGGTATCTCTCGGCCACCCCGGTGGCCGCCCCGCCGGAGGCGCCGCCGCCGCCCACCCCGCCTGAGGCGGTGACGCCGCCGCCCTTTATGGAAAAACCGGAAAAGCCGGAAAAGGCCAAGCCGACCCCCTCGAGCCCCCCGAGCCCCCCGGCGGTGGAAAAACCCCCCAAGACGGCCAAGCCGACCAAACCGCCGGCAGAAGAAGCCCCGGCGCCGGAGCAGCCCGTTAAGCCCGAAAAGCCGGTGAAGCCGGTCAAGCCGGAGAAACCGGCCCCCGAGCCGCCGGTGGTGAAGCCGGCTCCCCCGGAAAAGCCGGCGCCGCCTTCCGAACCCGGACCGGAAAAGCCATCCAAGATCCGGATTATGTAAGAGCAATGGTCAGCGGTCAGTGAGCAGTGAGCAGATAATTCGACGCGGCTCTTGAGTTCCCAGAGGTTTCCAAGCGCCATGGCAGCATGAGGCGAAATAAGAAGGGCGGGTTACCCCGCCCCTCTTATTTCGCTTAGTTATCTTGTCTTCAGTGCTGCGTCCGCAAAGTTCTTAAAACCCCAGCCGTTATTCTTTAACTGACCACTGCCTACTGCCTACCATTCCAACAGCGTGGCCCCCCAGGTGGCCCCGGCGCCGAAACTGATGAGGACCACCTTGTCGCCCGGCTTAATCTTGCCTTCCTGGAGCGCCTCGTGCAGGGCGATGGGCACTGAGGCCGCGGAAGTGTTGCCGTAGCGGTGGATGTTGACGAAGACCTTGTCCATGGGCACCCGGGCGAATCTGGCGCCGGATTCCAGGATGCGGTAGTTTCCCTGGTGGATGATCAGATAATCGATGTCTTCCCGGGTCATGCCGGCCATCTCCAGGATCCGGGGGATGGATTCCTTCACCGCGTTCACCGCAAACTTGAAGATATCCCGCCCGTCCATCCGGAGGAAATGACGTTCGGTATGGGTCTGAATAGGGAGAAAGGGGCTCACCTCTTTGTTGAATTCGGTTTCGCATACGAGGTTCATGTTCAGTTTGGAGGCGATGAACGATTTGATGATGCGGCCCCGGGGGCTCGGGCCCACCACCACCGCCCCGGCCCCGTCCCCGAAGAGCATGCAGGTGGTCCGATCGGTCCAGTCCGTGAAGCGGGAGTTGGTATCTGAGCCGATGACCAGGGCATAGGCGCCTTCCGGGGCCACCAGGCGCTCCCCCACGTACAGGGCGTAGTTGAAACCGGTGCAGCCGGCCTGGAGATCGAAGGCCGCGGCTTTCCCGCCGATGCCCAACTCCTCCTGGACCCGGATGGCCCCGGCAGGGAAAATGTGCGGTGGGGTGTTGGTGCCCAGGATGACATATCTCAACTGCTCCGGCTCTATCCCCGAATCCGCCAAAGCCCGGCGGCTAGCCTGCACCGCCATGGTGACGGTGTCCTCCTCCGGGGCGGCAATCCGCCGTTCATGGATACCGCTGCGCTCCACAATCCATTCCGCCGAGGTCTCCACCAGCTTTTCCAGGGCCTGATTGGTCAGGACCGCCTCGGGTACATAGACCCCGGTGCCCAGGATGCCGATCTGCTTCTGGCTCAACGTTACCCCCTCTAGGTTCAGGAGTTTTAAAGCAATTTATACCGTAGGAGGGCGAAAAAGGCAAATGAATTGGGGGGAAGGTCTGGGCCGCCACGAGTGTTCCCGGAAAGTCCCTGGCAAAGCCCTGGGGAAAATCCCCCGAAATTCTCCGCTAATAAATGCGCCAACCGGGATACTACCCTGGCCTTGAAACCAATGCCCGCGTCTCTGATTTCCTGCTTAACGGCCGGTTACCCGACGCCAGGGGGTATAACGTGCTGTGCCCTTTTATGAAAAAATGGAAAAATGGAAAATATGGAAAAATGTCAGGCCCTGGAGAGGGCATTCTGAGGATTTTGCCGAGCTCGCAAATTGATATTAAGATTACCCTGGATTTAAGGCCATTCAGATTGTGCCGATAAGCTGAGTGGAGGCCAAGAGGATGAAAGCCGTTGGTTGATTGGGCTTATTGATCTTGATTATCGCCCCTGCCCCTCAGGTCTCGGCTCAGACCGGGGTCCAGTTGGGGCCGGAACAGCTACCCGGCACCACCACCACGGATTCAGTGAAGCGAACCAAAGAGACGGGCCCCAAGGGGCAAGTTATCGAAAAAGAGGTGAAAACTTCCAGCAGAAAGAGAGAGCACGCCGCATATAAATATTCAGGCCTCCCCTGCAAATGGACCGGCGGAGTCGGAAATGCCGGCCCTAGTGCGGACCTGATTAAAGACACCGGCCCCAACCTCAAATACACCGTGGACCGGCTGCCCATCGGCGCCAACCCGGAAGAAGCCTTATGGGTAACGATGGGGGACGGCAGGATGATGATGGTGGACCCGAAGATCGTTCAAAATCTGCCAGAGAAAAGAAGGGCTGGGGATTAATCACGCCCTCTTTCACCGACCCATCGGTACGCTTTTCTTTTTTCCAGGTATTTCCTTACCCGCGCCACGATTGCCGTCACCGGGCTAATGGTCGGTTCCTCATGACCTGCCGCACCCGTTGATACCCCCCGGCGGCCTCCGACCGGGGCTTTTGGAACCCTGCTGAACAACTCCTCAAAATCCCGTTAGCGGTTCATTCTGAGTTGTGTTGTGTGCGTTTTACGCACCATGCGGCGCAGCCGCCCCTGGCGGTTCGGGCACAGGCTGAAAAGCCTGTGCTACTGAACTTGAGTTTCTGGTTTTTTCAACAAGATTTAGCCTGTATCCTGATTATTTTACAAAGTAATTAGGTCATTTTTCAGTTTGGTTGCGGCCATAGGCCGCGATGTGCCACCAACCAATTTCTCCAAGCATCGAAGGAAATTACGGATATTCAAAAACTAACCGGACAGTGTTGGACAATTTCGCCCTATTCCGCCTTTTCCGCACAGTGGAACAAAGGGGATGGCATAGGGAAATTTTTTCCTTGACACCCAACATATTGTGTTTTACTATAATCAATAGTACAACATATTGCTATTTAAGGAAATTTCGGCAACCGCCGGAATTAAGGGGGAAATGATGGCGCCGCAGGGGGAAATCAGGGAAATCGCCGGGGAACTGCCGTTAAGCCACAACGCCTTGGTAGTGTTGAGGAAGCGCTACCTGAAGAAGGACGAAATCGGGGGGACCACCGAAGCCGCGCCGGACATGTTCCGGCGGGTGGCCGACACCATCGCCGCCATCGACCGGCTCTACGACCCCCAGGCGGACGTGGCCGCCACCGCCCAAAAGTTCTACGACCTCATGGCCTCGCTGCGCTTCATGCCCAACTCCCCCACCCTCATGAACGCCGGCCGGGAGCTGGGCCAGCTCTCCGCCTGCTTCGTCCTGCCGGTGGACGACAACATCGAGAGCATCTTCGACGCGGTGAAACAAACGGCCCTGATCCACAAGTCCGGCGGCGGCACCGGCTTTTCCTTCTCCCACATCCGGCCCGCCAACGACCCGGTGCTCTCCACCAAGGGGGTGGCCTCCGGCCCCATCTCCTTCATGAACATCTTCGACGTGGCCACCGAAACCATCAAGCAGGGCGGCACCCGCCGGGGCGCCAATATGGGGATCCTCCGGGTGGACCACCCGGATATCGAGGCCTTCATTACCTGTAAAAACGACACCAAGCGCCTCACCAACTTCAACATCTCCGTGGGCCTCACCGACGCCTTCATGGAGGCGGTCAAGGAAGACCGGGCCTTCGCCCTGACCAACCCCCGCACCGGCCGGGAGGTCCAAAAGGTGAGCGCCGCCCGGCTCTTCGACCTCATCGTCCAGAGCGCCTGGTCCACCGGCGAGCCCGGCATCATCTTCCTGGACGCCCTCAACCGGGGCAACACCGTCCCTCACCTGGGGGAGATCGAAGCCACCAACCCCTGCGGCGAGCAGCCGCTCTTGCCCTACGAGTCCTGCAACTTGGGGTCGCTGAACCTGGCCAAGGTCGTCGCCGGCGGCCGGATCGACTACCCGGCCCTGGGCGAAATGGTCCGCGACGCGGTGCACTTCCTGGACAACGTCATCGACGCCAACCGCTTCCCCCTGGACCTCATCCGGGATAAGACCCTGGAAACCCGGAAGATCGGCCTGGGGGTCATGGGGTTTGCCGATATGCTCCTGAAGCTGGGCATCCCCTACAACTCCGAGGAGGCCGTGGGGGCGGCGGAGCAGGTGGCGGCCTTCATCCAGCAGGAGGCCCGGCAGGCCTCAGCAATGCTGGCCGACCAACGGGGCAACTTTCCCGCCTACCCCGGCAGCAAATACGACGGCAACGGCCAGGGCCGCATGCGCAACGCCACCACCACCACCATCGCCCCCACCGGCACCATCAGCATCATCTCCGGCTGCTCCAGCGGCGTCGAGCCCCTGTTCGCGGTCTCCTTCGTGCGCCGGGTGCTGGAAGGCGCCGAACTGCTGGAGGTCCACCCCTTATTCGAAGAACTGGCCAAGAGCCGGGGCTTTTTCAGCCCCGAACTCATGCAGGGCATCGCCCAGACCGGCTCCATCCGGGACTTCAAGGAAATCCCCCAGGACGTGCGCCGCCTCTTCGTCACCGCCCACGAGGTCTCGCCCCGGTGGCACCTCCGCCTCCAGGCGGCCTGGCAGAAATACACCGACAACGCCGTGTCCAAGACGGTGAACTTCCCCAGACAGGCCACCGCCGACGACGTGCGGGAAGCCTACCTCATGGCCTTTGATCTGGGCCTCAAGGGGGTGACCATCTACCGGGACGGCAGCCGGGAGGAGCAGGTCTTGAGCTTCGGCAAGGACAAGGCCAAGTTGCAGTACATCACCCCCCGGCCCCGGCCCGAGCGCACCACCGGGGTCACCGAACTCATCAACACCGGCTGCGGCAAGCTCTACGTCACCGTCAACCAGGATAACCTGGGCTTCTGCGAGGTCTTCGCCCAGATGGGCAAGACCGGGGGCTGCGCCAGCTCCCAGATCGAATCCACCGGCCGCCTCATTTCGCTGGCCCTGCGCTCCGGGGTCAAGATCGACGCCATCATCAAGCAGATCAGCGGCATCCGCTGCCCCAGCTCCAACTGGCAAAACGGCAGCCAGGTGCTGTCCTGCGCCGACGCCATCGCTAAGGTCCTGGCCCACGTGGCCCAGGTGGACCCGCCGGCCCCGACCATGGCCACCATGGGCTCCTGCCCCGACTGCGGCGGCACCGTAGAACACGAAGGCGGCTGTTTGGTGTGCCGGAGTTGCGGGTTTTCAAGGTGTAGTTAGAGAGATTGTGGGGAAGGGCCAGGGGCCGAGGGCCCCTGGCCCCTTCCAAACCTACTCTTCAAGTTTAAATGGCCATTGGTTTTGTTATTTTTAATTTAAGGTAAGGATTATGGAAAGGGAACTTTTTAGCCTGGATTATGCCGCAGAAAAAGGTGGATAATAGTATAACTATATGATATAAGGAGGTAAATACAGCAAATCGGGGGCCTAAAAACTCAAAAACGACGGGTAATCCTTTGGTTAGCCTGACAGACTAATGGTCAGGAAGCATAAATCAAATTATCAGAAAAATCTCCTTGGCGAATAGCGGAGCAAAAAACATAACTTGCTAATATAATTATAAAAATAGAATAGACATTTTGATAGTGAGTATATATGGTTAGAGATCGCCCTTTCCAGGTGGTCTCAACCATGCCAGATATCAAGCGAAAATGGTCAT
>Ga0194119_10012982_pt1 | contig 10451 bp, 15 predicted proteins | sample TA2MahC100mmetaG_FD_148620 | JGI IMG/M metagenome (GOLD analysis project Ga0194119, IMG submission 148620) | Freshwater microbial communities from Lake Tanganyika, Tanzania - TA2015018 Mahale Deep Cast 100m | ecosystem: Environmental > Aquatic > Freshwater > Lake | place: Tanzania: Lake... | reverse complement strand
CCCCAAAACCCCAAAACCCCGAGAAAAATTTAGTTTTATTTTATTTATAATAGAATATATATATATTTTTACTTTATAAAGAATATAGCCTCAGAACTTCAGGGCTAGGAAAGCTGCTACACCTGCTTTAATCCACTTGTCGGGTTCGTCAGCACTTGGAAGCTCCATAAAGCAAACGAAGTTAGTCGAGTGACCAGTCGTAAGCAAGGTGCCCGATCGTGACAATACCTTGTAAAGAGGACAATTGAAGATGCCTGTTGTTGGAACAACACGATCTTGAACTGGAAGCAAATGAAGCATAGGCAGCTCAACAAAGAGTTTCTTCGGATCACTCTCAGCAAGTCGATGAGTTTCGTAGTCCCACTTGCAACCCTCCAAATACATACCATAACAGTATACACCGTCTTTTGGCTTCTCTTGGATGTCTGCTGGCTTTATATCATCACGTATGATGAATTAGAAGCTTAGCGTATCAATGGCGATTTTCCTTTCGCGCGAACAGTTTTGCATAGTTGCGGTTAAGAATGCCTACGGGAAGAAGAAACCTGATGCCCAGAAATAATTCGGAGTGCCATTATCGTACCAGCTTTAGAGGAACGTGATTCTTTCATTGAGGTCTTCAATCCAAGAAGCGAGTGGTTTTAGAGAAAGGTGTCCGTATCCTGCACTGGTCCAGCTCTTTGGAACGAAGTTGTCAAAAATAGAAGTAGCCATTTTTTCGAGATCATCCGACATGGTAACTTCACCAACGAGAGCTCTTTGGACAAGTGGTAATTTAATTTTCATTTCTCGCAAGAGTCGATTATATCTGACACACTCTTAAAGAATAACAGTGTTCATAGACTCCTCGTATAAAGTTGGGAACTTGCGTTGAATTAACTCAAGATCAAACACAGGTGGAGTTTTACTTTGCAAGTACTTAGCTTGATCTCCAATTATTTCTTCACGAGATTTACCTTTGCCAGAGCTTGTCTTTGGCTGCATAGCGATCATACTTTCAAGTAAAAGATTTGTTGAGATTTAAGAAGTTGTAATTTCTGCATTATTGTGAAGTCCAAATGCTTCTGGCTTAGGATTTAAAGGCATTGTCTTGATAAAATCTAAATAATCTTCCTTATCACCAGGTGGTATTGAGTAGTATAGACCACTTTCTGAAAACTTGTATCCTACTTCAAGAATTTCAGGTCTAATATAAGTCTTTAAAATTGTCTTAATCAAAATAACATCTTTATCATCAGTCACACGACCACCGTAGTTAATTTCGGCGCCGATGTAGTTAAGTACTTTGTAAGGAACTTACTCATACTCTTCAATAAATATCTTAAGTTGACGACGACAAACAATCAAATCTTCGTTTGTAAATGCATAGGGTATATTCCAACCAATTGGACCGAATTTTCTTCTATCCTAAACGATAGCATGGAAAAAGCAGAAGCCCCAGAGCAATTATTTATAAATTTCAGGTTTAGTACAACCTTCAAATTGCTACTAGTCTAGTGCTTCGTAAGTACCTAAAACATTCTATTTCAATCCAGATGGGGGCTCAAGAGTCATCTTAACTGAATTTTAGAGGACTGAAACAGGGAAAGCTTGTGTTGGCATACTAGTTAACCACAGCCTAAAGTCTCTATGTTTGGTATCATCAATTGATTCAACTATCTGTTCAAGGACTGGCATCCATGAAACAGCCAAGTGACAATTCATCAATAGTACCCATCCACCTCTTGTTAGGTTATCATTAATCATTACCTGTGCTTTGGGTCCCTAGCCACGACCAAGAGAAATCTTTTCCACCTTTTTGCTCATATTCATTTCGTTAGCAAAACGTTCAAAATCAGCAACTGGATCTGAACCAACTGAAAGAACAAAAATAAGAGGTGTCGTAATAGAACTGTCTTTGTACGATTTCGCTAAATTGAAGACTGGAGGCTCCACAAATTATTGACCTAAGTTTTCAATAACAAAGTTTTAGACGGCTAATGTCACCTTGTCAAGTCTGATAGATTTCAAAGCTATCATCTTCTAAAAACTGTTCAACTTTTTATTCCATTCACCTGGGAGTGGCATATTGTGTGATTCGTTAGAGTCAAATATCTTTTGGAATTCTAGATGGTTTTCTATGAAAAATTATTCAAATCCTTCGAAGCATGGTAACAATTTACTCATGACATGAATTTGTCTGTAAGTTTCACTCCACTCTAAATCACCGAGCCATGTTGTTGGATTTGGTATAATTTTGACTTCACCTGAGGGTCCTGCAAGGAAGAATCTCAATTCATCAGCATCCATTTTCTTATCACCAAACATAACATTTATAGTGAGCTTGAACGAAAATAGAAGTTTATCTTTCTCAAACAAGGATCTGCAGACATTTTCATACAAATTTAGAGTGAAGTGGTCATTAAGAATTTTAATTCTGTGCTCAGGGTCATTTGATTTCTATGAATTTTCAACAGAGCTACCAAATAAATTACTAAACCACTAAAGTGAGTATTGGTACATAGGATCAATCACAGCCAAATCGACAATGGAAAAGAAAAGAATCTGAGCTCTAAAAGCTACTGTTCTAAATGTAGCTCTTGTTCTATCAATTTCTTACTCGGCTACAACTGATTCTCTCATACGTATAGCAATTTCATCACCTGTAATTTTAGCTTCAGCAAGCACATCGATAAGTTCATCATCCTCTAAAATAGCTGAAATTTCAGAATTCTTAGTAAGTCCCCGCAAAATCCTATTTTCAATATCACGAGTTGTCTTCGCAGCTTAAGCATTCTACTACACTATTTAATCTTTTTTCTTTTATAGATCGGGCATCTCTTAAGATATGAACTAGTTAAGCATTTATTCTTCAAGACCAAACGGCGTTATGGCAAAATTCAAGATGCTAACTTTTACTTGAGTTTCGGGAGTGTAGTGAGGATTCGGAATTGTGGTTGTCATAAAGAACTTAAAATCATTATTCCATGGAATACTCTTATCGCCTAGTCTCAAAGACCCTGATTTATCAACCTGTTTCAGTAAAATAGGCTCAAGAGCTGGATCTAATTCTTCACCTACATTTTCAATGAGGAACCAACGACCGAATTAAATACCGAGCTCCAAATTTCTGAGTAAAGTTGGATCACTCATTTTGGATGTGTCAATTCCACTACGTGCCTCTTCGGGATCTTTTGCCAGATTCTTAATAAACTTATTCGCTTAGCTTTAAGGATCAATCATAAGTGGCCATCTACGACTCTTAAACATTATAATTGCATTTTCAATCGATAAATTGTCATTTGGCAAAGATGAGACTGTCCAAGTCTTAGTTTGCACTGGATCTTCTAAAATCTCTTTCATTGATATTTTTGGAGCTATTTTAATACCAAGCGAGGCAATTTTGGCTCCCCATTGTTCCTCGAGCTATTGTCTAAATTGAGCTGTAAAAGGACCCGAGTATGCAACCATTCCTGCCGCAACTAAACAATTGCCAACTAAAAAGTCAAATTCTATTCCAAGACGCTTTACAGTGTCAGTCCAACGCTGTTTTTCACCTTCTAGACCACTTATAATTTTACCGGCACGTTCCAGCTTTTTGTTGCAATCATCAATTTTCTACTAAAGTTTGGTTTCTATATCCAGCTTTTCCTAATAAGTAGCTTCTAAAATAGCCATTTTTTCTTCGACTGCTTTTAGTTTTGCTCTTTTTACTGCTAAATCCGCTCTAACTACTTTGAGTTTTTCATTCATTTCAGCTACTCTTTCTCTCATAGGATTGACAATCTTTAGAAGGTCATAATATTTCATCATAGCCATCGCCCATTTACAAATACCTTCCATAGCTGAGTTTGCCTTTCTGACGTCTTCCATGCTGAAATTAGGATTATCGAGTATGTTTCTAACTGCCTTAACAACTTTTTCACTTATATTTTCTTTATCGTAGCCCATCATATTTTTAAGAAAAGCTGACGGATCTTTCAATAGAGTTGTTTTAGCAAGATCGAAGAAACCATTAGTATCACCTGGTGCCTTACCTAAATTTTTCTTTTCTGGCTTAAGTGAAAACATGTGGCATGATAATTCCATAACAACGATGACAGTTGGAGTTGGAACACGCATAGTTGCAAGAGAATATAAATCGTCTTTCTTTAGTTCTCTAAGTACTCTGGTGGCTTCTTCGAGTAGTGGAGTAGCCTTTGATAGCTCTCTTTCGGCATCCTCTTTTAGAGCTGCAGCTTCATTTTCTTGCTCTGCAGCTGCCGCTGAGTCTTTGCTAACAATTGCTTATTCAACTGCTGCATCTGCTTTTTCTTTAGATAACACAATCATAGTTTCAGCAAGTACTCTTTTAGTTTCAGCGAGTTCAGGAGCCATTACCTGAATTTCATTCTCAAGTTTAGCAATTTCTACGGCAGCTTTAGCAAGCACATCAAGGCCAGTGACGAGTCGCTGCTTGGACTCACCAACGTCTTTTCTCTTTTGTTTGAGAATTACACGATACATTGCAAGTTATTCTAAGAAAGAAGTCGGCGTAACGTAGTTTCTTCTGGAAAGTTACTCCAGGAATTCATTTGATTTAACCTCAACCGACTAGTGAATGCTCTTAAACATCTCAACGCATGCGTCAAGATCTTTGCCAAGGTCAATATCAGAAGCTAAAATTTGGCCTCGTCCTACACCGAGAAGTGCTTCTTCCGGCCACTCAGAGAACCAATCTATCGTTGTGCAAGTGACGAGAGAAGGGAATCTTCTAATTCTAGATCTGAAAATCTCACCAAGCGGCGACATAGCAATAACCATGTGTATATTCTTTTTGATTCTTCCAAGATAGGCTTGGAACATGTTCATCTTTGTTATTGGAATTTGCTTTTCCATGCAGGCCTACTTACCGACCTTAAATATTGGCTCAAAATCTTCATTCTTATACAAGTTTGGCACATCACCTCCATTTAAAATGTTGTTGATGTCTTCAAGCTGCTATTCCTTAATAATCTGAGTATCAACAAACAGGAATGATGTTTGTTTGTTTTCGCAGCCTGCCATCATGAGTGCTTTTTTGACGTCTTCACGCCAGTTGCTCATGCTGTAGCCTTTTACGACTTCAACTTGGAAAAGTTTATAGTTAGCACAAAAAGTGGCCAATCTAGTTAAACTTTGACGACCAGAACCACCGACACCCAGCAGAAAAGCATTTCCTAGTGGTTACCTAATAACTCTTTGAATGCGTGAAACGTGATCACAAGCATCCAAGAACATAACCAGGTTCATTTGGGTCTTAACCTGACCGTTGTATTCCATTAAATACTCTTCAATCTTGGTTTGCAAAGCTTTTAGATCTTCTATTTGCCTGTAAACTCTTGTTTCGACGTCGATACCATCCATAAAGTCTGCAAAAATAATTCTGCTCGAGTTGAAAACCACTTCCTTCTTTAGTTTAAATTTTTCATCGGCTTTTTACAACATCAAATTAGACAAAAAGTTTCTATCTATATTGTTGATCAGTCTGTCTCCAAATACACGCGTGTTCTCATGATACCAAATTCTAATCAATTCAACTGGAAGCTAAGTTAGTTTTTAGTTTGCAGACACAATTCCCTAGAATATTTTTGAAATGTCTCTTAAGTTGAAAGTGTAATGCGACTTGCTTGGGGTGGGTTTCATGGGCCCATTTAAAACTTAGTCATAAACTTCTAATTATGCTTCAACCAATTAAGGCAAACATCCTTTAATGTCTGAATTGAAGCTTGCAAAAAAGGCGTCAACAATTGTCGTAAAGATCCTACTAATAGCTGAAAATGACATGTCAGTATAAGCAATAATATTGAAAAATCTTTAGAGCCTTTAAGTGACTACAGCTCTACCACCACCGGGCGGTCCCATGGCAGAACACATAACTAGATCTACAATTGTTAGCCATGGCTTTTCTTTATCATCTCTATCGTACCAACCACCAAATCCCATGAACTATCTTAGAAGCTCAATTGGTGGTTGAGCTCCATATTCTTCCTTTTACGGCATGTTTAAATCATCAACAAACACAATATATTTTTTGCCTAATGCCGGACCAAAACAATTCTTTCTTCTCTTTTCAAAGTTTGATTATAGATAATCCTAAGTTTGATTCGCTGAAGTCTAAGCTGAAAAGCACATAATAAGAGTTAAAAATTCTTCTGGCATGCCATATGTGGTAAGTTACTAGACATAGACTGATTTACCAGTACCTGTAGGACCAGGCATCAAAATATGGTAGTCATTTGACATCAAAGTTTTCATGATGTACTTCATTCTAATTGAGTCTTCCGTTGGGACTACAATTTCTGAGTAAGACATTCTGATATCAACTTAATATTCAGGAATCGTATCAAACCACTTTTACCACTCATTTTTGTCAGGGTTAAAGTGCCAATCGTAAACTGTATTTTCCTCAGGGAAAGTAACTTGGTGCTTAGTCATGCGTTCTCGAAGCCATTTATCAAATCTAGTTCGTCCGGTCAAATCTGTTGTTCCACCGACTGACCAGCAGAAGCTAAACATAAAGATGTTTTTGATTTAAGCAGACAAACCCTCTATTTGCTCATTGGTGATTTTCTTTACTTCAGTGTCATAATACTTTTTCAGGTAGCAATTAATTAAACGCATGCAGGATTGAGCAATATTGTTGTCGACAGTTTTTACAATCTCAGGTAAATTCTTTCTTAAGAAGTAACAGCCTTCCTCTAGCATATCATCCCACAAACCGTTCAGAGTTTTTACTATGTAATTGTTAGCAAGAACTTTTGGTGGTAATGTGTTCATCCAACTTGCAACGAGAGGCTTGAGCGAAAGACTTTCTGGCTCCATATAAACCATACCACAGCGAGATACTGTAGCTGGTGAAGCTACTTGTAGATCTTCTACTTCGAACATCATCGTCATTCTAGGAGTTAGTTAAATAATCTAGCCAGAGTTTAAGCAAAGCTTTTTGTTATCGTCTAGCACAGTATTCATGTTTTCAATCCAAAGAGCGTCGACCGGTCCATCAAACAAGATCCAGTGTTTGTCCGGTGATTCATCTTTTGATGCATCGTTCACAAGCTTAGCTAGCACGCCATCTTTCCACTCGCCAGAACCAGCCTCAACAAAACCGTAAAGCTAACCCATTGTAATCGACTTTGGATTCAAAATATCAACTATAACTTTTTAGAATTTATCTTCACCTTTTAAGTCAGTCATAGCTTGTTGTAAAACTCTATAATTAGAGGTTTTGCCACCACCAGTTGGTCCAACAATCATGAGACCATGACGCACTTATATTGTGTCGTAAAGTTAAAGAATTTTCAATTCAAAGTTAGGAACTAATTGCAAATTATTTCTCTTACATACCACACTAAATTGCTTACAAAGATTTCCGTATTCCTAGATTGGCTTTTCGACGCCTGGGAACAAATCGATAATTATATTTTCGAAAAGTGGTAAATCATCAATTAAAAACTTGGGAACATTTACATCTCTTAAAGCACGTAATAGTAGTTACTCTTCATCCATTTCTGGGTAGTCATTCTTTAAAAGTCCAGCAGCATTAATGACAGAACGCACTGCTCTCATACCATAGTCATAGTGATCTTGTGATGAAAGTTGTTCTGATGAAAGTTTAAAGGTGGTAACCATCTTTTTTGCGAGCATGCGGCCCTTTAAGTAACCAAAAGAGTAAAGCATAATTTCACCTATCATAGCATAGTCTGGAACCATCATAGCAACTGGCCTGAATAAAGCCTTGAGATTATCTGGAAGCTCATTTCTGCCAGCATAGCCAGGATTCATTGTAATAAAAACACAAAAAGTTGGCTTCATCTTTATCGTTGAACCTTCAAAGATTACTTCTGGGTCAAGTCTTGCTTTAGCACCGAATAATTGAAGCAAAAATTAAGCAATAACTGAGAGTACTTCAATATTAATTCTATTGAATTCGTCAAAGCAACACCATGCACCTGAAGCTGCGAGTCCTTTGAAAAATTTAGCAACCATTAAATGGTCCATATCATCTGAGCAATTGAAGACGACACATTATTTAGCAAGTGCTTTGGCAAGATCTTTTGTTGATTCAGTTTTACCTGTGCCTGCAGGTCCAGCAGGAGCACCGCCAAGGTTTAACTACAAAGCTCCCATTAGTGTCATATAACATTTGTCAGTCAAAGGTGTAATAACTAGACGTCCAGTGTTACCGAGATACTCATAACCGTACGGAAAAACAGTTGCAATACATTTACACCAAACTTAATCCATGTCTTAATCGTCTTTATACCAGTAATACCGAAGTTGACTAACCCACTCAAATTGGAATTTGTCTTGAATGTTACAATCAACTAAATTACCAATAACATCTTTTGCATGCACATCAATAACGATAAGAGCATTAACAGAAATTTTTGCCAACTAACTTAGTGGCTGACGAACCAAGTTAACAGTTTCTAAAAGCTATTGTTCAAGTTCTTAGTGATACTTTTTGATGCCTGGATATCCTTCGTTGTCAAATCTTTCCTCCACGTCTTTTGTCCAATGCACCTAAGAAGCATTAAGTACAATTTAACCCGGATGTATGGTAACCCACTCATTTCTAGGTCTCTCTAAATAATCAAAAATACCAATCTCCATAACATTTCTTACTGATGCTACCATTTATCTTTCGACATCTCCCATCCAAAATTCTACATTTCTATCTTTTGGATCAATCTTTTTAACAAACTAAATATTTTCTTTTTCACTTGAAATCATCGATGTCATGCAGTCATCGGATTAGAAAGTTAAATCGGCAACTGCCTCAAAGACCTTGCGGAGATGAGATCGCACTTTTCTGACTTCTTTGGTCTGTGAAAGAATTTCTAGCAACTCATCATTTGAAAGGAAATAGAAACGCGCAAAATTAGATCGCTTCTTTTCGAGGTAATCGGCCAAACCTTTTTAAACAATATCTAAATTTTTGTTTGACTCTATGAAACTTTCTTTTAGTCCGTCTCTTGAACAATTCAGCAGAATTTATGGGTCTTCTAAGCACTGATTCATTACAAACCTCCATTTATTGTCAACACCTTTAAAGCGCTTAGTTTCACTTGGAAGTTACTTCATAATGTCTGGTGAATCAAAAATTGGCTATAGATATGTCCAAGATTTCTAGCATTTTAGCCATTCTTCCAAAGTATCAGAAACTAATAGCAGTTTTGAGCACCATTCTTCAATTTCTTATTCAAAAGGTTTTTTGAATGGAGAAAACTGCATAGCTTACGCTGTTACAATATGCTCATCAAGAATAGTTATAGCATCATCAAATCCAGATATTGTATAAGTAGAGGTAGTTTTAAACCTGGGCAATCTAAAATTCATTCCTGTCCATTCTGACTTCATCTTAATTAAACTTTTTTCAATAAAATACTCTTTTTGAGCTTTTTCTCCCACTTCATCACAAAGAGCAACGTGCTCAACCATACCTATATTAATTAGCTTTTATAGAGTAAAGTCTTCATCAGGATAACAGTGAATTCCAGAACCCTCTGAAATGGCTTGCCAATGACGCTCCTTCATACCGTCTTTTCTGAGGGCTATAGCTAATGGTACCATAGGCTTAAAATTATCAATCTAATTTTTCATCTTATCGGCTATTTCAAATATCTTTGGTGCATTTCTGTCTCTGAAGTATCTGTAGCACTAGCCTATTAGCTTCATACAATTCTCAAAAGTTGTATCAAGTTCATCAGGATTCAGCTTTTCCCACGGGTCATTTAACCAACTTTAATGACACTTGTACCAAGTTCTTGTCGTTCGCCAAAGATTAAGATAAGGCTAAAAATCTTTAGTCATAGTTTATAATCTTGTATAATCGCGCGTCTCTTTTCCAACTAAAAATTCACGTTGATTGAAAATTCGTGCCATTTCAATACTTTCTTAGAGTTTTGCCTCGACATTGTCTACATTATTAGCGTATTCGAGGTATTTATCTAATTAATCATAGACTCCGAAGCCGCCAATCATCATTTCCAGATTGTCAAGATTCTCTTCAAACTCCTCTTATTCTACCTCCATAGCTTTTAACATTTGTTCTTTCAACTTGTTTAGAACTTCGTTTTGAGTTTCGATGACTTTCTACATGTTTTTTGGCTGCTTAAAAAGCTCCCATTTGTGATTAAATTCAGTTCCGGTAAGTTCTATGTTGAACTCATCGAGTATGCCGTAGTTTTTCATACACTCGTCAATTTCTCTTTTAAGTTTCTCAATTTGAACGCCTATTTCACTGATGTATTTCTTCTGATCAGTGAGTTCATCGATAGTTTTCGGAATTTTGTTAATCTTGTCGGTAATTTCGGCAAATTTAGCTGTGATCTTGTGAGTTTCATCTTTAGTCTTCGAGTGTATTAATTTTAATTCTTTGTCAGCTATTTGCTGATACTTACCAGCATAAAAGTTCCTGATATCTTTGCAATTGATTTAGAACATGCTAA
>Ga0194119_10012981_pt1 | contig 10452 bp, 9 predicted proteins | sample TA2MahC100mmetaG_FD_148620 | JGI IMG/M metagenome (GOLD analysis project Ga0194119, IMG submission 148620) | Freshwater microbial communities from Lake Tanganyika, Tanzania - TA2015018 Mahale Deep Cast 100m | ecosystem: Environmental > Aquatic > Freshwater > Lake | place: Tanzania: Lake... | reverse complement strand
TCCGGGCAAGGGACACGTTCGAAACCTGCCGGGGTGGACAACGTCCACCGTCCAGCCGAACTGCGGCAGTCTCGAAGTGACAGCCTGCAGCGTAGTCACTACGCCATTGGTCTGCGGTGACCAGGCGTCCGTTACCAGAAGAAGACGTTTCACGCCCTCAGCCTCTCACGGAACGGTACCACCTGCGCCGGAAGTTGCGGCATCTCCGGCCAATGCACGATGGAGAACGTGCCGTCTTCGTCTTCAACCAGGGCCGTACATGACTCGACCCAGTCACCGCAGTTCATGTACCGCACACCTTCGAGATCGGTGATCTCGGCATGGTGGATATGGCCACACACCACACCGTCGAAGCCTTCGATACGGCAGCGCCGGGCGATGGCGGCTTCAAATTCGCTGATGTAACTCACTGCCCGTTTCACCTTGTACTTGAGCCAGGCCGAGAGCGACCAGTGCCCCAGTCCGAACTTCCGGCGAATGGAATTAATGTACCGGTTAAGGCGCAGCAACAGCGAGTAGCCGATATCGCCGGCGAAGGCGATCCAGCGGTGATACCGCGTAATGACATCAAATTCGTCACCATGTACCACCAGCAATTCGCTGCCATCGGCAGTGACATGTTTCGCCCGATTGACCACCTGGACATTGCCGAGTTGCATGTCGGCGTATCGCCGCAGGAATTCATCATGGTTGCCGGTGACGTACACCACTTCCGTGCCACGTTTGGAAGCCGTCAGAAACCGGCGCATCACGTTGCTGTGCGACTGTGGCCAATAGAACCCCGACTTAAGCCGCCAGCCATCGATGATGTCACCCACCAGATACAGCCGGTCACAGGTATGGAACTTGAGGAATGCGGTAAGGCGTTCCGCCTGACAACCGCGCGTACCGAGGTGGATATCGGAGAGAAAAATGGTTCGGTAGTGCTGGGGCTTGTATTGCATGCATTCTCTTGTCATCTGTTTGACCAACTTTCTTCCTCGCAGGTAAACGGACGATGACAAAACAGTGAACGTTGTGTGACAGCGCTGCCCAAGTGGGTCAGTCAGGAAGGAGCCAGCGGCGTGACCCTTGGCAACGGGGCACCTGACAAACTCATGTGCGCCGCATGAAGCTGCCAGATGTATCGAGCCGGTTGCGCGGCTCACGCGCACAACTCAGTTCGATCCAGCGTCCTTGAGCCGCTCGACTTCACGCAGCACCCGCACCAGATTGCCGCCCCAGATCTTGGCGACATCCCCAGCACTATAGCCTCTCTCCAACAGTCTCTTGGTCACGTTTGCCGCTTCACTCGCATCGTTGAAGCCGGCCAGTCCACCACCGTGATTGAAGTCTGAGCCGATGCCCACGTGATCAATGCCGATACGTTTCACCACATAGTCGAGGTGGTTGATCATGTCGTCGATGCTGCTGGGACCCAGCAGCGCGCTGACTGAACCGAGAAACGTCTCCTTCACCGCCGCATCCTTCAACTCCCAGTAGAGTTCGAAGGGATAGAGATAGTCTTCCGGCAAGCCGGCGTCTTTCCTGGCCGCACGAATAGCTGTATCGAGTGCCTTGTCCCCTGAATCGAAAAGATAACCACGGAAAGGTGTGAGATGGACGACGCCACCACCGGCACCGATGCCGTCGATCTCCGCATCACTCAGATTACGGGTGGCGTGTGTAATGGTGCGCACGTTTGAATGGCTGGCAATCACCGGCGCCTTCGAGAGTACGAGCACCTGCAACGTCGCTTCCTTGGAAAGCTGGGAAACATCCACCACGGCGCCGAGTGCATTGATGCGGGTTATCGCTGCCTTGCCGAGGGCTGACAGACCGCCGTGCTCTGCATCCGGCTCATGTTTTCCTGTTGCCGCGTCGAAGAGTGGACGTGATGAATCGGCAAAATCATTGTGGCCCATGTGGGTCAGCGCGAAGATCCGCACGCCCTGATCGTAGAAGTGATCAATCCCAGCCACATCCTTGCCGAGAATCAGCGCATTCTGAAAACCGAGAATCACCGCCATGCGTCCCGCCGAATGGGCGTTAACCAGCTCATCGGCTGATCGCGCCAGAACCAGGTTTTTGGACGGATCAGCAACCAGCTTCTGCACTACCGCGAGTTTTCGATCCGCCTCTGAGCGTGCAGCAGAAAAACCTTCCGGAGTTCTCGGTCCCGGCGAAACTGCCACCGCAAGCACTACCGCATCTGTGCCACCGGCACGCATCTTCGACGGTTCAACCCGGGAGCGGCCATCGGCGCCGGCGTAGGGCGACTGCTCGCCTTCGGCAACGATATCCGCATGGGCATCGATCACCAGTGCGTCAGTGTGAATGCGCGCTGCGTCTGCCGCTGTAGCTGATCCCGCACAGACCAGAGTCACACCTGAAAAGACGATCGTTGCAACCTTCATCACCAACACGCTCCATTGAAAGGCACCCTTAGGCGCCACTGACTTCAACTGTCATTCAGTTCTTTTGCCAGACTCCCCGCAAAGATCAGCACACAAGGCGCGAGGAACAGCCACTGTCCGGCACTCGGCCACTCCTGCGGCCAGAACAGCAGGATCACCAGGATCACCACCGACGGACCGGTCAAGACCAGATTTGCGGTTCTGGCCCAGGCAGAAAAGAAGCCTGCGCCCGCGAGGAGAAGGAACAATACAACCACCAGCGGAATACCGATCCGCATTGTCCAGAGAGCGGTATTCGCGAGCATGTCGATCAAGTCCCACCACGACCCTGGGGCGGCAGCGCGCCCCACGAGCACAAAAAACGCCGCGAGAATGAAGTCGGGAACAAGCAGCAGGGTTCCAACGGCGTACAAAAAAACCGTACGAACGCCGCTCAGACCGGATTGCCTGGGTAACGGGAAGCGAGCGCCGCGTAGAGCAGTTCCGGAGCGTCTGGCCGTGCGGCATCGAGACCGCTCATCACCTCGATCAGATGTTCATTGTCCTCACGTCCCTGCCACAGCTTCTGATACGTGCCCTGTTTGTAGCCGTGGTCCTGGCGGAAGTGATTGAGAACGTTTTTGCCAACAGCCGATACAGCTCATCGAAGTCCATCGGCAACGCCGCCATCGCCGCAGCAAAGTCGCGCGTGCTGAAGTCCTTGCCTTGAAGCGTCCCCACGGCAAGGTTTTCGACTGCCTCGCGAAAAGCCTCGGCATCCAGCTGATCTGTCGAGGAAGGCCTTTCAAAACACAGGCTCACGAGACCCTCATGCAGCTCCTGCTCACGCAACAGGATCGACAGCCCGAAGTGCCATATATCGACCAGTTCGAGTTTCACCTGCCCGATGTCGGGTTGCTGGTGCTTCCACCACTTCCAACCGAAATGGTCGAGCAGCTCGGCGCACTCGACCCAGATCGCGCGGTAGTAGCGATATCCCTGATTGCGCCAGTCCGGATGTACCTGACTGTTGTGTTCATCCTGCATGCGCGCCATGGTCGCGAGCATCACACGCCGTGCATTCGTCACCGATGGGTTCATGTGCCCTGACTCCCCCCTCTCTTTCCGGTCGTCCATCGCTGTCGACAGGTTATAGTCTCGCCACTGTCTGCGTGGACAAATTGAATATGGATCTCAAACTCTTCTTCACCGTGCTCGGTACAGTTTTCCTGGCCGAGCTCGGTGACAAGACCCAGCTCGCCACGATGCTTTTTGCTGCGCGTGAATCATCGAGCCAGCTGGTCGTATTTCTCGCGGCTTCCCTCGCACTCATCGCTGCCGCTGGTCTCGGCGTCCTCGTGGGTGGTCTCATCTCCGACTATGTGGATCCGGCCTGGCTCACCCGTATCGCCGGAGTCGGTTTCATCCTGATCGGCATCTGGACGATCTGGCAGGCATAAGTTTGGCGCGCCCATTCTCCTGTCATCCGCCTCGTCGTCCCGCAGGCCGCCAACCCGCGGCCTGCGCTTCCTCCTCGGTACAGAACCAGCGCTCGCCTCTACCCGCTGAAATGCTGGTCTTGGCGTAGCTGCGTGAACCCGGAAGATGATAGAGCTTGATTCCTTTCGCGTTGATATTGCCCTTGATATCACACCTTCCATCCGGAGATGACGTGGCCTCGTTCGCAGCCTGCGAACCTCGCGTATTCTGCCGGCGGAACGCCCATGGTTCGACCGGTTTGTTCCTGTCCGCCCACAACCCGCGCCTGTTCTGCCGTGCTTCTGCCTCGAGCTTCAAAAAGTCACGGTCAGTCAGATACTTGAGGTACGCCCACGCATAACCCGCCGCAACCATGGCCGCATTCACATCGATGTCGCGGCGATAGACGCGACCAACCGCGCGTCCGTAACGGTCCTCTTCGGCGGTGAGCACGTTAACTGTGCGACCTTCGATCAACTCCCTGAGATGACCGCGTGCCTCGTTGGCAAACGGTTGAAGGCGCTCCGGCGCATCACACTCCGCGAGCCGCACGGTGACTTCACCTCCAGAAGCCTCACGCAGGATGAACGAGTCGCCATCCTGCACATGCTTCACCACGCCGGTGAGTTCGCGGCCGGCAACTGTCGCCGCAAACAGCGCCAGTGCCAGCAGAACAACGAAGCGGATCAAACCGCGGCCAGCGCCTGATCGAGATCGGCGAGGATATCAGCGATGTGTTCGATGCCAACCGACAAACGGATCGTCTCTGGCGCAACACCCACTGCTCGCTGCTCGGCCTCCGACAGCTGGCGGTGCGTGGTCGATGCCGGATGACAGGCAAGTGATTTGGCATCACCGATATTGACCAGACGCTTGAACAGCTTCAGGGCATCGTAGAATTTCTCCCCGGCTGCAAACCCGCCCCTCACGCCGAACGTCAGAATTCCGGACGCATAACCCTGCATGTACTTCTTCGCTAGTGCATGGTGCGGATGCCCTTCAAGGCCGGCATAACTCGCCCACTGTACTTTCGGATGTTTTTGCAGGTGCTTCGCTACGGCAAGCGTATTCGTGCAATGTCGTTCCATGCGTAGCGGCAAGGTTTCAATACCCTGCAGGATCTGGAAGGCGTTGAAGGGCGACAGCGCCGAGCCGGTATTGCGCAAGGGCACTGTGCGTGCCCGGCCGATATAGGCGGCAGCGCCAAACGCCTGTGCATAGACCACGCCGTGATAACTCGCTTCAGGCTGGTTGAACATCGGATAGCGGGCGGCATGTTCCGCCCACGGAAACTTGCCGGAATCCACGATCACGCCGCCGAGCGTGGTGCCATGCCCACCCATGTACTTGGTGGCTGAATGCACCACGATGTCGATACCGTACTGGATCGGCTTGAGCAGTGCAGGCGTCGCAACGGTGTTGTCAGCGATGGTGGCGATACCGCGACGTTTTGCTATCGCCGCGATGGCTTCCACATCGACAATGTTGCCGGCCGGGTTGCCAATCGTTTCGAGAAAGATGGCCTTGGTGCGGGAATCGATCAGCTTTTCGAGAGAAGCCGCACTGTCGTTTTCCGCGAACCGCACTTGGATGCCCTGGCGCGGCAACATGTGCGCGAACAACGTGTAGGTGCCGCCATAAAGTTGCGGCACCGAGACGATGTTGTCGCCCGCTTCAGCGAGGTTCAGTACCGCGTAGTTGATGGCGGCGCTGCCTGCAGAAACCGCCAGACCCGCAAGACCACCTTCGAGTGCGGCAACCCGCTGTTCCAGCACATCGCAGGTTGGGTTCATGATCCGCGAGTAGATGTTGCCCGGTACGACAAGATTGAAGAGATCCGCACCGTGTTGCGCATTATCGAACTCATAGGCGACGGTCTGATAGATCGGTACCGCAACGGCATGGGTGGTGGGCTCCGTGGTATAGCCACCATGAATGGCGATGGTCTGGTCCTGCATGTTGTACATCCCCCTTTTTGTGCGGCCTCTGTTTGTTCGCCATTCTGCCGCAAGGCTGTCCTGCGTTACCATTCGCCGGAAACAGAAATACAGCGCAGGGAAACACATGGACCTTTCCTACGGACCGGAATACGAAGGTTTCCGGGAAGAGGTACGCTCCTTTCTCAGGACGCACGGGCATAAAGCACCGCGTGGCCAAGGGCTGCGTTCGAGCAATCTGCGCGAGTGGCAGGCGCTGCTCATTGAAAATGGTTATGCGGCGCGCACTATTCCGAAGGAATACGGCGGCTTTGGTGCCACGCCCGATATCCTCAAGTCGCGCATCATTGCCGAAGAATTTGCAACAGCGCAGGTACCCGGCGGTCTCGGTGGACAAGGCGTATCGATGCTCGTCCCGACGCTGCTCGAGCTCGGCACCGAAGAACAGAAGCGGCGTTTCATCCAGCCCACCATTCGCGGCGAGATGGTCTGGTGTCAGGGCTATTCCGAACCGGGCGCTGGCAGTGATCTGGCATCTCTTCGCACCTCCGCAGTACTCGAGGGAGACGAATGGGTGGTGAACGGCCAGAAAATCTGGACGTCCACCGCCCACCTCGCAGACTGGATCTTCTGCCTCGTTCGCACTGAACCGGATGCACCAAAACACCAGGGCATCTCTTTCCTGCTGTTCGACATGAAAACACCGGGTATCGAAATCCGCCCGCTGGTCGATATGACCATGAACCACTCCTTCAACGAAGTGTTTCTCACCAACGTGCGCGTACCGAAAGACCAGATCGTCGGCCAGCGTGGACAAGGCTGGCAGGTTGCCAACAGCATCCTCGGCCACGAGCGCGATTCGCTCGGTGATCCGAACGCAACACTGCAGCGGTTCAACCGCCTGCTCGATCTCATGCGGGATGAAACGGTGGATGGCGCCCGGGTTATCGATAATCCGGTGCTGCGCGACCGGGCGATGGAAATGCAAGGCCGGGTGATGGCCATGCGCTTCAACGAACTGCGCGTGCTGTCATCACGGGTGAACAACAAGAACGACGCGCTGCTCGCGCGGCTCATCACCAAACTTGAAGGTACAGAACTGCGGCATGCCCTCGAGGGCCTTGGCATCGATGTGATGGGTGAGCTGGGCCTGGCCTACAAGGACAACCCGCTCGTTCGCGACAACGGCATGTTCCAGTACCATCACATGTTCTTCCTTGGCCTCATCATTGGTGGCGGCACCTCACAGATCCAGAAAAACATCATCAGCGAACGCGGCCTGGGCATGCCACGCGAACCCAAACTCGCCGAAGCCCGCGCGGAGAAGAAATAACATGGAATTCGGCCTTTCCGAAGAACAGAACCTGCTCGTCGACAGCGTCCACCGGTTTCTCGACAGCACAGCCCAGCTGCCACGCGTTCGCCGTTTTGCCGAAGAGGGTAACGACAGTGATCTGTGGCAGGGCCTTGTGGATCTCGGCATCAGCGGCTTGCTCGTCCCTGAGTCCCGCGGCGGTGTGAGTCTCGGCTTTGTGGAAGCCGCCCTCGTTGCCGAACTACTCGGCAAACACGTAACGCCATCGCCCTTTCTGGGTACCGCAGTGCTAATGCCCGCACTCCTCAATCAGGTAGATCCGGACTCTTCCCTGCTGGATGAAATCATCGCCGGTACCTTGCGCTGCGGCATCGGCCTTGCGGAAGCGAACGGTGCCCGTCTTGGCGCCGCACTGATCGAACGGAACGGCAAACTCAGCGGCCGCGCACTTTTCGTATTGGACGCTGCAGCAGATGTATTCCTGCTGGCCGATGCGAGACACCACCTCTACCTGGTCGATGCAGAGGCGGCGGGGCTCACCACACGTCGCCTGGCCACCGTCGACACCACCCGACCCGTGGTCGAACTCACGCTGAACAACTGTGCCGCCACAACACTCGCAACTGACGCGGAAGCAATGCAGCGTCTCCTCGACATCGGCCGGGTGATGCTGGCCGCTGATACGTTGGGTGCGGCATCGAACATGATCGAACAAGCGGTGATCTACGCCAAACAGCGGGAACAGTTCGGCCGCGCCATCGCAACGTTCCAGGCGGTGAAACACATGTGTGCCGAAATGGCCGCAGAGCTCGAACCCTGCCGCGCCTTTGTCTGGTACGCGGGTCATGCACTTAACGAACTGCCGGATGAAGCCCGCCTGACCGCCTGTCACCTCAAGGCGCACATCAGCGAGGTCGGCAAACGGATCGCCAAGACAGCGACCGAAGTGCACGGTGGCATGGGCTTCACCGATCTGGTGGGCCTGCACTACTGGTTCAAGAGGATCGGCTTCAACCGGCAGATGCTGGGCACGCCGGAGTATCTGCGCGACCAGGCAGCACGCCTGCAAGGGCTGGTGGCCTGACCCATGACCGACCACCTGTCTCCGCTACCCATCCTGCCTCTCAAGGATATTGTTGTATTTCCCCACATCGTCGCACCGCTAGCGGTGGGTCGCCCACGTTCACTGGCGGCCATCCAGGCGGCAGCGGACAGGACGCGCATGTTTCTGGCTGTGGCCCAGCGGGAATCTGATACCGAAGACCCCACGCTGGAACAGCTGTACGCCGTTGCCACGCTGGTCACCATCAATCGCATTGAGAAGCGCAAACAAGGCGCGCAGGTCATCGTTCAGGGTGAGCGGCGTGTGCGGCTGATCATGGCGGGAGGTGCGGAGGGTTATCTTTCCGCCCATTACGAATTGCTGCCGGAATTGACCGTCAGTGACGATGCGCCGGATGCCGCGGAAGTCACTGCGCTCCTGCGCGAGAACCGCCAGCTCTCCCAGCAGATCGCCAAACTCTACGACGCCGAGAACGGCGACCAGATCTATCAGCAGTTGGTTGGCAGCATCCAGGATCCGGTCGCGCAGATGTATCGCATCGCATCCCTCGCGAACCTCTCGGTCGCCCAACAACAGGAGATGCTGGATAAGAACACCACTCGCGAGTTGTTGCAGGGCATCCACGACATCCTGCAACACGAACAGCGCGTGACGCAGCTGCGTCGGGAAATTGCCGAGAAGGCACAGGGTGATCTCGAACAACAACAACGCGAGCATGTGCTGCGCCAGCAGAAAAAAGCCATCGAACAGGCGCTCGGCGAGAACGATGAAGATGACGACCTCGATGAGCTGCGCGCCCGGCTCGACGCGGCCAACCTGCCCGAAAACGTGCAGACCGAAGTCAACCGCGAACTGAAGCGATTGAAGCGCATGTCGGCCAACGCTGCCGACTATCAGGTTTCACGCAGCTATCTCGAACTCATCGCCGAACTGCCGTGGCATGCACGAACGACAGACCTGCTGGATCTCGCCAACGCACAGAAGGTGCTCGACGAAGATCACTACGGTCTCGCCGATGTGAAGGAACGCATCCTCGAGACGCTCGCGGTGATGCGTCTCAACCCTGAAGCCAAGGCACCCATCATGTGTCTGGTCGGTCCACCGGGTGTCGGTAAAACCAGCCTCGGCCAGTCCATCGCCCGCGCCATGGGGCGCAAGTTTGAACGCTTAAGCCTTGGCGGCCTGCATGATGAAGCGGAACTGCGTGGTCACCGTCGCACCTACATTGGCGCGATGCCTGGACGCATCCTGCAGGCAGTGCGCCGCACCGGCGTGCAAAACTCGATCATCATGCTCGACGAGATCGACAAACTCGGCCGTGATTTCCGCGGTGATCCCGCTGCAGCGCTCATGGAAATTCTCGATCCGGCGCAGAATCGCGAGTTCCAGGACAACTACCTGAATCTGCCGTTTGATCTTTCCGGTGTGCTGTTCATCACCACCGCCAACACACTCGATGGCATTCCGCGTCCGCTGCTTGATCGTATGGAGGTGCTGGATCTCTCGGGTTACAGCGACTTCGAAAAATTGGCCATTGCCCGCCAGTACCTGATTCCGCGCCAGCAGAAAGAAGCCGGCCTAGTTGCCGTGCAGTTCCGCATCAGTGATGAGGCGCTCACAGGGATCATCCGCCGTTACACCCGTGAAGCCGGAGTACGGGAACTCGAGCGCATGCTCGGTCGCCTCGCCCGCAAACGGGCGCGTTCAGTGGTGGAACAGGCAGGGGGAGAGCGTTGGGCTGACTACGGCGGACCTGAACTACCCGAGATCGATCTCGATTCTGCCAGGCAGCTGCTTGGCCCGGAACGGTTCAAGGCGGAACAGGGACGCACCGGCATGCGCCCTGGTATCGCCACCGGCCTTGCCTGGACGGAAGCGGGTGGTGATGTGCTCTACATCGAAGTCTCGCTGGTGCAGAAAGACGAAAAGATCACCCTCACCGGGCATCTCGGCCAGGTGATGCAGGAATCCGCCCGCGCCGCGCGCAGCCATATCTGGGCTATGGCCGAATCCCTCGGCCTTGATCGCACGCGCATTGAAAACAGTGGTGTTCATGTGCATGTGCCGGCTGGCGCTGTGCCGAAGGACGGCCCTTCAGCGGGCGTGACCATGGCCACGGCCATGGTGTCCGCATTCCTGGATCGACCGGTGCGTGACGATGTTGCCATGACCGGTGAACTCACTCTGGCAGGGCTCGTGCTGCCGGTAGGTGGCATCAAGGAAAAGGTGCTGGCCGCACATCGCGCCGGCATTCGCCATGTTCTGTTGCCACGCAACAATGAG
>Ga0194119_10012967_pt1 | contig 10463 bp, 9 predicted proteins | sample TA2MahC100mmetaG_FD_148620 | JGI IMG/M metagenome (GOLD analysis project Ga0194119, IMG submission 148620) | Freshwater microbial communities from Lake Tanganyika, Tanzania - TA2015018 Mahale Deep Cast 100m | ecosystem: Environmental > Aquatic > Freshwater > Lake | place: Tanzania: Lake... | reverse complement strand
TGCGACAGCATCAATGTTCTATTGCTCATCATCGATACGACCCCGGTCGCACCCGCTTTGGTCGATACAGAAGTGTGCGTGCGAATGGGACTACCCCTTCAATATGGACGTGACATAACGGGTCGCTTGCTGTGGTATACCGATCCAAATTTAACAAGACAAGTGGGCGAAGGCGATCTGTGTTTGCTTCCTGAAATAGGCGAGAGACTGCTGTTTTATTTGGTTTTCGTTTCGGCGGGTGGCTGCGTCTCTCCTTCTTCCGTATATAGTGTGACCAATGTTTTGCACCCTGCTCCGGAGGCAACGGCCAATTTTTTCTCACCCAATGCCGATTCCTACAACGATGTGTGGAAAATCGAGTGGAGCCACCCCATGGAGCTTAAGATTTTCGATTGTTGGGGCAGGCTGATTCATTCAGATAATGGAACGACCGTTTTCTGGGACGGTGACAACAAACCGGAGGGATCTTACTATTACATACTGTCCTATGCCGGCTGCAATGGTCCCGATAAAATCAGGCAGGGTGTGATTTTCTTGAGGAGGTGATGTTATGCCTGAACCAATTTCAGGTCATCGCCTCCTCAATGAGCAGCTGCGAACGCTTGTAGCGGGGGTCACCCGTGGCTGATTGTAAGCACTGAAGCATACGCGATACTTCATGGAGGCCCCACCGCTCGGCCCATTCGAACGGTCCACCAGGATAGTTAGTACCCAATTTCATCGCCAAGTCGATGTCGCTGCGACCAGCGGTACCCTCTTGCAGGGATAGATAGGCCTCATTGATGATCATGCACATTACGCGTGGGGTGACGAGGCCCACACGATCAGCCACCCGTTCGTACTCAAAGCCAACGGTCTTTGACAGGTGCTCAAGGGTTTCGTGTGCAGCATCGTGGCACGTGCTCATTTCCCACAAGGGACCATCAAGGCAACCAGGCCAGGCATTCACTCCTGCCACACGGTGGAGTAGGTGTACCAAATTAAAGGAATGCGCTGTTTCCCGAAGCGAAAGGGTATTGGCATGCAGGATGAAAAAGGCTTCTGGATGAGTTTTTTCCAGGTATACACGGAGTATTTCCGGATGCATGTCGAACTCGAGGTCGATGAGCAGGTCGCAAGTCGACAAAACCGCCTGATCAGGGGTTTCGGTGAATGCTATACTAAGTGATTCGTGGCTCGATGGTTCAGTCAGAGCAGAGAGAAGGTTGCCTCGACGATCGGCAGGGCCAGTGACCAGAATGTGCATGGCGGGTGCTATATTTCCGCAAAAGTACACAATTAGAAACCATAGAGCTATGAAATACATCCAAACCCCCGCCGCCCCGGCCCCGATTGGTCCCTACAGCCAGGCTGTCGAAAACAATGGAATGCTGTTTGTATCCGGACAAATAGCATTGAATCCGGCTACCGGAATGATGATCCAGGATAGTATTGAAGAGGAAGCGGAACAGGTGATGAAAAATCTTGAGGCCATCTTGTGGGCAGCCGGGACCTCCTTTCATTCCGTCCTGAAAACCACCATTCTATTATCCGATATGGCTCATTTTACGACGGTGAATGCCATTTACGGCCGGTATTTCGAGGCCGATAAGGTGCCAGCCCGGGAGACCTTCGCTGCCGCGGGACTCCCCCGGCAGGCCAACATCGAAATCTCAATGGTGGTGGCCGTATATCGCTGAACCGTGTTTTCGAAATCGCGTTGAGGGCATCTTAAACCGGGGAGTCTCTTTTTCGAAATCCAGATGGTGGTGGCCGTATATCGCTGAACCGTGTTTTCGAAATCGAGGTGGAGGGCATCTTAAACCGCTGAGCCTCGTTTCAATTCAGTGCGAAGAATTGTTACAAGTCAATAAAGTGGGCAAATCTAAGTTCAATGCATTGAGCCTCGTTTCAGGAATATAGAGCTCACTACAAGAGCCATACGGAAAAAAAACCGTCGGATTGTACTACTTCAATATGCTCCTGTAGGGTGGTGGCGAGCGACAAGCCTACATAGTCGGGGTGGATGGGATGGGTTTTATGGGCACGATCCACCAAAACGGCCACTTGGAGACGAAGGAGTGAGGTGCCCAGAAAGGGGCGCAAGGCATGGAGCAGGGTTCTTCCCGTATGGGCCACATCATCTACCACCACCACTACACCATTGGTCCAGGGCACTACATCCACCCCAATGTTGACCGGGCTTTGGTCTGGGTGTAGCTTATCCAGTGTGATGTGTGTGACCTCCACCACCAATTCAGGATTTAACGACTTCAATTCACGCGCCAACTGGTCGGCAACCCCATCACCACCACTACGCACCCCTGCAAGTAGAATACGTCTCTCCTCATAATTTCGTTCCAGGATCTGGCAGGCCATGCGCCGTAGCGTCTGTCGACAACGATCGGGCGATAAAATACACGTACCGCCGGGAAACGGGGCTTTGTGTGATTCAGAAGTTGAGTTGGCGGTATTCATATGCAGAAAATTTAGGAACGACCCGAAAGGTCACGGTAGCGGTTACGCCGAACGGCCGATTCGCCTTTGCGGCGACGAAGATTCTCCTCGTATTCTGTATAATTTCCTTCAAAATAATAGAACTCGCCCTGACCCTCGTAGGCCAGCATGTGTGTGCACACCCGGTCGAGAAACCAGCGGTCGTGGGAAATGATGACGGCGCAGCCCGCGAAGTTTTCGATCGCTTCTTCCAGCGCACGCAGGGTATTAACGTCGATGTCGTTCGTGGGCTCGTCCAGCAGCAGCACATTCGCACCCTGACGTAAGGTCATGGCAAGGTGAACCCGGTTGCGTTCGCCACCACTCAACTCCCCGATTTTTTTACTCTGGTCGTTGCCACTGAAATTAAATTTCGATAGGTAGGCCCTGGAATTCACCTGTCGGCCGACCAGCATCATGGTCTCAGTTCCACCAGTGACCACCTCGAAAACTGACTTTTCGGGCAGTAATCCCTCATGTGACTGGTCGACATACCCAATTTGCACAGTTTCCCCAACGGTAAACGAGCCCTGATCGGGGCGCTCCAGTCCCATAATCATCCGAAAGAGGGTGGTTTTACCGACCCCGTTTGGACCAATAATTCCTACCACGCCGGCTGGTGGAAGTGAGAAGTTGAGGTTTTGAATCAGCTGTCTGTCGCCATAACTTTTAAATACGCCTGTTGCATCGATCACATTTTGCCCTAAACGTGGACCAGGAGGGATAAATAGCTCCAGTTTCTGTTCTTTTTCGGCCACATCCTCGTTCAAGAGGTTGTTGTAGGCATTGAGGCGGGCCCTCGACTTTGCATGGCGGGCTTTGGGTGCCATGCGCACCCACTCTAATTCCCGTTGCAGGGTTTTTTGTCTTTTGCTTTCACCTTTCTCCTCCCGGGCAAGGCGCCTCGACTTCTGTTCCAACCAACCGCTGTAATTACCCTCAAACGGGATGCCCTCCCCACGGTCGAGTTCGAGGATCCACCCGGCTACTTTATCGAGGAAATAGCGGTCGTGTGTTACGGCGATGACCGTGCCTTTGTAGCGCTGCAGATGTTGCTCGAGCCAATCGATGCTTTCCGCGTCGAGGTGGTTGGTAGGTTCGTCGAGTAGAAGTACATCCGGTTCTTGAAGCAGAAGTCGACAAAGCGCTACTCGGCGGCGCTCACCGCCGGAAAGCACGGAAATAAGGGTGTCCGCTGGTGGACACATAAGTGCTTCCATAGCAAGCGATAGGCGGTGGTCGATCGTCCATGCATCGGCCGCATCGAGTTGCTCCTGCACCTCGGCCTGGCGCGACAACAACTTATCGAAGTCGGCATCGGGTTCCCCAAAGGCATTGCTGATTTGCTCGAACTCATTGAGCAGGTCTATGATGGGCTGAACACCCTCTTGTACCACCTGGAGGACGGTTTTATTAGGGTCGAGTTGGGGCTCCTGCGAGAGATATCCGGCAATATAGCCTGGGGAAAAAACAACTTCACCTTGATAGGAATTGTCAATACCGGCAATGATGCGCAGCAAGGTCGATTTACCCGCACCGTTGAGCCCAAGCACCCCAATCTTGGCTCCATAAAAGAAGGATAAATAGATATTTTTGAGGATGGTTTTCCCGGTCGGAATCGTTTTGCTGACTCCGGCCATGGAAAAAATGATTTTGTGGTCGGCCATGGTTTAGAATGAAGAATGCAAATATCGTGATTAATGGCGAACAGAAAGGAAAGGGTGAGGTGGCAAATGCCGGACAGAGGGGCGAAAAAAGTTGACCGAAGGTTTACAATTGTGGTACGGGGGGTGACAAATGCCGGACAAAGGGGATGTGGTAAACGTTGGATTTGGGGTTGATAATCGTCGGACTTGGGGGTAATCAACTTCAGACTTTTGGGCTATGACATACTCATACAACCTATCGGGTCATATGCATCAACTAACTCGCTAACATGATCAGGTTATTGAGAATCGACGAGTAAAGCAGCCGCCTTGTCGGCAATTCGCGAAGATGCCCCTCTGTTCAACTCAAACCAGTTGGATAGTCCACCGCGAATCCTGAATTGCTCCGCTTCCTGAACCACCGAATTCCATGAATCGTTAAACGATTGGGGATCCTGCGCACAAAAGGCCCATTTATGCTCCAATAAGACATGCGCCTCAGCAAATCGATGGTAATTAGGCCCAAATCCGACGGGTATGCCGTAGACCGCGGGCTCTAATATATTGTGGATGCCTACCCCCAACCCTCCCCCGACCCATGCGCAGTTGGCGTAGCGGTACACGCGCGACAAAATGCCCATTTGATCGATCCATAAAATCCGCGCGTCGGCAGCCAACATGGGGTCGGCGGTCGACCAGCGAAGCATTGCACCTGTAGCTCCGGGGTACAAACTGATTAACTTGTCGATCCGTTCCGTGTCGGGGTGATGGGGCACCAAAATCAACTTCACGGGAGGCTCCTGTCGACCTTCCATCGGCTCTTTCAAGCCTGCCATCAAGAGTTCTTCATCCTTGAGCCAGGTACTTCCGGCCACCACAACATGGGCGCCTCGGCTGAAGGCTTCGAGTATGTGGTCGGAAAACGACTCATCACGGATTTTCAATACCCGATCGATGCGCGTATCGCCATTGATTGTGACCCGGTCAATGCCCAATTCATTAAGCAAAGCAGCCGATTCCGAGTTGAGTACGAAAAAATGTGTAACCGCCTCAAGCATTTCACCCCAAAATCGGGCTGTAGGTCGGCGAAAAAAGGGTTGTACTCGGCGAAACGGAGCGGAAACCACCCACAATGGAATACCTCTACTTCGATGCGCCCGGAAATAGTGGTACCAATATTCATATTTAACAAACAAGCTGAGGTCGGGGCGCACCATGTCCATCCAGCGACCGACATTCGAGGGGTTGTCCTCCGGCAGATAAACAATGCAGTCGGCACCCTTGTAGTGGCGGTGTAGGTTGTAGCCGGAGGGTGAAAAGAAACTCACCAGTATACAAAGGCCGGGCAGGCGCTCCCTCAACGCGTCCAGGATCGGGCGGCCCTGCTCGAATTCACCTGCAGAGGCAGCATGAAGCCACAGCACTCGTCGACCGTCCCGCTTTCGCTGCCAATCCGACAACTCCGTCCACACTCGCTGGCGTCCATCCACCCACATACGGGCTTGTGGATTTCCAAACAGGGCGGAGAGCCGAACCGCTGCACCATAGACTCGTATACCTAAATCATAAAGACACTGCATCGAGGGTCAAAAAAAGTTGACCTCCTTTTCGGCCCTACGGTATAGGGGCAAAATCCAGCCAGCGCGAACCCCCCAAAGCGCATCGCGGCGTAGTCGATGGTCGGGCAGACCCGTGTCGTAGTTGACCGTACGCCTATTTCGGGTTTGAGCCAGGTTCCCTTCCAACCTGATAAAATAGTTGATTCGTCGGTTGGGGGCATAATGGAGATAGCCCAGGGCGGGACTCAAACAAAGACCATTGCTGAGCCGATCGTAGCCCCGCTTGTAGTCGGCCGACAACTGCGGGCTGTTCAGAACGGGGGTCTCAATTCTAATCTTGTGTTGCATGATCCCCACGCCAAGTTCAATGCTGAGTCCACGGTTGGGCCGGGATGGGTCGAACAGGATCAGCCTGCCGATTCGGGCCGACATCAGCCAACCAAACAGCCTCAGACGGTAGTCTTCGAACACCCCATCGCGGGTGATGACGTCGCCCGACTCGGTGGATATATTCGAGAATATGTCCTGCTCCCGAACACTATTGCTGAACAAATGGGTGATGCTGCCGCCCATAAGCCACTTGCCTTGGGCAATCCGACAAAAATCCAGGCCTACTTGTCCGGCTGCTCCAAAGCGTTGCGCCAAATCACCCGCCGTCATCAGGATTCCCATATGGGTCTGAACCGAACTGATGGAAAGGGGTGTGGTCGCGATGACAGGCTTACGCAGGTTTGGAATGCGCGGTGTTATGGGCATCGGAATAGGTTGCTGTGGGGGTACGGGTTTGGGTTTAACCTGGGAACCCGCTGCTGTTTGTGGTGTGGATGAAGTTTTGACGGCATCAATTTGTGAGGGTGTCGTCGACGGTGGGGGTTGCGTCTGAGGGGACGATGTCGGCCGCGGTGACGGCTGTGGTGGTGAAACCTGGGCCATACAGGGCATGACCACTAAGAAAAATGCCACCACCATTCGCGTTAGGCCTAAGTCAATACCAAGGTAAAATAAGGCTGATGGCGCAAAACTGAGAGGCATGGGTCGATGAATTTCAGGCATTTTCTGCGGATGGAGCCCTCATTTTGGTGGCCAAAGGCAGCATAATACGCATGCATGTGCCTTTGCCCGGTTCGGACTTGTGCACAAATATGCGGCCTTTGTGGTATTTCTCTACAATCCGACGCGACAAGGCCAATCCCAATCCCCAGCCGCGCTTGCGGGTGGTGATTCCGGGTTGAAAAACCGACATATGCTGGGTAGAGGGAATGCCTTTGCCGGTATCGATCACATCGCACACCGCTTGCCGGCCCTGCTTTCCCAGCACCACACATAAGGTGCCTTGTCCACCCATAGCATCTACCGAGTTTTTGGTAAGGTTTTCCACGACCCATTCGAACAGGGCCTGATTCAGCATAACAGGAAGCGCGTTTGAACCCTCGGATAGTTCGATGCGTGCGTTGCCACCGACGCGACCATCGAGGTAGGCCACTGCACGTCGCACGGAGTCGCGCAAATCCATCCGCTCCAGGTTTGGGGTCGATCCGATGCGCGAAAACCGCTCCGTAATGGTCTGCAGCCGTTCCAGGTCGCGCCCCACTTCTGTATTAATTTGACTTTGGAAGGGGTCGCCCGATTCTTCTGCTTGTCCCTTCAACACCTCATGCCATGCCAGCAGGCTGCTGATGGGCGTACCCAGCTGGTGGGCAGTTTCCTTGGCCATGCCCACCCACAGAAATTCCTGTTCGTAGCGTCGGTTGAGGCTGAAGGCGAGGTAGCTCACGAGCAGAAACACAACAATCAACCCGAGCTGGAGGTAGGGATAAAGGCGAAGTTGACTCAACAAAAGGGAGTCTTTGTAGAAGACAAATTGGCGGATGCCCTCAGCGGGCTCAATCGCGATGGGCTCATGCTGGCCCCTCATCAGATGCAGCTCGCGCTCGAGATAGCCCGGGTGTCGCAATTGCGAGGAGTCGATGTTGAGCGCCGATAAAATCCGAAACTGTTCATCGGTGAGGATCACCGGGATCTGGGTGTTGTCGCGGATGATATCAAGCAGAAAATCCACATTTTGGCCTTCCGGCGCCCCGCCCGACCCCAATTCTTTGGTAGCGCGCGACCACATCTGGATTTTTTTCTCTTCCTCCATCCGGAGCTGGCGTACCACCCGCTCCGTGTAAATCAATGAAAACACCCCCAAAAGCAAGGCGCACACCAGCAACACGATTTTCCAGTTGTTTTTTCGGTAATAGGCAGATATCATAGAGACGGGCGTTCAAATATACGCCCAAACAACGGAATCGACGGGTGCCTATTGCTGTGCCAGCGCACGCAGGGTTTTCAGCATGGAGTCGGGGGTCACAGAAATGCTGTCGATACCCTCCTCCACTAGAAACTCAGCGAAATCGGGAAAATCCGATGGACCTTGCCCACAGATTCCGACTTTGGTTCCGTGTTCATGGGCGGTGCGTATGAGGTGTGCGATGGCCCGCTTCACCGCGGGGTTGCGCTCGTCGTAGAGGTGGGCCACAAGAGCCGAATCGCGGTCGAGGCCCAACATGAGCTGGGTGAGGTCGTTGGAACCAATCGAAAAGCCGTCGATATGGGGTGCAAATTGATCGGCCAACAGGATGTTCGAAGGTAATTCGGCCATCAAGTAGATCTCCAGTCCGTTCTCTCCTCTTTTGAGGCCAAAATCTTCCATGGTCTCATACACCATAAGCAATTCTTCCACTGTCCGGCAGAAGGGAATCATCACCACCACATTCGTCAGCCCCATTTTTTCCCGTACCCGTTTAATGGCCTTGATTTCCATGCCGAATGCCTCGCGGTAGCCAGGGGCGTAGTAGCGCGACGCCCCGCGCCATCCAATCATAGGGTTTTCTTCGTCGGGTTCGAAGTGGCTCCCACCGAGGAGGTTTTTGTATTCGTTGGTTTTGAAGTCCGACAGGCGCACGATGACCTTATGCGGGTGAAAGGCGCAGGCGATCCGGGCAATTCCGTAGCTGAGTTTCTTCACGAAAAAGGTTTCCTCATCGGGAAATCCCCTGATGATGCGTTCAATTTCGGCGGTGAGTAGCGGATCGTTGAGGCGGCGGTGTTCTAGCAGTGCCTGAGGGTGCACCTTGATGTAGTTGTTGATGATAAACTCCTCCCGGGCGAGTCCCACCCCTGAGTGGGGCAATGCTGCGAATTTAAAGGCGATGTCGGGTGAGGCCACGTTGAGCATGACGGGGGTCGACACCACAGGCACCTGATCGAGGCGGGTCTCTAGTATTTCGAAGGGTATGTGTCCCGAATAGACCTGGCCTGTGTCGCCCTCGCAACAAGCGATGGTAACCGCTTGTCCGTCGCGCAGCAATTCGGTGGCGTTGCCACAGCCTACGATCGCGGGTAATCCCATCTCGCGGGCCACGATGGCGGCGTGACAAGTGCGGCCGCCTTTGTTGGTAACGATGGCTGACGCTTTTTTCATAATGGGTTCCCAGTCGGGGTCGGTCATCTCAGTTACGAGCACGCTTCCGGTCACAAATCCGGAGGCATCGGTGGTGCCATCTCGCCCGTCGAGGCTGTAGAGCACTGAAACTTGTCCGTATGCAGCCCCGTCGCCCACGGCGATGCCACTCGCCAGGGGCTTTTGGGTGTGCTCATGCAGGCGGTATTCGGTTAAAGTCTGCGTGTTTTTACGGGAGTGAATGGTTTCGGGACGGGCCTGAACGATGTAGAGCTGTCCGTTGAGTCCGTCGATGGCCCATTCCACATCCATGGGGCACCAGGCACCTTTGCGTTCGGTATAGTGGTCCTCTATCCGGCACACCCATCGGCCAATTTCCAGGGCCTGGTCGTCGCTGATGCTGAATCGGTTGCGTTGTTCGGGGTATAAGTTGACGAGTTTCGTGGCTTTGCCACCATCTTCGCCGTACACCATTTTCTGGTCTTTTTGTCCGATTTTCTTCTCCACGATCGAGTGGTGACCTTGCATCAGCGATGGCTTGAAGAGGATGAATTCATCGGGCGACACTGCGCCCTGCACCACCAGTTCACCGAGTCCGTATGATGCGTTGATGACCACCACATGGGGGAAACCGCTTTCGGTATCGAGTGAGAAGGCAACTCCGGAAGCGGCCAAATCGGAGCGCACCATTTTCTGGACACACACCGAAAGTGCCACATCGAAATGATTGAAGCCAAACTGCTGCCGATACACGATGGCACGGTCGGTGAACAGTGAGGCGAAACAGTTGCGCACGGCGTCGAGCACCCTCAGATCCCCGAACATTGAGGTAGGTCTCCTGTTGACCGGCGAAAGAGGCGTGGGGTAGGTCTTCGGCCGTGGCAGAGGAGCGCACCGCTACATCGGTCATCTCCTGTTCGTAGCGGGCCGACAACTCAAGATAGTGCTTGCGAATCGCAGCGCTGATTGCTTCAGGGAATGTGCCGTTGCGGATCAACTGACGCACCTGAGTGCCCTTTTTGCGGAGTTCCACCATATTTTCGGTGTCCATACCCCGCACGATTTCCTGAATCCGCGCACGGAAATGATTCTGGTCGATGTACTCCTCATACGCCTGTACGGTGATAGCAAACCCGTCGGGCACCCGAATGCCGAGGTGGGTCAGGTTTTGGATCATTTCCCCCAAAGAGGCATTTTTGCCGCCCACACGGGTCAAATCGGCCAGGGCGATGTCGCGGAGCGGTATAATATATTCCAAAAGATCGGGGCGTTTTATGCGGTGTGAAAATTATCGAATAATTTTTAATAGCGAATATTCGCTAAATATAAAGGAGACCT
>Ga0194119_10012964_pt1 | contig 10464 bp, 10 predicted proteins | sample TA2MahC100mmetaG_FD_148620 | JGI IMG/M metagenome (GOLD analysis project Ga0194119, IMG submission 148620) | Freshwater microbial communities from Lake Tanganyika, Tanzania - TA2015018 Mahale Deep Cast 100m | ecosystem: Environmental > Aquatic > Freshwater > Lake | place: Tanzania: Lake... | reverse complement strand
AACGATTGTTTTGTTTTCTTAATTTCCTTAAGTTTCAATAATTGGTAAGCGTGACTATGGTATTAAAATATCACTTTGTAGTATAATTTTCATTTTAAAATATCTCCTTTGGTCTATATTCACCAAAGACTTCTCTGAAAGTGTTACTAATCTCGCCAGTTGTCGCAAAGGCTTTTACAGATGCTAATATGTAAGGCATGAGATTTTCTTCTTTTTCTGCTGCATTTTTCATCTTTGACAAACAATTTTCAACTTTCTTGTTGTCACGCGTACTTCGAAGTTTTTTGATTTCTTTTGCTTGTTTTAGGCCAATGGAGTCATCAATTTTTAGCAAGTTTTTGGATTGTTTTGATTCATCAACAAACTTGTTTACACCAACTATAATTCGTTGATTAGAATCAATTTCTTTTTTTAGTCTATATGCGTTTTGCCTTATTTCTGATTGGAAAAAACCTTTTTCAATTGCTTTTAGCGATCCTCCCATTTTTTCAATCTTTTTTAGATATTGCCAAGTTCTGTCTTCAATTTCATCGCAAAGATATTCCAAATAATGTGAACCTGCCACTGGATCAACAGTTTTTGTTATTCCACTTTCATGTGCAACGATTTGTTGTGTTCTTAGTGCAATTTTTGCCGATTCTTCAGTAGGTAATGCAAGTGCCTCATCCCGTGAATTTGTATGAAGCGATTGTGCACCGCCAAGAACTGCAGCCATTGATTGTATTGCCACTCTGACAATATTATTATCTGGTTGTTGCGCGGTTAGTGATTCGCCACTTGTTTGTACATGAAATTTGAGTTGTATTGATTTTGGATCTTTTGCATGAAACTTTTCTTTGAGTATTTTCGCATAGATTTTTCTAGCTGTTCTAAACTTTGCAATTTCTTCAAAAAATTCTATTGTACAACAAAAGAAAAATGAAAGACGGGGAGCAAAATCATCAATTTTAAGACCTCGATCAAGACAGGTTTGTATGTATTCAATTGCATTTGCAAGCGTAAAGGCAATTTCTTGTACCGCTGTTGCGCCTGCTTCTCTCATATGGTACCCCGAAATTGATATTGGATACCATTGTGGGATTTTTTTTGCACAATATTGAATCATGTCACCAATTAGACGCATAGATGGTTTTGGTGGATAAATGTAGGTGTTACGTGCAATGTATTCTTTTAAAATGTCATTTTGTGTTGTTCCTCTTAGTTGTTCACTTGAAAATCCTTGTGACTCGCCTACAGCAATATAATATGAAAGAAGTGTAGAAGCTGTTGAATTTATTGTCATTGAAGTACTTACATTTCCAAGTGGTATTCCATCAAAGGCAGTCAGCATGTCTTTCAATGAGGCAATTGATACTCCAACTTTTCCCACTTCACCTTCGGCTTGAGGCGTGTCTGGATCATGACCTATTTGTGTTGGAAGGTCAAAGGCCATACTAAGACCAGTCTGGCCTTTTTCTAGCATAAACTTGAATCGTTTGTTTGTATGTATAGCATCTCCAAATCCAGAGTATTGACGCATGGTCCAAAGTCTTTCGCGATACATGTTTTCATGAATGCCTCTTGTAAATGGATACTTGCCTGGGTATTCCTTCACAGATTTTGAATTATAGTATACTTGTTTTACTGGAATGTTAGAATCGGTGAAAAATTCCTTCTTTCTTTCATTTTTTTTTTCTTTCATTTTATCACTTTATAATTAATTTTGATATTTTTTCTGCTGCATCAGTTGGATCCATTTTCTTTGACTGTACCAGTTTGAGATATTTAGCATAGGTTTTGTTGTCTGACATAAAGTCAATTTTTTCTTTTACATTATTTAAAATGATGTCTTTAAGCTCGTATTCCAAACATTCCTTTTCTTTTTCTTTTTTTGTTTTTTGTTTTTCCTTCATTAGTTCTTTAAGTTTTTTTGCAAGTTTTGAAATTCCTTCATTAGTTTTTGTCGATGTTTTAAACACCGAGATTTTATCTGGCGATGCACTTACTATGTAATCCTGTACGGCGTCAAATAGTTGTGATGTACCCTCTAAATCACTTTTATTTACTATGTAGATATCGCCTATTTCTGTAAGTCCTGCCTTTATTGTTTGAATACTATCTCCCGTGTGTGGATTTAACACAACTACTGTAATGTCTGCAATATTTGAAATTTCGATTTCGGTTTGTCCTGCACCAACACTTTCAATAATTATAGGATCAAATCCAGCACATTCTAATACTCTAATGCTGTTTCGAATTGAACGTGAGATGGCACCGCCTGCTCCTCTTGATGCTATGCTTCGAATATAGGTTCCAGAATCAGCTGACTCTGTCATTCTTACCCTATCGCCCAAGATTGCGCCTCCTGATACATGGCTTGTAGGATCTATTGCTAAAACCGCAGGAACCACACCTAGTTTTTTTAGCTCAAGCACAGTTTTATTAATGAGTGAACTTTTTCCTGCGCCTGCAGATCCTGTTATTCCAATAACGATTGAATTTCCACAGTCTTTAAATATTTTTTTTACTAGTTTTCTTGATTCTTTTTGTTCATTTTCTACAATAGAAAGTGCTTTTGCAATTGCTTTTCGTTTTCCTTTTTTTAAGTCCTTAATAATTTCCAATATTCGATAACATTGTATACCTACAATAAAATGTTGACACATAGTTTCGTAGTTTACCTATTGATTTAATTGTGATGAACAAATTGACAGTACTTGAACTGGTTTGCAGTATTTTGCCGCAGCTTTTGCACTGAATCATTTCTCTTTGACACCAGATTGATTTAGGTAAGCTTTTGGTGTTTTATGTTTGTCACGGAAGACGACAATTTTGCCACAAACCCGCCCACTGCGCACTTGGTACTGTGTTTATTGTACTTTTGGACAAGCCCAAAAGCAGTACACAATCAGAGATTATCTGCAACAACATCCTTTTCCAAACTCGGGCTTTTTGCCGTCTTGTAAATTGGTGTACTCAAAGAAAGAGTTTCTTGAATTGCCCTGACATACTCCCAACCCTAAAGGAAGCTTCTCGCCAAATTCTGTAAAACTAAATACGATCAGAAATGACGTGGATATTTGTGTTATTGCAAATTTTTACCATGATTTAAAATTATTTCTTGTAAATTTTTCCTCTATGATCAGCCTCTACAACAAAGATTATCATCTTGCTTTGCTGTAAATCCAAAATAACTCTGTAATTTCCCACACGTAATCTATAAAATGGCGAATTGGTTAATCTCATTACAGATCTAAACGGATCTTCAACACAATCTAAAACTGAATCATAAATCTTTTGTGCATTTTTCTTATCTATTTTTTTTAATTGTTTAAGGGATTTCTCAGACCAAATGACTTCCCATGTCATTTCACTTTAGTCCCAATTTCTTTTTTACTTGTTCTGATGTATACACACGTCCTGCTTTGATGTCTGCAATACCTTCTTCAATATTTTTGATTACCTCCTTGCTTAGAACATCGTCTTGTGTGATTTTTAGAAGACGAACAATCACAGCCTCATAGGTTTCTCCAGGGTGATTCATTTGTTTTTTGAGATCGTTTTTGAGTTTTTTAGAAAGCTTAATCGTACTTTGTTCCATGGTATACTACATTATACCATGGTATATTCTGGTATAAAAATGGATTGCCTCTTTTTGTTCATTTTCTACAATAGAAAGTACTTTTGCAAAGTGGATACTAGATGAAAAAATAAGCATGAAAGAGTTTGCTAATGCAATAAAATATTTCGTTAAAAAATAAAGTGTTTAGATATCTAGTTTGCTGAAAATTATCTTGGCTGGTGCCTCACCAATCGGCCTTATTTCTGTCTTAATTCCAATATTTCCAAACTCTTGATGCACTACTGATATGGTTATAGGAATGCTTTGCCACCCGTATTTAGGAACAGAAAGTTGAATTTTTTCAACAAAGGTTGTAGATGTATACTCTTTATGAAATGATGCCGGCATGCCCAATATCTCAAGTGTAATATGTTTTGTTTTACTTGATAAATCAAGAAAACTTATTTCAGCATAACCTTCGTTTTCAAAATATACGGCACTTATCACAAATGTTTGCTCCAAAAGGTTATGATCTAGTGTATTGAAACTTGCTTGTATTGCCAAACTCAATATAATTATCACCACACCAAAAATCGTCACAATAATTTTTTTGTTCATAATGTTTTTGGACTATGTTGTTTCTTGGTTTGAATCTATACTAATTCTTTACCTTTAAATGTTAAATTGCCAAAATCTCGTTCAAATTCTAAATTAGTCTGCATGATAAACATTAAATGTATGAAATTAGAAATGATGTATTTATGTAGATTTGACAGCAACAGTATGTGAAGTACAAATAAAGGTTTTAAAATAAAGAGATCAGCAAAAAACAATATGAAACAAAAAGCTGCGTCTCGTAAAATCAAAATTCTTGTAGCAAAATTAGGACTAGATGGACATGATAGAGGTGCGCTTGTTTTATGTAGAGCGTTTAGAGATGCAGGAATGGAGGTAATTTACTCAGGACTTTTTGCAACACCTGAGAGAATTGCTCAGATTGCAGAAGACGAAGACATTGATGCTGTTGCACTAAGCCTTCTTAATGGGGCACATAACACATTGTTTCCAAGAGTTGTAAAATGTCTAAAACAAAAAGGGATCAATGATGTTCTAGTTGTAGGGGGCGGCGTCATTCCAGAAGAAGACAAAATTGGATTAAAAAAAGCAGGAATAAATGGAGTGTTTGGCCCAGGGACAACTCTTCCTACTGTAATAGATCATATAGTAAAAGAAGTTGCAAAACTTAGAAAGATTTAATGTTTATTCTGTAGAACCAGGCCACATCATCTGCCGCATCTTTTTTCCAACTTGTTCTATTTGGTGTGACTCTAGATCCTTCATGTATCTATCAAAAGCATTTTTGCCATTCTTTTTGTAGTCGCTGACCCACTCTTCATTAAAAGTTCCATCTTTTATCATTCCAAGAACTTTTTTCATTCTAGCTTTTGTTTCACTGTTCATCACCACTGGACCCCTTGTTAGGCCGCCATATCTTGCGGTTTCACTGACACGTCTGTACATTCCTGCAATGCCATATCGTTGGATCATGTCCACAATGAGTTTAAGCTCGTGTAAGACTTCAAAGTATGCTATTTCTGGTTGATAGCCTGCCTCAACAAGAGTTTCAAATGAATTTGTAATCATCGAAGCTACACCTCCACAGAGATCTACTTGTTCACCAAACCAATCGGTTTCAACTTCTTCTTGAAATGTAGTTTGTATTACCCCCGCTCGTGTGCTACCTATTCCTTTTGCAATTCCAAGTGTTCTATCCCATGCTCTTTTTGTATAATCTTGATGTACTGCAGCAATTGATGGGGTGCCAAATCCTTCAAGAAATGTCTCTCGTACTTTAGAGCCAGGACCTTTTGGTGCAACCATTATAACATCAACAAATGGGGGAGCTTTAATCCATCCCCAATGAATTGCAGCTGCGTGTGAAAACGAGAGCGCTTTTCCTTCTGATAGATTTGGTTCAATCTCATCTTTATAGACATGAGCTTGAATCATGTCAGGAATTAACACATGAATAATGTCTGCTTCTTTGCAAGCTTTGGTAATGGACAGTACTTTATGGCCATCCTGTTTTGCCTTTTTCCAACTTTCTCCGCCTTCCTTTAATCCCACAATTACCTTCAGACCAGAATCGCGCAGATTGTTTGCCTGTGCGTTTCCCTGAATCCCATATCCTAAAACTACAATTGTTTCGTTTTTTATTGGATCAAGACTTACATCATTATCTTTCCATATTTTTGCCATGTTTAATTCTAAAAAATATTGCAAATAAAAACTAACAAGCTTATAACGATATAGTCTTATTACAAGAAAGACATCTCACTTGGTCATTTTACCTTGTAGGCGCATAAATTTTTTTGAGCCACAGTTTGGGCAAATTGGACAAGCACGCCTTCATTTTTAAAATTCCTGTAGTATCATATCGGAACTTGATATTATTTCAAGGTAACTGATACCATTTATTTTATTGATGATTTATAATCATACCACTTCCAAGGATTCTGATATTCTCAGAATCTGGTTTTAGTATTACACATATATCATTATCAAATACTGCTGGTTTATCTAATCTTAGTTTAACGGGATTAACAGAAACAAACTTTGCAGCCTTTATTTGCATATCTATACTTACCAAACACATCTGATTTTCTGAAATCTCACCTTTATAGAAAGGGTTTTTCTTAAAATCAAGTTCGATTTCAGATTTTATTTTATACAAAGTAGGATCTTCACACAAAATATCGCCTCTGTTTATCTCATCTGGTTTTACTCCTTTGAGTGAAAGACCAACGCGTGCAGGCGAGACAGCTTCAGTAGCTGGATCATCATGCATTTGAATAGATTTTACAACAACCTCGATTCCTGCAGGTAAAAGTTTCAGTGTATCGTATTGTTTTATTCTTCCTTGTGCAACTTTACCTAAAACTACGGTTCCAACGCCTTTTACATCAAAACAATGGTCAATTACAATTTTTGTTTTCCCTTCCTTGGAAAGTGGTTCAAGTTTATTGATGACTTGTTTTAGATCTGATGAATTTACTAGTTTGTAGCGTTCAAGTACAGTCCCTTTGATCATCGAGTTTAATCGATTTTCATCTACTTCATATGTGTGACTCAGTACCCCTTCTCTTTTTTTTAATAGATCAAGTGCAATAATTTGTTCGCCTGTGAATTTATCAAGCGATCCTACATAGAAGATAACGTACTCTCCAAGACTAATTGCTTGAAAAAGCGGTTGAATTTTGTCTGGAAACCCGTTTGGAACAACCCAAGTTCGTATAATATCTGATTCTTTTCTATCATACAATGTAATATCAGTTTTTGTTCCTCTCTTTCCAAATTCATCAGCAATTGATTGCTCGCCTAAAACTACAAAGTTAACAGATTTCATTATTTTAACAAAAAAGTTACCGCTAATTCAATGTAGATCAATATTTGAATAATTTGTTTATTTTGAAACTTTCATTATGTTTTTTTGTATTAGATATTGTATTCCTTTTACAAACTCTTCATCTGAGAGTAACCCTTCAGACCACCAAGCAGCATTTTTTCGTAGCCAAGATGGAATTTGTTGTGACTCTGTTTCCGATTCTTCTTGATTGGTTTGAGGTATTTTGAGAATTTCTGCATTAATGAGATATTCTATGCCTTTAACAAAATCGTCATCTCGGATTTGGTTTGAAGCCCACCAGCCAGCATTGGTTTTAATCCATTGTGGAATTTGTATTTCAGATTGGCTTGATTCTAAATTGTTTAAAACAAAGGTAACTTTTCCAAAGGGTTTCTCTTTATAACTTGCACTGACTTCATATGTGCCTTGTGCCCAGTCATCTTTTATTGTAATTCTTGTTTTAAAATTACCTGTTATTTCCCCCATGGCGGCAAAGTCTTGTGTTGCACTGTCAGGTTTTTTGATAATAAACAGGATTGGGCTGTCTTCTTCATATTCTATAATGTTACCATAAACTTCAACGATGGTGGTTTTATTTTTTGAAATAAAATATTCTTCTTTTTCTATGTAGAGTGTACCAATAGTTGATGCTATGACTATATTTGGACCTTCAACATCGCTAATAACAAAAGTTACAGTACCAACTTGATTTCCAAGATAAACTGCACGTATTGAATAGTTTCCAGCTTGCCAATTTGAGTCAAGTAAAAGACTAGTAGAATACTCACCAAGATTGTTTGGAAGCGTCTTTATTTCATCGGTGGAACCATCTGGTTTATCAATAAATAGGGATAATCTTGTCCCGCGAGATGCGTTTACAATATTACCTGTAATTTGCATGATTGTCATTTGATCCTCTTTTATGGAAAATGAATCGTTATCAATTTTGAGCGTTCCATAATTTGATGTACTTTCTTTTTCGCCATTTGTCGTAGCGAATACGAATAAGCTAGATAGTACAAATATCAATGCACAAATCCACAAGATTCGTGTTCTCAATTAGACTATAGCTTATTCAATTAGGTATTAAGTTATCCAGTCAGAGATTTTTATGAAAATGATTCTAGTTTTGAAATTTCTTTTTATAGTTTTGTATATCTGATTCTTCAACTTTTGAAAACAGTGGAGTTACAATACCAATCTTGTGATCTTTTTTTATTAGAAGATCAGATGCTGAATCCCATGACTGCTTTAAAACTTTATTCATTCCAAGTTGTGACCATATCTTTTCTGCTGAAGTAGGCAAAAAAGAATACAAAACAATTGCAAGACTTGCAACTGCATTTACAGAGAGATGTGTTGCTGTTTTAGCACTGTTGCTATTTTTCCAAGGCTCTTTGTGCTGAAAATATTGGTTAAAGTATGCTGTAAACTCGAGAATTTTTTTTAGTGCTCTGTCAAGATAGTTTTGTTGTATTAGATTGCCAACTTCTGAGGATAATTTTTTGATCTTTTCTTCTGCTTCTTTATCGTGGTTATCAAGGTTTTCTGGCGCTGGAATTTTCCCATCAAAGCTTTTTTTTGCAAAGCCTAGTGCTCGATTCACTAGATTGCCAAGGTTTCCAATCAATTCTGAATTTATTTTTGTTGCAAACTCATCCCAGTCAAAATTCAAGTCATCCTGTGAGTATGGAGTTATAGAAACAAGGTAGAATCGTAAATAGTCAGCAGGATAATATCCTAAAAATTCTTTTAACCCAATATACCAATTGCGGCTCTTTGATATTTTTTTTGACTGTAGTGTAAGATGACCACGTGTTGGAATATAGTCTGGAAGCTTGTACTCTTGTTTTATTCCAATTCTCATTGCAGGCAAGAAAAGATAGTGATGATACACGATGTCTTTTCCAATAAAATGGTAGATATCTGCAGAATTCCAGAACTTTTTTCCATCAATGCCTTTGTCATTTAGAAATTTTACAGCAGATGAAATGTATGCAAGGTGGTTATCAAACCAACCATAAAACACCTTCCCTTTTGCGCCATCTATTGGTATTTGAACACCCCATGAAATATCTCGAGTAATATCCCAATCAGTCAAGCCACCCTTTATCCAGTTTTGTACGTATTTTTTTACATCTTTTTGCAGACTCTGGTTTTCATCAAGCCATTTGTAAAGTTCTTTAGAGAAATTTTTGAGTTTAAAAAAATAGTGTTTTGTTTTCTCTTTTACTGGTGGATTATGGCACAATGCGCACTTTGGGTGTTCAATTTCTTCTGGCACTCTCCCACATTTTTCACAAAGATCTGAATATTGATCTTCGGCTTTGCAATAAGGACAAACTCCTATTACATATCTATCAGGAAGAAATTTTTTATCTATATTACAGTAAAACTGGATAATGTCTTTTTCATAGATATAACCTGCCTCGTATAGTTTTTTAAAAACATCTTGAACAAATTCGATGTTTTCTTTTGAGCTTGTCTTGTAAAAAAAGTCAAAATTTATATCAAATGCAGTAAAGTCCTCATAATCACGTCTGTTCCAATACTCTACATACTCTTGCGGACTTTTTTTTTCCTTTTCTGCTTGAATCAAAATTGGTGTGCCAAAATCATCTGATGCACAAATGTAATAGGCCTCAACTCCTTTTTGCTTTAGAAATCTAGTTGTAATATCTGCTGGCAGATAAGTTGATGCAACATGACCTAGATGAATCTCGCCATTTGCATATGGTAACGCGCTTGTGATTATTGCCTTGTCTCTCATGCTAAATTCAGAACTAATGTAGCTTAAGAAGCTACCAGCTATTCATATACGATATCTGCTCTTTTGTCAGTTTGTCTATTTTTACACTCATTGCTGCCAGTGCATCAAATGCAACCTGCCTGTCAATTTCTTCTGGTACCTTCATTACCTTCTTTTGTAGTTTTTTGTGATTCTTTAGAATATACAAGATGGAAAGCAGCTGGTTTGAAAATGATTGAGCCATTACCTCAGGAGGATGTCCTTCTGCTGCAACTAGATTTCCTAGTCGACCTTTTCCTATCAAATAAATTTTTTTACCATTATTCAATACACACTCATCAAGATTAGGCCTTACCTCTCTAACAGATCTTGACTTTTTCAAAAGAAAATTACTGTCAATTTCTACATCAAAGTGACCTACATTTCCAAGTACTGCACCATCCTTCATGTGTAGTATGTGCTCTTTGCGAATTACTCCAGTCATTCCAGTACATGTGACAAAGATATCGCCTAATTTTGCAGCCTGGCCCATCGGCATTACCTCAAATCCATCCATGTGGGCCTCTAGTGCCTTGATAGGATCAACTTCGGTTACAATGATTTTAGAGCCCATGCCATGGCATCTTGCAGCAACTCCTTTTCCAACCCAGCCATATCCAACAACTACAACTCTTTTTGATGCAAATAGAAGGTTCATTGCTCGAAGGTATCCGTCAACTGTGCTTTGTCCTGTTCCGTATCTGTTATCAAAGAGGTGTTTTGTGTATG
>Ga0194119_10012963_pt1 | contig 10465 bp, 8 predicted proteins | sample TA2MahC100mmetaG_FD_148620 | JGI IMG/M metagenome (GOLD analysis project Ga0194119, IMG submission 148620) | Freshwater microbial communities from Lake Tanganyika, Tanzania - TA2015018 Mahale Deep Cast 100m | ecosystem: Environmental > Aquatic > Freshwater > Lake | place: Tanzania: Lake... | reverse complement strand
ATCCTGCTTCGCATCGGTTTGGCCGCTGCGATTCTGTGGGCAGTGGCGCTGGCCTGGCGCAGAGCAGTGCGTTTCAAGAACCGATCACGCCACTTTCTGATTCTCTGCACCTTAAACTCCACCATTCCGTTTGTGTTGTGGGCCTATGCGGCAGGCGTGCTGCCAATTTCGGTGCTGTCAATCCTCAATGCCACCGCGCCGATCTGGGCCGCATTGATCGGCGCCCTCTGGCTCAATGTTCGCGCCGACCGGCGAACCAGCACTGGACTGATCGTGGGAATCGCTGGCGTGCTGCTTTTAACCGGCGTTGAGGCGCTTCACCTTGACAAAGCGGGCTGGCTTGCGGTTGCGGCTGCGCTTCTCGCAACGGTCTGTTACGCGGTCGCGAGCCACTATGCGCGCAAGGAGGGCCCGGTAAGCGACCCGTTTGAAACCACGGTTGGAAGCATGAGCATGGGGCTGCTGTCGCTTGCACCCGTTGCGGTATTTGCGCCATGGCCCGCGCAATGGCCGTCGACGCCTGCGCTCGCTTCGGTGCTTGCCCTGGCCATACTGTCCACCGCGGCCGCCTACCTCCTGTACTTCAGGCTGGTGAAAGAAATCGGCGCAGCACAGGCGCTCACGGTAACCTACCTCATTCCCCTGTTTGGCTGCCTGTGGGGCAGGCTTTTTCTAAATGAGCCGATCGGATGGCACACCCTGGCCGGTGGCGCTGCCATTCTGCTGGCGACCGCACTTGTCACCGGTGTACGATTTGACTGGCTGAGAAAGCGGCATCCATTTACTCAATGAACGAGCCTGCACTCACGTGAACTCCAAGAAACTCGACGCCAAAGACTACGCCCGCGAGCATCTGCGCGGCATCTGGGCCGCCACACTTACACCGTTTGGGCCAGACCTCACCCTGGATGAGGCCGGGTGGCGGCAAAATCTGCGTCACTGGTATCGCGACCTTGGAATTCGAGGGCTGTTTGTAAACGGCAAGCAGGGCGAGTTTGCGTCGATGAGTGTCGCGGAGCGAAAGCGCGCAGCAGAAATTGCAGTCGAAGAGGCCCAGGGCGACCGTGGCGTGATGGTGTCGTGCTCAGACCAGAGCCTTGATACGGTGGTTGAACTTGCGAAACATGCGCAGGCAATCGGCGCCGATTACATCGTCGTTCACACACCCCTTCTCTATTTTGGCGCGCATAGCGACGACACCCTGTACGAGTACTACCGTTACGTTGCAGAGCAGGTCGATATCGGCGTGACGCTCTGGAATCAACCTCCTGACTGCGGGTATACGCTGCAACCTGAAACCTGTCTTCGCATTGCAGAGATCCCCAATGTCGTGGCAATCAAGTACAGCGTGGCTCGCGAAACCTACAGCCGGCTTACCCGCCTGTCGCAGGGCAAACTTATCGTCAGCACCTCTAACGAAGAAGAGTGGTTGTCGAACATTCTTGAGCTGGGGTGGCAGGTGTATCTGTGCTCAACCCCACCCTATCTCATGCAAACCGCAATGGACCGCCGGATGCACGACTACACCGAGCTTGCGTTTAAGGGTGAGGCTGACAAGGCGCGCCAGATTCACGCAAGCCTTGATCCCGTTCGTCAGGCGCTGAAACAATCCAGGCCGAATGGCAAGGCAGCTGCTCACCAGAAATACTGGCAGGAACTGCTGGGTCAGGTGGGTGGCCCTGTGCGCCGCCCGCTTCTCAATCTGACCGAAAACGAGAAGCAGGCGACACGCCAGGCCTTTGAGGCCGGTGGCCTCAGACGCGCTTAAAGACGGCTGACAATTTCATCGGTATAAAACTGGGTGGCCTTGCCGGGCTCATCGAAGCCCGTCCTTCCCCACGACGTCGGCTGCGGAAAGGCCGCCCAGTCTGGCGTGTAGCCGGCCCCGAGTTGCGGCGCAAAAAATCACTGCAATCTCGCGCGGCATCGGTGCGTCATGCAGGGTGAGCGACATGGTGTCGTAGTGCGAGCGCACATAGAGTGCATCTTTGTGCGCAAGCGGAACATCGATGGTGGTGCCTGGCCCCCCGCGCTTGCCGGTTGAGGCAATCCAGGCCTTGCCGCCCCCGACCGCGTCTCGCACAGGATCGGCGAAGACGCTGGTCAGCAGCGCATTGCCGTGCTCGTATTCACCATCCAGGCCGACGATGCAGGCTTTGCCGTAGCTGGCAATGGCGTGCTCCCCCGCCAGCCACTTCAACCTCCGGCCCACCTCAGCGCCCAACTGCGGCGAGTCCTTGACCAGCAGCGACAGGTCCTGGCTGAACCGTCCGGCATACGGATTGTCGAGCACACAGACCACCGCCACCTTGCGGACCGGCGCGCCATCTGCGGCCTGCCCTGTTTCGTTGCTGTGGATCTCTTCGGCGAAGCTGAGCCAGGCGCGGATTCGGTAATTCATGTCAGTGCGCCATCCCGGAAAAATCCATGGGAAGGCGGCATTCAGCAACCCGGATTCTGCGATTGGGCGCAGGCGTATTGCGACTGCGCCCAACGAACCGCGGCACACCATCGGTGAACACTGCCCCCACCGCGGCGATGTCGCCGTTGCGCAGCGCATCGAGCGCGGTGTTCTTGGACCCGCCCACGCAGGCATCGAGCAAGACCACATCAGCGTCCTTGCCTGGCCTGAGGAAGCCGCTGTTGAGGCGATACACCACTGCGTTATTGCCGGTGGCGGCGGCGATCGCCGTTTCCACGGGCATATCGGTAAGACTTGCCAGATGCGTGATGGTGTACATCATGCCAAGCGGCATGATTCCCGAGCCCGTGGGCGTGTCGGTTGCAATCAGATAGCGATCGGTCTGACCCGCCTCTTTCGCGAGCTTCCAGAGCAGCAGCGTCGTGCGCAGATTGCCTGCGGTGCATACCTGAAGTGCGATCTTGGATTCGTTGACGATGCGCGGAAAATCTTCATCGGGCATCGCAACCGGACCGCCGTTCACATGGAACGACACATCGGGCTGAATTCGGATCAGGTGATCCGCCCAGATTCCCGATGAGCCAGGAATCGAAGAACCACCGGTATGCACCATGGTGACCATGCCATGCTTTCGGGCCCACGCGATCATCTCACCGTACTCATACGGCGACTTCACTGCGCCAAAGCCCGCCTTGGCCAGCCAGACCCCTTTGCGGGCAATCTCTTCGAAGTCGGCCTCAACCAGCCCAGGCTCCATGATGACTGAGCCCGCATGCACCCGCATGCCGCCCGGCCTGAAATTTTCAAAGCATTTTTTGGCGGCGACCGCCAGCGCTTTGACGCCTTCAGGATCTTTCGGGCGACCGGGAACATGCACCTCTGACGCACTGATGGCCGTGGTGGTGCCCCCGTGCGTATAGCTTTCCAGAAAGCCGACAGTTTTCTGGCGTGGCGTGTAGTCGCCAAAGGTGTTGTGGATCTGCGAGTCAATGAAGCCGGGAATCGCGGTGGCACCATCGGCATCCACAATCACGTCACAGTCGCCCATCTGCGAAGGCGCAGTTCCAACGCTCACAATCTTGCCGGCCTCCATGATGATGCAGTCGCCTGCCGCATAAGGATCGCGCCAATCGCCGGTAATGATGGTGCCCAGGTTAACGATTGCGGTTTTCATCAGCCTTTCCTTTTGGTGCGTTGACGGCGCGTGATCGGTTCAAGCGTGTCCGGGTCAAAGCGGACGCCGTAATCTTTGAGCGCGGCCTCGACCGATACATAGCCCTGACGCACATCGTTGCAAAGCGCCTCCAGAGAGCGCTTGTCAGGGGGACCAAACCCTCCGCCCCCCCCTGAGCTCATGATGTAGGCGTCGCCTTTGGCCAGCCGCGTGTCGAGCTTCCCGCCGGGATACACCGTCAGCTCGCCGTTGTTACGGCGAACAGCAATTCGATTACCTTTCGCCTCGCGGCCCCCTTCCAGCCCCCATGGCGGATTGACCACGCGATCGGACCGGGTCATGTAATTGATGGACGCGAGGGCCTCCACCTCGACTTCGGTACCCAGGCCGCCGCGATAGCGTCCGGCACCGCCCGAGTCTTCGCGCAGCTGGTAGCGACGAACGAGCAGGGGAAACTTGTTCTCAACCTGCTCGGACGGACCATTGTGCGTATCACCATCGTTCATGCAGATGGTGCCGTTAACCCCGTCCTCATCCGACTTGGCTCCCCACCCTCCTCCGATCAACCCCCCCAGATAAATCCAGAGGCGCCCATCCCGCGGGTGAATGCCATTGATATTGGCGGTGAGCAGATCAGCGTGATGGCCGGCAATCACCTGATCAGGAATCGCGGGCGCCAGGGCTTTGAAGATGGTGTCAACGACCGTCATCGGGTAGGTCATCCAAACCCGATACGGAGCGGGATGCTTGGCGCTCACCACTGTGCCGGGGGGCAGAATGACGTCGAGCGGCCGAAAGCCGCCGTCGTTGATCGGATAGTCACCCGGCAACGCCAGACACTTGAACGCCACCTGCGCGCACGCAACGCCCGCATTGGAGTTGTAAAAGCCCTTCACCTGCGGGCTCATGCCCGACAGGTCAACGGTCATTCGATCGCCTTTGACGATGACCTTGACGCGAATGGGCACAGGCCGGCCAATGTCCACGCCATCATCATCCATCTGTGATTCGGCTTCATAGGTTCCGTCAGGGATCGCCGAGATCTGAAGACGCGCCTCGGTTTCGCTTTGCCGCATGATGTCGTCAAGGCTTGTGAGCACGGCGTCGAGACCATGGCGGGCGATCATCGATTCAATGTGTTTGACCCCAACGCGACATGCCGAAAGTTGCGCTTCCAGATCACCCATCGCCCGATCGGGTCGTCGCACGTTCATCTTGATGAACTCGCGCACATCGACATTGAGCTTTCCGCGCTCGTGGTACTTGACGTGCGGAATCTGCAAGCCTTCCGAATAGATATCGAAGGTCATTCCATTGAGGATGCCGCCGATGTCCTGCCAATGCGCCATGCAGGTCGAAAACGCGACGATCTCGCCCTTATGAAAAATGGGAATGGAGAACGTCAGATGATTGAGGTGCGCGCCGGTGGTGTAGGCGTCATTCGTGAGCAGAATGTCATCGGGATGGATGCCGTCATAGCCCCAGTATGCAATCTTGGATTTCACGGTGTCGGCCATGCCGCGGATAAACATGGGCAAGCCCAGGCCAATTGACAGCGTATCGCCCCGCCGATCAAACAAGCCCACGGTGAAATCCAGCGCCTCGTAAATGATCATGTTGTACGAGGTGCGCATCAGCACCGACTTCATTTCCTCGGTGGCTGCCAGCAAACTGTTTCGAACCAGTTCTACCGTGACTGGGTCGGCCTTACGACGCTTACTCTGTTTCATGCTTACGCCAGTCCTATTGTGATCAGCAGATTGCCGAAAGCATCGACCCTGACGGTGTCGCCCGGCTGCACCACCGTGGTGGACGCGTGCTCTTCAATGAGCGCGGGCCCAGTGATTCGATTGCCCGCTTTCAGCGCATCGCGTTTCCAGGTGGAGCACTGCAGCCAGCCCTTGCCCGGGAAATAGACGCGCCGTGAACCGGACGAGGCAGCGGCCGCCGGAGCGGCTCTGCCCCGGGTGATTTCGGCAAGCTTTGGCTTACGCATCACGCCCGTGACCGTGCTTCGGATACTGACGATTTCCGCGGGCTCCTCAGGCGAGCCGCGACCGTATCGCTCTTTATGGAGTTCGTCGAAGTACCGTTTGATGCCCGCTTTCCCCTGGCGGGAAAACACCGACACCGGAACCTCTACCGTGACCGCATGCTCTTGCCCGACGTACCGCATATCAAGCGAGCGCGCCACCACCAACCGTCGCGTTTCGAGCTTGGCCTCATCGACAGAAGCCGTACCCTGCGCCTCCAGCTCAGCGAACCAGCCCTGCAGTTCACCAAGATCAACCGCGTCAAGGCGAACGAATCGCGACTGCACCAGGTCACGCCTGAAATCGGACAGCAGCATGCCGAAGGCTGAAAAATGCCCTGGCGCGGTGGGAATCACGACCTGCGGAATGCGAAGCTCGCGCGCCACCATGGATGCGTGCAGCGGGCCAGCACCGCCATAGGCGAAAATCGTTGGAAACTCGCCTGGATCAAGGCCCCGATCGGTGGTGACACCCTTCACCGCATGCGACATCGCAGCCGCCGCAATTCGAAGAATGCCGGCCGCCGCATCGACCACCGATAGCCCAAGCGGTTGAGCCGCGCGCTCTCGGATAGCTTTCTCAGCGGCGCTGCGATCCAGCCGCATTTCACCGCCCAGGAAGCGGTCTTCCGCCAGGCGCCCAAGCACCAGATTTGCGTCAGTCACCGTGGGCTCAGTCCCGCCAAGCGCGTAGCAGGCGGGCCCCGGCGAGGCCCCCGCGCTTTGCGGGCCCACCCGCAGCCCGCCGCTTGCCGCGATACGCGCAATGCTTCCACCGCCGGTGCCGACCTCATGGATGTCGATCATCGGGGTAAGTAATGGCAGGCCGACGAAATAGTGGCCGATCATGGCACTGCCCGTGGTGAGCGCATGACCATCGCGAACGACACCCGCCTTGGCAGTGGTGCCGCCCATATCAAACGCGATGGCGTTGCCGATCCCCATGATCTCGCACATCGCCTGCGTTCCAATGACACCGGCAGCAGGGCCGGACTCCATCATCCGGACACACTCCTGTCGGGCCTCCTTCAATGAATACAGGCCCCCTGTGGACTGCACCACCATGAACTTTCCGGTGAAGCCGTCGCGACGTGTCTGCGAATCGATTTCCTCGAGGTAGGTCTGAACACGTGGCCCGATGTAGGCGTTTGCCACGACAGTGGACGTACGTTCGAACTCGCGGTACTCAAGTGCCAGCTCGGAGGACACGGTAATGAAAAAGTCTGGAAAGCGCTTAGCGAAAAATTTCCGGGCTGCAATTTCATGCGCAGGATTGCGATAGGAGTGCAGAAACAGGATGGCGATTGCCTCAACCTTCTCCCGCTGAATCTTCTGCGCGACTTCCTCAAGGCTATCCACGTCGAGCGGCACCAACACAGACCCGTCGTACATGAGCCGCTCTTTCACCTCGAAACGACGGGCGCGCTCCACCAGGGGCTCATGCTTGCGGTGCCTGAGATTGAACGCATCGGGTCGATTCACCCGACCGATCTCATAGATGTCGCGAAAGCCTTGCGTGGTAACCAGCGCAACGCTGGCGCCGGTTCGCTCCAGCATGGTGTTGATGGCGATGGTGGACCCATGCAGGAACAGGTCGGACTCGGCGAGCCGGGTGCCCGCTTTGGAAACACCCGTATTGATGCCGTCAACCAGCCGACTGGGCGTCGTAAGCGTCTTGCCAAGCAGAAGCTGACCCGATCGCTCGTCAAACGCTGCCACATCGGTGAAGGTGCCGCCAATATCGGCGGCAATGCGTAATCGCGAAGACTTCTTGGAGTTCATTCGAGTTTGATTCCGGTGTCGCGGATGATCTTTCCAAAGCGCTCCAACTCAGCGGCAATGAGTGCGCTGAATTGCTGAGCCGTGTTGGTGACCGGCTCGTAGCCAAGCCCGACGAGTCTGGCGTTGACCTCGGGCGAACCGACCGCTTTCACGATCTCCCGGTTCAGCCAATGGATGGCCTCTGCGGGTGTACCCGCTGGGGCCAGCATGCCGTTCCAGGCAGCGTACTCAACCGGTATGCCGGATTCGATCGCGGTGGGTACGTCGGGAAGTTGGGAAGAACGCTTCTCGCCCAGATAGCCAATCGCACGAAGCTTTCCGGCCCGGATGTGGGGCAGCGGCCCGGTGAGACTGTCGAACACCGTGCTGACCTCGCCACTGACCACCGCCAGCGTCATGGGCGCGTTGCCTTTGTAGGGCACATGAAGGATGTCAGCGCCCGTGGCTTTCTTGAATATCTCTGCGCCGATGTTCAGCGGGCCGCCGATGCCTGACGACCCATAACTGAGCTTTCTGGGGTTTCCCTTGGCATACGCGATAAGCTCGGCCAAGGTCCTGACGGGTACTGAAGGATTGACTGCCACCACGAGGGGATAGCGCGCCACAATTGAAATCGGCGCGAAGTCTTTGACCGGATCCCAGGATAGTTTTCGCAGATGCGGTTGGATCGTATGCCCGTTGGTGGTCTGAATGACGGTGTAGCCGTCTGGGGCTGCGCGTGCCACCTGTTCGGTCCCGATGTTGCCGCCTGCCCCCGGGGCGTAGTCGACCACGACCGCTTTACCGGTGTTCTCGGTGATCTTTTGGGTGATGGTTCGGGCCGTGGCATCCGCCCCGCCGCCCGGTGGAAACGGCACAACCCAGCGAATCGGCCGATTCGGATAGTCCTGTGCGTAGGCCGCACCCGTCACCAACGCAAGAGCCATCAGCAGGCTTGCGATGCGCATCACGATCTCCCTTCAAGATGTCGTTGGGCTAACGCCCGCTGTGCTGCGCTTCGAACGATTCCAGACTGCGCGCCAGGTCGGTAAGCAGTGGCAAGGCGGCCAGGTCGTCGGAGCGCGCAAGGTTCGCAAGAAGCTCCGCGATGCTACCCGGCCCTTGGGCAAGCGCGTGCCGAGTTCTCAGAAAATCGAGAATGTCCTGTTCGAAGTCCTGGACGCGCAGGTTACTGACACCGACGCCACAGGAGCAGCCCGCGCTCAGTGCAACATGGCCGTGGGCGATTCGGTTCCAGCTGCCCAGGAGTTTCACGGCCAGGGAGGACATCGCGCCTTGACTGCGGCGTGCAGTGGCTTTCACAGCGGGCTGTCTCGCAACCTTATCGTGCGAACCTACTCCACCTTCGCGCCTGTTTCCTTCACGACGCGTTGCCACTTATCAAGCTCGCGCTTGACCATCCCCCCAAATGCGTCGCCCCGCAGGTTGCTGGCCTCGAACCCGATGTTGCGAAGCCGCTCCTGCAAGTCGGGCGATGCAACCGCGCGATCGAGCTCATCGCGCAGCCTTGCAGCCACGGCTGCGGAGGTTCCTACCGGCAGCCAGACCCCCACCCAGGATTCGTCCTCAAAGCCGGTGAAGCCCGCCTCAGCAATCGTTGGTACATTCGGAATAGCCGCGTTACGCGACCCACTGGTGACTGCGAGTCCGATCAACCGACCCGCCTTGATGTGCGGAACGGCGGGGGGCAGAGCAGTCGAGGCCACATCCACCTCGCCCGAGATCGCGGCTGCGATGACAGGCGGGATCCCTTTGTACGGAACATGCAGGATGTCGACTTTGGCCAGTGACTTGAAGAGGTATTCAGCGGACAGTTGCGGCGTGGTGCCAAAGCCGGGAGAGCCATACTGAACCTTGCCTGCCCGGGCGCGGTCAACCACCTCTTTGAGGGAGCGTATGCCGCTCGACGCACTGGTTACAAGCACATTGGGCGCGGTGGCGAGCAATCCGATCGGAACAAAATCTTTCACTGAATCGTAGCCGTGCTGAGGATACATCCACGGCGTCACAGCAAATGCGGTGGACGACACCGGAATCGTGTAACCGTCTGGCGGCGCTTTCGCCACCGTTTGAATTGAGATCAGCGCGCCCGCCCCCGCACGATTCTCGACCACGATTGGCTGCCCCCAGTTTTCCTGGATTCTCTGAGCAAAGAGCCGCCCAATCAAATCCTGCGGACTTCCCGTAGAGGCCACCACAAATTTAACCGGACGCGTCGGGTAACTTTGCGCCGATCCGGTTAACGGGCTTAGCACGCTGAATACGCCAGCGAGAACAAGGATCCATGCACGAGACATCATGAGAATTTCCCCCATGCGCGCTTTGCGGGCGCAGTCAAACCGAGTGTTAGGTGAAACGACATCAACTTGTCAGATAGGTTGCGCCAACACAGCCAGCGAGCGGTCCACTATGGCTGTTTGCTCGGCCGGAGATGCTCCTGCCATTTCCAGCCGCCCAATTTGAAGCGAATTCTCGACGACCATTTTGCATCGTGCATAGCGGCGCTGCATAAATCGGTAAAACGCCTCGGTCAGTGACTGTGCCCTGGATACCTCCTGAGCCAATACGATTCCGTCCTCTATGGCCATACCGGCGCCCGATGCGAGCTGCGGAGTGGTGGCATGCGCCGCGTCACCGATCAGAACAGCCCTGCCCTGCCACCACTGATCCGTAAGCAGATGACTCTCGAGCGGTCGATAAACGATCTTCGACGTTGGTCCGATTGCCGCACGGATACTGGCGAGGACTCCCCCGAACCCCTCCAGAAGGCCCTTGAGCGTGTCGTGGTGAGTTGACTCGGGTCGCCATGGATTGCCGGGCACCTGCTCGAGGAGAAACAAATACATTTCATCACGCGAAACCGGCGTAAGCCCAACCTTGACCGGGCCGCCAAGAAAGAAGTGCCGGAGGTCAATTGCCTCAGGACGGGGAATCACCAACCTCCAACACGCCTGCCCGGTAAACGCGGGCAATGACGAGTCCGGGAACAGCATGCGACGGGTGGTCGAGTAAAGGCCGTCCGCCCCAACAAGGAGGTCCATCCGCTCGACGCTGC
>Ga0194119_10012962_pt1 | contig 10465 bp, 7 predicted proteins | sample TA2MahC100mmetaG_FD_148620 | JGI IMG/M metagenome (GOLD analysis project Ga0194119, IMG submission 148620) | Freshwater microbial communities from Lake Tanganyika, Tanzania - TA2015018 Mahale Deep Cast 100m | ecosystem: Environmental > Aquatic > Freshwater > Lake | place: Tanzania: Lake... | reverse complement strand
GTGATACCGATAAAAGAAAAATAGTTTTAGAAACATTTAATAATGTAAACTTAGACCCTGCTTCGCCAAACTATATAGCAAGAAGAATTGGTGATAGATATTTGACTATAGATAATAATGGAAAGATAACTGAAAATGGAGATTACTCAAATAAATCAAAGTACATAAGAGTAGAAATGGCTACAAATAGTACGGGAAATCCTATTTCAGCAGCACCTTTTGGACATGGTGCTTATACAAATCCAATTGAAGCTACAAATAATGCACAAGCTTTAAAAGTTCCTAAAGTTGTATTTCAAACAAATTCAACAGGAAATACAGCATCATCTCCATTATATTTTTCTGGATTTGATTTTGAAAGTGAAGGTATATCATCTGATAATCATAACTATTTAAAACCTATTCCTGAAAATGCACAAACTGGTTCAAATGTGATATTTGCATTTGATTCTCAATTATCATATCAACTTACTGGCTCAGTATCATCAGATATGGTAAAAAGACAATTTATTTTAGGATTCCAATATGGTTTCGATGGTAATAATCCAACTGTAAAAATAAATTTAGGTTCTGATATTAGTAATGCAAACACACAAGGTTTCAATTGCGCTACATCTACTTCTTCAGGTTCAATAGCTTATACTAAAGCAATTAATGCTATTGGAAATCCTGATGAATTCGATATTAACTTAGTTGTTACTCCTGGTATTATTCGTTCTCTCCACCCAGCAATTATTACAAAAGTAATTGATATGGTTGAAGATAGACAAGATGCATTTTTTATCGCTGACTTTGTACCATCAAATGCAACAATTAGTGAAGCAACTGAAGAAGCAAATGCAGTAGATTCAAATTATGTTGGAACTTATTATCCTTGGATAAAGACAATAGATACAAATACAAATAAATTAACATCAGTTCCACCATCAGTTTTACTTCCAGCCGTATATGCTTCTAATGATAGATTGGCAGCAGAATGGTTCGCACCTGCTGGTTTAAATAGAGGTGGTATTTCTGGAGCAGTTAGTGTATTGAATAGATTAACACATTCTGAAAGAGATACACTTTATGAAAACAAAGTAAACCCAATTGCAGCATTTCCTGGTCAAGGTATTGTAGCATTCGGACAAAAAACATTGCAAGATAAAGCTTCAGCATTAGATAGAATTAACGTAAGAAGATTACTAATTACTGTTAAGAAGTTTATTGCATCTACTTCTCGTTATTTGGTATTTGAACAAAATACAGCAGTAACTAGAGGAAGATTTTTGAATACTGTAAATCCTTATTTAGAAGCAATTCAACAAAGACAAGGTTTATACGCATTTAGAGTTGTAATGGATGAAAGTAACAATACTCCTGATGTGATTGATAGAAACATATTAGCTGGACAAATCTTCTTACAACCAGCGAAGACTGCGGAATTCATCGTAATTGATTTCAACATTCTTCCAACCGGAGCTTCGTTTAACGCATAATATGGATTTTAAAATAAATCAATATTTATTAATATAAAATAAAAGGATAATAAAATGGCAGAAATATTAGAGTTTGATAAGATGTTCTATACGAACTTCGAACCTAAAATGAAAAATCGCTATGTGATGGAAATTGATACAATTCCCTCATATATGATTAAAGCAGCAGCAAGACCTTCAATTCAATTTGAACCAGTTACTTTAGACCACATTAACATTAAAAGAAAGTTGCAAGGTAAAGGTGAGTGGCAAGATATCACTATCACTCTATATGACCCAATCGTTCCATCTGGAGCACAAGCGGTAATGGAGTGGATACGTTTAGGACATGAATCTATTACTGGTAGACGTGGATATGCTGATTTCTATAAAAAAGATATAGATTTCTATATGTTAGGACCAGTGGGAGATAAAATTGAGCAATGGAAATTGAAAGGTGCATTTATTGTTCAGGCAAACTTTGGTGATTTATCATTTGATTCTAACGAACCTGCACAAATTGAATTATCTTTAGCATACGATTACGCAATTCTTGAATTCTAATCTTACAAAAAACTATAAAAACAAAGGGATATCCAAAAGGTATCCCTTTTTATTTCTAATTTTTTTGAAATAATGTATTTATATATACAAAATAAATAACAAAAGTTATGGCAGAAATAAACATCAAACAACCAACCCCTGTTGAAAATCAATCTAAACACTTTGATTTTCCAACCGAAGTTATCGAATTACCATCGCAAGGATTAGTTTATCCAGAAGGACACCCTTTACGAAAGGGAAGTATAGAAATTAAGTATATGACAGCAAGAGAAGAAGATATTCTTGCAAACCAAAACCTTATTAAAAAAGGGGTAGTATTAGATAAGTTATTTGAATCAATAATCGTTGAACCCGGCATCAATCCAAACGATATTTTTATTGGTGATAAAAACGCTATTCTTTTAGCAACACGTATTTTAGGATATGGCTCGGATTACCATGTAGAAATTACTGACCCTTTTACATTAGAGAAACAAAAAACGATAATTGATTTATCAAAAGTAAGAACTAAAGATATTGATTTTAGTATATTAAATGCAAACAATAAATATAAATTTATTTTACCTTCTAATGGTAAAGAAATTACATATAAATTACTTAATCACGGAGATGAACAAGAAATTACAAAAGAGGTTCAAGCTCTCGAAAAATTAAATAAAAATTCAGGTGGTGCATTTGATGTAACTACTCGTCTAAAATATATGATTGTTTCAGTTGATGGAAATGAGGATAAAGGATTTATTAATAGATGGGTTAATAATTCATTTTTAGCAAAAGATACAAAAGCGTTTAGAACATATGTTAAGGAAATGTCACCTGATTTAGATTTAAAATTTGAATTTACATCAGAATTAACCGGTGAATCGGAGGCGCTGGATATACCATTTGGGATTTCCTTTTTTTACCCTTCCAACTGATTATAAAATTCAATTACATAGCCAAATTTGGGAAATGGTTCAATTTGGTAATGGATTTAGTTGGTCAGAGGTTTATTTTATGCCAACATACCTTCGTAAATTTTATTTTAACAAATTAATAGAATTTAAGAAAAAAGAAGCAGAACAGGCAAAGCAAGCACAATCTAAGATTAAAATACCAAAAGTGAGGATGCGTTAATATCCTCACTTTTTTGTTTACTTGAATATTTATAGAATATAACTAATAAAACTATGTCTGATAAAGAAATACAACAAGAAGGACTTTTTGGAGCAGCTAAAAAATTCTCAGATTCTTTTTTTGATGGGCTAAAAAGTAACGCTATAAATTACGCATTACAAAAAGCTAAAAAATCAAAAGATATGCCAATTCCAATTGTTAAAAAAATGGATGATATTGATAAACTTGCAAAAGAATTGCAAAAAATGTTAAAAGATTACGAATAATCTAAAAAATGGCAGAGAATCTTAACGAATTTAGAAGGCAAATATCTGATATAAAAACGCAGATGAATGAAATGCTTAAAAAAGCAGGTGGGGATACTTTGGCTAGAGCTACTATAAAAGCAAAGCGTGAGTATAAAGACCTTATTGTTCAATTAAAAGAAATAAATTCACAAATATTAGAGGTAAAAAAAAGAACAGAAGATTATGTTGATAGTTTAATTAGTCAGCAATCAAAAGCAAAAGAATTAAAAGGTATTTATTCACAACTTGGAAATCTTGATTTAGAAAGAATAAAAAAGCAATCCCAAAACCTTAACATGGATGCTGATAAAGTTAAACAATTTGAAAAAATATCAGATTTAAATAAACAATTAGCACAATTATCAGCAGAAGATAGTATTTCAAGACAGCTGATACAAAAAGAAATAGAAAGTGAATTAAAAGATTTAGAGGGGTCTAGAGGGATTCATTCACATATTGTAAAAAATTTAAAAAAACAATATGAATTTGCAAATAATATATCTAATTTAACAGAAGGACAAAAAGAACAATTAGAAGCGCAAGTTAAAGCATATGAATCAATAAAAAAATCAATAAGTGGTATATTTGATACATTATCAATTTTAACTTCTGGCGGTGCAGGAACTTTAGGCTCAATATTAATTGGAGCAGGATTTGCAGCAGATAAACTTGGTAAAAATATTAGAAGTTTTGGTGGGTTTGTAGATTCGGCACAATTATCTACATTAGGTCTTAGTTTTTTATTTAAAGATGCGGAAGAAACTGCAAAAGGATTATCAAAAGAATTTGGTGGATTAAAAGATATAACTTTACAAACGCAATTAAATACTAATTTAATCGCTACTAATATGGGTATTAGTGGAGAAGAAGCAGCTAGTGTAGTTGGTAGTTTTGCTAGATTAAATAATAATTCAGCGGATGCTGCTGTTAATATGGCAGCAACTACTAAATCTATGGCTAAAGCAGCTGGCCTCCCTGTTGACCAGCTGATGAAAGATGTAGCTGGTAGTACAAAAGCTTTTGCTGAATATGGTAAGGATGGTGGTATCAATATAGCCAAAGCAGCAGTATCCGCAGGTAAGTTGGGTGTTAATATGGATGCACTTACTAACGTAACTGATTCTCTTTTAGATTTTGAAACATCAATTAATGCTGAGTTAGAATTAGGAGCAATGCTTGGTAAAAATCTTAATTTAGATAGAGCAAGAGCATTGGCATACGAAGGTGATATTGGTGGGGCTGTAAAAGAAACATTAGCGAATTTAGGAGGTATAGATGGATTTAATAAAATGGATATTTTCCAAAAGAGAAAAGCAGCTGAATTATTAGGAATATCCGTTGAGCAATTAGAAAAAATGGCAAAGAACTCTGATAAATTAAATAGAGATGGTTCTGTTCAACTTTCAAAGTTTGACTCAATGGGCGAAACTATAAAAGCATTAGTTACTGGGCCATTTGGTGGGTTTTTAAAAGGATTGGGAAGTGGTGTAATTGCCGTAGGACAGATGGGAGCTGGATTCTCTGCTATGGGTCTTGATGTAAAGAAAATAGCACAAAAGATTCCTTTATTAAATAAATTGCCGGGCTTAAAGCCAAATGCTTCAAATATAACACAACCAACAGCAGCACCACAATCGCAAGCAGGTCCATCGGACCAAGCAAATAAAATGTCTAAAGTTAATGCAAACGCATTAATTAAAGGTGCAGTTGCATTATTAATATTATCAGCTGCATTATTTGTAGCAGCAAAAGCTTTCCAAGAATTCGCAGAAGTAACTTGGGATTCTGTTGGCATGGGATTAGGCGCTTTGGTTGGACTGGCAGGTGTAGCATTCTTATTAAGTAAAATAAAAGGAAAAATGATTGAAGGTGCAATTGCAGTTGCTATATTGGGAGCCGCATTGATACCATTTGCATACGCTCTAAATCTAATGTCAGCTGTTAATAGTGATGGATTGAAAGCAGCCGGTATAGCTTTGGTTGCATTTACAGCAGCTGTATTTGGTTTAGGACTTTTAATGATGGGACCTGCGGCAATCGTATTTGGAGCAGGTATTTTAGCATTAACAGCTTTGGGGGCTGCATTGGTTGTATTTGGAGCAGGATTATTAATGGTTGGAAATGGAATGTCAGCACTGACCGGTGCATTGCCTTCTATGGTTGAACAAATAGCAGCATTATCTACTATCAACTTTTTACCAATATTTGGATTAGCCGGAGCATTAATGGCATTATCAGTTGCATTAGCTGCAGTTGCTGTTACTGGACTATTAGCATTACCTGCTTTATTAGCATTAGGATTAGTAGCTGGTGGTGCTGCTGGATTAATGGGTGGTGGTAGTGAAAGTGGTGAATCCGTAAAAATGGATGAATTAATTAATGAAATAAAAGCATTGAGAGGTGATTTATTAGCAGGTAAAATTGGAGTTAATATGGATGGGCAAAAAGTTACATCTAAGATATCTACGGTGGTTGCAAAAGTTGGCTCAAATTCATATGCAAAAATTTAATAATGGGAAAAACAATAGAAGAATTATTTAAAACCAAACAACTACCTGAAGGTAAAACTGCGGCAGAGAAGTATGAAATTCGTAATTCAAAGGATATTATACTTCGCTCTTCCACAGGTGCTATGGATTTGCCCTTTAAAATTGCACAAGTAGCAAGAAAAAATATATCATCAAGATTAAGAGAAACAAGATTAGAAGAAGAAACTACAGGGTTAAGAATAATTTCAAAATTAGGAGCACCAATAATTTATGGGACTGATATTTTTAAATTAAGCACACAAAAAACCGAAATGGTTACAGAAATGAAAAATTCTGTAAATACAAATAATGCATCTAATGATAGTGGTATTTTAGGAAATTTATTTGAAAAAGGTAAAACAAAAGGATTAGAATTATTATCAAAAATTGGTGTACAATTACCAAAAAAACTTATACCAACACGCATATCTTTAAATGAAGATTTTAAAAAAGGTAAAGAGCCGGATACAATGACTACTCTTGCAAAAATTAAAAAAGATGGTGCTGGAAATCTTGTTGGTAAACTATTAGCACAAAATGCAAAGGGTACTCCTAAGCAAATAGCTAATAATGTTTTAGGAGCTGGTATAGGTTTATTAAAAGGTGAAATAAAGAAAAAATTATTTGGAGCAGCAAAGCAAGCAGCACAAAACCTAGCAAAGAAAGGAGATAGCGAAGTCCAATATGATAGCTCTGCAAAATATTCTGATACAATAAATCCTTATGATGAAGATTATTTTAAAAGAAATGACCTTTCATCTGTTTTAGTAGCTAAAGATACAAAGTTTGGAGCAGATGATACGGTAAAGAAAAAAGTTGATGAACTGGTGCCTAGAAGTAAAGACCCTATAAATGTATCAAAAAATCCGTTTGCAAAATTACAAGATAAACTTAAAGATGTAAAAGGAAAGGCAGAGGAAAAATTATCTGAAGCAAAAAAACAAGGACAACAAGCAATAGCAAGCGGTAAAAAAATTGGTGATACCAAAAACGGACCAACAAATTTAACGGATGCAAAAATCAAATATTCAGAAACTGTAGATGAAACAGCAGATGAAATAAAATTAAGAAATGATTTATCTAGTAAATTAGAAGCATTAAATACGGCTGTTACAGAAATGAAAAATGAACCGAATACAGGACCAAAAAGAAAGCAAACTTATTCATCTTTTAAAAATATTAAAGCAAAAACATTATCAACTCAGTTTGGAATTGATAAAAAAGATTTTTTAAATGAAAAAACTCCATATGACAATACTTCTCTAAAATTAAAAGATAATACAAATTTAGATGATTATGATTTTATTACATTTAAGTTTCATTCGATTTCTCAAAAAAGGTCAGCAAATTTTAGAGCAACATTAACTGGTGTATCGGAAAATATAAGCCCTTCATGGGATTCTGCAAAATTTATTGGTTCACCATTTAATTATTATACATATAGTGGTATAGAAAGAAGTTTAACATTTAGTTTTAAAGTTTATGCATTATCTCCTAAAGAACATATATCCAATTGGCAAAGACTTAATTTTCTAACTGATTTAACATATCCACAAAAATTTATTGTTGGGGGAACATTTACTCCACCATTTATAAAAATTACAATAGGAAATTTATATAAAGAACAAGAATGTTTTATAGAATCATTATCCTATACATTTGATGATAATGTAGGTTGGAATATTGGCTCACCAACTTCAGTTGGAATTTCAGACAAGGCAAAATTCAAAATAGATGGTGAAGTAACAAGCATTGATAATTACAAATTACCATCAATAATAGATGTAACCTGCACAGTTAAGTTAGTAGAATCAAAAGTATCTGTATTTGCTAAAAATTATTATGGATTTGATAAACTTCCTAGATTAAAAGGAAAAGATGGAAAAGGTATAACAAGCGAAACAACATCTGATGCAGAAGTTGTATCAAATAGTAATAATACTGCTGTATTAGAACTATTAGAAGTTGAAGATACAAATCCTCAACCTAAAGAAAATACTACTGCACAAAATGCAGCCCAATCCAGTCCAGGTTCAGAAAGTTCAACTGAAAAAAAACCATCAGTAGAAAATAGTTCTACAGCTACAGCTCAAACCAAAAAACCAATTAATTATAGAATAGAAGCATCAAATAATGGTGATGGTTTTACGGGAAGAGTATATGCAGATGGTGTATCAATATTTAAACAAGATTATGTAAGTACATTCTCTCATTTTTCCGATAAAGAATACAAAGGTGCTGATGGTGTAAAGGAAACTTTAAAATTTAATGCGAAACACTTTGGATTTTATAGTGAAAATGGTAAATATTATGAAAAAAGTGATAATATAAATTAAAATGAGTAATAGAAGATATTTAAATAATAATACAAAAAAAACTTTTGATGGAAGGGAAGTTTATAGACCAAAAATATATCCTAATATTCCATTGAGAGATGATGATGTTTATGTAATGACTGAATTGGGTGATAGATTAGATACTTTAGCTTATCAATATTATCAAGATCCAACTTTATGGTGGATAATTGCATCTGCGAATAATATACACGATGCACCTTTAGGATTTACAGAAGGTACAATTTTGAGGATACCTTTAAATTATCAAATTATACTTTCTCAATTTCAAAAATAAGTTTATGTCAGCATTTCCTCACTTTTCAAATATATCTGAATACGTTAGAACGGAATTAAGTAAAAGAAAAGGTAATACTTCTTATTTATCAAATCTTAATGTATGGATTAGAGTAGCATCAGCAGTTGATGCGGGTTGCCAAATAGTATCAAATCCAAATTTTAAATTATTTGGGAATGCTCCATCCATTTATGGTTTCAATGATTTGAGTGGTACAATTGGAACATCATGGGATGGAAAAAAATCAATAGCAGTAACTGATTTTATGGGTTTTAGACCAAAACCAAATATTACAAGCATTGAAATAGATGAAGGAGCTGGAAATTTAAGTAGAAAAGCATCATTTACAATAGTATGTTATACAAAAAACCAATTGGATGAAGTATGCAAATATTTTTTAGAACCAGGATTTACTATTTTTTTAGAATGGGGTTGGAATACAGCACTCGGAGTTAAGAATTTTTCCGAAGTATTAAATGCAGCAGATGTTGCTAAATTTCAAGATTTTACAAAAATAAATAAAGCAAGGGAAGCTGCGGGGGGTCATTACGATAATTATTTGGGTTTTATTACTGGTGGTAGTATTTCAACAAGTGGCGATACTTGGCAAGTAAATATAAAATTAACTGGTTTTACAGAATTACCCGCTTATTTAATGACGACTGATAAATTAAAAAAAGGTGATGACGCTACACAACAAGTCGCAAGAATCTTTCAACCAACTGAAATATCTTCACAAAAAGATTTGGGAAAAAAAAGGTTTATGATGATGTTTAATAAGTTACCAGCAAACAGGTTATCGGAGGATATTAGAGGTTTAATTGATACACCACAGATAGCACATCCTGCAAATTACCTTAATTTTGATGAAGAGGTTAAAAGTAAAATTAATAATGAGACTGATGGATTTAATTTATTAGGATTGCAAATAATTTCACCAAAAGTGAAAACCGAAGGGTCTAAGGTGGAAACACCAGAAGGTACAAAAATAATAAGTGATAATTCTTATATTAGATTTGGTACACTAATGACTATTTTTAATAAAATCTTTGATGGTGGTTTAAAATTAGCAGGTTCAACGGACTTAATAAAATTATCAGTATCTTCTGAAAGATGTATTTGTTTTGCTTTTCCAAAAATATATAGTACTGATAAATCAAAACTTTTTATCCCAAATCCTGATACACCTAAATTTTCATTAAAAGAAGCATCTGAATCAACAATAGAGCAATCTACATATAATGAAAGTATAAATTGTAGTATAGATTGCCCAAATAATGACCTTACTCTTAAATTTGAATTTCCGATGCAACAAGACTTAACAAATGGAAAAGTACAAAAAAATGGAAAGGATATAAATATACAATCTAGCAATTCAGATAAATCATTTAATTCGGTTAACAAATATGCAAAAACGTATGGTTTTTTAGATGACCTTTATGTTAATATGGATTTTGTAAGGGGAATAATTGAAACAAAAAATTTCTCAGTAAAAGATGCATTATATCAAATACTTAATGGTATGAGTTCTGCGGCCGGAGGTATTTGGGATTTTAATATTATAGAGAGTACCGATGGTAGAGAATTAGAAATAGTTGAATTGAATGTTTCCGGAAAAGCATCACCAGAAAATATTTATCCATTAGATTTAATGGGAATATATTCTATATTTATTGATGCATCATTAGATATAGATATAAGTGGTGCTAAAATGAATCAAATAATTGGAAGTAGATTAGGACAAAAAAATAATAGCAGTCAGGCAGATATAAAAGGAAAACCAAAAGGTTTGTTTAGTGATAGTACTGATTTAATTTTGAAAGAATTTGAACTAAATGAAACACAAAATACTAACGTCAGCAGTACAGGATTGACTGCAGAG
>Ga0194119_10012956_pt1 | contig 10473 bp, 6 predicted proteins | sample TA2MahC100mmetaG_FD_148620 | JGI IMG/M metagenome (GOLD analysis project Ga0194119, IMG submission 148620) | Freshwater microbial communities from Lake Tanganyika, Tanzania - TA2015018 Mahale Deep Cast 100m | ecosystem: Environmental > Aquatic > Freshwater > Lake | place: Tanzania: Lake... | reverse complement strand
CCGGCGGCTGCGAACGTTCCAATGATGGGCGAGTTTTCTGTTCATCTCGTCACCTAGTTGATGTACAGAAACTCGTTCGAATTGAGCAGAGTCTGGCAAAGATCCTGCCAGGCGTTCTCTTCCGAGCCGGTCAATTGCGTTTGTTTCGCAAGGAACGCTTTGGCGTCGGCGCGCTCGACATCACGCGGGGTGCGCTGGTAGGCGAGACGGAAAGCGCGGTCGAGCATGCCGTCGGTGGTTTGGCCGGCATCGTTACGAACGCGCTGCGCGAGGCTGCGGGACCATTCGTTGACGAGTCGGCTGTTCATCAGTTCAAGCGATTGCGCAGGATTGACGGTGACGTTGCGGCGCGCGCAGCTTTCATGCGTGTCGGGCATGTCGAAGGCATCGAACATCGGATAGCGGGTGTTTCGCCGCACAAATATATATACGGAACGACGGTCGGCATTGGATGTTGCTTCGTCCGATTTCCACCCACCGCGCGTGACGACACCCGCCGGGAGCGGCGGAAAAACGGGCTCGCCGTACATCTTGCCGTTCAGGCGGCCGGCGACTTGCAGCATCGAGTCGCGCACGGCTTCGCCTTCCAGGCGGCGGCGGGCGAACTTCCATTGCAGCTTGTTTTCGGGATCGAGTTTCGCGTTGGCCTCATTGTGCGCGCTGGACATCCGCCAAGCGTCCGAGAGCATGATCTGCTTGTGGAGGCGCTTCATGGACCAGCCGTTTTCCACGAAATCGGCGGTGAGTTGATCGAGCAGCGGAAGATTCGCCGGGCGATCGCCCATGAGGCCGAAATCGCTGGGGGTGGCCGTAAGGCCGCGGCCGAAGTGATAGTGCCAGACGCGGTTGACTATCACGCGCGTCGAGAGCGGATTCGAGGCGCTGGCGATCCAGTTGGCGAGCGCGGAGCGGCGGCCTTTGGAGACGTCGGCATCGTTGGGATCGAGGATGGTCAAGAAGCCGGGGTTGACTTCCTGGGTGGGTGCGTCGAAGTTGCCGTTGGTGAGGACGTGCGTCTTCGGCGCGGCGGTGTGCATTTCGGCGAGCGTCTGCGCCATCGGGCGATCGGCCGGTTTTAAGTGATCGAACTTGGCGAGTTCGTTCTGCAACTCTTTGTAACGGGCTTGCGGCGCGCCGCGAAGTTTTTTCGCGACTTCGTCGTCGGTGAATTCAACCTGCGTGCGCGCCTTCATGAACATGTGCCATTGCTCGGGCGTGCGCTTGGCGGCGTCCATGGTGATGGTCTCTTTGATCTCGTCGGGGAAACGGGAGAGGCGCTCTTCGAAGAAAGTCTGGCGCGGCTTGGACAGGATGTCCTGCATCTCTTTTCGGATGTTCGCGGTTTTGGCTTCCCAAACGCCGTACTGCGCTTTCCAGTTGACCTGTTCTTCCTGCGACATCAACAGCGCTTCGTCTTCGATGCGGGTGTTGGCGTAGAAGGCTTGCAGGCGATAGTAATCCTTTTGGAGGATCGGATCGAATTTGTGATCGTGGCACTTGGCGCAGCCGAAGGTCATGCCAAGGAAGACGGCGCCCGTTGTGTCAACGATATCGAACATCAACTCCTGGCGGCGTTGGCGAATGTTGGCGGCGTTGGATTCGTCGGGGAAATGGCGATTGAAGCCGACGGCGATCTTGGCATCAAGATTGTTTGGATAGAGTTCGTCGCCGGCGATTTGTTCCTTGACGAAGCGGTCGTAGGGTTTGTCCTCGTTGAAGGACTTGATGACATAGTCGCGATAGCGCCAAACGTTGGGGCGGGTTTCGTCGGCTTTGAAGCCTTCCGAGTCGGCGTAGCGAGCGAGGTCGAGCCAATGGCGCGCCCAGCGTTCGCCGTATTGGGGCGAGGCGAGAAGGCGGTCGATGACCTTTTCGAACGCGTTGGCGGAGGTGTCGCTCAGGAACGCCTGCGTCTCTTCCGGCGTAGGCGGGAGGCCCGTCAATACAAGCGAAGCGCGACGCAGGAGCGTGGTGCGATCGGCTTGCGGATTCGGAGTGATGCCTTTGCCGGTCATCCTGGCAAGGAGGAACTTGTCGATGGTAGTGCGACCGGCCGACTGCGGGACGGTTTGCTTCTTCACCGGCTGGAAGGCCCACCAGTTTTTTTGCATGGGCGTGAACTCCTTCTTCTGGCCGGATTCGGCAAGAAGAGCGGTGGCTCCGATCAGCAACAGAACGGCAACAAGGCGCATGGGTACACGTCCTCCACTTGGATGGGTAGTCAAATCAAAGATATCACTTTCGGCGAGCATTGGGCGGGTCGGCGGCAGCGTGTAGACACACGTCTCCCGTGCGTGCTGGAGAAACATCAACCGCCTACGAGCTTTGGGACCGTTTTTCATGCGAATCGTCATCGCCGCCGCGGCACGCTGCCTTGCCGGGGCCGATTGGAAGCGCGTTGAACGGGTTTGCGTTCCGGTTCCGGCTCGGGGATCGCGGTTTGGGCCGGCGGGTTAGGCGCCGAAGCCGTGTTTTCATTGACTTCTTGGGAGGCTTCGCCGGGAACGGGCCAAGCCTGAAGTTTGCGCAGCGTTTCGATGAGCCGGTTGATTTCGCGGACGTAATGGCGCGTGCGGGCTTCGACGCGTTCGGCGGCGTGGGAAGCGCGGTCGGCGAGTTCCCGGCGTTCGATCATGCCGAGATCCTTGTCCTCGGCGACCAGGTTGTTTATAACCCAACCTTCGCGATAGATTTCGCAGTTGGCAAGGGCGCCAAGACGCCCGGCGCGCCAGACGGCGTCGGCGAGCAGCGCGACGATGGAGGACTCCATGGTGTTGCGCGGGCGGAATTGTTTGGTGGCCGAATCGAGGATGGAGGCGTAGTTGTCCTGTTCCTCCTGAGAAAACGAGGACATGTGTTTCGCCCACATTCCGTGTTTGACGCTGGCTTGACGGCAGCGGTCGAGGCCTTCGGGCGAGGTCGCGCCCTTGGATTTGGCTCCGTTGATGCGGGCCTGTTCGGCTTTGGTTGGCATGGTTGCTCCTTATGCAAAAAGCCCCTGCTTTGGGCAGGGGCTTGGCGAGAATCGGCGTATGGCGCCTCACTCTGATTTCAGTTTGAGCCCTTACGGGGGGCAGTCAAGGGGGCCAAAACTGCAAGTTGTTGATTTGGAGGGAAATATAAATTTTGAACTTCTGTGAATAACACTCTCAGCGCGAGCGCGGATTGGCGTTTTGGGCGACGTGGAGGAGGATTTGGCCGTCGGGAAGGCGCGCGATCTTGTATATGAAGCAGGGCGCTTCTAACTTCTGGTTGCCGCAGTTGGCATAGATGGCGCCGGTGGTGACTTGGGCTGCGGGGTGTTTGCGGATTTGAATTTCGAGTTGGCGCCATTCGCCTCGGTTGAGTTCCGGGGTTTGCGCGATGGCGTTGCTGGTCAGATAGGTGTCTTCGGATTCTGGGAGGTCGGCGGCCGGAGTGAGACGGCCGCGGTCGAAGCCGGTGTTGGTGAAGGCTGCGCTTGGCAGGGAGTTCAACTCGTGGTCTTTGCGCCAGTGTTTTCTGGGGGGTGGAGCGCTTGACGGTTTTGGGGTGTGGGAGGTCCAGAGGGCGCGTTGGTTTTGGGTGTCGTAGCAAACGGTGAAGTCTTGGCGGTGCGATAGGGTGGCGGGGCAGTGGGTGAGGGCGAGGAGGATTATTTCAAACACAATCTATCTATCGGGCGTTTGAAACAAACCATTAGTATGGATGGGTTAGGAATTTTCCGAGGAGCGGATGCGAGTGGCTGGGTGGTACGGCTAGCGGCCGAGCGCAGTGGAGAGGTAGTCGACGACGGAGTCGATTTGGGCGTCGGCGACGGGAGCGCCGCGGGCGATCATGCCGCGGACTATGGCGTTCCAGTCGTCCTTGCTCAGGCGCTGGCTGGTGACGACTTCGATGGAATGGCATGTTGCGCCGCAGGATTTGTCGACGAGTGCTTTGACGCCGCCGGTGGGCAGAGTCAGCGGCGCGTGTGCGCCGACCTTCGGAAGACCCTTGCGCTTTTCAGCGGCGGCTTTGACGGCGAGCGATACCGCTTTCGGCAGCGGTTTGCGCGGGGCGTTGGGGAGCGCCCAGGCGACAACCGTGTTGCTCAAACCGCCGCCGAGGAATCCACCGCCGCCGGTGGCGAGCGCAACTACGTACTGGCGACCGTCGCGGCCGAGGAACGTCATCGGACTTGTGTTGACGGGCGCTTCTACTTTTTCTTCCCACAGCATTTTGCCGGTGCGGCTTTCGAAGGCTCGCATGTAAGAGTCATTCGTCGCACCGATGAAAACAACGCCGCCTCCGGTGGCGATGGAACCGCCGAGATTTAATGTACCGGTGTTTTTCACGCCGAGCTTTTCCAACGATTCGATACGGCCGAGGGGCTTGCGCCACTTGACGTCGCCGGTGGGAAGATCGACGGCGATCAATTCGCCGAAGGGCGGTTTGTTGCAAGGGATTCGCGTTTCGCGATTCCAGAAGCGGGCATAGGTTCCGTAGGCGGAGGTCCGCACGTATTCGTTGCCTCGCTTTTCCATGTGGCCCCACTGGCCGACGTGCATGACGTTGACGAATAGAAGCTGCTGCGCGGGATCGACTGAAACGCCGCCCCAGTTGCCGCCGCCGAGGGTGCTCGGGAAGAAGAGTACATTGCCTTCGAGCGGGAGCGTCGAATAGGCCGGACCAATCTTCATCTTGTTTGTTTCGAACAATTCCTTGCAGAAGCGTGCGTGCTCCTGGGAGAGGTCGTACAGTTCGTCGATCGAGAACGTATCCTTGCCGATGGGGTGCGGCTTAACCGGAAACGGCTGCGTCTTCGAGGTGACTTCGCCGGGGATGATCGTTTGCGGCACTTCGCGTTCTTCGACGCCGTACACGGGTTCGCCGGTGACGCGATCGAAGACAAAGAGCAAGCCCATCTTGGTGATCTGCGCGACGGCGGGGATGATCTTGCCGTCGCGGCGAATATCGAACAGCGCGGGCGGGGCGGCGAGATCGTAGTCCCAGATATCGTGATGGACGAGTTGGCGATGCCACTTTCGCTCGCCGGTTTTGGCGTCGAGGGCGACGAGTGAGTTGCCGTAGAGGTTGTCGCCGACGCGGTCGGCGCCGTAGAAATCATTGGTCGGGGAACCGAGCGGGGCGTACACAATGCCGCGTTTCACATCGACAGTGAAGAAGCCCCAGACGTTTGTGCCGGAGCGGTTCTTCCACGCGCCGTCGGGCCATGTTTCGGCACCGGACTCGCCGGGGCGAGGGACGCTATGGAAGGTCCAGAGCAGCTTGCCGGTGCGTGCGTCCCAGCCGCGGATGTCTCCGTATGCGCCGATTGTCGGCGCGCCTTCGCCGTTGCTGGAACCGGTGACAACAACATCGCCGATGACCGCCGGGGGCGATTGGAGTTGATAGCGTCCGTCGTTTAGACCGTCGAGCACGCCCTTCTTCAGATCGACTCTGCCTTCATTGCCGAAGCCAGGGGCGGGCTTACCAGTGGTTGCGTCGATGGCGAGGAGATGGTGGCCGTTGCCGGTGAACAGGCGCGGGTGCATCTGCGATGCGCCGGGCCAATAGGCGAGGCCGCGAATAGCGACGGGCGCGACGTCGTACTTCCAGAGCAGTTCGCCGGTTTCGGGGACAAGCGCGTAGACGCCGTCGGCGCCGTTGATGTACATGACGCCGTCGATTACCACCGGCACCGCTTCCGAGCCTTGCTTGCCAAGACGGAAGACCCAGGCGGGTTTGAGTTGCGCGGCATTGAGGGACGTGATTTGTTTGAGGGGCGAGTAGCGCATGGCGCCCGGATCGTTGCCGAAGTTGGGCCAGTTGTTTTGGGCGAGGGCGATCGTCGAGGCGAGGAGGGCAAAGCGAGTCAGCACACAGATACGATATCGCGATCAGAATTCGAAGCGCGTGCCGATTTGCACGATGCGGGCGGCTTCTTGTCCGGTGATGCGGCCGAAATTCGGGTTGGAGAGATCACTGATGGGGCTGCCGAGATTGCGGCGGTTGAAAGCGTTGAAGAAGTCGGCGCGGACTTCGAAGCGTCGCTGTTCGCCGAGGGAGAATCGTCGCATGACGCTTAGATCTTCGCCTTTGGAGCCAAAGGAGCGGATGTTGGGCAACACGACGCCCAGCGTGCCAAGTGTAAATGGCGCTGGCGCGGCGAAGGCGTCTCGATTGAAGAAGAGATCGCCACGTTCGCCGGAGAGCGCGTTGAGCGGACGGAACTCGGCGTGGCCGCCGCCCGAGCGGATCGGAACGCCGGGGACCTGATTCGGCCGCAGGTGGCCGTTGAAGATCGGCAGGTTGTTGGGCGTGGTGACGCGCAGAACGCCGCCGCTTTCGTAGGAAAGAATTCCGGCGACTATCCAGGCGCGCGTCGCCTGACGGGCAAAGGCGCTGCCTACGCCGCGAAGTTCGTAGGAAAAGCTGACGGTAAAGCGTTGGGGAATATCTACGTTGGTGATCGACTTTTCGGCGCGGCGGTTGAATTGATCCTGCGGGCGAGCGAGGTCGGCATTGGTGAAACTGATGTCGCCGATGGATTTTGTGAAGGCGTAGGAGATGAGAAATTGAAGACCGCGCGAGAGGCGTTTTTCGGCTTTGACGAGGAGCCCGTGGTAGGTGTTGTTGCCGGTCGGGGTGTCGAGGGAAGTAACGGTCTGATATTGCGGAAGCGAGCGTAGGGCTTGCGCGAGCGTACCCCGGAAACCGGCATACGGGAGACGATAGCCGGCGGCGACGACAGCGGCATCGGCAATGTTACGCGTAAGCAGATTGCCGAGGGCGAGCGTGCTAACGGGAAGTTGGTTCACGTTCACCAGCGCGGCGTTGGTGATGCCGTGGGAGAGCGTTCCGACATAACTCGCTTCGACGATCGAACCGGCAATCATGCGCTGGAGGCTGAATTGATATTGGCTTGTGCGGGAGAGACGTCCGGAGCCGCCCCGGCGGCGCTCAATCATACTGACGTTTTGATTATTGGCGATGGTTGGATCGATGAACGGCGCAACCTTGATGAGATCGGCGGGCCAACCTTGATCGAGATTGAATGCGGGGGTGAGTCCGCCGTCGAGCGAGCCGACGGTGATGGAAGAGTTGAAGCCCTGCTTGTTATTGTCGGTGCCGATCAGCGGCGAGTAGAACAGCCCGGCGCCGGCGCGGAGAACGGTCTTGCCGTCCAGTTGATACGCGAAGCCGAGACGCGGGCCGTGGGCGCCGTAGTATTGCTGAATGAAATTATCGAGGCCGCTGCGGCCGGGACCGCGACCCGCGAAGATGACGGCCCCGTTCCGGCCGGGCGCGCCGGGATTGGGCGTATCGGGGTCCATGATGCTGAGGCGGCGATGCACTTCGCCAAAAGGCGATTGCGTTTCCCAGCGATAGCCGTAATTGATGGTCAGGCGGCGCGCGGCTTTCCAGTCGTCCTGTGCAAACAGGCCGAAGTAGCGCGAACGGTCGCCGGTGGGCGCGTTGAGCTCCATGTTGGCGTTGTTGACGAGGCCAAGAAGGAAGCTTGCATAAGAATGGCCGGTGCGCGCGACCTGCGGCTGGCTGGTGCCGAACTGGGAGAAGGTGTAGGCGCCCTCGCGGAAGCCGAAGGTTGCCTGGTTAAAACGGTAGACGTCGATGCGGCCGCCGAATTTGAAGTTGTGTTTGCCTTTCGTCCAAGCGACGGTTTCGAGGAGATTCGAGTTGGTGGAAGCGGTATCGCGATCTGCGCCGTAACCGAAGCCGGCGAAGCCTTGACCGCCGAAGCGCACGCCTGGGAAGCCGCTTTCAAACGCACCGGGTACTTTGATGCCAGCGTCACCGGATTCGCGCACGGGTGCGGTAAAGCGGGTGCCGCCGATCTGAAACCGGCTGACGAGATTGGGCCGGACGATCCAGTCGTAACCGACGGCGACGTTTTTCGGATACACCGATTGGACAATTAGATCGGAGAGCGGAATGACGGTTCCGTTCGAGTTGACGCGGTCTTCGATGCGGTCGCGGAAACTGGCGTTAACGCGGTGGCGATCGGTGAAGGAGTGATCAACCTTGATGAAGTAGCCGTTCATGTTGAGCAGGCTAGGTAACGCTCCGAGGAAGTTGTTGGCGATGCCTGGCGAATTGGGTAGCGGCATGACGGCTTGCAATCTCGCAGCGAGCGGGGATATGCGGCTGGTTGGAATTGTGCGGTTAGGGAACGCTTGGCGGAGACCGGCGGCAGTGGCGGTGAGGGGATCGAAGATCGATTCGGCGGCTTCGTTGAAGTCGCCGCGGCGCATGGCGGCGGTTGCAAGCGTAGTGGTTCGCCCCGCGGTGGCGTTGATGCGGCGGAAGCCGGTGTAGTTGCCGAAGACAAAAGTACGGTTCTTACGGATGGGGCCGCCGATGGTTCCGCTGTACTCGCCCTGGCGAGTGACGTCGGCATTTACCGCGTTGTAGCGGCGTGCGTCGAGGATGTTGTTGCGAAGCAGGAAAACGACGCCCCCATGCCAGGAATTTGTGCCGGAACGCGATGCCATCAGGACGGCGCCACCGGCGGTGCGTCCGTATTCGGCGGGAGGAACGGCGGCTTCGACGCGGAACTCGGAGACCGTTTCGAGCGCGGGCGCGGCGGGTCCGGCGACGTTCTGTCCAGCGTTGTAGGAGAACGGAATTCCATCGAGAAACACTTCGTTGGAATAGGTGCGGCTTCCGGCGATGCGAATGCCGTCGCCAGCGCCGCTGCCGCCGACGGCGCCGGGCGTAAGACGGGAGAACTGGAACGGATTGCGAATCGACCCGGTCAGTTGAAACGGAAGCGTGGAAACCATTTCGCGAGAGACTTGCGTGCCGACGACGGAGGTTTCGCGATCAAGCTGAATGGCTTGATCAGACACGGTGACACTTTCCTGGGTTGTGCCGATTTCGAGAGAGGCGTCGACGCGGACGGTCTGCGCGGTTTCAAGGACGATGCCGGTGCGAAGGTACTTCTTAAAACCGCCTGCGGTGATCGACAGTTCGTACAAGCCGATGCCGGCCGAGGGAAATCGATAAATGCCAGAGTCGTTGGTCGTAGTGCGCGATACTAGACCGGTATCGGCCAAAGTAAGAACGACTTCGGCCTTCGGAACGGCCGCGCCGCTTGCGTCGGTGACAACGCCGGTGACGCTACCGTTGAGGCCTTGCGCCCGCACCAGCAACGCTGCGAAAACAAACAGAATAACTTGGCCCATGGTGACGATGAACTTATCATATTCACATTGAGAACAGGTGCGTGAAGTAGATGAAGTAGGGCGAACGGTTCGGCGTGATGCGATGGAAGTACGACCCGTTTGAATACGCGCCAAAACCGCCGCCGATGGTCATGAACTTCGCGTAGTTCCAGAGCAGGAAGCTGTCGGCTTCGTGGCCGGCCCAGCGTTTGTTTTTGCCGGAGGGGTCGCGGACGATGAGGCGATTGGGAATGCTGTAGACGCCGACGCGGGGATCGACGAGCCAGTTGGCGTTGTACATGAAATTCCAGGCCACGGCCTTATGCGGCCGCCAGGTGCCGAAGTAGCGTACGTTGTGCAGATTGCGCCAGCCGAAGAGATCTTCGTGGCCGAGTTTGTCGTGCGCGGCGGGGTAGATCTGATCGAAGCCCGAGGACGCAAATTTGTATTCCATGGCGTTGTCGACGTTGCGGATTTTTCGACTGAACGTGACGACCTGTGCTCCTTCGGGCGACCAAATGTGGTTGCGGCGCACGCGCTGCCAAACCGGCTCGAGGGTGAGCTTCCATTTACCCATCGGCTGCATGATGCGACCGCCGACGACGAAGCTGTCGAGCAGGCCGGGTTGTTGATGCTTCAGCGCGTAGACTTCGAACTTCTTGCCGATGAAGTTGTATGTACCGAAGATGTGCTCGTTCCAGGTTGGACGATTGAAACGATAGATTCGAATCTGTGTGGGCGATGCGTAGAGAATTTCGTAGGTGTTCGATTTGGTTCGCCATTGGAGGCGAGCCATGTCATACGTCCGCGTGAGATTGGCCCATTGCGGCGAGCCGATCAGACGGGTGTCGCCGTAGCTCAGGGGTGTTCGGCCAAAGCGGGCGGCGAAGCCGGTTTTCTTGCGCGGGAACAGATCGATAAAGGCTTCGTAGAGATCAGCGCCGTCGCGCATGGTGTTGGGCGCGTTGTGGCCGAAGAGCGGGGCGCGGGTGTCCTGGCCGACGACGCGGATATCGACGTCGGGCGTTGGCTTGTAGACAAAGCCGAGGCGTTGGCGTTGTAGCGCGACTTCGTAATCGGCGGAGGCGCCGAAGCTGACATTCTGGCGCGTTTCGATGCGGACGCGCGATTCGCCGATTAGGGTCAGCTTGCCGTCGAAGAGCACGTTGGGATCAGCGGCGGCAAGCGTGAGCGGGATGAAAAACAGCGGGCGCAGGTTAGTTCTGCTCCAGCGGCTTCACTGGATCGATGAAGGGCCAGGTGATGGCGCCGACGAAGTAAACGGCGGCCATGATGGCGAGGACCCGGTTCCAATCGTTGGCGG
>Ga0194119_10012955_pt1 | contig 10473 bp, 11 predicted proteins | sample TA2MahC100mmetaG_FD_148620 | JGI IMG/M metagenome (GOLD analysis project Ga0194119, IMG submission 148620) | Freshwater microbial communities from Lake Tanganyika, Tanzania - TA2015018 Mahale Deep Cast 100m | ecosystem: Environmental > Aquatic > Freshwater > Lake | place: Tanzania: Lake... | reverse complement strand
GACAGCAGCCGACCGCTGAAACAGACACTTACCCCCAACCTCACCTTCTCGCCAACTCGGACCAAGCGGTAACTCCTTTACCTTCAACTCCGCTCCCGCTCACTCCGCGCTAATTTGGACAGCCGTGGTTTTCGCCTATCGCGCCAGAGATATTCCAGCGTCTGCGGCGGCGTTTTGTTGAGCATCCTCCGCTGTGGGTGCCTGTCTCTTACTAAGGGACTCGCGGACAGCGGGCGAGTTCGCCGCCCGTCTGGGGCCGTGCGGCGGCCCTCCCACTGTTGTCGTTTTCAGAGACCTGGAGGCGTTGAGCAACCGCCCCGGCTCGTTCCGAAGGTTGACGAACATCACCGAAGAACCGAAGGCGCGGCGACAGGCACCGAACGAAACTTCACGCTGGAAGATCGATCACAGTAATCGGCGTCCGAAAGAGTCGAAAAATTTCCGGAACAATAAAGGAGTGTGGCTCGTTCTCCTAATTTAGTTAGGAGAGCCATGCCCCCTCGCGAAGCCGAACTGCTACCAGGAACCCTGGATTTACTCATTCTCAAGGCCGTATCGCTCGGCCAATTACACGGCTACGGAATCCTCGTCCGCATCGGACAAATTTCCGGCGACGCCCTAAACATCGAGCAGGGAGCGCTATATCCGGCTCTCTATCGCCTCGAAACAAAGGGTTTTCTGGCCGCGGAATGGGGCGTGTCGGACAACAATCGCAGGGCCAAGTTCTACTCCCTTACGGCCTCGGGCAAGAAGCGCCTGCGCGAAGAGACCGCCGGTTGGGAGCGTTTCGCCGCCGCCATGACCGAAGCCTTGGGAGCATAGCCATGTTCAACCGCAACAAACAACGCCGCGAGATGGCCGAGGAATTCGCCCATCACATCGAGATGCGAGCCGAGGAGTTGATGCGTTCGGGAGTGGCGCCGGACGAGGCCCAACGCCGCGCGCGGGCCGAGTTCGGCTCCGTCGAGAATTACAAAGAGCAAGGCCGCCAGGCGCGCGGACTGCAATGGCTGGACGAACTCTGGGCCGATCTGCGCTATGCCGTACGCACGTACAAATCGAGCCCCGGATTTGCCGCCACCGCAATCGGCGTGCTCGCCATCGCCATCGGCGCCAACACCGCGCTGTTCAGCTTCTTCAACGAGTTCATGTTGAAGCCGCTACCTATTCTCGGGGCGCAGAAGAACTTTGAGCTACGAAGCATGTATCTCGTCCGCGGAAGCCAGGAGCGGCAGACACGCCGAGGTTGGACAAGACCGGAAGCCGACATTATTCGCGCCGGCGCGGCAGGCCGCTTCGACGACATCTACGAGTGGGCCGAAAACCAGGAGCCGATGAGCGAGCCGGTCGCGCTGACAGTTCGCGTGAACTACGTCTCGGCCAACTTCCTAAAGGTCCTCGGCGCGCCTATCCTCCTGGGCCGCGTAGCCGACGATGCGACACCGACGGTCGTGCTGGGCTACGAGTCCTGGCAGACTACGTTTCACGGCGATCCCGCCATTCTTGGCAAGCGCATCCGAATCCGCGATCGCGAGTTTGTCGTCACCGGTGTCACTGGTGAATCATTCCGCGGTCTTAATCCTTGGCCTTCCGATCTCTACATACCGTTGCGATTTCTACAAGGCGCCGATTCGGAGAAGCTCATTCTCATCGGCGGACACGCGCCGTCCGCGCCACCGCTCGATCATTTGAAGCAACCGCTTGATGCGCTTGGGAAGCTGGAATATCTCGAAATTGCCGCCGAGCCGAAGACGACTCACATTTCTATGTCATTCCAGAGTCAGATGCTCGCCGCGCCGGTGTTCGGCGCGTTCTTTCTGGTCCTCATCATCGCGTGTGCCAACCTGGCAAATCTGCTGCTGGCGCGCTCGGCCTCGCGCAGCCGCGAGATCGCGATTCGTCTTTCGCTTGGCGCGCCACGCTGGCGTGTGATCCGCCAACTTCTGACCGAATCCGTCTTTCTATCCATCATCGCCGCTGCGCTCGGCCTTGCGTTCGCGAGCTTGGCGATTCCAGCCATTCATGAGTTCCTTTTCGCCATCATGTCAAAGGTCAAAATGTTTGTGCCGCCTCCAGCGCTGGACTGGCGTGTTTTTGGCTATACCGCGCTGTTATCTTTGGCTACTGGTGTGATTTTCGGTCTCGCACCCGCCCTGCAATCGACGCGCCCCGACGCGCTGAAGGTACAGCGCCGCCGGGGAACATTGGTCATTGTGCAGACGGCCGCGTCGGCGGTTTTGCTGTTGCTCGCCGCGGTTTTCGTGGCCGATGCACGCCGTATGAGCTCGACCGATCCCGGTTTCACAATCGACCGCATGATCGCGCTGACCGATCAAACCCATCCGGCGCTCGATGCGGCTATTAAGAACGATCCCCGCTTCGCCTCGGTGTTGCGAGCCAGCAACATACCTCTTTTTGGCGTGATGCCGCCTCTGCCCGCCAAGATCGGCGATCGCGCGGTTGCGCTTCGGTACGACCTGGTCGAACGCCACTATTTCGAGACTCTCAATATTACGCTGCGCCAGGGTACGCCGGGAGTGGTGATCTCCGAATCCACGGCCCGAAAGTTCTGGCCCAACACAAACCCCATCGGCCAGACGTTTGAGGTCATCGACAGAATGCCCGGCCGCTACGAGATTACGGGAGTCGCGGCGGACATCACCAGCGGCTTATTACTGCAAGGACACGACCCGACTCACGTTTACTTTTTGTTGCCGCCCGAGGCCGCGAAAGACGCTAGAATGCTCGTGCGCTCGAATGTGGCTGTACACGAAGCGATCGACGCGCTCAACAAGATCTGCGCCGACACCGCGGGCGGCCTTACGTGCAGGCCGATGCCGATGACGGACATTCTCTGGATGCAAAGTTACCCGATGGTCATCGCGCGCGGCGTTGCTACCGGCGTTGGCGCGATCGCGCTACTGCTCACCTGTATCGGGCTCTACGGACTCGTAGGCTACGCCGTTGTGCAGCGCACGCGCGAGATCGGTATCCGTATGGCACTCGGTGCCTCACGGCTTGCTGTCGTCCGCTTAATGATCGATCGGACAGCGCGTCAGGTGTTGATCGGCGCCGCGATCGGAATGCCGACCGCAATGGCGCTGATCCTTTTCGCAAAGTCCCAATTGCGCATCGAAGAAACGAGCCACGTTGTACCGTTCACGGCAGCTCCGCTGGTTTTGTTGTTGGTCGCGGCGGGTTCGGCCGCGCTCCCGGCTCGCAAGGCAACGAAGATCGACCCAGCCGGCGCGTTGCGGCACGACTGAGCTTCCCACAACTTTACAGAGCCTTAACGCAGGCAACAGAACCTTTCAAAATTGCGCGGGTTTCCAGCACTCAGAAGGGATTCTACATGTTCAGATTTATTGCCTTCGCGATCCTTACCTGTCAAGCGCAGCCGCTACGTTCGTTGAAAACCGTCCCGGTTCCACAAGTTCCTGGGCTTGACGAATATGTAAGAGACCGCGGAGTTTTGGTCGCGCTCGGAAAGGCGTTTTTCTGGGACATGCAAGCCGGCAGCGACGGCCGCACAGCATGCGCTTCGTGCCACTTCCACGCTGGCGCCGACCATCGCCGCCAGAACCAGATCCAAGACCCGAACCATCCGTTCCCGGCAAATCTCTTGCTTGAATCGCCCGTTTTCCCATTGCGAAAAATCGCCGATCCAACGAACCGGAATTCGACGGTTCTCACGGACACGGAGATGCGCATCGGATCCGCGGGGTTGTTCCGGCGCATGTTCAAGGCGATCACCGAGGGCGAAGCCGCCGAGCGCGGCGACGAAGCACTGGACGCTCCATCCTTTGCTATTGGGGATCTGCATGTACGGCGTGTCACCGCGCGAAATTCTCCCTCCGTTCTGAACGCCGTGTTCTACGAGCGCAACTTCTGGGATGGCCGGGCGCAACGTGTCTTTAACGGCCTGTCGCCGAACGGCGCGGCGCCGGGAGCATGGGTGATTCGCGATGGCCGTTTGGAGCGTCAACTTGTTGGACTCGACAACTCCAGTCTCGCTTCGCAGGCGACCGGCCCGATTCTCGATGACACGGAGATGTCCTACGCCGGCCGCACCTGGCCCCAACTGGCCAGAAAGATATACGCGCTGGGGCCGTTGGCGTTCCAAACAGTTGCCGGCGACGATAGCGCACTCGGTCCTTATGCTCGCATTGGTGGGCGCGGCTTGCGCGACGGCATCAGCTATTTGAGCCTTGTGCAGGCGGCATTTCAACCCAAGTTCTGGGAGTATGCCGGAAGCGTCGACGACTCGGGCTTCACACAGGCCGAGCAGAACTTCCCGCTGTTCTGGGGCTTGGCTTTGCAGGCTTACCAATCAACTCTCATCTCCAACGATTCTCCATTCGACCGATTCATGGAAGGCGATCAAGGCGCATTGACAGCGCAACAGCGCGAAGGCATGCAGTTCTTTCAACAGCAGGGCCGATGCACGACCTGCCACGGCGGCGCCGAATTCAGCAACGCTGTCGTCGGCCGAAACAACAACCGCGCCTTCCAACGCACGGGCGTGCGGCCGGCGGGCGATGATCGGGGCTCCGGCAACGGGAATTTTAAAAGCATCGGGTTGCGCAACATCGAACTGACAGGCCCGTACTTCCACAACGGCGGACAATCAACGCTGGAACAAGTCGTCGACTTCTACGCGCGGGGCGGCGATTTCGCGAACAACAACATCCGCGCATTCAACGCCAGCGGCGCGCAGCGAGCGGCTTTGGTCGCATTTATGAAATCGCTCACCGACGATCGGGTCCGCTTTGAGCGCGCGCCCTTCGATCATCCCGAGTTGTGCTTGCCGGATGGGCACGTGGAAACGCGGCCCGGCGTGCTGTTGTCGGCATTGCTGCCGCAGTTCCCGCGCGCATCGGCGGAACGTTGGGCCGGCATTGCGGCCACCGGCGCAAGTGGCAACAAGTTCCCTCTGCAGACGTTCGACGAATTGCTGAACGGCGTCGGCAACGACGGATCACGTGTAAACACGATGACCGAACCGTGTACGATTCCGCTACCGTAATTTATCCTAAAGAGTATCCGCTCGTTACTGTACATTCTCCTTACGGCGTTGGCTGTTGAAGGTCACGCGCCGCCTTTGCCTCCCCTGGACGCTCCGCTTCGCACCGATGGCGCGCGGATTCTCGATTCGGCCGGAGCGCCGGTCGTATTGCGCGGCGTCGCCGGCAACATCGACGCCTTCGATGCGCGCACTCTCGGCGTGCTTCGTATTCGGTGGAACTTGAATACGGTGCGGGTTCCAGCCGACGTCGCGAGTTGGAAGCGCGACGGCGATGCCTATCTCGACCGTTTGTTGGCGTTTGCACAACTGGCCGACCGCGCCGGCATGGCGGTCGTCTTCGCCGCGCAGGACGTAACCCCAATGCCCAACGCGGATACGCTCGCATTTTGGCGCGCCGCGGCGGCGAGACTAAAGGACGAGAATCGCGCTATTTTTTCGCTCTACCGCCAGCCGTCGGGCACACGGGATTGGGCGGTTTGGCGAACGTCGATGCAACAACTCGCCGACGCTGTTCGCACCGCGGGCGCCCGCCAGCTTATCGCTGTTAGCGCCTTCAACGATGCACAGGGCTTCGCCGGAATTCCGGACGACGTTCGCATCGCCGGGGGCAACGTTCTGTACGAGGCGCCGTTTCAGTACTCATTCAGCGGCGACCCCAGGCCGTTCGGCACTCTTGGCGGCAAAGTGCCGTTGTACGCGGGTGAATGGGGGATCGATCTGTCCACGAGCGGGCCGGCTTGCGCCAATCTACCGAAAACGGCGAATGACTTGAACGACCTTCTTATTGCCACGGCGTTCCAGTTCAGCGAACAGGCCATCTCCGCCACGATTGCGCCGTTCCGCGCGGGCGGGCTGGTTCGCGAGTTTGAGGACTATCTACCGACGTCGATCAATCGCACCATCACTTGCGGAGATACGACGGCGCCGGCGCAAGGCATGGGCGAAGTGCTGATGTTATGGCTGACCGGCGATCTCACCGGTTTCGGCTATATGCGCGACGACCGTGTCGCCAACGCAGCCGGCGGCCCCGCGGCGCCGATCGCTCCCGGCGAACTGATTTCGATCTATACCGAACAACTCGGTCCGGAAAAAGGCCTTTCGGCAAGCCTCGACGCAAATGGCCGTATTCCCACGGAGTTGGGCGGCACGAGAGTATTCATCAACAGCGCGCCGGTTCCTCTGCTATTCGCCAGCGCGTTCCAAATCAACGCGCAAGTGCCGTACGATGTCCAGCCGGGAACGCGCGTCACAATGCAAGTGTTCTACAACGGCGTCCCAACCAACCGCGCCCAGATCGAAGTCGTCAACGCGGCGCCGGAGATCTTTATCGACCCGAACGGACGCATTGCGGTCGCGCTGAATCAGGACGGCACGCGCAACGGTGCTGGCAATCCAGCGCTGCCAGGTACGGTCATTACATTTTTCGCAACCGGAAGCGGGCAGACTTCGCCGCCCGGTCGCGCCGGTGTGCCTGTCGAAGGTTCGCATCCAGCGCTTGTCGAGCCGGTGAATATCGTCATTGGCGGGCGTCGCGACGACGTGTTCTTTTCGGGCGAAGCGCCCGGATTCATCGGCCTGAATCAGTTCAACGTCCGGCTCGCTGACGCTCCGCTTGGCGGGGAGCGCACCGGCCTGATGACGCTCACGGTTGGAAACCGGTTCAGCCGGTCTCCGGCGTTTCTGTATATGCGTTAGAGCAGCTTCGCGATGGCGCCTTCCAGATCGGACATCGGCGTTTCACCCTTCCACATCTTGATCTTCTTACCGGACTTATCGTAGAGCAGCAGCGCGGGCAGTTCGCCGCTCCATTTCGGGTCGATGCCTTTGACGAACGCGTCGTCGTCTTTCGGCGCCTTCAAATAGCCGGCGGACTTGACGCCGCTCTTAGCCAGGAACTCGCGCGCGGCGGGCTCGTTTTCGAGGTCGTCGGCGGAGATGGTGACCAGCGCAAGGCCTTTCGCCTTGAGCTTCGCTTCGAGCTTAACGAGTTCGGGCATCTCCTTGCGGCACGGCACGCACCATGTGGCCCAGAAGTCGACCAGAAGGACTTCGCCCTTGTGCGAGGCGATCATCTTGGCGTAGCCGGCTTCGTTGATTTTGGTGAGCGGCTGGGCGGCGAGCGACAGAGCGGTTGCGATTAACAAAACAATTTTCATTTCGAGGAGTCCTTTCGCTTGATGGCGCAACCAAACGCGCGCAGCGATTTTACGGGTACTTCACGGCCGGCGACCAGTGCTTCGATGGCGCCGCGAAGCGGGCGGTTCCTGACGCGCGCCGGATTCCGCGCGTCGTCGATGGCCCCTTTGTAGCGGACCGCGCCGCGTGCGTCGAGGACGATGGCTTCCGGGGTCATCACGGCGCCGAATCGATCTGCCATCATGCCGTAGCGGTCGATCAAGATCGGCAGTTTGGTATCGGAGGCGTAGGCGGCGATTTCGGCCGGCGATTCGTTGTCGTTGGCGACCGCGAGCAGCCAGCGAACGGGCTGGCCCTGCGTCGCTTCCATCAGCGCGCGGAGGCGGTCCTGGTAAGCGTCGGAAATGGGACAAATGGTGGAGAGGAAGACGAGCACCGTGACCTTGAAGGCGGCGGGGTCGAAGTCTTGCGCGGGGCCATCCAAGCGGCTAAGTCGCACGGGTGGAACTGCCGCGAGCGGAGCGGCAATCACGACAGAAAGGTACTGCCGGCGCGTCACTGTTTCTTGTTCTCGAGCCGAAGATGGATGATGGCGCGCTTGCGGTCGTCGAAGGTAGACAGCGTACGAACGGGGCTGATCATTCCCTTGGACTCGGCTTTGATTTCGTAGTCGGTGCTGGCCGAGAGGTTTTGGAACGTGTATACGCCATCGGCCTTGGTGATGAAGCTGTTAATCTGCAGCGTCTTGGTGTTCTTGATCTGAACGATCGCGCCTTCGACGAGTTTGTCGTCGGCGGATCGGATCGTACCGGTAACGGCGCGCGTGTTGGCGTCATCACCTTTCTTGTCTTTCTGGCTGCCCGGCAGCCAATTGCCGTAGCCACTGTTGCCTTTCGCTCCCTGCTGGCCGCCCTGGGCCTGCGCAAAGACGGCGGACGTGAGAATGGCGCTGAAAAGAAGGAGTCGAGCAAGCATACAAATAGGATCGCGCTAATTCGCTGCCGGTTTCAAGCTGAAGTAGACATCCGTGCGCACGCCAGGGGATGACGCCGTCTCTTTTTCTTCGGGCTGCAGACCCTTGGCGGAGGCTTTGACACGGAATCTTGCCTCGACCGGTGGAACGATGAACGCAAATTCGCCGCGGCTGTCGGTGACGGTCTTGAGCGGCTTGGGTTTCTTCCCATCGGTTCGGATCTCGATCAACTCGACCTCGGCGCCGCCAACGGCGAAGCCGGGATCGCGAAAGACGGTACCGGCGACAACCGTACGCAGTTGTTTCGGCTTTGGCTTTTTGTCGGCTGCGAACGTGAGCGAAGCAAACAGAAGCGCGAATACGCTCCGCCTAACGCCAATCGTCGTCGTCGTCATCCTCGTCGTCGGAGTCCTCACCGTCTTCATCGTCTCCGTAGTCGTCATCCTCGTCGTCATCGAAGTCGTCGTCTTCTTCTTCATCCTCGTCATCGACGCCTTCCATTTCGAGCGGCGAAGTGCTCGTAACGCGGATCATCCCACCGCATTCGTCGCAGGTTAGCTCGTCGCCTTCATCCAACTCGTCTTCGTCAAAATCGATTGATGCATCACAAAGTGGGCACTTGACCATGGTTGTTTCGTGTTTCCTTCCTTCGTGTTTCCAACACGGGAGTGGTTCACTGGCACTGCGGCGCGTCTCAGCGCGATCCTCAGACATTGTACATAGGGACTGAGGATTTGCAACCCCCAAATTTGCTAGTGCGACTCGATTTCCGCCGGACGCTGCGTTTCAGCGTATGCGCGAATGGCGTCGAAGTCGAGCGTCACAAGCGTTTTCTCGATGTCTTCCCCTGTTTCGATCATCTTCTTCAAGTGCGCGGCCGCGATCCGGTGACACCAAGGATCGGTGACGGGGTGGTCGGTCTCGCGGCTCGCGCGCGACAGCGCGGGCAGAGGCAGCGCCACGATCTTCTCTTCGTGGATGTCGCCGGAGGTAATTTCGAATTTTACGTCGACGGTGTCGGCGTGACGGATTGAGATCGCGTTCTGCGCCCACCGGAAGTCGACTTCCCAATTGGCTCCAAAGGGGTCTGGGCCCGCGATGAAGCTGCGATACGATTCGGCCATAACTTGTTCCCTCATTCTAACCCGATCCCGGAACCGAAGGCGAAGACCGGCGAATTGCACTAGGATGGGAAGTTCATGAAGACAGCGATTGTGACGGGAGCGTCGCGCGGTATCGGCCGTGCGATCGCCGAGCGGCTGATGCGCGATGGGTTTCGGGTCATCGCCACTGGGCGCGACGAGGTATTGCTGGCCTCGTTGAACACGCCCTCGATCGCGTTGGATCTGCGCGATCCCACTTCGGCGCAAGCCTTGATCGAGTTTGCACTGCTCAAGACCGGGCGGATCGATGTAGTCGTTAACAACGCCGGAGCGACCAAACGGGGGCTATTTCTCGAGTTAAGCGAAGGCGACTGGCTCGATGGCTACTCGCTCAAGCTCTTCGGCGCCGTGCGCGTCGCGCGCGCGGCTTGGCCGCATTTGAAGGCCGCGCGGGGATCGATCGTCAATATCGCAGGCGTGGGCGGGCGCACCCCGGGCGCCGAGTTTTCGATTGGTGGATCGGTTAATGCGGCGCTGCTGTCGTTTACCAAGTCGTTGGCCGAACAGGGTGTCGTCGATGGGGTACAGGTGAACGCGATCAATCCCGGCGCGATTCGTACGGACCGTTTGCGCAAGCGGCTGGCGGCAATAGACGAAGACGCCTTTGTAAAATCACAATTAATCACCCGTGTCGGAGAGCCGGAAGAGGTTGCAGCGCTGGTCGCGTTCTTGGTTTCGTCCGAAGGCCGCTACATGCACGGCTCGCTGATCGACATCGACGGTGGGGCGACCAAAACGATGTAAGGGGCGAGCCGCAAGATTTCAGTTGCGTAACACCGCGAAAGTGATATTCTGTCCGTAACTGGGATTTCCGGACAGCCCACGCTCCTGTGCTTCCTTCGATCCCGCTCTCGACTCGATCAATCGGGCGTCTCCGCTAGAGGGGGTTGTCGTTGGGGAAAGGGTCTCTCTAGCGGAGACGTTACCCGTTATCAGGTTATACGGAGCGTCTTCGATTTCGTTCCGTTCAGTTGGAGAATTATTCCGAGGAGCGATTGGCGGTCTCGATCTCTTTCAAGAGCCCATCGAAGTCGGTGAATGGATCGCCACCCCGATGTGCCCAGCGGATGCGCCCCTTGGCGTCGATGAAAATCGTCGAGTGGATTTCGAGGTTTTCAAAATCGTCGTAGCTGAGGAAGCGTTTGGCGTTTTCCCAGCGATCGTCGGAGAGAAGA
>Ga0194119_10012953_pt1 | contig 10477 bp, 10 predicted proteins | sample TA2MahC100mmetaG_FD_148620 | JGI IMG/M metagenome (GOLD analysis project Ga0194119, IMG submission 148620) | Freshwater microbial communities from Lake Tanganyika, Tanzania - TA2015018 Mahale Deep Cast 100m | ecosystem: Environmental > Aquatic > Freshwater > Lake | place: Tanzania: Lake... | reverse complement strand
GCCCTTAGAACGAAATTAGAAAGCTTAGATATTCTCCCTCTTAATCAAGACGTTTGGGAACAGGCCTACGAACTTGGATTCTCACTAAGAAGAAAAGGGCTCACTATTCCGACGGTTGATTTAATCATTGCCGCCCTTGCCGTAGTAAATAAGAGTTTGCTGCTCCATCACGACGAACATTACGAAATGATCGCTCCTCACTTTCACACCCTTCAGACGAAATATTTTGGGTTAAAACAATAGAAAGCATTCCTGGGTATATTTAATTCTGATGGGGTTGGCTTTTTTCTGAGGCCATCGGCACAGCTTTTTGACCGAGTATGCATGATTTGAATTGATAATCATCTATTTTTTATGACCGCTTGACAAAAGTTAGCCAATTTGCACACATTATCATTGTTAGCTATACCGTTGCGTATCTCACTCTTACGTCAAGGATAAAAGAGGTTACAGAATGGCTGATATAAGATATAAACCAGTTTCACATGACCATAAGGCTTTTCTCAAGAAAGCCTTTAAGCGAAAGGGATTCAGAAAAGCCTACGAGGACTTGAAGGAAGAGTACGCGCTTGCCCGTGAAATGATTAGCGCGCGCTAAAAATTCGGCCTCACACAGGAAGCAGTTGCAGATTTAATGGGGACAACAAAAAGCGCAGTTTCACGCCTTGAATCTGCGGGCAAGCATGCTCCATCCCTAACTACCCTCAAGAAGTATGCTCAGGCAGTCGGCTGCCGGTTAGATATTAAATTGGTGCCGAACTCTCAGCCAATGCGGATTACCAAAAAGCAAGCTGCCATGAAATGAATATTGACGATGAACTTTTTAAATCAAAAAATTGAGAGCCTCCCCGCCCATCCCGGAGTTTATCTATTTAGGGATAAAAAGGGAACCGTTCTCTATGTGGGGAAGGCGGGGAATATCAAGCACCGGGTCAGTTCCTATTTTCAGAGGGCGGGGGAGAAGGATGCGAAGACGCTTGCTCTACTGGAAAAGGTAGCCGACATCGAGACGATTCTCACCGATACCGAGAAAGAAGCCCTCATCCTTGAAGACAACCTCATTAAAGAACATCACCCCAGATACAACATCAAGCTGAGGGATGACAAGCGGTACCCATGTTTGAGGCTATCCGTTGAGGAGGATTTTCCGACTCTGAGCATTGTGAGACGGATCAAGAAGGATCGATCCATTTACTTCGGGCCTTACCCCTCCGCCACTTCCCTCAAAGAGACCTTGAAGTTGATCCGGCGTCTCTTTCCCATCCGGACCTGCCTTCATACCAAATTCTCAAATCGCACAAGACCCTGCATCAATTATGAGATGGAGCGTTGTTCGGGCCCCTGTTGCGGGAAGATCGATCCGGCTCAATATGGGGAGATCATCCGTCAAGTGAAGATGTTTCTGGAGGGAAGGAATAAGGATCTCCTCGAAGATTTGAAGAGAAAAATGGAGAGAGAATCAGAGGAACTCCATTTCGAAGTGGCCGCCAGGGTTCGAGATCAGATCAGGCATATTGAGCATGTGATCGAAAAACAGAAGATCGTCTCACGTGATTTTCTCGACCAGGATGTAATTGGGTTCCACCGCCATGACCATACAATTGTCATCCATCCTCTTTTTGTCAGAGGAGGGAAACTACTCGGGGGCAGGGGTTTTACTTTTCCCGGAGCAGCCCTGCCCGACGAAGAGGTTCTCTCATCCTTTATTCGCCAGTACTATCATGAGGGGAAATTCATTCCCGAACAGGTTCTGATTCCGAAACCAATACCTGAACAGAATTTTATGGAAGAGCGGTTGACCGGTTTGAGAGGTAAGAAGGTCAATCTCCTCGTTCCCCGAAAAGGGGAGAAAAAGAAACTTCTCCAACTGGCCTGTGAAAATGCCGAAAGGCATCAAATCACAAAGGCTGAAATTGAAATGGATCAGGAGAGACTCCTCGAAACCCTCAAAGATCAGCTCCGTTTAGCAAAGATTCCCAGGAGAATCGAGGTTTTTGACATTTCAAATCTTCATGGGGGATATGCAGTGGGGGCAATGGTTGCCTTCGAAGATGGTAAACCGAATAAGGATCGATACCGCCATTTTAAGATTAAGACCGTCGAAGGAGCGGATGATTATGGAATGATGTATGAGGTGCTCTTGAGACAGTATCAAAAGGCTATTGAGGAGAATGATCTGCCGGATATGGTCTTATTGGATGGAGGCAAAGGGCAACTGAATGTAGCGCAGGAAGTATTTAAGGAACTGCAGATCAAAGGGGTCGATCTCATCAGCTTTGCCAAAGGAAAGACAGGAGTTAGTGGAGAATCCTCTTTGTTAGAGAAGGCCGAGGAGAAAGTATTTCGGCCTCAGGTCAAAGAGCCTTTCCGGTTTATGAAAAATTCCCCTGTTATTCACCTCCTTGATCGGATCCGTGACGAGGCCCACCGTTTTGCTATCACCTACCATAAGAAAGTGAGAAAGAAAGGGACGATTCGATCCGTCTTGGAAGATATTCCGGGAATAGGCAGAACCCGTCAGAAAGAACTATTAAAATGCTTCGGCAGTGTTGATAGGTTGGAAAAAGCCTCCCTGGAGGAGCTGATCAACGCTCCCAAAATGACGTTTAAATCAGCCCAATCGGTCTATGATTTTTTTCATTCCTCCCAACCTGAAACGAGGACTTGACTTCTACCAGGGTTCATTAAAAAATGGGCTGATATTCAAGCGGAAACGCTAACTCAATTCAATAGGAGGTGTCGGGATAAAGGCAAAATTTTTGAGTATGATCCCACTTCTCCTTGTGGCGCTGGGTATAGCTGGAGTGTCAGGTTGTAACATGTGCAGAGCAGAACCTTTCAAAAATATATTTTCATCCGGAAGGTTTCCGGTGATTGTCATCGCCCACAGGGGCTTTTCCGGAGTGGCCCCTGAAAATACGATGAGCGCTTTTAAAAAAGCGATGGAGATGGGCAGCGACATGATCGAACTTGATGTCCGCCTCTCGAAGGATGGTGAGGTCGTGGTGATTCACGATGAGTTTTTGGAAAGGACCACCAGTGGAAAAGGGAGGGTGATTGATCTGACCCTTGACGAATTGAAGAAGTTGGATGCGGGTTCGAAATTTCATCCTTCCTACGCAGGGGAAAAGATTCCAACCCTTCGCGAGGTGTTGGAAATAGCGAAGGGAAAGGTCCCGGTCAATATTGAATTGAAGAAGGGAGATTATGGCAGATGGACGATCCTCGATCTGGCCGACCGCGCACTCGGGGAGGTGGAGAAGGCTGGGATGGTGGATCAGGTGATTTTTTCATCTTTCGATCCGATAGCCCTTGAAAGGGTTTTAAAGAAGAACCAGGCCGTGCCTGTTGCCTATCTCTACAACAGGCCCTGGAATTTTCCTCGGGAAGTGACCGAAGGGCGACCTTTTCCAACCCTGAACTGCCGGAAAACGGTTTTGACCTCGGAAAACATCTCCCGTGCCCATCAGGAGGGTGTCCGGATCGGCGTCTATACCCTCAATACGGAAGAGGAGATGGAAAAATTCATTGACCTAAAGGTGGATGCCATCATCACGGATTACCCGGACCGGCTCATCAATATCCTTAGGAAGCGATACCTATAAACCCAAACAGAAAATTTACTGGGTTATTTACACCCACATGCCAAATTGGATTCTTTTGTTGTTGCCATTGACCATTACTCAAAATGAGAGGTATCCTCTCCTGACCTAATTAGGCTAAGAAGATCATTACTACTCCGATTCCCCAACAGTAATAAGAAAAATTGTATATTTTCCCCATCTGAATCACCTTCATCAAAAAAGCCAATGACAAAAAGCCTGCAAGAAAGGCCATGGCGGTTCCGATCGACACCGCTTGAAGTTCCGGCATGGAATCCACTTTCCAAAGCTCTAAAAGCATGGCGCCCAGGATGGCTGGAATCGAAAGGAGGAAAGAGAATCTTCCGGCAAGTTCTCTATTCAGGCCGCAGAACAGGCCCATGGAGATGGTTGCACCGGATCGGGAGATTCCGGGGATGATGGCAACTCCCTGCACTACGCCGATGAGGATGGCATCGATCCATCTCATCTTTTCTAAGGAGCCGCCCTCCCTCTTGACCCACCGGGTCAGCCAGAGGATCGAGCCCGTGATCAGGAGCATTCCCCCGACGATGTTCGGTTTGGAGAAGAGGGATTCGAACCAGTCTTTGAAAAGGATTCCCATCAAACCCGTGGGGATACTCGCAACGAGAATCAAGAAGAAGAGCCTTGTCCCCTCCTCATTTTTTCTCTTCCCGGTGACCGTTGATCCTATTCCACGAATGATGCCACCGATGTCCCTCCTGAAATAGATAACCACTGCAAGGAGAGTTCCGAAGTGGAGCATCACATCAAAGAAGAGTCGGGGCTCTTTCATTCCGAAGAGGAATTGGAAGAAGACGAGATGGCCGGAACTGCTGATAGGCAGAAATTCGGTCAGTCCCTGAACGATTCCGAGGAAGATGGCATGTGAAAGACTCATCGTCACCCAATCTGGGTAAGGACAAAAAGATTATCAGGGCATCAGGTTATCAGGAAGCAGACATCAGGATCGCAGGCCATCAGGTTAATAAATCACACATTCCTTTTAATGATCCCTGTTCTTCTTCATCCTGATATCCTGATACCCTGCATCCTGGTCTCCTGATTACCTGATAAACTATCTTTCTTCTTACCTTTGGAGACTAACGACCGTTTTTTGTACTCTATCTTCCACCAGTTTCTTAATCTCCTGGAGGCGATCTTCAGTCAGCGCCTCAAACCGGAGAACCAATACCGGCTGGGTATTGGAGGCCCTTACCAGTCCCCATCCATCCTGAAATTGGACCCTCACCCCATCCACATCAATAATGGGATGGTCTTTTTTCAACTCCTCTTTGACCTGATCGACCACCTTAAATTTGATCTCGTCCGGGCAAGAGACCCTGATCTCCGGAGTGATGTGGGTTTTGGGGACATCGGCGAGAAGGGAGGACAATTTTCTCTCTGTTTTTGAAAGAAGCTCAAGGAGTCGGCATGAGGCATAGATGGCATCGTCATAACCGAAATAGCGGTCGGCAAAGAAGATGTGACCGCTCATCTCTCCTCCCAGGACCGCCTTCTCTTCCTTCATCTTCTCTTTGATCAGGGAGTGGCCGGTTCTCCACATGATCGCCTTTCCGCCATGCTTCTCAATATCACTGAATAGGTTCTGAGAACATTTGACTTCAGCCACAAAGGTTGCGCCTTTCTGCTGTTTCAATATCTCACGGGAGAAGAGGATCATCAGCTGATCGCCCCAGATGATATTCCCCTGATCGTCCACGACTCCGATGCGGTCCGCATCTCCGTCGTAACCGATTCCCACATCCGCCCTGGTTTTTAAAACCCGTTCGGTAAGAGTTTTGAGATTATCAGGAACCGTTGGATCGGGAAAATGGTTGGGAAACCGGCCATCGATTTCGCAATAGAGTTCCTCAACTTCACAACCCAGATCATTAAGCAACGGCCCCGCAACCACTCCGCCCGTTCCATTTCCTGCGTCGATGACGCCCCTCAATTTTTTTTCGAGGCGGATGTTCTTCTTAATATATTCCTGATAGGCCTGGATGACCTTAGCTTCTGAAAGATTTCCTCTGCCAGAGATGAAGTCACCCCCCTCAACCAGTCGCCCCAGTTTCTGTATCTCTTCGCCAAAGATGGTGCTTTTCCCCACAGAGACCTTGAAGCCGCTGAACTCCGGAGGATTATGACTGCCCGTGACCATTGTTCCACCGTCCCGGTTCAGATGGAAGAGGGAGAAATAATAGACCGGCGTGGGGCAGACGCCGATATTGACCACATCGCATCCGGTTGATAACAGGCCCTCGATCAGGGCTTCACTGAAAGCTCCTGAGCTGAGCCTTCCGTCCCTTCCGACGGCGAGAGATTTTTTACCCAGCCGGACCATATGAGATCCGAACCCTTTGCCTAACTGCCGGACGATATCAGACGTCAGGTCCTTATCAACGACTCCCCTGATATCGTATTCCCTGTAGATCTGGGGGTTAATCTTCATAGAACCCTCCTTTTATTAAACAATAATTACCCTAAAACTCCCCAAGAATCAAACAATTTCGTCTTTTGACTTTTTGAAATGGATGGGCTAAATTACAAAAACTGAGGAACAATCTATGGGGATCACAGCCATTCGTGGATTTAATGACATCCTCCCTGACGAGGTCGGGAAGTGGCAGTTTGTTGAAAAGACGGTACGGGAGGTCTTTGAAAGTTTTGGCTTCGCTGAGATTCGAATTCCCATCCTCGAACGGACGGAACTCTTCTCCCGGGGCATCGGGGAGGCGACTGACATCGTCGAGAAGGAGATGTATACCTTTACGGACAAGGGCGGCAGCTCCCTGACCCTTCGGCCTGAAGCGACTGCCTCCATGGCGCGAGCCTACCTCGAACATCAATTCTACACCTTCGATCCTGTGGCAAAACTCTATTGCATTGGCCCGATGTTCCGCTATGAGAGGCCCCAGAAGGGCCGTTACCGCCAGTTCTATCAGATCGATGCTGAGGTCTTCGGTGTAGGGAATCCTATGGTGGATGCTGAGGTCATCCTCATGCTCATCCATTTTTTGCGACGGGTGGGACTCGAAAAACTTGAGCTTCAGATTAACTCTCTGGGTTGCCGTGATTGCCGGCCCCGGTACCGAGACGGATTAAAAGCGTATTTGACGGAAAAGTCTTTCCAGTTGTGCGAAGACTGTCAGAGGAGGATTCAGGCCAACCCCCTCAGGATCTTCGACTGCAAAGTCCAGACCTGCCAGGAGGCGATAGCAGATGCCCCGAAAGTGATTGACTTCATTTGTGATGAATGCAGTGTCCATTTCAACAGGGTTAAGGAGTACCTGGCAATGGCAGACCTCGACTACATTTTAAACCCCAGGATGGTCAGGGGACTGGATTATTACACCCGGACCGCCTTTGAGGTCGTCTCCTATGATCTCGGCTCCCAGAACGCCGTCACCGGCGGAGGCCGGTATGACAATCTCTTTCAGGAGATCGGAGGGCTTGATATTCCTGGGATCGGGTTTGCCATTGGTATGGAGAGATTAATCTCTCTTCTGCCCAAAGATAAGGGATTGAGCCAGCGTCCGCACTTATTCATCGCCGCACCGGGCAAGGACACTCATCAAGAGGCCTACCGGATCGCCAATCAACTCCATCTCGAGGGGATCAGGGCGGAATTTGACTATGAAGGCAAGAGCCTGAAGAGTCAGATGAGACGGGCGGACAAATTGAACGCTCGGTATGTCCTCATCCTGGGCGAGGAAGAATTGAGGAAGGGCAGGGCGGTCCTGAGAAATATGGCAGATAAATCCCAGGAAGAAATCCCCATTGACAATCTATTAGGATTTCTTAAAAATAAGCTCCTTCGGAGTTGATCCATTTGATTTTTGGTGATATATTTTAGGTGTCAATTCCGAAATCCACAATCCGAATTCCGCAATGAAAGATGGGGGATCGTTCAATGGTAGGACAACGGACTCTGACTCCGTGAATTGAGGTTCGAATCCTCATCCCCCAGCCATCTGCTGAGTCCCTCAAATTTTCAACAATAATGAAGCTCCCACTGACTTACCGGACCGAATGGGCAGCCTTGGCGAGCACCTCAGTCGCCCATTGGTTCAAACTTTTGCCCCTTGCCTGGGCCATCACAAGAGCCTTGGCGTGTATCTCCGGTGGGATGCGAAGCATCAGTTTACCCGATGCCGGTTTTTCCGGCTTTCGGCCCGTGGTTTTGCAGTCGGCAAGATAGTGGTTTATAGCAGATGCGAAGTTCTCTTTGAGGTCTGCAACTGTCTCACCATGAAAACTGATACCGTCCTCGATTCCCAAAACCCGCCCCACGAATATGTTTTCACGCGGATCGAACTCAACACGGGCTTTGTAACCTCTGTATGTCATCACATTCATCATCATTTAACCTCCAGTTTATCGAACCACTCTCGCAACTCCTCGACCTGATACTTTCTTGCCTCTTTGCCCGGATGAGGGCGATGCAAATACTTACGACTACCTTTCAGCTCAAAGACAACCCGCGACCCCTCTCCTTCACGGACTTCCCCGCCGATGGTGCGAATCAGCGCCTCAATGTCCGAGAACACGATTGTCCCACGGGTAGGGGTCGAGAAGATGGCTTCGAGTGTCCGGCGGTGTTTTGCCTTCATTAGCCATTATGATAGCACATATTGCTATCACATATCAATAATGGATTTTTTTATGGATAAAAAGAAGTCAGCTTGTCTTCCCGTACCAATTTCACCTTATTAAAAACCAACACTGAATAGGAAAACCGAGTTTCCGTTGCCTGACCCCAAACAGGTATTCCGATGCTCTAATCCATTTTATTTGTAAAAATATATTGACTTAGTCCATGACTTAGTCTACTATTCTTGATAGAGGTGTATAGATATGGCTCTCAAAGTTAATATTCATGAAGCAAAAACTCATTTTTCACGAATCCTTACCCGGGTTGGGGAGGGGGAAGAAGTGGTTATTTCCAAGGCTGGTAAACCGATTGCTCGACTTGTTCCAATTGTAGGAAAACAAGCCCAACGGACACCAGGAAGTGCAAAAGGGAAAATCGTTTTAGGAAAGGATTTCGATTCTCCCCTTCCAGATTTTATTCTTAAAGGATTCGAAAAATGAAGGTGTTACTGGATACTCACATATTTCTTTGGTGGGTTACTGAGGATCCCAGATTATCATCGAAGACCAGTGAAATCATCAGGGATGGAAGTAACGAATTATTCCTGAGCGCTGCGTCAGGATGGGAGATAGCCATCAAAGCTAAATTGAATAGAATTCAACTACCTACCACTCCAGAAAAGTTTATCCCGGAACAGATGAGGGTGAATGGAATTCAGGGCTTACCAATTCTGATGAGCCACGCTCTTCATGTTTATAGTCTTCCCAATCACCATCGAGACCCTTTTGACCGTATCCTTATTGCTCAGTGCCAGTTAGAAGGCTTACCCATCCTAACCGCAGACCCGTCATTTAACCCCTACAAGATCGAAGTTATCTGGGAATAGCGGAGAACGACAGGGAAATAGGTGGGATCGGTAATGGGGTTACTTCTTCTCCTGGCCGGATATTTTGGCCCAGGAGTCACGGAGCGTGGCAATCCGATTGAAGACCGGTCTTCCTGATGCTGAGTCTTTTAAATCTACGCAGAAATAGCCGAGCCTTTCAAATTGGAAACGGTCTCCCGGGTTTGCTGCGGCAAGGGCAGGTTCCACACGACAGCCGGTAAGGGTTTCGAGCGATTTGGGATTCAGGTATTTCGTAAAATCATCGTCTTGACCCATCGGATCAGCTACCTGAAAGAGGCGATCATATAAACGAACCTCAGTGGGAACCGAATGTTCCGCCGATACCCAGTGAATGACTCCTTCAACCTTTCGGCCATCCGGAGGAGGGCCATTTCGCGTCTCTGGATCGTAAGTGCAGTGGACCTCGCTTATTTCACCGGTTTTTTGGTCTTTGACCATGTTCACATATTTAATGATGTAAGAATATCGGAGGCGCGCTTCCCGGCCCGGGCCAAGGCGATTAAATTTTTTAGGCGGGTTCTCGAGAAAGTCATCCTGTTCAATATATATAACTCTGGAAAAGGGGACTTTTCTTGACCCCCTACCAGGGTTCTGCGGATGATTGGGACATTCTAACTCTTCCACCTTTCCCTCAGGATAGTTGTCAATGACCAGGCGAAGCGGCCGCAGTACTCCCATTACCCTTTGCGAGCGTTCATTTAAATCATCACGGACACAGTGCTCAAGAAGGGAGACATCAACCAAATTCTCATTCTTGGCCACGCCGATCCGCTCACAGAAGTTTCGGATTGCCTCGGGAGTGTAACCGCGCCTTCTCATCCCTGCGAGGGTGGGCATCCGCGGATCATCCCATCCCTTCACATATCCTCTTTCCACGAGTTCGATCAGTCTCCGTTTGCTGAGAACCGTGTAGCTGAGGTTAAGGCGGGCAAATTCAATTTGCTGGGGGTGAGCATTCACCTTCAATTGGTCCAGAATCCAATCATACAAGGGGCGGTTATTTTCAAACTCCAGCGTGCAGATCGAATGAGTAATTCTTTCGATGGAATCTGAGAGACAGTGGGCGAAGTCATACATCGGATAGATGCACCATTTCGTCCCGGTTCGGTAATGATGCGCCCGTTTGATTCGATAAAGGATCGGATCCCGCATGGTGATGTTTGGAGAAGCCATATCGATTTTGGCCCGGAGGACATGGGCCCCATCCTCAAACTCTCCGGCTCGCATCCGTGTGAAGAGATCGAGATTCTCTTCCACGGACCGGTTGCGATAAGGGCTTTCCTCACCGGGTTCGGTCAGGGTGCCTCTCTGTTCCCGGATCTCATCCGGGCTTAGGCTGCAGACATAGGCCTTGCCTTCCTTAATCAATTG
>Ga0194119_10012949_pt1 | contig 10478 bp, 13 predicted proteins | sample TA2MahC100mmetaG_FD_148620 | JGI IMG/M metagenome (GOLD analysis project Ga0194119, IMG submission 148620) | Freshwater microbial communities from Lake Tanganyika, Tanzania - TA2015018 Mahale Deep Cast 100m | ecosystem: Environmental > Aquatic > Freshwater > Lake | place: Tanzania: Lake... | reverse complement strand
TGTTCCCGACAATGTTAAAAAAATGCAAAAGCAATCTGAGGGCTTATCAAATTTCTCTCCCTCAAAAGATATGTTAGATAGAGCTAAGAGTTCCGTTAAAAACACAATCAATGAAACCAAGAAAAAGGAAAAGGAAGCCAAGAAAAATGAAAATATAAAGAAGAAAGAGCAGAGAACAAAGCAATTAGAGGAAAACAGAGCAAAAAATGAAGCGGCTAAATCCTTAAATAAGGAGAAGAGTGAGGAGAATATTAAGAAGCACCAAGATTCAGCGAAAGACATTCTTTCGAGGATTCAAAGTGCCAAGGATAAAGATCAGCTCAAAGAGTTGGCGGGGGCTTTTGGTCAGTTCAAGGGGGGGTTATCGAACTCGAAGGGGTTGACTAAGATGTTCGAGAAGGACTTCGATAAAATCGAGAAGGCTCTCAAGGACAAGCAGGAAGACTTAAAGCCTCTTAACAGGGCAAAGAACTTCGTTTCGGGGTTATTTGGGGCGAAGAATGCGAGCGACAGCTCGTATGCGAGAGAGATTTCTGAGGCGAAAATAGCGGGTTATTATCTAGGTAAAAGAGGGTTTCCTTTTACGAGGAGATGATATCCACACCTCGTCTGTGGTCTCTGTATTTCCTATCCCTTTTAGGGATAACTCTCTATCTCATCTCTTATAGTCGGGCAGAGTTATCTCCTTCGGTGGGTGTCTTAGACATTATAGAAATAAGAAGGGCGAGGGGGAGGGTTTTGACGAGGGCGGAGAGGGTAGAGGGGGTGAGGGAGTACAGGATACGGCTTCGGCAAATAGAGAGATATGCGGTGGGGTTGGTGAGCTTCTGTGCTGTCTCTTACTTAGATCGTATGGGGGATTTGATAGAGGCTGCTGAGATGGTTTCTTATGAGCTTGAGGGAGAGATGGGTGAGCTTGAGGGAGAGATGGGTGAGGAGAGGTCGATTGAGAAATACATAGAGTTCTTCATTTTGTTGAAGTTGATTTATGATGAGTTCGACCGAGTGCATGGCTGTAGGAGTGATGAGGGTTATGAATATAGAGAATATGGGTTATGATGGATTTCTGTGAGTTGATAGAGGACACTCGTTTGAGTGAGCATGATAAGGCGACTCTAATAAGGCGCGGGATAGTCCCTTCGGTATTGAGGGGGATATGGGAGATGAGGGGGCGAGTAGGTCTGCCTTGTTTCGACATGGAGGGGTATGTGTCGGTGGTTTCTCAGCTAAATTGGAGGGTGTTATCGGGGTTTGATTTCTGTAGTCTTAGGGAGCAGGTGGTTCGTCTGAATAGAGCTTGTATTATTTATTCTATTTCTAGGGGGAGGGTAGAGGACCCGCAAGAAGAAGGAGAAATAGAGATGACCTGCATACTGAATGAGTCGAAGTCTACTATCGTGAAAGAGGGGAAGATGTGGGTAGTGGATGGGAAATACAGGGTGAAGAAACTCTCTGAGTGTCAGATTGTGACGGAAGAGGGAGAGGCGATTGGGGAGGCTCCCGAGGCTCCCGAGGCAGCTGCTCCTGTCCCTGCTCCTGTCCCTGCTCCTGTCCCTGCTCCTGTCCCTGCTCCGAAGGTTGTTGCGGAGGTGGGGGTAGCTCCTCATGCGCCCCCGCCTTCTGCGTTGTCTGAGAATCAGGAGTTATTAGAGATATTAAAGCTAGTTGGGGGGAATGTGTGGTTGGGCTTCTTGGTGGTGGCGTATGTTTTGGGCAAGAAATACTTGGACAAGATGGATTTAGCGCAGTCGAGTCAGGCTAAGATGAAGGATGAGATTGGGAAGCAGATGGGGGAGACGAACACGAAGCTGAGTGAGACGAACACGAAGTTAGAGGGGTTATCTACGCGGCTAGAGGGGTTGTTTGTGGGGAAGATTGAACAGACGAAGACTGACCTCACGAATTCTGTGAGGGACACTAAGACGGAGATGGTGAAAGAAATAGAGAGTGCCAAGAAGGAGTCGAAGTCTTCGCTTGATGCGATAGAGAAGCGGGTGATTGCGTTGGAAATGGAGGTGAAATACGCGGGGAAGGCGACGGCAGCACCTCGGGGCAAGAAGGCTGCGGCTACGACAGATGATGAATGATAGGGCGTTTATGCGGGGGTCTCTCTGACCCAAATGGCGAAAAGGGAGACGCGCAGGAGCTTCGAGCCCTGTGTTACGAGAGAGTAGCATGAAGGTTCGAGTCCTTCTTTGGGTCTTAGGGGGGCAGTCTTAGCTTGTTTATAGAGTCATAGACCACAGATGAAAAAAGGAGGCTCAGATGTATGATAAACTCATCACACCGACAGACTATGAGGACTGCGTGAGTCAGGAATATGAGACTCTTGGAAATAAGAGGCTTTCGGAGAAGTTTTGTCGGAGGGTAAGGAAGGAGGTGGATCGAGAGGTTTCTGTGAGGACAGCCTCTGTGAGGCGTGTGGTGGCGAGGTATTTGGAGGGACGATCAAATGAGTGATGAAGAGCGTGTTTCTCTGAGGTTCAATCCCAAGTTATTAGAGTTTATGTTCATGGTGTTGACGACTCTCTTCATCCCATTACTAGTGTGGGTTGTGGATATGGCGACTACGGTGAAGAACAATGCGGATGAGATAAAAGAGTTGAAGGGGGAGATCGAGAGGCTGAGAGAGCAGACGGGTTTGAACAAGACGAAGACGGAAGTGACAGAAGAGAAGATAAAGGGGTTGGACAAGCAGCTTGAGGGGGTATCTCGGTCGCTCTCGGACATGATAAGAAAACTCTGACCCACGGGGACACCACATGAAATCGTTTACGCTTTATATGCTTTTCTTGATAGTGAGTATTCTTGCGGCATCAGGTGTTCCTTTGAGAGTAGTGGAGCCTGAGGCATCACCTTCGAAGATACGAGTAATGGGTCTTCAGGAAATAAAATTCAGGGTTGGTTCTGAGTCGAAATCATTAGGTCTTTTCCCACAAGAAGATGGGCGATCTTTGGTAAAAGAAGAGGGTGTCTCGTTTCCGCTTTCATCGAAAGTGGAGGAGATACAGCAACAATGTGATGCGCTAGAGCGCAAAATAGAGGAGCGTAAACGACATGGCAACTCAGACAAAGCTCGTGGACAAGTTGACTGAGGCAGAGCTGACTTCGTACAAGAATGCGCGGGCGTATGCGACGCAGCTTCTACAGCAGCTTGGGACTCTTGAGCTTCGTAAGGCTCGTTTGGTGGGTGAGCTGAACGCGAATGAGGCGAACGCGCAGAAGCTGTTGGAGGGGGTTCGTAGTCGGTTATCTCTTGATAAGGACACGCCTTGGCAGATTAACGAAGATGGTGCCGTGTATATCCTTTCTGAGGAGAGTACTCAGGAGGGGTAAGAAAGATGAAGGTGGGAGATGACCGCAGGTTGGTACAAAAAGCGTAGTGCATATCCCCTCCCACCACTCTCTACCTCAGCGGTGTCGCCTTATCTCAAGAATAAGATAGACATCAGATGGGACAACCCTGCGAATCTTCATGAGAATGAGGGTTGGATCATCAGGGGGGTCAATATCTATAGGTCATCTGCCTCAGACCGAGGACCCTTCAATCGGGTCAATCTTGTGCCTGTGGGGGGGACTTTTTTTAGGGATGAGGGTAGGACACAGACGATACACCACGAGGTGGTCGATAATTGGCTCTCTTTTGGAGATCAAGCCGAAGACCCTTATCGCTTCATCACGAAGCATCCTATTTCTAGTTCGACAGAGATAGGTTCGCCTTCAGTCTCGCCTTCAGATGTAGTGGTCACGGTAGATGGGCAAGTGGTGCCTGTGCATCGGGTGATAGGGGAAATGGGGCAGGTGTCTCTCTTAGAGTATTTTCAGCCCAACCCCATCTCGACTCAGTTTGAGTCTAATCCTCTGATTACCGAGAGTTCTGAGGTGCTGATAAGCTATATTGCTTATTTCCCTTCGGACAGGCTGAGGGTGGGGGTGTTGAAGCGGGATTATTATCGGGTGACGACTGTGGCGGAAGACCCTGCTACAGGGGTCTTGTATGAGACCCCTTTAGAACATTGTCCTCCCTTCTCTGATAGAGAAATAGAGGTGGTGGACTATATGTGGAGAGAGGGGACGCGGAGAAATAATTGGATATTAGATCAAGGCGGGGAGAGGGTGAAGCTCTTCATCCGTAAGGTGACGGGAGAGCCTTGTATGTGTGGGGACTTTGACAGGGAAACTCTGATTTATGCGAAGCAGCCTGACTCACTCTGTAAGAGTTGTTTTGGTACAGGTCTGAGGGGGGGTTATGATGGACCTTATGACATTATAGTAGGTCCTGATGAGGGGGAGCAGGGGGTCACTCAAGAGTTACAGGGACGGAGGAAGACCCATAACTACGGCGTGTGGATTGGACCCACTCCTGTAGTGGGTCAGAGGGACTTCCTTGTGAAGCAGAACAACGACCGCTACTCAATAGGACCCGTCACGATCTCATCGAATAGGGGGAATATTCTCCATCAGGCTTTCAATATTTCTTACTTGGACTCGACGGACATAAGGTACAGCGTCCCCATCTTGGGGGTTCCTGCGACATGGGGGGAGGTGAACTATAGCTATAACCCCACAAGAGACACCTATGACGCTCGTTCAGATGCGAGATATCCTGTGACCCCCGATTCCGCGTACCCGATGGGTTCGGGGAGGGCAGACAAGTATCGAGAGTTGAAGGGCAGGACGGGGACTTTTGAGAATCACAACTCTTGAGGTGAGCCATGAAAAAGCCTTTTGTACTCAAGGCGAGGATTCGTCCGAGACCCCCCTCAGGCATCCCTGCTTCGACATATGACCAATATGTTTCAAGAGAGGTGATTGAGATATTCGGGAAGCACATTCTTTATCATCTGAAACAAGAGGCGATAAAAGCGTCTTACTTAGGGCAGGTTGTGCCGAAGTCCTCTGAGTTTCTCTCTTCTTTTCGCTTTGAGGTGACCAAAGATTTAGAGTTGAAGGTGACACTCGACCATGACCCCAAGTGGTCTTGGATATCGAAGTACTTAGAGGGTAGGAAGCCTTATCCCATGAGATGGCTCACGAGGCAGCATCTTAAGGAGAGGAAGATTATCCCTCTAAAAGACCACAAGACAGGGAAAATCGTCTTTCGTCGAGTACCCCTCACCACAAAGCAAGCGTGGGTTCACCCTGCGGTGAAGAAATACACCTTTATAGATTCAGGCATCAGCAAGGGTTTGAAGAGGGCGTATCCCGAGGTGGTGAGATATCTTTATAGTCTTATGGGAGAGAATGAGAAGAAACAAGCCCGACAAAGAGCGCGTATGGTGCGGATGAGAGCGCGCCCCACAATCAAAGTGAGAAATAAGAATGTCTGAGTTTGATGATATACAGAAGAAGCCGTCAGAAATAGCCCGAAAGATATTGGGTTATTTCCTGTCTTTTCTTGAGATCCGACCGAGTGTTTATGAGATTTCTGAACAGGTCAAGGAGGCGAAGGCAGACTTGTCGGTAGATATTCGAGAGTCGGTCTTATTTCTATACGAGTATCTGAACCTTGATTCAAGCATCCCTTTAGAGAAATTTTTAGAGAACACAGAGCTGATTTCTGCGCTTGATGATTATGATAATGGAAATATAGCATGGGGTGTTGTGGAGGCGAAGTGGAGAGAGTACATCACTCGTCTTGAGGGGCTAGAAAAAGGGCTAGTTCACAGACAGGATAGGTTTCACTATAAGGGGTTTGAGATAATCGCGATACAGACACCCCCTGTGGTACTAGAACACTATAGGGAGGCGTTAGATTATGTGATCGATTTATTTGCGAGGAGGTCTGTGGGGATAGAGCTGAGTAGTTTGGTGGAGTGTTTTGTATTTAGACCCTTTTATAAGACGGATTTTTACAAGTCGTTGAGAATCAACGGTTTCTATGATGCCGATAAGAAGCGCGTCTCAATTTATTGGGGTAAGCGTAGTTCGATCAGCCCATACGCGAAGTTCACCTTGAAGAAGAGAGACATTACAACTCTCAAGTATGTGATGATCCATGAGCTAGCACATGGGATTTATTTCCGAGCTTTATCGAGGGAGGCTCGGAAATTTTGGGTATCTGCTTGGACAGACAGAAATCTGAATCTAGACCCTCATGATGAGAGTGTCGTGTTGGACAGCCCTGATGATGTGAAGGATCGGTTGAGGAGTTTGGGTATCCCTACAGACTATGGACACACTAATCCAAGTGAGGACTTCGCGGAGACGCTGACTTATTTCTTAGTTGATTCAGCTGCTCTGAGGGGGGTGGCAAAGAAGAGGTTACTAGGGACTTTGTTTCACCCTACGAACTCGACCCGCATTTTAAGAAAAACAATGAAGAGGCGTATCGGATCGTTACTCGAAAGGTGGTTCTTGTATGAGTCCCGATAGAGTGCGGAAATACATCTTTGAGATTGCATCAGAGATAGCCCCTCCACAGAGAAGGCTAGCCTCAACAGGTATTCATCGAGAGGCGCTCGTTGTCTTTGGCGAACACATCGTAAAGACCGCAGGGCTTGGGGGGATGAAATCCAAGCTCTTGCAGATATACAACGCTTTTAAGAGGCTTCCCAAGATGTGGGAATCCTTTAAGGAGATGCTCGGCATCAAAACTAAAGATGGGTGGACGAACGCGGTGAGCCTCTATCGAGAATTTTCAGATAAGCTCTCTCGGTTCCTCGATGAAGGGAAAACATGGTGGGCAAAGAAAAAACAGAAACTCAGGGAGAGCAGTAAGATACTCCACTTTATATTTCTCTACTCAGAGAACGCACCAACGATCAGCACTCTCTTAGAGAAGATATATGCTCGATTCGAGGGGGTGCAGAACAAAGCCATGCAATTCGTCAAGAAGATGCTCGGGGGGGCGCGTTCCCTGATCGAATGGATTAAAGAATTCTTCTCTAGACACCCGATACTCGACCTCGCGTCAATCCCTGCTAAAGCCTACCTGTATTGGGTGATTTGGCTCAACGCAGGAGTTGAGATTAGTTGGAAAATAGATGACCTAGTTCTTGGTTTCTTAGGGCTTATTTCTTGGGAATCTATCATACTCGGGCTACCCGAATCAGGGATTACCTTCTTGGTCGGCTTCTTTTTCCCTTTCATCCCCCTCGGTCGTATCGCCAAGATAAGTTGGAACGCTGTGATTATTCCCGTGATGGGGTTTCAGCTCTACTATCTGTACAAACAACACTTAGTGGATGAGAATGGTCGGAGCCTCATTAAAAGGTGATACGGACACCCTTGAAGGTAGAGCCTGAGTAGACCTCGATCTCTACGAGAGCGGAGCCCTCGACCTTAACCTCACCTGCGGTGATCTCCCCGATATAGACCTCAGCCCCTTGAGTGAGCGTGATGGTCAAAGACCCGATGGTCACGACAGCATGAGAGCTGAGAGCAGGGGTGCTAGGAGCAGGAGTAGTGGTGCTCGGAGCAGGAGTAGTGGGGGACATGGTAGTCTCCGTAGAGGGGAAAAGAATATCTGAATATTTATCTGAGATGCGGCTACTCCAAATCGGGTTGGCGATGGCGCGGAGCCGACCGAAGGAGTTGATCTCGGGGTTTTCTTTGAGGAGGCTCTGCGCCCATCTAAACTTGGTGTCTTGCCAACGGCTATACTCTTGCCTAGAGTGCCGCTTGCGAGAGGCGAAGTCGGTGCGAAGCTCAGTCATCACATCCACGAAGTCTTGCACAGGATAGGTCAGTCCCTGAGCCTCATGAATCTCAGCAGGGTCGGAAAACAAGTACCCCAAGACCTTGAATGGATCGGCGTGAATATCCTCGATGATCTGCTTCTTAATCGGGAGGGTCGGGGTCGGCATAGGTTCTTCCTCTGCGGTCATAGGTTCTTCCTCTGCGGTCATAGGTTCTTCCTCTGTGGTGGGCTTGTCGAAGAGAGTACTGAGTTCTTCGGGGTAGTAGCCAAAGAGCATCGTAAAGATGTGAGTGAGGGACTTCTTATTTCCCACGACAGGTGCTGTGAGTATACCCCAAGACAAGAGGACAGACTTGACCTCTACTACGAGGTTTTCATCTAAGCCCTTGCGGAGAATATCTCGATAAGAATCAAAGAGACGCTCTAGGTCGTCCGACGACTTGAGCTTCTTCTTAGAAGAAGAGAGGAGGACATCCATAGATTCAACATAACTCTCTTGGAGTCCTGAAATCGCCCCTCTCCTAGAACCCATCTTCTGAGCTTTGAGCTTGTATTTCTCGGGGTACTCAGAGAATGTGCGGTGGAGATTGAACAGCGCCTCCCCCAAATAACTCTCAAGCCGAATCTCCAAGTCCCTGTTCTCTTGCTCCACTTCGTCTGTACCCATCTGAAGCACATGACGCAAACCTGCAAGACCCACGGCAATCTTCTGCGATACCTCACAGAACTTTACCCCCTTCGCCCGACATGATGACCTCGCCCAATCTCTCAGCTTGTGACTCACCACATCCTTCAGCACCACCACAATATCACACAACGGAACATCCCCGCGAGGGGTCGAATCCCAATCCTTGTGTCCCACCATCTCAAGTGCGATCCCGTTCGACAGCGCCTTCTCCACGAAGGTCTGCGCGTACACACGCTCCCCCCCCACTAAATATGCTGATATACTCACAACGAGTACCTTTCTGTTCGGTGTTTCCTGTACCCCCCCACCTACATATAAACATTGATGAGGTTTGTCATGTTATTTCTGAGTAAAATAAGTTTCAAAGTGATAAGTGTTTGTTTTCTCTTAGTTTTCTCGTTGAGTGTGGGTCATCAGTTTTGGTTTTCGTACAAGATGAGTCGGTTAGAGGGTGTGGTATTGGAGCAGATGGGGGGGAAGTTATCGGAGACGGCGAGGTTAATATCGAGGATGGACGAGAGGTTAAAGACAGCGGAGTCGAGGATGGTTTCGCCGAGAGAGATGGAGGTATTGAGTGAGGAGGTTTTGAGGAGTCTGAACGAGGAGACGCTGAAGGAAATAAATAGATTGAGGGATGAGACGGGGGCGCAGATAACGAGTATTTCGCAGAGGTTTTCGAGGATACAGGCGGAGATGAACAAGGGGTTTTCGAAGTTTGGGGTGGTGGCGAGTCCGCCCCCTGAGAAATGGGGAGGGGTGAGGGCGGAAGAGGTGGGTTGGTGTATTTCTTCGCCTTCGAGTTGTGAGGTCACGCCTTTTAGTTGGGTGACAGAATATGAGGTGGGTGGATTTCCTGTGGCTCAGTTTAAGTCGGAGAACATATGGGGGCAGGAGTTTAGTTTGAAGTTGAACCTAGCGTTCCGTGTATTGACGATAGGTTTGAGTGAGAGAGATGAGGACGGAGCGGTGCAGAATCAAGGGGTGCATATCCAAGCGGGTTATTTCTCAGAGGGGGGTTCTTTTGTGGTGTTGGCTGAGGATAAGCTCATGAAGGGAGACCCGAGCTTAGACCCCAAGTTTTTCTATGTCCCTAAAGTGTCCCCAAGCGCATTACAGAGAAATAAGATAGGTCTTTTCACGCCTTCATTTTTGGCGGGAGTGGGGTATGCCCTTAGCAGGGGTGATGTGGGAAGCAGGGGTGATGTGGGGCTTCTAGTGGGGGGTAGCGTATTGAATTTACTCGACGCTCAAATAAGAATAGGGGCTGATGTATTTCTAAATACTTCGTACCTAGCGGGAGGGGTGATGATTTCTTATCACCCCTTGCTAGGCGGGAAGTATTTGAACATCGCCCCTATGATGGGAGCCCTGCTAGGAACAGATAGAGAATGGACTATGCAAGCAGGGCTTTTATTTCAGGTGTGGTGAGGCTTACTGAAGCCCTAGCTCGTAGCCGCCGAAGTTCGAGGGGTACTCAAGGAGCCTAAGAACCTGACTACGATCTCTAGAGCGGCGACTGCCGATCTTCCTAGCGAGGAAGTCGAGACGAGCGGCGAGGTTCTGAAGCTGCTCCATACGGCTAGCTCCATCAACCATGCCCGAGAGGGTGCCAAAAGGCTCACCAGGCTTGAGGTAAGGACCCTGAAGAGCGAACTTGATCCCGTTGGGAGTACACTTGACATTCATCTTGTACTCGCCGCCCTGATAAGCGTTATCCGAGACGCGCATCCAACGCTCACCGAGGTAGCCACCCGCACCCGTAAGAAGGGTGTGGATGTCGTTATAGGTGGGGGTGAGAGTCACAGGAGCCATACCGACCTCTTCGTCGCCCCAATCAGCCATCTCAAGGGCGCGCTCCTTGATCATGTTCATCACATCCGCCCACTTGAAAGTGAAGGTCGAACCGCCCTCGGGATACTCGATTGTGTAACCCTGCTCGTCCAAGAACACATAGAAGCGGGGCTCAAGGACTACCACAGGGAAATCGCCCTGATACTTAATCTTGGAGCCGAGGAAACCCACGCGCTTGGCGAGGGAGAGGAGGTCCGCCGCGTCCTTCTCCATGTCGAGGAGAGTGCGGTCGCCGAGCTTACGAGGGGTGCGGCGCGAATCGAAAGGAGGAGGGGTGACAGGAGCCCTTCTGCGGGT
>Ga0194119_10012947_pt1 | contig 10483 bp, 6 predicted proteins | sample TA2MahC100mmetaG_FD_148620 | JGI IMG/M metagenome (GOLD analysis project Ga0194119, IMG submission 148620) | Freshwater microbial communities from Lake Tanganyika, Tanzania - TA2015018 Mahale Deep Cast 100m | ecosystem: Environmental > Aquatic > Freshwater > Lake | place: Tanzania: Lake... | reverse complement strand
GATTTCAATGAAATCGACCAAACTCACCCGCGCGGTGAGCCTAGCTCTTGCGAGTTCGTTTGTTCTGCCCGTCACCGTGCCGGTGATCTACGCGGAAGAATCGGCAATTGAAGAAGTGCTGGTTACCGCCCGCCGCCGCGAAGAGACACTGCAGGACGTCCCAGTCACTGTGGCAGCGCTGACGGAAGAAGATCTGGACCGCTATCAGATCAACACCCTGACAGACGCTTCGCGTCTGGTACCGAACTTCTCCATTTTCCACGGCGGTTCCGGCAACGGTTCCAACATCATTCTGCGCGGTATCGGATCGAGCTCCATCTCCGCCGCGTTCGACCAGTCGGTCGCCATCAACGTGGACGGTGTAGTCGTCAACATCGGCCGGTTCATCCACAACGCCTACATGGACATGGGCCAGATCGAAGTGCTGAAGGGACCGCAGTCCCTCTACTTCGGTAAGAGCGCCACCGCCGGCGTGGTATCGATCACCACGAATGATCCCGGTCAGGAGTGGGAAGGCGAAGCGATGATCGGTTATGAAACCGAACACGACCAGGAATATTACGAAGCCGTGATTTCTGGTCCGATCACCGATACCCTCGGCATCCGCGGCGTGTTCGGCAAGACCAATTCCAACGAACTCTTCAAGAACCTCGTGCCAGGCGTGCAGCACCCGTACCGCGGTGAAGAGTCGACCAACGGCAGAGTAACACTGGTCTGGGAGCCGAATGACGTCTTCAAGTCGCGTCTCAAGTACGCGTACTCCGAGTACAACAACGATGGCGCCAACGGCCGGACCGAAGAATTCTGCCCCGAAGGCCGCGTGCAGCCGACTGCGATTCCCGCGGCTGGTTTCGTACTCGCACTGTTTCCCGGTATCGACGACTGCAAGCTCAATGGCAACACATCAATCAACGATCTGATCCCGCCGCTGCGCCGTGGCTTGCCGTACGGCGGTGACGACGGTGTGCCGTTCCTCGAGCAGGACACGCACTTCATCTCCTGGAAAAACGACTGGGACATCACTCCGACGCTGGCCCTCGAAGCGATTACCGGTTATGTCGACCTCGACCACCGGGAACTCGACATCTATGACTACAGTGCGGGCGTGTTTGGCGGACTGCACCGCAACACCTACGAGAGTATTTCCCAAGAACTGCGGCTGTCCTCGAATTTCGATGGTCCTCTGAACTTCCAGCTGGGCGCGTTCTACCAGGACGTCGAACAGACCTTTGAGGCCTACCAGTACGCATTCAACCTGGGTGCGATTTTCGGGCCTGATCCCGTGACTGGTAACCAGTACGACTACAACAAGAACCATTTCCTCGATACGAAGGTGTTCTCGTCCTACTTCGCGGGTTACTGGGATGTGATTCCTGAGGTGTTGCAGGTTACCGCCGGGGTTCGCTATACCGACGAGGAGAAAGACGGTTTCATCACCATCCCGTACATGCATGCAGCGGCGGCTCTGTTCGGCTTTGGCGCCCCGGCACTCGTTGAGGGTCTGACCTTCGACGACGACAACCTGTCACCTGAGGTCGCGGTGAACTGGTACATCACCCCTGACGTGAGTGTCTTCGGGTCCTACAAGGAAGGCTTCAAGTCCGGTGGTGTCGATAACAGCGCGCTGCCGACCAACTCCCTGGACCCGGCACAGAACCCGGATTTTCCGGACTTCCTCATCTATGACTCAGAAGAGGCATCAGGTTTCGAGTTTGGTGTGAAGGCGGATATGTTGGATGGCTCGCTGCGGGTCAACGCCTCAGTCTTCCAGTACAAGTATGACGGTCTGCAGGTGCAGCTCTTCAATTCGCAGACGATTCAATTCCAGACGTTTAACGCTTCCGAGCTGACGACCGAAGGGCTTGAAATGGACCTATTCTACGTCACCCCGATCGAAGGTTTGACGTTGCGCGGTGCGATCGCCTGGACCGACACCAGCTACACCAAGGACTTCATCAACGCCACGGGAGAGAACCTCAAAGGCCAGGACGGAGCGCTTTCCGCCGAAACCGCAGGCTCTGCCGGGTTGTCTTACGACTTCGCGCTGAGCGACGCCTGGAGAATGGATGTTTCCCTCGATGGTCGCTACAACGGCGGATATGCCTTCACGGCGACCAAGGATCCGCTGAAGCAGGAATCGTTCTGGCTGGTTGATGCGGCAATCCGCGCCTACTCAGCAGACGATCGTTACGAGCTCGCGCTGATCGGTCGCAATCTCACGGATGAAATCTACGCGCAGGGCGCAGGAGCACGTCCGGGAGCGTGCTTCCGCGCAAATCCAGCTGGCGGACCGTTCGCAACCTGTACACCGACGATCGCCAATAACCAGGATCAGGTTGTCACCACCTCCCTGGGTGTGGAATACGTCCTGCAGTTCCGCGTTCGGTTCTGATCGCGACGACCAACAAGAAACGCCACCTTCGGGTGGCGTTTTTTTTGCGCCACGGAAAGATATCGGCCTGACGGAATTGGCGGGAACCTGCCCTTCAACCGGCTTTGCGAGCCTGTGACAGGATCATCGGAATCTGCATACCAGCCAGTTGAAACAGTACGAGCGTTGGTTCGTCGACAGGTTGTCGCGCGCTCGAACGATCCGCATAAAGGATACCGATCGGCTTACTGCTCACGACGATTGGTATGCAGACGCACTCGCCAGCACAAAACCAGCCGAGGTTGGCAGCCACTGCGTCCTGATCACTGTTGTCATAAACCGCCGCCTTACCGGACTCGAATACCAACTGGAAAAAATCGTGCCTTGCCTCGAGTGCACGCCGGCTCCCTTCGAAGCCTGGCGGTCCATCACCCAATATGTATTTCGCCTGCATACTCTTGCGATCCGGAGATAACAGCGCGAAATACGTGCGATCAAAACCAGTGCCGTCATGAACCACGGATACCGCATAACGCATTAAAGCATCCAGCGGCGCGCCGGCTTCCACCGGGGTTGACAGTCGACCGAGCAGGTTGAGCAGACGTTCTGCTGCAGGAATATCTGCAGGCGACAGAGCCTCACTGTTTGTTTCTGCTGCCTCAACGCGCAACTCGGGTTCTGCCAACGGCAGTGCGGTATCCAGCGATGTGATGCCATAGCTGCGAGCGATCTTCAGGGCTGCCTCCAGATTGTCGCTGACACGTGATTCCACACGTTCGACGGGCACATTGAGATGTGCTGCCAACCTACGCATCACCGAGAGTACTTCCGCTGAATCCTTGCCATGCACTTCGATGACTTTGGCAATCTGGTGACCCAGAGCAATGTGTGACGAGCGACTCGAAACATCCACCTTTCCGTCGAGCGTTTCTTTGACGAGATCACCAAGACTCCAGTCCACTGCGAGCCGGCGGGAGAGTTCGCTCAGCGAAAAACCCAGCACCCTGCGTTCGGCCACCTCAAAACTCACGCCCTTCGCAACCAGCGCCTCCACCGCGGCACGTTCATCGGCATCCGTCGACCAGAATGCCATGTCGCCGATCTGATACAGCAACGCAGCGACAAAGACCTCCTCAGGACACCGGTCACGACGCAGCACAGCAAATGATTTTGCCTGCGCTGCAGCATGGAACGCACGTGCCAGCCCCTGTGTCACTCGTGTGTGAGCGTTTCCACTCAGCACTTTTTCGATAAGCGCAAGCGAGAGGGCAAGCTCCTGGACCACATCGAAAACCAGCATGATCACTGCGGCGCTCATAGTTTCAACCGGCCGGTGCTGCGGATTAAAAATCGCGCTGTTTGCGATTCGTAACAACCTTGCGGTCATCGACGCGTCCTGGCTAACGACCGCTGACAGATCACGCGCCGAGGCCTCTTCATCTGCTGAAACAGACGAGACCTCCCTTACAGTGCGGGAAAACACCGGTGTCCCTTCGGCGCTCAGCCTGATGCTCCACGCCTCCAGGGGCGAAAGCCTGTCATCTGTCATTACGGAAGGGCCGGACTTGTCCATTCTGTAAGTGTAGACAACGGAATTCTGCTCGCCGGCAGCGCAGTCGGCGCCACCCGGTCTGCTGCCTGACGACGCGCTGTCCTGTCGCGTCTGTTAAACTCGCCGCGATTCAACCCGAGGGGAGCGGCAATGAAATTCACCTGGTTCAATCTCATGCCCTGGCCACATCTGCCGGACAATTTCCGTCAGGAATACCGATCAGTCTGGGTCGACATCCCGACGAGCCTCTACGACCCGGTGAAGGGTCACGAGCTGTATAACGTCTACCTCGATGAACTCGAATACGCCGAATCCCTCGGTTACGACGGCATCGGTGTCAACGAACATCATGCCAATGCCTACGGGTTGATGCCTTCGCCAAACATCATGGCGGCCTCCCTCGCCAGGCGCACGTCCAAGTCGGCGCTTGTTGTGCTGGGTAACTCCATCGCGCTCTACAACCCGCCGATCCGCGTGGCAGAAGAGTTTGCGATGCTCGATGTGATTTCAGGCGGACGTCTTGTCGCCGGCTTTCCGGTAGGCACTTCCATGGACACGAACTACGCCTACGGCCAGGTTCCCGGGCTTACCCGTGAAAAGTACGCGGAGGCTCACGAGCTCATCCGTCGCGCCTGGCGAGAAGACGAGCCGTTCGCATTCAATGGTCGCTATACCAAACTGCGTTACGCCAACTGCTGGCCAAAGCCGATCCAGAGCCCACCACCGATCTTCATCCCTGGCGGTGGCTCACTCGAAACCTACGACTTCTGCCTCGAGAACGACTACGTGTACTGTTACCTGAGCTACTCCGGCTACAAGCGCGCGAAGCAGCTAATGGATGGTTATTGGCAACGTGTACAGGAAGCCGGCAAGGACATGAGCCCGTATCGGGCCGGGTTCGCGCAGACCATCGTCGTTGCTGAAAGCGATAAGGAAGCCGAGCGGGACTACCGCCAGCACGTGGACTACTTCTACAACCGTTGTCTACACGTCTATCCCGGCTTTGCCGATGCACCGGGTTACCGCACCATCAAAACACTCAAGGCCAACGTCACATCACAGATGACCCGCGCAGCAGTCGGAGATGTGTCCAGCATGAGCTGGGACCAATTGGTCAACGATGGTTACGTCATCGCCGGCTCACCGGATACGGTGGTTGAAAAAATGAAGGAGATGATCACCGGGCTGCGTGTCGGCAACATCTTCTGTCTGATCCATGTTGGTGACATGCCGAAAGAGAAATGCCTGCGTTCGACCAAACTGTTCGCTGAAGACGTGATGCCGCGCTTGCGAAAAATGTGGCCTGAATACGCGAACGATGACCGCTTCTGGATCCATCCGGTGAACCACGCTGCGCGCAGCGGTGTGGCTGCGGTAGCGGGGGCCTGATTCATGACAGAGAAGATCCTGAACCTCACCGCAGGTCCTGGTGCTGCCTACGAGATCGACGTGCATCAGAGCGGCAGTGGTCCTGACCTTCTTTTTCTGCATGGCGCGGGAGGTCTCTTTGCCGATGATCCGTTCCTTGCTGCGTTGTCGCGACATTTCCGCGTGCACGCGCCACGGCTTCCGGGCTACGGCCGATCGAGTGGAGATACGCACCTGCGTGACATGATTGATTTCACGCTGCTCGGCTGGGATATCGCTGACGCGCTTGAACTGCACAAACCGCTTCTGGTCGGACACAGCATGGGCGGCATGATCGCTGCGGAGATGGCGGCCATCGCACCGGATCGGGTTGAGCGGCTGGCACTGCTCTGTCCGGCCGGCCTGTGGATGGATTCCCATCCGGTCACGGATATCTTCGCTGCCCTACCCTTTGAGTTTCCGTCGCTGCTGCTGCACGACCCGGTCAAACATGGTGCGTTGCTGTCGGCAGGTGGCGATTTCGATGACGCGGAATTCCTCACCGGATTTCTGGTGGAAAACTCGCGGCGGCTCACCACTGCAGGGAAACTCCTGTTCCCGGTACCCGATCGGGGCCTCGGATCCCGGCTCTACCGGGTGAAGGCGCGCACTCAGGTGCTCTGGGGTAACTCGGACAAACTGATTGACCCGGCCTATGCGGCAGAGTTCACCCGTTTGATGCCGAATGCCCAGTCGATCCTGATCGATGCCGCAGGCCACATGCTGCCTTATGAACAGACCGAAAAGGTCATCAACGCCCTGATCGGATTGCACAACTGACATCTTCATCACAATGAGCGTGCCGGTTTCCCATAACAGTCCGGTCCCTTCCACCACCGCAGAACTCGGCGCCTTGTTTCGGCTCGGTTGGCCCATGATCGCCACCCAGCTCTTCGTCATGACGACCGGTTTTCTCGATACCGCGATGGCCGGCAACTACGGTTCAACCGATCTCGCTGGCGTCGCCATGGCTGGCAACCTGATGTGGCCATTCTTCATGCTCACCACCGGCATCACGATGGCACTGACACCCATCGTTGCGCAGCTCCGGGGTTCCAGATCCATCCACGCCGCAGGAGAGCGGATTCGTCAGGGGCTTTGGGTGGTCATCCCGAGCTCGGTCATCATGATCACCATCCTCTGGAATAGCCGGCTGGTTTTCGAAGCCTCCGGCATCGACCCGGCAGTGACCCGCATCGCCTCCGGTTACCTCAAGGCGGTGTGTTTCGGCATGCCACCTGTACTGCTTTACATGGCACTGCGGCAGGTCAGTGAAGGTCTTGGCCACACCTTGCCGCCGATGTGGATCACCGGTTCCGTCATTCCACTCAATGCGCTACTCAACTATGCCTTCATCTTCGGCGTGTGGGGATTTCCTGAACTCGGTGGTATCGGTGCCGGTTGGGCAACCGCCATCGTGTTCTGGGTGGAGCTCATCGCGATGTTGTTCGTCACCCGTCGACACTGGTTCCATGCCACGGATGTCTTTGCACGATTTTCGCCGCCGGATTTCGCTGAGATCAACAGACTCCTGCGAATCGGCATTCCCATTGGTCTCACGTTCTTCGTCGAGATGACAATTTTCTCCCTGGTCGGTTTCCTGATCGGACGCATGGGGGTGATCGAACTGGCAGCGCACTCCATTGCCGGCAATCTCAACTGGATGACGTTTGTTCTGCCTTCAGCGCTGGGAGCGGCTGCGGGTATCCGTGTTGGATTTCATGTTGGCGCTGGAGACTCCCTGGCTGCGCGTTTTTCGGCACTAACCGCCTGGCGATTTGCCTTTGTCTACGCGGTGGTGGCGGGAATCCTCCTGTTCCTGGGCCGAAACCTGCTCGTGAGCGTCTACACCGACGACATCGAAGTGAAGGTGATGGCCGCAACGCTGCTCATCTTCATCGCGTTCTACCAACTTGCTGACGATACCCAGGCGGTTGCAGCGGGAACGCTGCGGGGTTACAAGGACACGACCATGCCTATGGTGATCGCTCTAATCGGCTACTGGCTGATTGCCTTGCCGCTCGGTTTTGGGCTCGCCGAAGGTCTTGCCGAAGGGCTGACTGGAACAGCGCCCCTCGGCGTATTTGGTTATTGGGCGGGGCTTACCGTGGGGCTGGGTCTCGTGGCCATCGCCCTCGGCCTGCGACTCCTGTCAACGAGCGGCGATTCCAGCCGTATCGCGAGCCTCGCGCATCGCTGAAACTTCCGACCATCAGCTCCACATGTGAGCACCGCCGCACACTGTCATCGCCTGACCGGTGATGTAGGCCGCGGCATCAGAAGCCAGAAACACGGCGAGACCCTTGAGGTCGGACGCTTCTCCGAACCTTCGCAGCGGCACCTGTTCTCGAGTTCGCTTTGCTGCCTCCGGGTTATCCCAAAGGGCGCGGGCAAAGTCCGTGCGGATAAGCCCAGGGCAGATCGCATTGACGCGAACACCTTTCGGCCCCAGTTCCAGTGCCAGGTTGCGGATCAACGCGATATCAGCGAGTTTCGAGATGTTGTAGGTTCCAAGCGTTTCCGACGCCGAGAACGCACCGGTACTCGAGGTGATCATGATCGAACCCCGCCCCTTGGCGATCATGTCGGGTGCCACCATCTGGCAGAGCCAGTGGTTCGCCTTCACATTGGTGTTAAGGATCTTGTCAAACGCATCGTCGGGAATCTTGGACATGGGTCCATAGAACGGATTGACGCCTGCATTGCCAACCAGTATTTCGATGGCTCCGAGTGCATCGTGAGTGCGGTCGACCAGATTCTGGAGCTGTTCCTTGTAACCGGCGTTGCAGGCGATCGCGACTGCACGGCCCGCTCCGAATCGTTTGTTGATTTCAGCGGCAACGGCCTCGCAGGCATCCTGTTTGCGGCTGGAAATCACCACGCGCGCACCGTGCTCCGCGAGACCTTCGGCCATCGCCTGACCCATGCCCTTGGATGCACCGGTCAAGAGTGCCACCCGCCCTGTCAGATCAAAGAGACTCGTATCGACCACCATATCCCCGTATCGTTGCAACGTTTCGTCAAACCTAACACTGCGATGAATGAAGCACTACTTCTAGGTGATCGACCGCTTGCTGCCGACACCGTGGGTCTATTGGAAGGGCTGACCACAACACGGGCGATTCGACGTTACCTTGCAGAGCCGGTGCCCGACGTCGCCCTCCGCGACATCCTGTTTGCGGCGACCCGGGCACCTTCAGGTTCGAACCGGCAACCGTTTCGTTTCCTTGTTTTGACGCGGGGTGAGAAGGCGGCGGAGGCCAAGGCGCTCATCGCGCGTGGCGCCCGGGCGGTGTGGAACGCAAAACGGGAAACGGATCAGTACGACAAAGGTTCCGGGGCGGATCCGGATTCACCGAAGTCGCGCATGGCCGGGGTCATGCAATCTTATGTGGATCACTTCGAAAGTGTGCCGTGTCTGATCCTGCCGTGTTTCGTGCCGTATCGGGTGCCTAACCCGCTTGAAGGCGCGTCGATGTATCCCGCAGTACAGAACCTGTTGCTTGCTGCCAGAGGGCTTGGGTATGGCGGTGTGATCACCGGGTTTCATGGCGCCGTTGACCAGGAACTTCGTACTTTGCTCGCGATACCAGACACGGCTCGAATCGCCTGTACGGTAACCCTCGGCCGTCCGATGGGCCACCACGGCCCCGTTCGCCGCAGACCCATGAGCGAACTGGTGTTTGGTGACACTTGGGCACAAGCGCCGGATTGGGCCATTGATCCACCGGGAACCCGCTTTACGCAGGCGGGTCCGCCACGCAAAGACTCCTAAAGCCAGCTCGACAGCGGTGTGCAGCAAACGGTCGGATCAGCGCGTAAGACGTCGAGAAAAGAGTTCCAGCGCGGTATGTGCCCGCGCGCGACGCTGCCCTGGGGTGAGGGTCGACATCGAGAGACCATCACTCAGTGAAGACAGGCCGGTCACCAGTGCCCAGTACGCAAGGACCACCGCGTCGCGGTCTTCCGCCGGCAACCGCCCGCATTCGATCGGATCTGCGAAAACACCTTGCACTAGCTTCACTCCACGATGCCGCGCAGCGATCAGAGCGACATCGGACATGTCGAGCAGTTCATCGCGGCTCACGACCAGAAAGTGCGCGGGATGGATGATGGAAAACTCGAGAAAGCCGAGACCGATCGCCGTCAGGTCTGCTTCAGCACTCGTCCTGTCCGCCGAGTTGAGGGCATTCTGGACGCATCGCTCAAGATGGACCGCCGCCTGCTTTGCAAACGCCGTCAGCATGCCGCGCTTGTCACCAAAGTGATGGGCAGGTGCACCATGGGAAACACCCGCGCGTCGCGCCGTCCCACGCAGTGTAAGCGCGTCGATACCTTCTTCATTGACAAGCATGCCAACCGCAGACAACAGCGCTACAGGCAGATCGACGTGGTGATAAGCCATGTCAGGAGCCGAAAACGGAAGGCCGGCAGATACAGACGATGTCAGAGTGAGTTTCAAATACCGCAGCAACGGATTGATTCGACGAGACACTGGAATCCGCCGAGATGATCAACCGGGCACGGCTCTTCCGCCGGATACGGAACTTGTTGATCCAGCTCACCCTCTGCGTGCTGATCCTCACCGTCGTACCGATCATCGCGCTGCGGTGGGTGGATCCGCCGACCACCCTGTTTATGCTCGCAGACCGTTGGGAAGCCGCGCTCGAGGATGAACCCGGATATCGGTTTCGTTACGAATGGCGTGATCTCGCGGGCATCGATCCGGATATTCAGTTGGCTGTCATCGCCGCGGAGGACCAGCGTTTTGCTGATCACGGTGGGTTCGATCTGATCGAAATCGGCAACGCCGTATCCGCGAGGCTGGATGGGACTTCGACACGCGGGGCCAGCACCCTCACGCAACAAACTGCGAAAAATCTTTTTCTGTGGAGCGGTCAAAGCTGGGTACGCAAAGGACTCGAAGCCTGGCTTACGCTCTGGATCGAATGGCTCTGGCCGAAGACGAGAATTCTGGAGGTGTATCTGAATATCGCCGAGTTCGGCCCGGGCGTCTTTGGAGTGGAAGCCGCAAGCCGCCGCTTTTTCAACACCAGCGCAGAACGACTCTCTGCGGAAAGATCGGCCCTATTGGCGGCAGTTCTACCCAACCCAGGCGTCTATCGGGTCGATGCACCCGGACCAAAAGTACT
>Ga0194119_10012942_pt1 | contig 10487 bp, 10 predicted proteins | sample TA2MahC100mmetaG_FD_148620 | JGI IMG/M metagenome (GOLD analysis project Ga0194119, IMG submission 148620) | Freshwater microbial communities from Lake Tanganyika, Tanzania - TA2015018 Mahale Deep Cast 100m | ecosystem: Environmental > Aquatic > Freshwater > Lake | place: Tanzania: Lake... | reverse complement strand
GTTGGGCATCACGCTCGACGAGAATTTGAAGATCATTCACGACACGGTGGCCTATTTGAAGAAGCACGGGCGCGAGGTGGTCTACGACGCCGAGCACTTCTTCGATGGCTACTTGGCCAATCCGGAATACGCATTGCAGACGCTGCAAGCGGCCAAGGACGCGGGCGCCGATGTGTTGTGCCTGTGCGATACAAACGGCGGCACGGTGCCGTCGAAGCTGGTCGAGGCCGTCGCGGTCGTCCGTGCCCAGTTCGACGGGGTGATCGGAATTCATCCGCACAACGACTCCGATGTCGCGGTGGCAAATGCGTTGGCGGCGGTCGAAGCCGGTGTGACGCACGTGCAAGGCTGCATGAATGGCTACGGCGAACGCTGCGGCAATGCGAATCTGGCGTCGATCATCGCCAACCTCGAATTGAAGCACGGGCACACGACAATCGGGCGCGATAAGCTGACCGGACTGACGTCGGTCGCGCGCTTCATCGCCGAGCTTGCGAATTTGCAAATCCCGTACGGACAAGCCTACGTCGGCCAGAGCGCGTTCGCGCACAAGGGCGGCGTGCATGTGAGCGCGGTGATGAAGGATTCGGCGACGTACGAACACGTGCGGCCGGAGTGGGTGGGCAATCGCCAGCGCGTGCTGGTGAGCGATCTATCGGGCCGCAGCAACATTCTCTATCGCCTGAAGGAGCACGGGCTCGAAGACAAGCTCGACGAGAACTCGCGCAAGACGATGCTTGAAAAAATCAAGCAGATGGAGTTCGAGGGCTACGAGTTGGAAGCCGCTGAAGGCACCTTCGAGTTGATGGTCCGCGAGGCGCTGAATCCCGGCAAGAACTTCTTCGATGTCGTGAGTTTTGATGTCGTCACCAAGATGGGCCGCAGCGGCGGATCGCTGACAATGGCCACCGTTTCGCTGCAAGCGCAGGACGGATTGCACACCGAAACATCGGTGGGTAACGGGCCCGTCAACGCGCTCGACCTGTGTTTGCGCCAGTGTCTGGTGGGCCAGTATCCAGCCATCGCCAACGTGAAATTGACCGATTACAAGGTGCGGGTGATCGACTCGAAAAAGGGCACAGCCGCGAAGGTGCGCGTGTTGATCGAGTGGTCCGATCACAAGCGCTCCTGGGCGACGGTCGGTGTTTCCGACAACGTGATCGAAGCGTCGTGGAAGGCGTTGGTCGATGCGATCAGGCTGGAGTTAATGCGGCTGGCAGATAAGAACGACGCGATTGAGAAGGCTGTTGAAGATTACTGCTGGGGTGTTTAAGCCCCCAGCATCAGCTTCTGGATCAGCTTGATCGGAATCGCACCCTGCTTAACGAAGTCGGCATGGAATTCATTCAATTTGAACTCCGCGCCTTTCTTCTTTCGGTACTCCTCGCGCAGCTTGTACACTTCGAGCTTGCCGAGCGTGTAGTAGAGATACGTCGGGTTGTACGCGCCCCGGCGCGCTTCTTCGTAGGCATTGGCCGGCTCTTGCATCGCGCGGTCGACGAACAGCTTCGCACCCTCTTCCACGGTCATGCCGCGCGTGTGCAGCTTAATGCCGACGACGTAGCGCGCGTCTCTTAAGAGCGCCTCGTGCAACTGCGCCAGCTTCAATTTCGGATCGCCCGCTCCGTAGCCTTCTTCGATCATCATCTGCTCGGTGTAGTGCGCCCAACCTTCGGCATTCGATGAGCACCAGTAGAGCTTGCGAGTTTTCGTCGGGAACTGCGGCGCGTAGATGAACTGCACGTAGTGGCCGGGGAACGCTTCGTGAATTGTTATCACCTCCATCACCGGCTTGTTGTACAGCCGTAGGTGTTCCTCTTTGTGTTTGGCGTCCCAGTCCTTCTCGACAGGCGTGACGTAATAGAACGCCTCCTTCGCCTTCGACTCATACGCGCCGGGCGTGTCCATCGACGCGAAGCTGCCCGACCGCGCGTAGGGCGGCGTCTCCTCGACCAGCGGCAGATTCATCGTGGGCAGGTCGATGATTTTCTTGTCGATCAAAAACTGCTGAATACCCTTGAGTGTGCGGCGCGTGGCGGGGATGAGATCCGTCTCGGACGGATGGTCGTTCGAGATGTCGTGCATCACCTGCGCGGGCGTCTTCTTCGGGTCGATGAGATTGGCGGTTTCGACAAAGTCCTTGTAGTCCTTTTCAAGATTCGCCTCGCCGATCGCGAGGATTTTATCGAGCGGATCGTCGATCATCTCTTCGAGCGCAAGCTTCTTCGAAAACGCCGCCGCGCCGATCGCATAGCTGCCGGTCGAGCGTTTCGACAAATCGTCCTTGAGCCACTTGGCGGCATCTTCCATCGCGGCCGCGGCGGCATTGTTGGCAGCCGTGAATTTCGCGAGCAGCGCGGCGTCGTCCTTGGCTGCGTCCTTGGCCCATGCGGCGACGGTGTTCTTGAAAAAGCCGACCGAACCGGACGCCATGCGCGTTGCAAGGTCAGTGAACTCTTTGGGCGGATTGGAGACGTTAACCTTCATCGCCGCGAGCACGCCCGGAACCTTTTCGAGGCGCGCGATGACCGATTGCAGCCGCTCGGCCGGCGGCGCGAAGTTACGCTTCATCAGCACGTCGATCGCACCGCCGGGCGCGCCGACGTAGCCCATCGGGTTCGTCTTCCAGCTTCGCGTTTCGGTGAGTTCCATGAGCTCGGCGTGAATGGCGGTGTCGAGAATTTCGGCGTCGATGTTTCCGCCGGCAGGCAACGCGGCGAGCCGGTCGTGCGCGGCGTTCAAGTAGGCAACGCGCTTGGCGACGGCGTCCGCGGAGAGGTCTTCAAGCTGGCCGTCGTAGTCGTGAATGCCCACGCCGGTGGCCGACGAAGGGAAAGTGCGGAACCATTCGTTCCAGTAGTCCTCTTCGAACTTGGCGAAGGTGTCGGTCGGTTTGGAAGAGCAGGCGGCAAGGGCGATCAAGGCGAAACAAAGAACGGCGCGCATAGGGACAGGATCGCATTTAGAATAGAAGTGTGGGCGCGTAGCTCAGTTGGATAGAGCATCAGCCTTCTAAGCTGAGGGTCGCAGGTTCGATCCCTGCCGCGCCTACCAGAATTTTAAGCACCGTCGCTAGTTTCCGAAAAGGCGAACTGCAGCGGTGGTCGCTACGAATACATTTCCACTGTCCGGAGTTACCGGGCGAAGGGATCGCTCCGGCAGCAACGCTGAGAATTGATAGAATCAGTTACGAAGGGAGCGTCGCCCAATGCGTAAGCTTATTATTATCTTCGGCCTAGCGCTAGGTAGTCAATCGTGGCAGGGCGATCCTGCCAAATTGTCGACGAACGGATACTTGAATGGCCGTTTTTGGGCTATGCTCGACAAGAATCAGCGCACCGTCTATGTTGCTGGATTTTTGGATGGTACGGACGCTCGGAAAGTAGTTGGTGAGAGTATTCGAGAGGCCGTCATAGTTCGATTCGTCAATGAGTTCTTCGATGAGCCCGCAACTGAGGCTGTTCCGATTCGATCCGCGATGTTCTGCGCCTTTGATCGAACTTGGAGTGGTGATGCGAACAAGTTCAGTGCGTGCAGGGTGCGCGTAATCGAAGAACTGAGGAATCCTGCGAAGGAAAGTCCGGCCGGGACGCGGCTCGACACACCGCCACCAATCAAACCTTAGTGACCACAGCGAGAGTTCTCAAAATCCGCTGTTCGCGCGCCCGCCGTTCGAACCGTAGTTCCAGCTTCGCCTTGTCCATCTCGACACGCATCAAGTCCTTGAGATCATCAAGGCGCTTGTCGTAATAGCGCAATCCCGCGAGCAGCAAAATCACCGCCAGCCACTGCGCCTGTTCCGGTTCCATTGGCGACATCATAGCACCTGCTATACTGCCTCCAGGCAACAGTTCGGGGCCTCAATAGACCGTGTCCAACACCTTCCCCAACTACGGCGCACCCGCGTTGCGATTGCGCATCGGTATCGACCCGTCGCAGATGATCGAGTATCGTTTCAACGATACCTTCAAGATTGGCCGCATCGAGGGCTGCGAAGTCCGTTTCGAAAACCCGCACGTCAGCCGCCAGCATTGCACCATCGCCTACGCAAACGGCCAGTGGTGGATTCAGGACAACAACAGCGCCAACGGAATTTGGATCGACGGCCAGCGCGTACAGACGGTCGCGATTGGCCATGCGGTGCAGATGCGCCTCGGCGCCGAAGGACCAATGGTGCAGATCATCGTCGAAGCGATCGCGGCGATGCCATCGGCGCAGCTGCCCATCGCGCAGAAGCCCGAACCCGCGCCAGTCGTTGGCGGGCAAACACAAGTCATTCAAAGCTACGCCGAACGCTACCTCACCAACAAAGACGATGGCTCGCCGGTCGGCGAACGCACCATGATGATCCGCAAAGCGTTCACCCAGGTGCAGAAGAAACAGCGCTTCAAGTATCTGTGGGTCGTTGCGGCGCTGGTCGTGTTGCTTGCCGGTGTGGGTGGTTTCGCCTATTACCGCGACCAACAAGTTCGCAAGCAGTCGTCGATGGCGCAAGAGCTGTTCTATTCGATGAAGTCGCTCGACGTCGACATCGCCAACGTCGAAAAGCTCGTGGCCGATTCTACCGGCACGCAAGGGGCCGATCAGATCCGCAAGTTCCGCGAACGGCGGCGGCAGATGGAAGAGCAGTACAACCGGTATCTCGACGGCATTAAAGATCACGACAAGAAACTCACCGAAGAGGAGAAGCTGATCTTCCGCGTCACTCGCATCTTCGGCGAGTGCGAGTTGAACGCCCCGCCGGAATTCCTCGACGAAATCAAGAAGTACATCGGCTACTGGAAGTCGTCCCCGCGCTTCAGAATTGCGCTGACGCGCGCGAAGGACAACAACTACACGCCAACCATCGCGCGCGAGTTTCTCGATCGCGGTCTGCCGCCGCAGTTCTTCTACCTCGCGATGCAGGAGAGCAACTTCGAAGAGTTCATCAGCGGCCCGCAGACGTACATGGGCTACGCCAAGGGCATGTGGCAGTTCATTCCGAAGACCGGCGTGCAGTACGGCCTGACGATGGGCCCGCTGGTCGAAGAGCCGCGCCCCGATCCCGCCGACGACCGCCACAACTGGCGCAAGGCCACCGTCGCGGCATCGCGCTACATCAAGGACATCTACTCGACCGAAGCGCAAGCGTCCGGCCTGCTTGTGATGGCCTCCTACAACTGGGGCGAGCACAAAGTAATTCCGTTGCTGAAGACTCTGCCTGCCAATCCGCGCGAGCGCAACTTCTGGCAGATCCTGACGAAGTACCGCGACAAACTGCCGAAGGAAACGTATGACTACGTGTTCTACATCACGTCGGCCGCGGTAATCGGCGAGAACCCCCGCATGTTCGGCTTCGACTTCGACAACCCGCTCGCCAACGTCGACAAGCGTTAGCGCAGTTCCGACACCGGCCCGTCGACGTCCTTGAACCGAATCACCAAGCCCTTGCGCGATTCGATTACGCCGATCGGGTGTTCGAATACTGTGGCGACCATTCGCTCCACCGTCGACTTCGGTTTGATCGATTCGCGGATAGCAATCGTCGGATTGAATTTATCGCCAAGTGCCGGCAGCACCGAAAACATTGGCTTCGCGTCGACCTCGGGGATGAAGCGGCCAGTCAAGGTCTTTCCATCAGCCGCGATGATTTCGATGTCTGCGGATTTGATCATGAACGGATAACCGCTCGGGTTAGTCAGCTTTACATCGGCGATGACAACCGACGCGCCCGCTCGTACTTCCGACGCGCGCACGCGCTGAATCTTGCCTTCCAGAACCAGATGCGTGTCGCGGCTGACAAAAAGCCCCGTACCCACAAGGGCGCCCATGATGATCAAACCAAGCGCACCGCACAGCAGCAGGGTCTTCGATGGCATTTACGTCGCTTGCCGGTTCTCGGCGATGCGGATCATCTCCTGCATGCACTGGTGCGAACGTTGGATAAGCTCCGCGCCAAAGATGTGGCATTCCAGGCCAACTTGACCTTGATAGCCGTCCTTCTCCAACGCGGAGTAGATGCCGGACCAATTCAAGTAATCGGTGGCAAACTCTTTGAGAATGCTCTTGCCCTTCACCTGCACGTTCCAAAGCTTCTTCTTCGGTAGCAGCGCATAGCCGTGCGGGAAAGCCTCTTCCTTCAAGTGATGACCGTTCAGCGGATCCCAGTTGATGCCGAACGCCTTCGACGGAATTGCTTTCATCGCCGCGGCTAATTCGTCGCAACGCGCAACGTTGCAGGCGACCTCGTTTTCGAGCAGCAGCTTAATACCCTCTTTTTCGGCTACCTTCACCATCGGGCCGATCGTGTCATAGACGCGTTGCATCACCGAGGCCGGCTCGGCGACGCGCAGGAATGCGAAGATGCGAACCTTGTCACAGCCGAGTATTTGCGAGGCGCGGATCGACTTGTGCAGCGTTTCCATGCGCTTGTCGAACTCGTTCTGATCGCGCGCGATGCGCTTGGCTTTTTGCTCCGGCGTCTCGGGCCGCTGCCGGATGTATTCGGTGCCCGGTAGCGCGAACTTGCACTGGCCGGAGTTGAAGAAGCTGACCTTCACGCCGTTGTCGGCGAACTCTTTCGCGGCCGCTTTCAGTTCGGCTTCGGAGAGGTCGGCGTAGTGCTTCTTAGCGCCGGGCACCTGCCGCACTTCGAGGTATCGCAGGCCGTATTTCTTCGCAAACGCGAAGTTCTCGGCGGGATCCTTGCCGCTTTCATCGGTAACGGTGGAAAGGCGCGACCGGTCAATCTGATTCGTCCTGCCAAACAGGGGCAGCGCGGACAGACCGGAGCCCGCAAGTAACAACTGTCGACGATCCATTGAAGGTCAGCGTAACACAGCTAATCGCCCATTAGCCTGCCGTACGGCGCAAGCCCCGGCATGTGGTCGCAAATCGCCTTCAACGACGCCGTCAGTGGAATCGCGAGCACCAAACCGATGCCGCCCCACAGAAAGCCCCAGAACATGAGGCCGACAGTGACCGCAAGGGGATTCAAATGCACCCGCGAGCCGACCAGTTTCGGATAGAACAGATTCAACGCAAGCAGGTGAAAGAAGGCGACGGTAGTCCCGATAACAAGATACTCGGCGAGGTTATCGTAAACGGTCAGCGCGGCGAGAAACGGCGGAATGATGGCCAGCGGAAGGCCGATGTATGGAACCAGGCTCAAGAACCCACTGAGCGGTCCGACAATCAGCCAGTACGGCACCTTGAAGATGTAAAAGAACGCCATCGAAGCGCCGGCCAGTAATAAGCCAAGAATAAAGTTTCCGACGACATAGGCGCGCGCCATCCGCGCGATGCCGTCGATCGTCGCAGCGGCGATGCCCCGCGCTTCCCCATGAAACACGCGTAAGAAATTGTGGACGAAGTGATCGCGCCAACTGAGCATGAAGTAGACGAGAAACGGCACGAACGACGCCATCAGCGCGATGTCGTAAAACTGCGTCCAGTTTTCGTAGAGGTACTCGACGACGGGCGATCGCTCCGACGCGATGCGCACCTCCTGCACGGGCGGCGGCAGCAACGGCGACATCGGTGGATCCGTGGCGCGCTTACGGCGTGTCGATTGCTTCTGCAGTTCAGCCTGCTGTTGTTGCTCCCGCGCGATGCGTTCCTGATCGCGGGCGCGCCGCGGCGTCAGCATGTCGTTAACAGCCTTCTCGACGCCCTCCACTTGCACAAGCACCTTCTCGGAAAGTTGATTGACGCGCTGGGTATAAGCCGGCAGCTCTTCCCAAATGCCGGAGGCCTGCGAGTAGCCAAGCACGGCGAACAAGTACAAAATGACGAGCGCCAGGCTGCACACCAGAAAACTCGCGAAGCCACGCGGCAGGCGAGCGCGCATGAACAAGTTCACAACCGGTTCAAGAATGAAAGCGATGAAGATCGACATCAACAGCGTGACGATGAAAAGACGCCCAAAATACAATAGCGCCGTCAGCACGCCGAAGGTGAAAAGGACACCTCCGGTGTTGCGGATTTTGGTGGTTACGGGAACTGTAGTTTCTTCAACGGGCACGGCGATCCCAGGTATTCGCTACTTTAGCATGCGGGCTCGTTTCGAACCCCCTATAATCGAATCATACGATGCGCATTTTGGCGATCGACTATGGACGCAAGCGGATCGGCCTCGCCATGAGCGACCCGCTGGGGATGATGGCCCACAGCCTGGAAACGCTGATCCGGACGAGCCCCCGCAAGGACGTCGCGCACATCGCGCGATTAATCGGCGAGCACGAAGTGTCGCTGCTCGTCGCCGGAAATCCGATCCTGTTGAATGGAGAAGCCAGCGAGATGAGTGTCGAAGCCGAAGCGTTCGCGGCGCGCGTGGCCGAACGCGCCCGCGTACCGTACAAGATGTGGGACGAGCGCATGAGCTCCGTGGAAGCGGGGCATTGGATGCGCGACGCGGGCTTGCAGCCCAAGCGCGACGGCAGCGTCGACCGCATGGCCGCGCGCATACTGCTCGATAGCTACTTGGCGGCACAATGAAGAAGACGCTGCTTGCACTCGTTTTGTTGATCGCCGTTGCAATCGGCAGCGTGGCGCTGACGTTGTCGAAGCCCTACAAGGGCTTCGAGGGGATCAAATTCACTGAGTTCGCCAAGGGCACGGGCACGATGGAAATCGCGCGGCGGCTCGAGGAATCCGGCGTGCTGCAATCGCGCTGGCAACTGCTGGCGGCGCGTGCGCTCAAGCCGTCGGTTAGGTTTCAAGCTGGCGAGTACAAGTTCGAAAAAGCCGCCTCGGTCTGGGACGTCGTCGATCGCCTCCGAAAGGGCGATGTGTACCTCGTAGAGTTGCGGATCCCCGAAGGCTACAACGTCTACGAAATTGCGCAAGCGGTGGAGAGCGCCGGGCTGGTGAAAGCCTCCGCGTTCATCGCTACCGCGCAAAATCCGTCGATGATCCGCGATCTCGCGCCGACGGCCCCGTCGCTTGAGGGCTTCCTGTTTCCATCCACCTATCACGTGCCACGCAAGATCACCGCCGAGGGGTTGTGCCGCGTGCTGACCGATCAATTCCGCCGCGAATGGAAGGCCGTGGGCGGCGGCTCGACGGTGCTCGATACGGTTTCGCTGGCGTCACTGGTCGAGAAGGAAACCGGCGCGCCGGAAGAGCGCGCGGTGGTCTCGGCCGTTTATCACAACCGTCTGCGCAAAGGCATGAAGCTCGATGCCGATCCGACTACGATCTACGCCGCGATGCTTCTCGGCAGGTGGCGAGGCACCATCTACAAGTCCGATCTCGAACGCGAGCATCCCTACAACACCTACCGCACGGTGGGCCTTCCGCCGGGGCCGATCGCCAATCCCGGGCGCGCCGCGATCGCCGCCGCGCTAAGGCCCGCTCCTGCCGAGTTCATCTACTTCGTCGCTCGTCCGGACGGCTCCGGACGCCACATTTTTTCGAAGAGTTATAGCGATCACGCCCGCGCCGTCGCCGCGTGGCGCCGCGTTAAGGGATGAGGGAGTCACGGAAGTCGAAACTCGATGCGTGGCTGCGAGAGCGCGCGCCGGCCTGCGTCGAGGCGGATCACTTCCAAGAGCTCCTGCGGTTGCTCTCCCCGATCAAGGAGTCCGATCTGCGCAAGCTGTTGCGGCAAAGCGGCGAGCCGCTTGTGCCATTCGTCGAGGGCGTCGATCAGTGCGATTACCCGTCAGTGCGGCGGACGCTCCTGGCGCTGTGCGCGGAGTACGAACGGGGTGATGTCGCGGCCAAACGAAGTATCCGCAACATCGTCATCACCGCGAAGGATCATGCCAAACTCGCGCAGCGCAATCCGAAGTACGCCGAAGAAAAAGCCGAGATGGTCTCGTGGATGCTGACGTGGCTCGAGAACCCCGGCGTGTTTCCCGCGTGGGTCGCGATGCGCGCGCGCCTACTGAAACTCGATTGATTGCACGGCGATGACATCGCCCTTGCGCTCGCCGTTGACCTTCGCCTTTAGGTCCTTCTCGCGGTCGAGTTTCTTCAACTGCGCCAGCGTGCGCGCGTTGCCGGATTCATTGAACTTGACGAACGTGCCGTCGCCAAGAACCAGGCCGAATCCACCCTTGGCGCATTGCAGCGCGCACTCCCGCGTATGCGACGCCAGATCGCGGCCTTTGCACATTACGTCCACAACGGTGCCTGTCCAGGTTTCGGCGGACAGTGCGCCCGCGCACATCGCCAACAGCAGAGTGCTTCGCATGACGACAGGATAATACAGCCTTAGGAAAAAATCCTATTGCCGGATTCGGGCCGCCCGTTTATACTCGTGGTTTCCGGCGTGCAACGTCAACTTCAAATTCCGGAATTCCCACTGATCGGCCCCAACCGCGATCTGTCGGACCCGCTCGCGCCCCGCCGCGAGGCCGCCATGTTCTACGGCCTTTTTCTACGCGGTCATAACGTCGAGTCGCTGCGCAAGGACATCGATGTGCCGATGACGCTTCTGAAGAAATGGCTCACCGGCCGCCAGTACAACGAGGACCACTTCCGCCAGCAGTTGAAAGACCTCT
>Ga0194119_10012941_pt1 | contig 10487 bp, 11 predicted proteins | sample TA2MahC100mmetaG_FD_148620 | JGI IMG/M metagenome (GOLD analysis project Ga0194119, IMG submission 148620) | Freshwater microbial communities from Lake Tanganyika, Tanzania - TA2015018 Mahale Deep Cast 100m | ecosystem: Environmental > Aquatic > Freshwater > Lake | place: Tanzania: Lake... | reverse complement strand
TCATGATGGTGGTGTGCGCCATCGCAATGCTGTGCTCACTCATCATGCTGACCAAATCCCGATAGCTCAACTTGAAGCTTAAATACCGGCGGACGCACAACACTACGATCTCGGCATCGAAGTGGCGGCCGCCGAACCATTCCTCGACCGGAGCAAGACGGGCCATTCCTCTATCCTCGTCCATCCTGCCGATTTGCACCAGAGCCGAGCGGCGAGACGCTGCCCGCCGACCGGCAGACGGTAACCAACCTTAACGGCTTGCTGCGCGTCAGTCACGCGCTGCACCGCGTGCGCGGTTTTGCGGCGCTGGAACGTGAGGTGCTTGAAACGCTGCTGGAAATCTCTCCCGCCGCGCAGGCCGCGATTCTTACCGAAGACAACGGCCTCGACGGCGGCCATCACGCGCGTGGCGCCGGCCGACACCACCGTGCTGATCCAGGGTGAGAGCGGTACGGGCAAGGAGTTGGTGGCGCGCGCTATTCATCGCGCCAGCGGTCGCGCGCAGCGGCCGTTTGTGGCAATCACCTGCGCCGCGCTCACCGAAACGCTGCTGGAAAGCGAACTGTTCGGGCACGAAAAAGGCGCGTTCACCGGGGCGACGATTCAGAAGAAGGGCAAGCTCGAGGCAGCCGAAGGCGGCACCGTGTTTCTCGACGAAATCGGCGAGATGTCGCCGCTCCTGCAAGCCAAGATGCCGCGTGTGCTGCAGGAGCGCGAGCGCGAGCGCGTGGGCGGCACCAAGACGATTCGCCTGAACATCCGTTTGATTGCGGCCACCAACCGGGACCTGCGTGAGATGTCGAAGACCAGCGCTTTCCGCGCGGATCTGTACTACCGCCTGAACGTGGTGAACATCAAGACGCCGCCGCTGCGTGACCGCCGCCCCGATATTCCGGTGTTGGCCGCGCACTTTGCGGCCAAGTATGCCGCGCGTGTGAAGCGCACCATTCTCGGTATTTCACCGCAGGCACGCCAGCGGCTGATGCAGTATGAGTGGCCGGGCAATGTGCGTGAACTGGAGAACGCGATTGAACGCGCCGTGGTGCTGGGCGCGGGCGAATGGATTTAACCGGGTGACTTGCCCGAGACGGTGCTCGAAGCTTCAACGCCCGAAGGCGACGCGGCGGTTACGTTGTATGACCGTCTGCACGATGCCAAGCGGGCGATTGTGATCGATGCGCTCCGGCAAACGGGCGGGAACTTCACACGCGCCGGCGAGTCGCTCGGAATCCACGCCAATCACCTGCACCGGCTGGTGCGGACATTGAGTATGGACGCCAAGCAGTGGGGATAGCGCGGCGGCGCGATCGGCTTACGGTTTATTGGCAATAGCCGGTTCTGCGGCCGGAGCCGGCTTAGCGGCGCCCGCTTCTTTCGGAGCGTGCGGTTTGTCCACCTTTACCGGAGCCAGAATGACGTGATAGCTCTTTCCCTCGAGCTTCATCTGGCCTTCCATCTGCCCGATGCCGTCAAGGTCTTTGGCAAAGCGCTGCAGGAGCTTTGCGCCGAGATCGACGTGCGCAATTTCGCGCCCGCGGAACTGCACCACGGCCTTCACGCGGTTGCCTTCCTTCAGGAAGCGTAGCGCGTGGTTGCGCTTGAATTCGTAGTCATGATCGTCGGTGTTGGGGCGGAATTTGAGCTCCTTCACCTGGATCACGTGCTGCTTCTTGCGCGCGTCATGCTGCTTCTTCTTGTTCTCGTACTGCCATTGGCCGTAATCCATGGCCTTGGCCACGGGAGGATTAGCAGTGGGGGAAACCAGAATCAGATCGAGGCCTAACTCTTGCGCCTTGCGGATGGCTTCGAGAGTGGGCATAACAGAGTTTGAGCCATCGGGGAAGACGGCCCGTACTTCGCGAGCCCGGATCGCCTCATTTACGTTCTCCCGGATTCTAGGACGAGGAAGACGAGGCTGGAAATTACGCGGTGGATACATTCAGTAGATGTTCTTCTGCTACCTGCGATGCTAACCCGGATTCACCTGAAAAGCAAACACTTCTTTCAGAATCTACCCGCCGGCGAGAAGGAGTTCGAGCCCCCTCTTCGATGGCGGGTTGCTCGGCCCACGCCCCTTGGCAGCTGGCCACATGGCCGCGCACTACGACGTTTGGCTCCAGCGTGACTTTCTCGGCCGCCGATACTTCCACCGGTTCTCCGTTGCGGAAACCACGAACGCCGGTGCAAAGCCGCAAGGCGAGCCCGGCCCGCAGTGAACCTTCAAACAGGCAGTCCGATGCGAGCGTCATCTCGCCGCGCGCCGTGAGATTGCCGCGCACCACCGAGCCCGCGCCCACAATCAACGTGCCGCCACATTTAATGCCGTCGTCAATCAGGCTGCCGGCCGGGCATGTAAATGACCCGCACACCACGAGCTTGCTTTTGATCCAGACCGGAGCGGAAATCGTCAGGCTCCCGTCGTAGACCCAGGTGTCCGCACCGAGCGCCGTGAGTTTGCCCGGCTGAAACCCGCGCACAGACCCGAACTCCGGAAACTCGCCGGAGGAGGGCAGCGGCACCTCCAGCAGATCGCGAAACGGAGGCGGCTCGGCGATGCCGCCGAAGTGTCCGTGCGTTTGTACCTCGGGGGCGAAGAACTGCGCGGCCCCGGCTTCCAGGCTGATCTGGATGGCGCGCTCTGACATGGCAGCGGTTCTACAACAAGCGCGGGACGGCGGAACAATGGATCAAGGAAGGCAAACAGGCGGTGAAGATGACGCGGCTGAGTTGCCATCGGTTCCGCTCGAATGAGGTTCGCCTCATGCTGAGCCTGATCGCCTACAACTTGGGCAACCTGTGGCGGCGGCTGGGGCTGCCGAAGAAGATCGAGAACTGGTCGCTGACCAGTTTGCAGCAGCGGCTGGTGAAGACGGGTGGCAGGCTGGTCAAGCATGCCCGGTACTACTGGCTGATGCTGGCGGAGAGCCATCTGACGCGGCGGTTGTTCGGGAGCATGGTACGGCGGATCGAAGCGCTACCGGCGCCGACGGGGTGAAGAACGGCCCGGAGATGGAAATCTTGAGAGAAAGGAGGCTGGGACGGAGAGGTGTCGAGAGAACTGCTGGAAACAGGCATGTTCTCGGTTTTCGTTTTTGTGCGATGGTCCGAAGAAGCCATCGGTAAGGCACTGGCCCGCCCTCGGAATGGGGATTCTGATCAACCCCGGCACGGGAGTGAGGCGTCGGGTGTATGTCGGGTGTATACTGTTGGATTCCGGGAAACCCAAAATGGAAATTCCGGTTCAGTCACTGTTCGTGGTTCGACCGCTGGTGTGCGCGGCCGTCTTTTCGCTCTGCGCCGCGCGCGCCCAGCAGAATCACGATTGGCCCGTTTACCTCGGCGACAAGGCCACGACACACTACTCCTCGCTCAAGCAGATCCACAAAGAGAACGTTGCGCGGCTGCGCGAGGCGTGGAACTACGACACCGGCGAGAAGGGCGAACTGCAGTCGAATAGCTTGGTGATCGACGGCGTGCTGTACACCGCCACCACGAATCGGAAGGTGCTCGCGCTTGACGCAGCCACGGGCAAACACCGCTGGACCTTTGACCCCGCCGAACTCCGGCCCGGCAACCAGGGGCGGCGGCAGCGCGGCGTCACGTATTGGGCGAGCGGCAACGACCGGCGAATCTTCACCGGCGCGGGACCGTACCTCTACGCGTTGAACGCAGCGAACGGCAAGATCATCCGCTCGTTCGGCAAGGAAGGCTCGATTCATCTCGGTGAGGCCATCGAGACGCACGGCGGACCGGCGCCCAGCCCCATCGTTAACACGCCCGGCACCAACTACAAAGACATGTACATCGTGGGCGGCAGCACAAACGGGCCGGGCGCGATCCGGGCCTACGACGTGCGCACCGGGCGCTTGCGGTGGATCTTCCATCTGATTCCGCGGCCCGGCGAATACGGCTATCATTCGTGGCCGCCCGAGGCGTACAAGACGGCGGGCGGCGCGTCCAACTGGTCTGGGCTCTCGCTCGACGAGGCTCGCGGCATCGTCTACATGCCTACGGAAACCGCGCTGCCCGACTTCTGGGGCGCGGACCGCGCGGGCGCGAATCTGTTTGCCAACTGCCTCCTCGCGCTCGACGCGAACACCGGCAAACGGCTCTGGCACTATCAACTGGTTCATCACGATCTGCTGGATAAAGACCTGCCCACGCCGCCCGTGCTGGTGACCGTGAAGCAGAAGGGGCTCACCATCGACGCCGTCGCGCAGGGCACCAAGAACGGGCTGCTGTTTGTGTTTGACCGCGTGACAGGCGAGCCGCTGTGGCCGATTCACGAAGTACCGATTCCGCAGTCCGAGTTGACGGAAGAGCCCACTTGGCCCACGCAGCCGGTGCCGGTGAAGCCGCCGCCGTTGACGCGGCAGACGTACACGATCAACGATGTTTCAGACATTTCCGACGCGGCGCGCGAGGCCACCACGCTCCGCTTCAAGAAGGGCGGCTCGCAGGGAGCCTATCCCGCGCCAAGCCTGAAGGAATCGATCATCATGCCCGGCTTTGACGGCGGCATGGAGTGGGGCGGCGCGGCGGTGGATCCGGACGGAATCTACTACGCGAACGTGAACGAGATTCCGTGGCTGTTCCAGATGATCCCGGCGCGCAGCGCGGACGGCAAGCCCGTGACGCTGGGCGAGCGCACGTACAAAACGCAGTGCGCCTACTGCCACGGGCTGGACCGCAAGGGCGACGCCGCATCCGGCTTCCCGTCGCTTGAGACCATTCGTTCGCGCTCGTCGCGCGCCACGGTGGCCAAGGTGATCGACAGCGGCGTGGGCCGCATGCCGGCGTTCTCCAATCTCCCAGCGGCACAGCGGGCCGCCCTCGTGGAGTTTCTGCTTGGAGAAGAGCGCCAGTCAGCGGCTCCGGCGGGGCGCAAGGCGAATGCACCGTCGTATTTGTTCGGCGGCTTCCGCCGCTGGTTCGACGCCGAAGGCTACCCCGCGATAAAGCCGCCCTGGGGCACGCTGAACGCCGTCGACCTCAACACCGGCGACATCAAGTGGAAGGTGCCGCTGGGCGAGTATCCGGAGTTGACGGCGCGCGGCATTCCGCCGACGGGCACGGAGAACTACGGCGGCCCGGTCGTGACCGCGGGCGGCGTGCTGTTCATCGCCGCGACGGCCGACGAGACCATCCGCGCGTTCGACAAAGACACGGGCAAAATGTTGTGGAAAGCCAAGCTCCCGTTCAGCGGTAATGCCACGCCCAGCACGTACATGGTGAATGGCAAGCAGTGGGTGGTGATCTCGGCGGGCGGCGGCAAGTCCAATCGGCCGTCCGGCGGGAGCATCGTCGCGTTCGCGCTGCCGGATTGATTAAAGCCAGCGCGTCATCAGGTGGCGGCTGTGCGGCTCGAAGCCCAGCTTGCGATAGACCGCATAGGCCCGTTCGTTTTCGTGCTCCACTTCCAGGCGAATCGCGCCGAACCGTCGCGCGCGGCATTCCTCAAAAACGGCTTGGAGCAACATGCGCCCCACGCCTTCGCCTCGGCAGGCGGGTAGAACGAAGAGTTCGTCGAGCAAGGCAAACGGGCCGCCGAATTCGAGGCTGAAGCACGCCGTCACGGCGGCGCACGCCGCGAGATCGTCACTGTGCCGTGCCAGCAGGACGAAGCCGTGCTGCGCGTCCGCGAGGAGCAATCCCAAGGCCCGCTGCGCACGCCCCGAGTCAAACGTCAGACCCTCCTCCTGGTAGAACTGCTCCATCAGGCCCAGCAGCGCTGAGAGATGTTGGAGCTCGGCTTTCGCGATCATCGTCAGCGTCCTTTCAACGACTCGGCAAGCGCGCCACTTCGCGCTTCCATGCCGCGGCGAATTCGCGTGAGCGCGGCGCCGCGCCCGAGACGCAGCCCGGCTCCGCCAGCAGCCGGCCATCGGCCACACTGGCGTTCACCCACCCGATCACCGCGCCATTCCACAGCAGCGGCATCGCGTAGTACCCATGGCGCGCTTCGCTGGCGGCGTGTAAGCTTCAAAGCGATACGTCCAGTCCCAAAGATGATCGAAGCGCGCGCGGTCCCACACCAGCGGATCGAACGGGGCGAGGATCCGCACGCGCGGCGACGGTGGCGGTGCCGGCGACTCCAGCATCGTGGCCGGCAGTAGGTAGCGCACGCCTTCCACTTCGCAGCGCGCAAGTTCGCCGCCGCGCAGCAACACGTCGAGCGATTTGCGCAGGTCTTTGACCGGTACGCGCGCGTAGTTCTGCACCAGCCGCAGCACTTGCGAGAGCGACTTCTCTGGCACCGGCGCAAACAGTGCCACAATGGCCGCCGCGAGGCGCTGGTGCTTCTCCGGCGCGCGCAGATCCTCCGCCCATAGCTGCGGACGCGCAGGGGCGTCGACACGGATACCCTTATCGCGCCGCGCCACGCGCAGCAAGCCATGGTAGTGCAGATCATCAAGCGCGCGTCGACGCCTTGGAATAGCCACCCCAGGGGTTTACCGCGCGCTCGGCGCCGAGATGCGCTTCGAGGTCCGCCGGATGCGCTTCGCCCAACTGCTCCACCAGCGTCAACACGCGCTTCTGCAGCGCCGTCAGCCGCTCGCGCCGCTTCGGATGCAACAGTTACCACAGTGCGCGCGAGGTGAAGCCGTAGGCGTAGAGAAAGTCTTCGTCGATGTCGAGCGCGGGGTAGTGCGCCTCCAGATCCCCGGCGCGATAGCCGTCCACGCGTTGCCGCAACACAAGATCCTGCGCGCGGGCGGGAGCGCGAATGGGATCGGCCTGCACAAACCCGAGCCGCGCGATGGCATCGCTCAGCGAGCTTGGGGCGGCAAACGTTGCATGCACCGCCCATCGCCGCAGTTCGGCCACAGTCATGCGGGCGATTGTCGCAAAGTGCGGTGCGGCACCGCCCAAGCCGTGAGAAGATAGCCCCATGATCAAGCTCAAAGTGAACGGCGCGGCGCGCCAGTTCGACGGCCCCACGGATATGCCGCTGCTCTGGTATCTGCGCGACGTTCTCGACCTCACCGGCACCAAGTTCGGTTGCGGCATGGCGCAATGCGGCGCTTGCACCGTGCACGTGAACGGCAAACCCACGCGGGCCTGTATCACGCCGATGAGCGCCGCGGCCGGCAAGACCATCGTCACCATTGAAGGCCTCAGCGAAGAGGGTGATCATCCCGTGCAGGAAGCCTGGAAGCAGTGCAACGTGCCGCAATGCGGCTATTGCCAGAGCGGGCAGATCATGCAGGCCGTGGCGTTGCTGAAGGACAAGAGCAAGCCAACGGACAAAGACATCGACACGGCCATGAGCGGCAACATCTGCCGCTGCGGCACCTATCAGCGCATCCGCCAGGCGATCAAAGTGGCTTCGGGCCAGGTGAAGGCGTAACAATCATGAACAACGACATTCGCATCGTTACTTCGCGCCGCGGCTTCCTTGGCACCATGTTCTCGGCCGGCGCGTTCATCGTGGGCGCGCGGTTGCCGCTCGAAGGCGCAGCGCCCGCGGCGAAGGCCGCTTCCAGCGCCGCCTGGCACCCCAACGTGTATCTCGGCATCGACCCGGATGGCACGGTGATTCTCGTCACGCACCGCTCGGAAATGGGCACGGGCGTCCGCAGCGTGCTGCCCGTGGTGCTGGCTGACGAACTCGAAGCCGACTGGGGCCGCGTGCGCCTGGAACAGGCCGTGGGCGACACCAAGTACGGCTCGCAGAACACCGATGGCTCCTGCTCCATCCGCGATTTCTACGACTCGCTCCGCGAGGCCGGCGCCACCGCGCGCACGATGCTGGAGCGCGCCGCTGCGTCGAAGTGGGGCGTTCCGGCGTCTGAGTGCAAGGCGAAGAATCATGAAGTGGTCCACTCGTCGGGCAAGAAGCTCGGGTACGGTGAACTCGCTACGCTCGCCAAACAGCAGGCCAAGCCCGCGGCGAGCGAGCTGAAGTACAAAACGGCCGCTGAGTTCCGCTACATCGGCAAAGAAATGCCGACGATGGACCGCGACGATCTGGTGAGCGGCAAAGGCACGTTCGGTTATGACGCGAAGGTGCCGGGCATGGTGTATGCCAGCATCGAACGCTCCCCGGTCTACGCGGGCAAGCTGAAGAAGTTTGACGACGCCGCGGCCAAGCATGTGAAGGGCGTGTCGAACGTGGTGGTGGTGGACGCCTTCAAGGGTCCGCACGTGTTTCAGCCGCTGGGGGGCGTGGCGGTGGTGGCCGACAACACGTGGTCTGCCATGCAGGGCCGCAGGGCGCTGAAGGTGGAATGGGAGTCGAGCCCGCACGCGGTGTTTGAATCGGCCGCGTATAAGCGCGACCTGATGGCCGCCGCGCAGAAGCCGCAAAAAGTGGTGCGCAAGCTGGGTGATGTGAACGCCGAGTTCGCGCGCGCCGGCGTGAAGACGCACGAAGCCAGCTACTACGTGCCAATGCTTTCGCACGTGCCCATGGAGCCGCCCGCCGCTGTGGCGCACTGGCAAAACGGCAAGGTGACGGCGTGGGCCGCCACGCAGAATCCGCAGGCCGTGCAAGAAGCCATGGCCGCGTCGATGGGCATCAAGAAGGAGGACGCCACCTGTCATGTGACACTGCTCGGGGGCGGTTTCGGCCGCAAGTCCAAGCCCGATTATGTGGTGGAAGCGGCCATGATTTCCAAGGCCGTCGGCAAGCCCGTGAAAGTGGCGTGGAGCCGCGAAGAGGACATCAAATTCGACTTCTATCATGCCGTGGCCGCCATGCACTGCAAGGCCGCCTTGGGCGCGAATGGCCGCCCCACGGCGTGGCTCGCGCGCAGCGTGTTCCCGTCGATCGGCACCACGTTCGGCGATGCGTCCGGCTATGGGCAGGAATTCGAGCTGGGCATGGGGCTCGTCGATATTCCGTACAACATCCCCAACATTCAGGCGGAAAACGGCGCCGCGCCGAACCATGTGCGTATCGGCTGGATGCGCGCGGTGGCCAATATCTATCACGCCTTCGGCACGCACTCGTTCACCGATGAACTCGCGGCGGCGGCGAATCGCGATCGCGTGGAGTACATTCTCGATCTCATTGGCCCGGCGCGCAAGATTGACTTCGCGGCCGAAGGCACGAAGTTCTGGAACAACGGCCAATCGCTCGACAAGTTCCCCTACGACACCGCTCGCCTGCGCCGCGTGGCGGAACTAGTGGCGGATAAGTCCGGCTGGGCGAAGAAGAAGTCAGGCGCCGGGCGCGGCGTGGGCATCGCGGTGCACCGGAGCTTCCTCACGTACGTGGCGGCGGTAGCGGAAGTGGAAGTGGACGCGGCGGGCAAACTCCGCATCGTGCGCGTGGACATCGCGGCAGACCCGGGCATGATCATTAACCCTGACCGCGTGCGTTCGCAGTTCGAGGGCGCGGCGGTGTTTGGCGCGAGCCTCGCGATGATGAGCGAGATCACGGCCGAGGGCGGCGTGGTGAAGCAGTCCAATTTCCACAACTACAACGTGGCCCGCATGAGCGACGTGCCGTTTGAAACGCACGTGCACATTGTGCCGTCCACCGAACCCGCGGCGGGCGTGGGCGAGCCGGGTGTGCCGCCGATTGCGCCGGCCATTTGCAACGCGGTGTTCGCGGCGACGGGCAAGCGGGTGCGGGAGCTGCCGCTGAAACATCACAAGCTCGCGTAGTGTCTAACGCCCTATGGGCGCGGTAACGACGCACGACTGGCGAGTGGTGGCCGCGCTCTATGTGGGGTTGTTCTGGAATGCCGAGTTCTTTGCCATCGTGAGTTGGCGGCAAGGCTACATCGGACTGTTGGATCTCGGCACGAGCGCGGCGTTCCTCGCTGCCGGATTCTTCTTGGCCGGCGCGCGTGCGCCTTTGGATTCCCTTGTTCATGACCGTTGCGGCGGCGTTGCCGAGTTGCTCCTCGTGCGCATTCTGCTGCTGCTTTGGCTGGTTTCCTGGCTGGGCGAGAACGTCAATCTGGCGGCTACATGCCTGCTAGGCGAACTGGCCGGGTTCCTGTTTGTTCTCGCGGTAGCGCTGCCTTGTGGAGGCAACGCCCCGCAAGGGGCCTACTTGTTGGTACGCCTGGCGATCGCGCTGGTTCTCGGACCTTTGCTTGGCGCGGTTCGTTCGGTTCCGGACGCCGTTGCGATGGTGATTGTCGAGCCAGCAGTCTTGCCATCGCTACACATGGGAGCACCCCTGCTTTGGGCCGCGCCCGCGCTTCTGCTCGCAGGCTACCTCGCGCCCAGTAAGCCACGCCAAGCCGCGGTTTGGGGCGTCGGTGTTGGCATGTGGGCGGCTTCTGGCACTGCCCTGCTCACCATTGCGGCCGCAGGCCTGGAACGAGTGCGGTACCGCAAAGTGCCTGACTATATCGGATACATCTTCCAGCACGGTAGCAAGATGGACTTGATCCGGCTGGCGCTCCTGGCGCTCACGCTTATCATCGCGATCCGCTTTGCCGCGCAGTTCGTCCACACCCTCGCGCCCGCCGCCCTCACACAGCGGCTGCCGCGCTGGCTCTTCATTCTGCTGTTCTGCGCCGCTG
>Ga0194119_10012939_pt1 | contig 10487 bp, 10 predicted proteins | sample TA2MahC100mmetaG_FD_148620 | JGI IMG/M metagenome (GOLD analysis project Ga0194119, IMG submission 148620) | Freshwater microbial communities from Lake Tanganyika, Tanzania - TA2015018 Mahale Deep Cast 100m | ecosystem: Environmental > Aquatic > Freshwater > Lake | place: Tanzania: Lake... | reverse complement strand
CCCTCCATCGGCGGCATCATGGCCCAGTTGGACAAGACCTACCCCACCATGGACTGTAGCATCTGAATACTCGGCCCCAAGATGATGGATGCCGGTCGGCATCCCCGCATCAAGTTACTGGCCTACAGCGAGGTGGAGAACGTCGCCGGTTACGTGGGCAACTTCCAGGTGCGCCTGCGTCGCAAGGCCCGCTACGTGAGCGAAAAAGAATGCACCGCCTGCGGCGACTGCGTCCCTGTCTGCCCCGTCGTCAAGGCCGATGAGTTCCAGGCCGGCCTGGCCACTCGCCGGGCCATCTACATCCCCTTCCCCCAGGCCGTGCCTGCGGCCTACCTCATCAAGATGGACGATTGCCTGGGCCACAACCCCATCGCCTGTGGCAAGTGCCTGGAAGTCTGCGACAAGAAGTGCATCAACTTTGACGATCAAGACCAGATCGTGGAAATAGCCGTAGGCACGATCATTGTAGCCACCGGCATGGACGTGTACGATCCCACCGCCCTGGACGAGTATGGCTACACACGCTACGAGAATGTGATTACCAGCCTGGAGTTTGAGCGCTTGATCTCCGCCGGTGGACCGACGCAGGGGCATTTTGTCCGACCCTCGGACCACCAGCGACCACGCCGCATTGCCTTTGTGCAGTGCATCGGCTCCCGCACGGCGCCATCGGAACACAATCCCGACGGCCGGCGGGGCAATCCCTACTGCTCCAACATCTGCTGCATGAACACGGTCAAGGATAGCCTGCTCTTGCTGGATCATTACCCCGATACGCAGATCAGCGTCTACTACATGGACATGCGCACCTTTGGCAAGGGGTTTGAGGATTTGTACATGCGCTCCCGGGCGGCTGGCGTGCGCTACGTGCGTGGCCTGCCGGGCGAGGTGGTGCAGGACCCGGCCACCGGCAACGTACGCGTCTACGCCGAAAACACCACCACCGGCCAGTTGGAGAATCGCGAGTACGACATGCTCATCCTCTCCCTGGGCGCCGTGCCTCGCCAGGAGACGGAGGCGATCCGTAAACTGCTGACCCTCTCCCGCACCGGCGATGGCTTCCTCATGGAGGCGCACCCCAAGCTCAAGCCGGTGGATACGCCCACCAGGGGCGTGTACATCGCCGGCTGCGTGGAAGCGCCCAAGGACATCAAGGACTCGGTGACCCAGGCCAGCGCCGCGGCCGCTCGCGCCGGCATCCTGCTCAACCTGGACAAGATCAAAGTGGAGGCCGTGACCGCCGTGGTCGATCGGGAAGCCTGCAAGAAATGCGGCCTCTGCGCCGCGGTCTGCCCCTTCTCGGCCATTGCCTGGGCCAAGGGGGAGGTGGCGCGGGTGATCAGCGCCGCCTGCGCCGGCTGCGGGACGTGCGCCGCCGAGTGCCCCTTCGACGCCATCCTGATGCGCCACTTCACCGACCAGCAAATCTACGCCATGCTGGACGCCATCCTGGAAGAAGACCCGCGGGGCAAGATCGTGGCCTTTGCCTGCAACTGGTGCTCGTACGCCGGGGCCGATACGGCGGGCACGGCGCGCCTGCAATATCCGCCCCACGCTCGTCTCATCCGCACGATGTGCTCCGGCCGCGTGCACCCGGAGTTTGTGTGGTATGCCTTCCAGAAGGGGGCGCCGGTGGTGCTGGTCTCCGGCTGCCACCTTGCCGATTGCCACTACATCAACGCCAATCGCCACACCGTGCGGCGCGTGGATGCCCTGTGGGAGGGACTGGAGAAGCGGGGCGTGCGCCCGGAGCGCCTGCAACTGGATTGGTGCAGCGCTGCCGAGGGCCAGAAGTGGGCCAAGATCATGAGCGAGCTAGAGACCCTGCGCCAGTCGGTGACGGCGGAGGAGGTAGAGAAAACCATAGCCGCCTTGCAGGGCCAGAAGGTGCCCCTGACCAGCAAGGTCGGGCGGCTGAAGGAGCCCACGAAGACCCAAATGCGCTGTATGAGGTGCGGCCACACCTGGGACGCGCTGTTTGACCTTGCCGCCGACCAGGAGCGCATGTGTCCGGCTTGCCGCAACAATGGCGTGCGGGTGGTGGTGAAGGAAGGTACGGGGTAGTCGCCTGGCCCACTCTTGACAATTCAGGCCCAATGGCCTATACTGTATACAGTACAATCATCGTCCGAGGAGAATACTCATGGCTATGAACTCGTCAGTGCGTTTGCAGGCTTACTTCACCTCGCAACTGTATCACCGGCTGCAAGAAGAGGCCCATCGCCGGGGTAAATCCATCGCCCAGATGGTGCGCGAAGCGGTAGAACAGTACCTGGACACGCTGGAGCAGGAGACGGCTGATCCCAACGATCCCCTCTGGCGCATCCCCGCCCTGGCGGCCAAATACCCTGGCAGCGGCCTGCCCGACGCTGCCGTCCGCCACGACGACTATCTCTACGACAAGAAGGGAATAGCATGAGGCGCTACTTCGTGGACACGTCGTTCTGGATCGCCCTGTTTGACCGTAGTGACCCCGCCCACGACCAAGCGACGACCTTCTGGCAGGGGCTGGCGACGAAGCCGTTACGGCTCATCACCAGTGACTACGTGCTGGACGAGGCCTATACCTTTCTGCGGCGCCACGTCGGTCTGCAGGCCGCCGTTGACCTGCACGACGCCATCCAGGCCAGCCGTCTGATCGAAGTAGCCGAGGTGCGCGCTCCTATCCGGGCGGCCGCCTGGGACACGCTGGTGAAATACGATGATAAGGTTCTTTCCTTCACCGATTGCACCAGCTTTGCTCTCATGTGGCAGATGGGCTTGACTGAGGTGCTCACCCTGGACGCCGATTTCGCCCAGGTGGGGTTTGTCCAGGTGCCTTAAAAGCGTTGGCGTTAGAATTAGACATAGTGAAGTTGGCGACGGGGCGCTGCGAGAGGAGAAAAAATAGGGTAGCGAAAGGATAAGGCCCTTCGCTACCCTATAGGAAATCGCGACCTCTCAGACCGTCACATCTCGGCAGGTTGTGGCTGCAACTGTGCTGATCTGGTCTCTGGACGGTCCCAGGGTGTACCCAGGTAGGACAGTATCACCCGGTCAAGGCCGTACCAGCCGGCTACCTTCCAGGCCAGCATGAGCAGGATCGCCAGGATGATCAGCACCCCGTTGCTGCTGGCCGAGCCAGCCATGATAAAGTTCCAGTTCATGAACGCCCCGAAGAAGGCCGCAACAGCGACGAAGGCGCCGATGATGAGTGCGATGCCGACGGCTATCTCACCAAAGGTCACCAGCTTGGCGAACCAGGTGTAGTGACCACCGTCGAGCAGCGCCTGGATGAAAGCACGGTACCAGTCGAAGGTAATGGGGGGCCGGGCTGGGGGCGCAGGAACCTGAACCGCCCGTTGCCAGAAGCCCTTGAGTGCCTCACCAGTGACCATCCAGGTTGGGTCGGTCACTTTGTGCAGACCGGCCTCTAACCACTGCCAACCCAGGTATAGGCGCACGATCAGCCACAGCCAGGCCATTCGGGTGTCGGAGAACAGCAACCGGGTGATGGGTGGGTCCTGGAGGACTGCGCCCTTGCGAGTCATAACTTGTGCCATGATCACAACTCCTTTCCTTGTTTTTGCAGGCAGCCGCGTGCCTGCCCTTGCTGGCTAAAGTATATCCGGTATCGCCAACTGGTGCTAGTACCAAAGGTCATCAATTGGGGATGACATCTGTCATACGACTGAGTTCTAACCATGCGTGAAGCCTTGCTGCAGTTCTTTCAGGCCAACCAGGTCGTTGTCTATGCCATCTATGGCCAGGCCTTCTTCCTGCTGGGCTTTGCCATCGTCCTCCAATCGCGGAAGTACAGCCGGCTGGAGCTGGCCGGTAGTCTGCCCCTGCTGGCCGGTTTCGGACTGAGTCATGGCCTGGTCGAGTGGGGTTACATTTTCATCCCCATCCACGCTCAGTTCCTGCCGGCCTCGGCCGTTGAGTTCTTGCATCTTATCCAGATGTTCCTGCTGGTGACCTCGTTCGTGTTGCTCCTCCGCTTCGGTATACAACTCAACACGCCGGAACTATTCTCGCCACGCTGGAGCCGCGTCGTGCCCTGGACGTGGTACGGTGTGTGGTGGGCCAGCCTGTTCGCCGCCTTGCTGTCTGGCCGGGGCGCACCATCGCAGCTACATCCCTACTGGGACATTGTCTCTCGCTACACGATGGCGTTCCCTGGGGCAGCCCTGGCCGCCTATGGTCTGCGTCGCCACGCCCTGGAGCACATCCGGCCGATGAACCTGCCCCATATTATCTCCTTCCTGCGCCTGGGCGGGTTAGCCCTGGCCACCTACGCCTTCTTTGGCGGCCTGGTTGTACCAGTCGCCCCGTTCTTTCCGGCCAACTGGCTGAACTACGCCCTGATCGAGAGCATGACTGGCCTTCCAGTGCCCATCTTCCGCTCGGTGTGTGGGTTGGTGCTGACCTATAGTATGATTCGTGCTTTGGAGGTATTCCAGCTTGAGACTGACCGGCTGATCGAGGGCATGGGGCGGCGCTACCTGTTGACCAGCGAGCGGGAACGCATCGGGCGAGAACTACACGACGGTACGATCCAGTCCATCTATGCCGCCGGGTTGATGATTGAGGAGGCGGCGCGACAACTCAGCGACGAGCCGGCCGCCGCCCGCGCCCGGCTCGCTCAGGCCATGAGCAGCCTCAATCAGATTACCCAGGACATCCGCCGCTACATCTTCGAACTACGCACAGCCAACGGCAGTGCCGGGCTGGAGGATGAGATCGAGGCTCTGGTCAAGGACTTCCGGGTCAACACTCTGGTCGAGATTGAGTTGCAGATCGAGGGGCGGCCAGCACACGAGCTCTCGCCTGATCGCCGCCAGCAGGTGGTGCAAATCGTCCGCGAGGCGTTGTCTAATGTTGCCCGGCACGCTCATGCCCGCCGGGTGGACGTAAGTCTGCGCTGGCATAGCGATGGGTTCGGCCTGGAGGTCAGCGACAACGGGGTGGGCTTCGCTGTACGAGAGGCAATGCCGGCTGGCGATAGTGTGGCACCAGCGGTCAGGCCAACGGGACGTGGGCTGTGGAACATGCGCGAACGGGCCGAATTGCTGCGGGGACGGCTGGAGATCAGCAGCGCGCCCGGGCAAGGGACGCGGGTGCGCCTGGATGTGCCATATGATGGAACAGAGGCGACAAATGCGCATTCTGCTGGTTGATGACCATGAAGTAGTGCGGCTGGGGCTGCGGACACTGCTGGAGCGTCGGCTGGGCTTTCGTGTGGTTGGCGAGGCCGGGACGGCGGCTGAGGCGGTCGAGCAGGCACTGGCACTCCAGCCCGACGTGGTAGTAATGGACATCCGATTGCCTGGCAAGAGCGGCATCGAAGCCACCCGCGAGATCGTCCAGCGGCTGCCGGCAGCCAAGGTCATCATGCTGACTTCGTACGCCGAAGATGAACTGCTGTTTGAGGCGATCGAGGCTGGAGCGGCTGGCTACGTCCTCAAGCGGGTGGGCAGCGATGACCTGGTGCGGGCCATCGAGGCGGTTGGCCGGGGGGAGTCGTTGCTATCGCCGGAGGTCACGGCGCGGGTGCTGTCCAGGGTGCGCCAGGCGAGCCGTGAGTCAGCGCAGGCGGCTTTCGCCGGTCTGACGGAGCAAGAGTTACGGGTGCTGGCGCTGGTGGCGGTGGGCAAGACCAACCGCGAGATTGCCCGTACGCTCTATCTAAGTGAAGGCACGGTACGCAATTACGTGAGCACGATTTTAAGCAAGTTGGGGCTGAGCAATCGGGCGGAGGCCGCCGCCTATGCGGTCAAGAACCGAATCTCAGAAAAGTACAGGGTAGAGGAGGGAGGTCACTAGATGGAAAGAGAGTTCACGGTACTCATTGAGCAGGATGAGGAAGGGTACTTCGTCGCTACCGTGCCTGAGTTGCATGGCTGCCATACCCAGGCTCGTTCCCTTGATGAGCTAATGAAGCGAGCCAAGGAAGCAATAGAACTGTGTCTGGAAGTGCAAGCAGAAAAGGGCATCTTGCCAGCCCGGTTCATCGGTGTTCAAAATGTATCCGGTTTGCCACAATAACGGCGTGTGCGTGGTGAAAGAAGGTACGGGGTAGGGGAGGGAGACAAATTAGCTAGCATTAGCGCAGGGGCGCGATTTGCTTGACAGTCTGACCTTCTGGTGTTACAATTGTTGGCAGGGTTACCCCAAGGAGGGACGGGCCATGACAGCGATTAGTCTAGTAGATGAAACAGATGAGACGCTCGCAGCCAAATTGCTGAACGGCCTGGCTGCACAATTCCTTCGCGACAGTCGGCGGCTAGGCCTTGACCTTGGCGCAAATTGGATTGAATGTCTGTGCCGTAAATTGCTCACTCCTCTGGAAGCGGACACTGATCACTTTGAGACCTGGCAACTCCGTGAGAGTGATCTGTTTGACGTCTATCGCGCTGAGAACCACGATGTCGCTGATTATCTACACTTGGTCTCACTGGAGCTACGCAAGCAACTCGGCCAGTTCGTCACCCCATCGGCAATTGTTAAACATATCCTGCATTCTGTTGGCTACGAGCCAACTGCCGATATTCTAGAGCGTCGGCTGATAGATCCGGCCTGCGGCTCTGGCATCTTCCTCGTCGAGGCATTGCGCTTATATCTTCAGGCCCTTCAACATGCCCGCGTGCCCATTGAAGAGTGGTATCCACAGATCGTTCATGCTCTAGTCGGCCTCGACATTGATCCAAAAGCTAGCCTCTTCGCCCGGTTTAATCTAGCGATGACTCTGAGTCCAGCCATCGTCTATTGGGCTGCGGAACATGGCCATGCTGGTCTGCCACGGCTACCAATCTACCAGGCCGACACACTTCAGGCCTTTGCCGACGAGATGGCGGGTAGCCGTCTCTTCAGCTATACACGGCGATTTCCGGTACGCCTGGCCGGCCAGTTCGATTTCGTAGTAGGCAACCCACCCTACCACAAGATTCCCGGAATAACTGAGACCCTGCGTCAGGCTTTCGCCGAATCCCTCTACGGCCACCCAAACGCTTATGGGCTCTTCCTTCATGCTGGTATTGAGATGCTGGCAGATGGTGGTAGATTGGGTTTTATTATCCCGCGCTCAATACTCTCAGGCCTGTATTTCCAGAACTTGCGTCGCTTTATTCAGCATCGCACCGCACTGCAAGAGATTGTCTCCATTGCCGACCGGCGGAAGATCTTCGAAGGCGTTCTCCAGGGGACTATGGTCATTTCACTGGCCAAACGCCCCGTGCAAACCAAGAACGTCGTTGTTACATGCATTGACGATCTGCGTGATCTGGAGCAGGCACCAAGCGCAACCGTCGCCGAGCAGCGCATTGCGCAGCGCTTGAATGGCCTGACGATCTGGTTCGTCGACGACTCGACGCGCACCTACGATATTCTGGAGCGTATCATTGGCGCTCATCCTCTCCTATCTGGTCCTGAAATCCAATGTCCAGCACGCACTGGTCAGATTGTCTGGAATAGGGTCAAACCGCTTCTGGACAATGAAGACGGGCAGCTAAAGCGCCCCTTGATCTGGGCCACAGATGTAGGCCGATTCAACTTCACCTTCAATGCCACCGGCCCTACCCGTCCGTGCTATCTACAAGTGACTGCAAAGACGGAGCACCTGATGGTACGCGGCGTTAGCCTGCTGATCCAAAGAGTTACCGCTGATGAACAACCTAACCGTATCGTGGCCTGCATCCCAGAATCATTCTGTGAGCAGTACGGCGACGGCTACTTCGTCGAGAACCATCTCAACTTGGTGCAATTGCCAGCAGCGCCTCGTGTTGATCTATTCTACCTGCTTGGCTTGCTTAATTCTCAAATTGTCGAGTTTTTCTTCCGCGCCATGAATGGAAATACTCAGGTTTCAGCCACGGAGTTGAATCTCTTGCCCGTGCCATTGGATCGCTTGGAGCAACAGGTTGCAGAACTGAGCCGGCGTATCCAGGCCACAAAACTGGCTGACAAGCGACAAATCTTAGAAGACGAGCTTAATCATGCTGTGGCGTCTGCCTACGAGCTAACAACTGATGAGTTGATCTTCGTAAGATCATGGCTGTCAACCCGGCGGCGGGAGGTGATAGCGCAGTGACCATAGAGGAAATCAAGGCACTCCTTGCTGTTCTCAATTTCCCCGAACGCCGCCTCACAGATCAAACTGCCATCTGTGTTTTAGCCCTGGCAGATCATTCACCGCGTGCCGGTCTTCTTCCAGGGCATCGTTCCCTTAGTGCAGGGGCGCGGATTCATGACATCCTCAATTTTGTACGACGCGACCTTGGCCGCCCTGTGGCCGAGAACACTCGCGAGTCGTATCGCAAAGATTCATTGCGACCGTTGATGGACGCTCGCCTCATCACCCGACATCAGCTCAGCACGAATGACCCCAACACATTTTACTGCCTCCACCAGGATTTCGCGGATCTGCTGGTAGAGACCAATGCCGAAAGGCGTTCTCAACTTATCGAGCGACTACGTTTGCCAGCGTTGGTGAGTCATTATCCTCGCAGGCGTACACTTGATGAAGACATTGTGGTACGTCTCAACGGTGAGACATTTACTCTCAGCCGAGGTGTACATAACCTGCTCGAGCAAGCTGTTGTCGAGGTATTTGGTCCGAAGTTCCTGGACACTCCTGAAGTCGTTTATCTGGGTGATACGGCACCACGGCAAGGCTTCCAGAATCGTGCGCTTATGCGCCGGCTCAACTTACCCATTGACATAACCGCTTCACTCCCCGACGTGATTCTCTACTCGGCTGCTCAACGACATCTGGTCATTGTTGAAGCGGTGATCAGTGGTGGCGCAATAGACTCCACCCGGTTGAACCAGCTTCGCCAATTCTCTTCTGGCGCTGCAGCTCTAGATAACCGGATCAGCTACGTATCGGCTTTTCCATCTCGGTCAGTGTTACGTCGTTTCATCGAGATCATCGGGTGGGGCACCAAGCTGTGGATTGAGGCCGAGCCAGACTGCCTGATCGACTTCCAAACAGGACTATGAAGCAGGAGGTTGGTAATCTGATAATGGCGTGTTGCCATGCACAGTGATGATCCAGGTCATCAAGCCCCAAAACAAGACAAAACAAGGGCGAGCGCAAGCTGCTCGCCCTTGTTCGTTTCACCACAGACCGTATGAGGGGCGTGGTTCCCGTTTAAACATCAGGCCGTGGCAACCGCTGGGCCACGGGCAGCAGCGGCGGGAAGGGCTTGTGCGGCTCGACCTGGTACCAGTAGGCCGTGGAAGAGTAGTCGTTGCTCAGCTTGTTGGCGTGGCCATGCTCGATGGTTACCCGAATAGAACGCTGGAAGGGGATAGGATCCTCAATGTGATAGCGGTAGAGGGAGTTCTTGCCCTTCCACGGCCAATCGTCGCTGCCGGAGTAGACAGTGAGGCCGTGGTAGGGGGCGTTGTACTCCTGCTTGGGGCAGTAAGCCATGTTGAAGTAATCCTCGGTGCCGGTGCCGTGGATGGCCGGCGGCCAGGACTCGCCGTCCACAAAGATCATGTCGTCGCCTTCGCCGTACCAGTCGTTGGCCTGGCGCTGGAAACAGTCCACGTCCAGGTGGCAGCCCACGTAGTGACCGCGACCCTCGGCCTCCAGGATGACGTAATTCTCGGCGCCTGTGGTGTTGGGCGTCTGCCAGGCGGCCCGCAGGTACTCCCAATCGCCGTGGCGCGCCGGGTCGGCCCAGCCCTGGGTGGGGTTCTCCCGCCGCCACTGGGCGTGGAAGCGCCCATAGTCGTCGTCCAGGCGGTCGTAGGCTTCGTAGTCCACGTAGAAGTAGAGGGTGTACGGGCCGGGGCTCTCGTTGCTCACGGCGATGCGGGCGGCGCTGGCAAACGGCATGGGGAACCAACAGTTGCAGCCGTGCCCCTCCTCGGGGCTCATCTGCAGCGGCCAGGAGACGAAGTTCTTGAGGATGCCGTGGCCGATGCCGAAGAAGTCGCCGATGGGCACCTCCACGCTGGGATGCGCCTCGCCGTCCCACCACAGGCGCAGGACGATCTGTCGAGCGAAGGCGGGCGCCTGGCTGGCCATGGTCATCCAGATGTGCTTGAGGCAGCCCGCGCCCTGGATGGCGGCGATAATGCGCGTCTGGCCGGGGGCGAAATCCCAGTAGTCGGCGTTGCCGCCTGTGGGATCGTAGCTGGACAGGCGGCGGCGCTGGTACGAGCGCAGGCGGGGCAAATCGCCCAGGGATGTACCAGGTAGTTTCATCGTCACTCCTTGCGATACGTGCGACGTGCGACGCACCCCTGCCCTGAGCGCAGCGAATGGTCTAGGTGCGTCGCACGTTTCTTTAAGGACCTGTCCAAAAATAACTTCGTACTTTAACAAGCGCGTTTTCGGGGACTGATGATGTAGTTCCACTGCGGGCATATAGGGCGTCGGGTCAGATTGAGAGCGGCCATTTCAGCATCTGAGACCTTGAGGCCAGTCTGGTAGGTATGATCGACTAACTCGGCCTTCACCTTCAGTCCGGTGGTAGTCGTCGTACCCTGAATGT
>Ga0194119_10012934_pt1 | contig 10488 bp, 10 predicted proteins | sample TA2MahC100mmetaG_FD_148620 | JGI IMG/M metagenome (GOLD analysis project Ga0194119, IMG submission 148620) | Freshwater microbial communities from Lake Tanganyika, Tanzania - TA2015018 Mahale Deep Cast 100m | ecosystem: Environmental > Aquatic > Freshwater > Lake | place: Tanzania: Lake... | reverse complement strand
GTTAGTTTCAGATAAAGTCTTAACTATTACACATCATTTGTAATTTCAAGCCTCAATTGTCGCTTTATCCAATTTTCTCGAATAGCTGGATTTTCACTCATAGCTTTTTCAGTTGCAAGACTTTCGTGATATTCTCTTGCTTCCGCAGTCATTGTCCATTTTACATTGAGGCCTAATTTTTCAGTTTCTTCACGAATATGAGCTATATCAACTCTGAAAAACTCTTTACGATGATTGACTTTGTTCATTTGTAATAAAACAAAGTGCTTATGTAGCTGGGTTTCCAATAAAGGGGCATCTTCGCTGAAAATCATGGCGTGAACGTCGAACTCAAATGGTACACTTGCGTCACCAAGTTCACGAATCCGGTCGATGGGTTCGAGTCTTCGTGTCAGTCCGATTTTATAAACATTCTCTCCAAAAGAACCCACATTCGAGATAACATAAACATGTCCCCGTTTTGTTTGTTGAGCCATCGAAAGGGCACGTTGATTTCTTTCTTCTGCCTGTTTTAGCTTTTCGTTCAGTTCCTGAAGTTGTTGTTCATATTTAGCTTTCTGTTCGGTACTTGCCAGATCTATCTGCTGCTGGGCTTTTTCCATGGCTTTTTTGAGAAAATCTTCTTCTTTGGCGGCATCTCTCATGGCGCGTTCGTATTCCTTGCGAGCTTTTTCCTCTTCTCGAATTTGTTCTTTTATACGTCGTTGCTCCTCTCGTTCATCCATGCTAAGCTGTTGAACGACAGCCGACCACTTTAATTCTTGGAGTCGGGCTGCGAGATAATCTTCTGTAATGCATGCGTTTCGGAATGCTTTTCCATTCAAATTAACTAAAGTAAAAGCATCGCGAATCTTTTGCTCTAAGGTTCCAGCATTGTCATGCCGGACACGAGAAAGGATAGAATCTACTTTTCCATTAAAAGCGTCAATGACAAAATCAATGGCAGTATCTCGCCGGTTGGATTCTACATAATCGCATACGGCTGCTGTTTTATTACGCACCATAAGCGTGACAAGCTCTCTGGCTTTTTTGAGTTCCTGTCCAGCCTGAGTATGACTAAAATCTTCTGCTAAATCATCAAGCAAACTACGTGGTGGAATGAGGTATTGGTCGCCATATCCTTCTATAACATTTTTCATCGCCTTGACAGCCCGCTCATAAAAAGAAGCATTTTTTTTGACTTCATAAGCATCTCCGGCAATTTCTTCCGCTTTCTTATTTGCCTCCTCTGTGATTTCAGCGGCTTTGACGGAAGCCATATTCAATATGGTCCCGGCTTCGTTTTTAGCACTGCTTAAAGTATTATTTGCGAGATGAATGATTTCCGCTGCTTTTCGATTTGCATCTTCGGCGATATGAGTGGCTTTATTTTCAGCGTTATTTAAAGAAACATTCGCGGATTGTAAAATCTCTGAAGCTTTGGCGTCGGCATCGACAATTTTTTCATATTTAGATAATTGTTGAACTTTCTCTTTTAATGATATTGCGTATTTTTTTAGGATGTCAAGGTCGTGTTCATATTTGTTTTTTTGAGACTGATATTCGGAATTGCGTTTCTCGGATTTGTTACGAAAAACCAGATACTTAACAGCAAAGTAAACAAGTCCTGCGAAAGTAGATATCAGGAGGAGAAATAGTACTGTTGCCATATGTCAATGACCCCTTACTGTAAAAATGAGTTGAAAATACTGTCCATTTTATCCCTGCTATCACGTTTACTTTTTCTAATACAACCAATACCATATCACTATTTTTGTGGATTTCAATCCTGCCCTTTACTTTATTTCAATCACTGGACACCGAATCGGCCGCAGGCGGCGCGGATGGAATTGGCCCGTTTGAAGCAAATGACTATCTCGACGTCGTTTCGGTGTAAAATCCAAGTTCTTATCCGGCTTTGTTTTTCCACGGTTTTGCTTTGGATTTTGGCGGGTACTTGTCACGTATCTTTTTCAAATCCTGTTTCTGCTGCTCCGGATTTTCCAAATAACGCTACGACAATTCATCCCGTATTTTCCGCATCATCTTAACGGCATCAATATTCTTTTTCATCGATAATCTCCCATGGGCAGGATGCCTATTAATATTTTTTCCTTTTTCCGTTTAACTTTTGCCTTGATTAAGCCAGTCGGCGCCGAGCTGTCCGCAGGCAGCGTGGATGGAGCGGCCGCGTTTGAAGCGAATGACCGTCTCTATGCCCTCCCGTTCAAGAATTCCGGCGAAATGTTTTATCCCGGCCTGTGTGGCCGGTTCGAAATCACAGCCCTCAAATGCGTTAAACTCTATCAGGTTGACGTTGCATTTTAACTCTTTCACAAGGCGGGCCAACTGCCGTGCCTGCTGCGGCGAATCGTTGATGTCCCGCATCATACAATACTCGAACGTGACGCGTTTTTTAGTCTCCTGCTGGTACTGGTGCAGAGCGGTAAAAATATCTTTGATGGAATACTTATTCGCAATTTTCATTATTTTGTTTCGCGTCGCATCGTCGGGGGCGTGCAGCGAAACGGCCAGACGGGGCAGGAGGGATTCTTCGGCGAGTTTGCGGATTTCGTCCGGCAGGCCGCAGGTTGACAGCGTGATATGGCGGATGCCGATGTTGCGTCCATCGGGATGATTTATCAATTCGACCGAACGCATCGTATTGTCGTAATTATCGAGCGGCTCGCCCATCCCCATATAGACGAGATTCTGGGCCTTGCCGCAGATTTGCTCCATCTGATAAACCTGGCCGGCAATTTCCGCGGCGGTGAGATTTCGCTGATATTTCAGTTGACCGGTGGCACAGAACAGGCATCCCATGCGGCAGCCGACCTGTGTGGAGATGCAGAAAGTATTGCGTTTATCGTCTATGAGGCGGACGGCCTCGATGCGGCAGCCGTCGGACAGTTCAAAGACGAATTTTACCGTGCCGTCCGGGTCTTCGAAGGTCTGAATGGTTTTGAGAGTGGAGACGAAGCAGCCGGCCTGTTGAAGCGCTGCGCGAAAGGGCCTGGACAGGGTGGTGAACTGGTCCAAGGAATCGCAGTTTTTTTGATGAATGAAGGTGAAGATATAGCGGGCCAGAAACGGTTTTTGTTTAAATTCAGCCGTCAACTGTTCCAGTTCGGGCAGCGTCATGTTTTTGAGGTCTTTTTCCATTGCGGACACTATAGCGGAGATGAAGAATAAGGTAAAAGGAAAAAGGGAAAGGGGAAAATGAGTGTGATTGTAACACATTATATCGTCCCCTGCGGGGACTCTTTTTTTATTTGTAGCCTTTTGTTCCACGGGCTTACGCCCGTGGTTATATTATATCGCCCTACGGGCTGAGAAGAAATTTGTAAGCGGGACTGTAATCAAGCGCCCTGTGAATTCAGGTCGTCGGCGATAATGTCGGGAATTTCGGCGGTATGGCTGGAGCCTAACTGGGCATCGTTGACCTTCCCGGCAAATTCCTCGAAGTGTTCTTCCTGTTTGGGCTTGTCTGCTTTATTTTCCGGCGGAACCGCCATGGGGTGAATTGGCTTGATACCCGCGATTTCGGCGGGGATGCCGTCGATTTGCACCACGAAAGTCACGGATCCGAGGCGGAGCTGGTCGCCGGGACTGAGACGGTATTCTTCCACGCGCTGGCCGTTGACATAAGTGCCGTTTTTGCTGTGGAGGTCGCGGACCGTCAGTTTATTCTGGTCGATGTCGATTTCGCAATGCTTGCGGGAGATGACGGAAAGGGGAATAGATAAATCACAATCCTGACGTCGTCCTACCATGGTGACTGAACTGGGTAGCGAAAACGCCGCGGTTGAGCCGTCTTTTTTCAGAAGGAACAACGTTACCTGCATTGGGTCTCTCCTTGAAAAAAAGCCTTTGTCAGCACTGTTATTATAGCGTATGATTCGACCGTCTTGCAATAGAAAAGTCAAAACTGCGGCAGATTTGGATGGTTATGAGTTTCAGAATGGCGGAAAAAACTGAAAAGACGGGCTATAAAGCGATATTTTTTGATTTGGACGGAACGCTGGTTAATACACTGGACGACCTGAGCGAGGCGATGAACCGGGCACTGGCTGAACTGGGACAGCCCGGCCGAAGCAAGGAGGAATGCCGGGAAATGATAGGCAGGGGGCTGGGAGAGTTTGTGCGGGCGGCGCTGCCGGAAAATGCAGGGCATTTGCAGGATGCCCTGCTGCGGAAAATGAAGGAAGTCTATGCGAGAATATGTCTGAATAAAACATATCCGTACCCGGGTATTTGTGAGGTACTGTCGGCCTGCAAAAAGGCGGGGATTCGCACGGCGGTTGTCAGCAATAAGGCACACGAAATGACCGTGCGGATTACGGAACATTATTTCGGTGTGGGGGCATTTGAGGAAATCCTCGGGCAGAAAGAAGGGATGAAATGCAAGCCCGACCCGGAGCCGATGCGTTTTCTGCTGGATAAAATGGCATTGCGTGCGGAAGACGTTTTGTATGTGGGAGACAGCGACGTGGATGTTCGGACGGCACAGAACGCGGGGCTGGACTGTGTCGCGGCGGGATGGGGATTTCGGTCGGCGGAACAACTGCGCCAGGCGGGGGCGAAAAAAATTATTGACCGGCCGATTGAGTTGCTGGATTATCTGCGTCATTGAGTTATATTGCAGGTTGGTGGTTTATCTTTCGTTAAAGTGGGAGATAACGAATGGCTGAAGAAGATGATTTCCCGGGCAAAGACGGGGAAAAACAAGAACAGCAAAAGCCTTTGCGGTGGTACTGGCCGGTGCTGTTTCCGCTGAATGGTACGGGGCTTGGAATGATAGGAATGTTCGTCGGATGCCGGGTTCTTCTCTGGATCGGGATTTTTGCTTCCTTGTATATTCCGCTGGCCGGATTTGCCCTGATGCTTATCTTTGCGATTGTTTCTTTTCTGCTAAGAGCGTATGCCTACTGGTATGCGTGCCTGTGCGTGCAGATGGCTGCCGAGGGGCAAACCAGGGCGCCGGATGCCTTACAGCATGATGAGGGCGGTTTTCTGGATATGATAAAACAAATGCTTTGGGTGTTGGGGGCCTTTGCTTTTTGTTTTTTTCCGGCGGCGCTGTATTTTCAGCATTACAAAAAGACTGACGAATTGTTCTGGAATATTTTTGCGGCGGGGTGGTTTTTTCTGCCGATGACGCTGCTGTCGGCTGCTATGCATGATACCGTGGGCGGATTGAATCCGTTTTTGATTGTGATTTCGATTGTCCGCTTATGGTTAAAATATCTTCTGCTCGTGATGGTGGTTTCCATTCCTTTTGGCCTGTCCGCCGTGGTCGCCTTCTATTCCAAACGATTCGGAATATGGCTTTCATTGCCGGCACAGGCGATATCGCTGTATTTGGCTTTTGTCGGGGCGGCGATACTGGGGCGGTTTTATTACGTTAACGAAGCACGGCTGGACTGGTTTTAAGTCTGTTGGTCGCGGCGGATTTGGACGCTTTTGGCGTGGGCGTCGAGACCTTCGGTTTTGGCCAGGCGGATGATGTCATCGGCGGCGGCGGCCAGTTTTTTTGCGTTATATTCAATGATGCTGGTGGATTTGACAAAATCATTGCTGGTCAGGGCGCTGAAAAACCGGCTGGTCTGGCGCGTCGGGAGGGTATGGCTGGGACCGGCAAAATAATCCCCCACGGCGACGGGGCTGTAAGGCCCAATAAACAGGGCGCCGGCGTTGACTAATTTTGTACTGACGGCTTTGCTGTCGTCGCCGCACTGAACCTGCAGATGCTCGGCGGCAAATTCATTGGCCCAGGCGATGACCTTGTTTATATTTTCGAGTACGACAATGCCGCTATAGGCAACAAGGCATTTGCGCGTCGCTTCGGCCCGGCTCAGAACCGTGACCTGCTTTTCCAATTGGGCGAGAACCTGCTGAGCCAATTCCGGCGAATCTGTCACGAGAAGACCTGCGCCGGGGTCGTGTTCGGCCTGACTGAGCATATCGGCGGCGACCCACGCGGGGTTGGCCTGACTGTTGGCGACAATCAGCACGTCGCTGGGACCCGCGAAAGAATCAATATCGACCAGGCCATAGACCTCTTTTTTGGCAAGCTGGACGACATCGTGGCCGGGGCCGACGATTTTATCCACCTTGCGGATAGTCCGTGTTCCCCATGCGAGGGCCGCGACGGCTTGCGCACCGCCAATGCGATAGACTTCCGTTATACCCAGTTCAAAGCAGACGCCGAGAATGACCGGATGAATACTGTCCTGATGGCGCGGCGGAGAAACGACAAAGATTTCTTTGACGCCGGCGACCTGTGCGGGAATGGCCGTCATCATCACCGTGCTGGGAAGGGGGGCGCTGGCACCGGGAATGCAGAGGCCGACACGATGAAGCGGAAGATAGCGGATACCCGGCCGCGTATTTTTGCCACCGATGAAAATCTCCGACTGATATTGACGAATGTTGGCAATCGTTTTGCGAAGCGACGCAAGCAAATCTTTATCCAGACTTTTGTGAGCATTTTTCAGTTCTTCCGGCGGGATGCGGAATTCTGAGGGGGACAATTTAACCTTGTCGAATTTTTCCGTGTATTCGGCAACCGCGTCGTCGCCGCGCAGGCCGACCTGTTCGACAATCGTCCGTACGCTTTGTGCCAGTTCTTTGCGGCTTTGCAGAAACGCCCGCATCGAATGCTCGTCGAGCAGCCGGCGGACTTTGATCTCAAAATCCGCATCGTGGCGACGAATGACGATATCGTTTAATGTTCGGCTCACGACGGCCTCCCGTAATCAGGGTGTAAAGTTGCTGTTGCTGTATGTGCGGACGGCACGGTACAGCAGCAGGTATTTCTTTCCATCACAAACGGTGACGATGCCGGAGATATTATAGCGCTGCCGGCCCAGTGATTCAGCAAGATTTTCCTCCGTGTCTTCGAGCGTCAGGCAGGGCAGCAGAGAAAAGCGGTTCTTGTCGATTTTTCTGCCGAAGCCGTCGGGCATAAAACGCTTGTCGGCGCCCAGTTCGACATATCCCGTTTTTCCAATCAGGGAAAAATCGCTGCTTGCGACGTCGGCGGTTTCAGCCAGTTTACCAAGGTCGATTTTGCTCTGAGACCGCAGAATTTTCATTATCTCAGGGGGAATGACTTCGGATGATTCCGGCTTCGTCGCGTTTGGCTCGGCCGGTTTTGCCGACTTCGGAGAAACGATCTGAGCCGGTTTGCCGGTGGTCTGAGACAGGGCGAGAACCTGGATGGGGAAAAGAAAATTCTGTTTTTTGTATAACGTGAGAATGCCCCAGATTTTAACGGGGGTCCAAGTTTGCTCTTTGGCAAAGGCGCGAATTTGTTCCAGTCCGCCGGAGGAAAGAATCGGCAGGGGACTTTTCGCTGGCAGCGTGGTGTTCATATAGATCAAATCGTTGTTTGCGACAAAAGACCACGCACCCGCGTCGTTTTTCTGCGCGACGCCTTCAGTGCCATTCAGGACGAATCCTTCCGGCAAAATGATTGTGTCCGCGACCACTGTCGCGGCCAGACATAAACCTATTGTGCCGAGAATCCATCGGCTTATCATTTTTTCTCCGCCGCAATAAACCATTGTTTCAATTCTTTTACCGCCTGTTCGGGAGTATCGGCAAGATGGACGCAATCGCCGCAGTCCGAATCCGCCTGTGTCATCATTTCGACCAGCGGTTTCCAAAACTCGCCGAGCAAAATAACAGGTTTTGCCGATTTCTCAAAGCCTTTATTTTTATATTCCCAGACGCATGCCAATTCCAGCAGCGTTCCCGTTGCGCCGAGCAGAACAATATATCCATCCGCCAGAGCAATCAGCTTTTTCAGCCGCTGGTCGAGGCTGTCGGTGGAAATTTCATCCGTAATAAATTCATTGGCCCTGCCGCGTTTAAAGGCGGTACAGGTGACGCCGTAAATTTTTCCGCCGGCACCGGCGGCGCCTTTGGCCACGGCCCGCATCGTACCGCCATAGCCGCCATTGGCGATTTCAAATCCCGCCTCGGCCAGCGTTTTGCCCAGTTGGACACCTGTGCGGAATACCGCGTCGTTTTCATCCGCTTTGCTGGTTCCAAAGACGGCAATCACGCGGCTCATCTGCGGCTCGCTTTTATTTTGGTGTAATTAAGCAGGCCGGCATTGAGCAGGATATTCCGGTCCCGCTGTGATAAAATCAATTTTCCAGTAATTGCGGTGCCGGTTGTTTTGTTCTGAATCTGCACGGCATCCCGGCCCTGAATCGCAGTCAGCAGTTCCGGGATGACCAAATCATCGCCGGTGCTGATTTTGTCGTAATCGGCCGGGTCTGCAAATTCTATCGGCACAATGGCGAAATTAATCAGGTTGGCCTTGTGAATTCGCTCGATGCTTTTAGCCAGCACGGCGCGAATGCCCAGATACATCGGACATAACGCGGCGTGCTCCCGGCTGGACCCCTGTCCATAGCTTTCGCCAGCGACTACAATTCCGTACCGTCCCAGGGCCTTGATCGCCAAAGCTCGTTGGGCAACAGTCGGTTTGCCTTCTTCATTAAAACTATTGAACACATATTTGGAATACTGCGGCACGTTGGAACGATATTTTAAAAACGTCCCGGCGGGCATAATATGGTCGGTGGTGATTTTATCGCCGCATTTGAGCAGCGTCTGGCCGTGAAGTTCTCCCGGAAGCGGTTGAGGCGATTCCGGAACGGCAATGGTCGGGCCGCGCAATACCTGTACCTCGCCGGCCTCGGCGCCAGACAGAGGCGGAATCAGCATGCTGTCGTCAATCAGGAACTCCCTCGGCATTTTGATTTTTGGATATTTAATGCCCATCAGTTGCCGCAGGTTTCGCGGGTCGGTGATTTCGCCCATAATCGCTGAGGCGACCGCCGTTTCGGGGCTGACTAAATAACACATATCGCCTTTGGTTCCGGTTCGGCCTGCAAAATTGCGGTTAAACGTCCGCAGAGATACGACTCCGTCGCCGGGCGAGAAGCCCTGGCCGATGCAAGGACCGCAGGCGGATTCGAGGATGCGTGCACCGGCGGCAATCATATCCGCCAGAGCGCCGTTGCGGGCGAGCATTTCCAATACCTGCCGGCTTCCCGGAGCAACGCCGAATTCGACCATCGCATCGATTTGTTTTCCGCGCAGCACCTCGGCAACCAGCATCAGGTCGGTAAAGCTTGAATTGGTGCAGCTTCCGATGAGAACCTGGCCGACTTTGAGGCCAGCAATATCTTTGACCGGCTGAATCTGGTCGGGCGACGAGGGACAGGCCGCCATAGGTTCTATTTCGGACAAATTAATTGGAATGACCCGGTCATATTCCGCCCCGAGATCGGCGCAAAGCGGTATAAAGTCTTTGCCCCGGTCCTGTGCGTCCAGAAATATATGGGTCAACTCATCGCTGGAAAAGACGCTGGTAGTGACGCCCAGTTCGGCTCCCATATTGGTCATTGTTGCCCGCTGCGGGACAGAGAGAGTTTTTACGCCCGGCCCAAAGTATTCGACAATACAATCCACGTTGCCTTTGGTTGTCAGGATGCTCAGCAGTTTCAAAATGACGTCTTTGCTGGAGACCCATTCATTGAGTTTGCCGGTCAGTTCGACGCCGACGACTTTGGGGCAGGTCAGATAGAACGGTCCGCCGCCCATGGCTACGGCGACATCGAGACCGCCTGCGCCGATAGCCAGCATACCGATACCGCCGCAGGTGGGCGTGTGCGAATCGCTGCCCAGCAATGTTTCGCCGGGTTTGGCGAAGCGTTCGAGATGGACCTGGTGACAGATACCGTTGCCGGGCCGGGAATGCCAGGCTCCGCTTTTGGCCGCAATGCTTTGCAGGTATAAATGGTCGTTGTGATTTTCGGGGCCGAATTGAGCGGTGTTGTGGTCCACATAGCTGACGGAGACATCCGCCTTGACCCGTCCGGCGTTCATCATCTCAAACAGTAAAAATGCCGTTGTTCCCGTAGCGTCCTGGGTAAGCGTCTGGTCGATACGAATACCGATGGGGTTGCCCGGCTTGAGTTCGCCTTCGACAAGGTGTTTTTGCAGGATTTTTTGTGTTAGTGTTCTATTCATGTTTTTAGTCTCGAAATATGCCGGTATTCCATTTTACGACAGTTCGACTGAATTTGTTGATTATGTACCACAATTTCGGCGTGAAAACAAGGTTTTTAATGGAGAAATGAAGATGTTTTCAGGCCGGCACGAAGGGGAATTTTATTGATGATAGATGCCGGGGTGTAGTGTTGCCAGTTTTCACTTGCCTGACGGAGGAGAAAAATGGTAGAATAGTAAGCGGTTTTAGAGAGAAAGAAACATTGCATTTTATCGGAGGCAGGAAAGATGAAAAACACACTCGTATTATCAATTGTCGCTTTTGTATTCATCACAGGTTTGGCACAGGCTAAAGTACTCCCTATTTTCAATACCAAAATATCTTTTGTATAAGATAGTAGCTGTAACGAATTATCCCATACTATTTTCATCTTTGTTACCATGCAAGGCTACCGTATTTCGCTAACGTAGCTGCGT